>Ga0315900_10012528_pt1 | contig 10390 bp, 8 predicted proteins | sample LakEriMetagenome_FD_203521 | JGI IMG/M metagenome (GOLD analysis project Ga0315900, IMG submission 203521) | Freshwater fungal communities from buoy surface, Lake Erie, Ohio, United States - Buoy 12 MA114 | ecosystem: Environmental > Aquatic > Freshwater > Lake > Lake biofilm | place: USA: Lake...
GCCGATACGCATCACACCCCTCGGCTGGAGAGGGCCAGCGGCGCTGCGCAACCGGCACCAGAGGGGCCCTCTCATGCTGAGGTTACGTCGCCACAGGTTTCAGCGCCCGCGCCGGCACCCGCCCACGACGAAGCACTGTCCTTCAGCTACACGGTGTCGCACGACTTGCGGGCGCCCGTGAGGGTGGTGGACGGCTTCGCCCGCATCCTGAAGGAAGACTACAGCCGGCAGATGGACCGCATCGCCAATGACCATCTGGACCGTATCCTGGCAGCAGCGGCGCGAATGAACGCGATGATCGACGCCATGCTCTCGCTGGCGCAGCTGTCCAGCCAGCCTTTGGCCAGGCAGCCGGTGAACCTCAGCCAACTCGCAGCCTACATCCTGGAAGACCTTCGCCGAGCCCAGCCCGAACGCATGGTCCAGGCAGACATCGAGCCCAACCTCCAGGTGCTCGGCGACCCCACCCTGATGCGGCAGCTCATGGAGAACCTGCTGTCCAACGCCTGGAAGTACACCAGCAGGACGGCTTGCCCCAGCATTCAGGTGCGGGCAACAGACCAGGAAGGGCGACGCGTCTTCGAGGTTCGGGACAACGGCGCAGGTTTTGACATGCGGTCCGCCGAAAGGCTGTTCGGCCTTTTTCAGCGGCTGCACAGCGCAAAAGACTTCCCGGGCACGGGTGTGGGCCTGGCCTCTGTGCAGCGCATCGTGCGCCGCCATGGCGGGGACATCTGGGCCGAATCGCAGCCGGGCCAGGGCTCGCGGTTTTGCTTCACGATCAAGACCTGAAGACTGCGGACCGTGGACGGCCCGGCCGTCCTAGGCCTCCCGCGTTGCCGCCAACTCTTCGACTGCCAGCACCACCCGCTGCGCCTGCGCAGCAACGGAACGCTTCTCGGCTGCGGCCAGCTTGCGCAGGCGCACCAGGGCTTCAGGCCTGTTCAGGGAAAAGCGATGCATCAGCACGCCCACCGCAAGCGGTACCAGGGCCTCCAGGGCAGAAGCATCGTCCGTCGGCTCCTGGGGCAACTGCTGCGCCTGCGCGTGCTCCGCCGCCTTCATCTGCTGGGCACGGGCGTAGGCCGCGTCGATGGTGGGCACGATCTGCCCCACTTCCAGCGGCTTCACCAGGTAGGCCAGTGCCCCCAGCGCCTTGACCTTGGCCACGGTCTCCTCATCAGAGAACGCCGACAGGAACACGAAGGGGGTGTGCCCCACCTCGCGCAAGTACTGCGCCACGTCAAAGCCGGTCTTGCCCTCCATCCGGATATCGAGCAAGGCGATGTCCGGCCGGTGCTGGCGCGCCAGCAGGATGGCGTCGTCACCATTGTCCGCGTCGATGACCTCATAGCCCGCCTGCGACAAGCCATGGGTCACCATCGCGAGCACCAAGCGGTCGTCGTCGACGACGAGTATCTTTCCCTTTGCAGCCATGCTGGAATTATCCTCTTCCAGGCACCACCGGCAGGCCCGGCTCCGCCGGTCTTCGGGCTTGCAAAGATTCAGCCATCTTTGCGCACCGCGGGCGGGCGTAGCAGCACCCGGGCCACCACCTCGGCGCCGTTCTGAAGGAGAGTGAACTCGGCCGCACGCCGCGGCAACAGGGCGCGTACGAGCCCCAGACCGCTGGCACCCGAGGGAACCCCGGCAAGATCAAAACCCTCGCGCAGGGTACCCCGGCTGACGATCTCCAGCGTGACATCGGCCGCTGCGGCCCTGAAGCGGCAGGTCACCGGGTGTTTCGACCCGTGCTTGATGGCATTGGTCAGCAGTTCGTTAGCGGTCAACGCCACGGGAATGGCCTCGGCCTCGGGCAGACGCCAGCGCTCGGGCTCGGCGCCTTCGATCTCAACCTCGATGGGATGATGAAAGGTCTTCTGCACCGCCGTGGCCACGGCTTTGAGAAGACCGGACAGCACCACTGGGCCACTGGAGCCCACCTGCAGTCCATACACCTGGGCGATGGCCTGCAACTGGCCCACCGCGTCCGACAGGATGGGCGCCACTTCCGGGAAGCGCGCCGAGGCTTGCTGCAGCAGGCCGGCCACGCCCTGGAGATTGTTCTTGATGCGGTGGTGAACCTCCTGCACCAGCATGCCTCGCTGTGCGATGGCGGCATCGAAGCGTTCCTGCTCAGCCGCGCGCAGGTCCGTGACCTCTGTCGCGACAAGCAGGATCTGACCCTGCGCCGAGTGTTCCTGAGCGCTGGCCGACACCAGGCGCATGTCCCACACACGCGTGGATGAGCCGTCCGCCGTCTCTCGAACCACCTCCCGCCGCACGCCTGAAGGAAACTCTGCAGCGAGTTCCAGGTTCGCCATGAGGCTGGCACAAGGTTCGGCCGCCTGGGCCACCGGCCCAGAGTCGACCCACTGCTCAGGTGTGCGGCCCAGCAGGGTCACCATGGATGCGCCCAGGAATTCCTCCGCCAGGAGATTCATCTGCTGCAGTCGACCGGAAGGCCACTCGAACAGCGCCATGGCCATGGGAGCTGTTTCCAGCATGCGCTGCAACGACACCTGAGCTCGGGCCCCGAGCAAGGCGGCCTGTTGAGCCCGCGGGTCTTGCGAAGGTGGGGCCAGGCACAGCAGAACCTGCGGCGCGGCGGCGCCCTCCCGCGCCGCCAGGGCACCCCACAAGCGCACGGTACCCGGGCTTCCATCGGCAGGCTGCCATCGCGCCTGCCCCTCCACGACCGTGAGCGGCGCCCCGGCGGTCACCACCTGGTCATGCAGGTCACACAGATCGCTGAAAACCGTGCTCGCAGACCACAGGGCGTCGCGCAGCGATGTACCGACCAGGGCCTGTGGCACGGTGCCGAGCAGCGATGAGGCCGTCTCGTTGGCCTCCACGATCAGACCATGCCGGACCCTGAGCAACCCCAGACCCGCCGCCGACACAAGAGAGGTCAGGACGTCTGAGAGGGTCATCTGCCAATCACCCGCTCAGGCCTCAAGCCGGCGAACAGCGGCCAAGGCTGAAATGACGGCGCGGTTCACATCGCCCTGCGCGATCATCAGGCTTTCGCCTACTTCGGTGATCTCGGCGAATGAGGCCTGTTCGACCGCGGCCAGCAGATCCAGGTGTTTCGCATACGGACCGGCGGCACCTGTCACCGATGCCTGAACCCTCGCCGGGACGGGCAACAAGGCGATGAGATCCTGGAAGGCCATGCCCGTCATCTTGTCGAGCAAGGACAGCACCCCGCAGATGAACATTTCGTCCTGCAGGTTCGGCTGACCGGTCCCCGGCGCCAAGGCCGACATCGCCAGGCCGCGGCGCAGCGCCAATCGCGACAAGGGACGGGCATGCTCACCGGGAACTGACCAGACCAGCAGCAAGGCCAGCCACTTCATCAGCCGCCCGGGCCCGAGGAGCAGGAAAGCGTGCGCGAAGCTGGGCACCTCCACCCGCCAACCGAAGGCTGGGGAATTGACAAGGCGCAGGAATCTTGAGACCAGCGCGGCATCCGACTGCATCAGCGTCTGCATCTGATCGAAAGGACCCTTGCGTTCAGCCAGATGCATCAACTCGATGATGACTAGAAGCTCTGAAGCCAGGCCTGCCCGGCTGGGCACCACCTGATCCTCGGGCAAGCCCAGCACTCCCAGGGCGCCTGAAGCAAAAGCCAGATCCAGTTCAGCAGTGCTGCGAACACCCTCAATATAGGTGTTCAGCTTGCGCGGACCGCTGGACGGCGGCCGATCAATGCCCAGGTCCGCGTCGGCGGCATCGACAATCAGCGCGCGAAACGACTGCAGCAAGGACTCGGGCAGGCTGGACACGGACCAACCCTTGGCGACGAGAGAAACCTGCCGATCATGCAACTCCCGGAAACGCACGGCACGATCGGCACCAGAAGTCATGAAGGCCGGAAGCTCAAGCCCGAAGTGCGGGGGCGGTTGCAACCCCATCAGGTCATCCAACAGCGATTCGCTGACGATGTTGAGCAGCACGTCCAGGAGGGCGCCGCCTCTGGGCATCTGCTGGCCCGGAAATGCATGCACCAGCAACTTCAGCAGTTCGGCCGCATCCAGGCGCGTCTCGGACTGGGCAGGCATCAAGGCCAGTTGGATACCGCTGGTCTGGCCACCAGGACCCACGATCGGTGCGTAACCCAGAAGTATCTGGCCCAGGAGGGGGGAGTCTTGCATGGAGGCCGCAGGCGGTTGGTCGAACACCCGCCTGTGGCGGGGTCAGCGGATGTACTCGAACAGCGACATCCGTTGCACCATCGAGTAAGCCTTGAGCGCTGAATCGTAACTGGTTTGCTGGGCCTGGAACTCCGAGACAGCAGCTGCCATGTCCACGTCTTCCGCAGCGGAGCGTTGCGCCTGTGCTGCCAGCCGGCCATCCGTGAGGCGCGCCTCGGTGCCTTCGGCCTGCTCCATGCGCCAGCCCAGTTGCGCACGCGTTGATGTCAACACGCCCAAGGTGGAGTCCAGGTCACGCAGGCCACTGGCCACAGTCTGGGCCTTCTGTGCCCCTGTCCTTCCGCCCGATTCCAGGTCCGCAATCAGCCCCTCCACCACACCGAACGGCGAAAGGCTTCGCGTCGAAGGCTCGATCTTGAAAACGTCCTGTCCGGGAACCGGCGTGCCGGCCAGCGTCACCGACAGGCCGTCGAACTCCAGGGCCTTCCCGGCGACGTAGGGGAAGGTCTGCACGTTGCCGTCATCGTCTTCTACAGACACCGTGAAGCGGGCCGCAGCGCTGCCCGTGAAGCTCAGCTCGTAGCCCAAGCCCGTCAAGGCCGATGGCGTGACCACTTGACCCGCGTTGATCCACATCCGGGTGTCATGGGCCGGGGCCACCGCACCTGCATAGGACGTGGCGAACACGCCGTTGCCCGTGGGCGCCTGCATCCAGGTGGCGGCGCCGTCCAGATACAAGGGCAGTTCTTCCGTCGACGTGGCGGCCATGCCCCCGGGTACCCCTTTGAACTCGACGCCCGCGGGTCCCTGGACGAACGGAACGCCCGCTCCGCCCTGACCTGCGAACAGGTACCCGCCCAAGCCGTCCTGCTGGTTCGCGATGCCCAGCAGCTGCTCGCGCAGCCCGCGCAGCTCGGTGGCAATGGTCTTGCGGCCGGCATCGTCAGTGGCGGCGTTACCCGCTTGCACCACCAGTTCGCGCATGCGCTGCATGATGCCCTGAGCATCGCCCAGGGCCGATTCGGTCTGGGCCATGGTCTGGCGGCTGGCCTCCAGCGAGCGCTGGCGCGCTTCCAGGCGGGTGTCCTGGGCCAAGGCGCGCTCGGCACGCGCGGCCTGCACGGGGTCGTCGCTGGGACGCGTGACCCGCTTTCCGCTGACCAGCTGTTCCTGAGAGTTCTGCAGGGACTGCTGACGCCGTTGAATCATGTCGACGGACCGGTCGAACTGGGTGGCGGTGGCGATCCTCATGGAGCATTCATCCTGGGTTCATCAAGCCGTGGTCTGCAACAAGGTGTCGAAGATGGTCTGTGCCACCTGCAGCACCTTGGCAGAGGCCTGGTACGCCTGCTGCGATTGGATAAGGCGAGCGGCCTCCTCATCGAGGTTGACCCCGTCCACTGCAGATTTGCGCAGTTGCAACTGGTCGGCCACGGCGGTAGAGATCTCGGAGGCGGTGGCAGCCCCCTGGACACGTGTGCCGATGTCGGTGATGCCTGCGGCGTAGGCGTCGGTGAAGGTGGACCCGCCCGTACCGGCGCCGGAGCCGGTGCGGCCCACGAAGGCCGTGTCGGCCAGCGCCGCCAGGGCCAGGGCATTGCCATTGTTCTGGCGGGTCTGGGTGGTGGCGGAGAGGACGAAGGCGTCACCCGCGAATCCCGTGGCCACGTCCGCGGGCTTGGGCTGGCCGGTGATCATCAGGTCCGCGCCCCCTAATGTGAGGGCCTGGCCCGGCGTCCAGGTCAGGGAACTGGTGCCGTTCACGGGGGGGGTGACGCTCAAGGTGGTGGGGCCGGTGAAACGCAGCACCACACTGGAGGTCTGCAACGCCAGCACCAGATCGGAGCCAGGCTGTTGGATCTTCAGGCTGGTCAGGGCGCCAGTGCCCTTGTTGGCTGTCTCCGCCTTGGACACCACGGGCGAAGCCGCGGCAATGCCGTCGGTTTGCGTCAGTTCACGCCGCATCAGGCCCGCCGCGTAGGTCACGGGTTGCAACAGGAAGCTGTCTTGCGTGTTCAGGGCGCCAAGACCGGCCAGCGTGAAGCCCAGGTCGGAAGACTGGGCCTGCGGGATAGACGCCCCGCCGCCAGAGGGGGTCATGATCCACCCGCTGCTGACCGTGTCATAGGTCAATGTGTACTCTGCGGCCTGCAGCTTGGAAGGGTCGGTGATGGCCAGCGTGGGGACCGCAGCACCCTGGTTGGTGCTGGCCGCACGCACCATCGTCAATGCGCCGGGAACCGACGTGTCGTGAAAATCGAAGAACAGGTCTGCACCGGCCTGCCCCTGGAGGTTCAGGCCCAGCGCCTGCTGGCGGTTCACCATGCCCGCCAGGGCCGAGGCCATCTGCCCCATCCGGTTACGGGCCAGCACCAGGTCTTCGTTCTGGAACTTGAGCATGCCGGCCATGTCACCGCCGCCCAACAGTTCGCTGTCGATGAGCCGCTCTCCCGACTGGTCGTTGAAGGCCAGCGCCTTGCGCGAGGGGTCTGCCGGATCGTCCGCCACAGAAAGCTTGGCCGCACTGTTGCCGATCACCAGAGAACGACCGCCACCCACGAACACGTTCACCGTCTGGTCTGCCCCCGTCAAGATCTTGACCTGCAGCTTCTGGCTGATCTGTGCCAGCAGACGATCGCGCTCGTCCAGCAGTTCATTCGGGACACCTCGGGTACTGGCGGAACCTGCAATCTTGCTGTTGATCTGCGCCAGACCTTGCGCCAGGGCATTGACGCGCTGTATGCCTTCATTGAGCGAGTCGTTGACGTCGTATTGCAAGGCATCCAACTGCTGCGAGACCTGGTTGAACCGCACCGCCACCTCGTCAGCGCGGGCCAGCACGGCCTGTCGCAGGCCCTGATCGGCGGGCTGTCCAGCCAGGTCGGTCATGGCGTTGAGGAACAGTGTGGCCGCATGGCCCACCCCTCTCTCACCCGTGGGGAAAGCCTCTTCAAGTCTCTTCAAGGCGCTCAACCGCGCCTGATCCATCTGCGCCATGGACTGAGCGCCTTCGGCCTCGCGGGTCAGGAACTGGTCGTGGGCACGAGTGACCCCTTTGACGTCGACACCTCGCCCGATGTTTCCGTCGCCCGAGTACTGCGACGCAGCAGTCGACAGTTCCACGCGCTGGCGCGAATAGCCCTCGACGTTCGCGTTGGCGATATTGTTGCCCGTGGTTTGCAAGGCCACGTAGTTCGCGGCCATGGCACGCGAACCGATGGACAGCAGGCTGAAGGCGCTCACGTCTCAGATTCCTCAGGCCACGGCCCGCTGCAGGCGCAGCGTGGTGTTGATGACGCGCGACAGCTTGTCGGCGTAGGCCGGATCGGTGGCATAGCCAGCCCGCTGCAAGCCTTGGGCAAAAGCCGTGGTGTCCTGGCCGCGCGCCACCACCTGCGCGTACCGCGGGCTGTCCTTGATGAGGCGTGCGTAGTCAGCGAACGACTCCTCGTAGCTGCCATACGCGCGGAACTGCGCCTTCACGCGCTGCGGCTTGCCGCCCACGTACTCGGTGGTCCAGACTTCGGCGGTCGGTCCCTTCCAGTTGCCGCCGGCCTTGATGCCAAAGAGGTTGAACGACGGGCTGCCATCGGCGTGGCGGATCTCCTTGCGGCCCCAGCCGGTCTCGAGCGCAGCTTGAGAGATCATGAACTCGGCGGGGATGCCGGTCTTCTGCTGCGCCACCTTCGCCGCTTGGGTGTGGTGCTGAACGAAGGTGGCCGCGGCCGTCTGCGGCACGCGGACCTCAGGCGTCGGTTGAGTGGCGGACTGCAAGGGCGCGGGGGTCGGATTGGCCCTCTCGGCGCGGGGAATCGGGCCCGGCGTGAGACCCATCTGCCGCTCCAATTGCTTGGCGATGATGTCCGACAGCCCTCCCGGCAGGCCGGCCATTCGGGTGGCCAGCTGGCTGTCCAGCATGTCCACCCCCAGCTTGGAGCCCTCGTTGTCGAACATGCCAGTGGCCATCGTCGAGGCCCGCATGCTCTTCATCAGCTCCTGCATGAACAGCGACTCGAAAGCCTTGGCGGCCTCGCGCGCTGCGCCCTTGGGGTCGGCGCCCGCCTTGAAGCGCAGGGCGTCCAGGGAGCGGACGTCGGCGCTGAGGGTGTTGGAAGGGGCCAGGGCCATGACGTGTCCTTGCAACCAGTGGTGCTCAGATGACCTCGATCTCGGCCTGCAGCGCCCCAGCGGTGCGCATGGCCTGCAGGATGGCCAGCAGGTCCTGCGGCGTGGCGCCCAGCGCATTGAGGGCGCGCACAACGTCAGCAAGCCTGGCGCCTGCGGGCAACTGCATGAGCGCACCGCCCTGCTGCGTGATGGTGATGTCGGTCTTCTCCGTCACGGTGGTCTGCCCCTGCGAGAAGGGTGCCGGTTGGCTGACCGAAGGCGTGGAGCTGATGGTGACCGAAAGACTGCCATGGGCCACCGCGCAGGCGCCGAGCATGACACTCTCGTTCAGAACGACAGAGCCCGTGCGCGCATTCAACACCACGCGGGCAGCCGGCTTCGCCAGTTCGATACGCAGGTTCTCGATGTCGGCCAGGAAGCCGATGCGCTCGCCCGGATCGGCAGGAACGGCCACCGACACGGTGCGACCGTCGCGGGCCATGGCAACTCCCGCACCCTTGGCGGCGTTGATGGCCTGCGCCACGCTGCGGGCGGTGTTGAAGTCGGCCGCGTTCAGGCCCAGCTGGATGGAGTTGCCCTCCAGCAAAGGGGTGGGCACCGACGCTTCGACCGTCGCGCCCTCGGGGATCCGGCCGGCCGACAGGTGGTTGATCTGCACCTTGGAGCCGCCTGCGGAGGCGCCCGCACCACCCACGATCAGGTTGCCTTGCGCCATGGCGTAGATGCGGCCATCGGCGCCCTTCAGCGGGGTGGCGATCAGCGTGCCCCCGCGCAGGCTCTTGGCATTGCCCAAGGAAGACACGTTGACGTCAATGGTCTGGCCCGGCTGGGCAAAAGCCGGCAACTGCGCCGTCACCATCACCGCCGCCACGTTGCGCAACTGCATGCTGGCGCCCGCCGGAACCGTGACGCCCATCTGCTGCAGCATGGCCTGCAGGCTCTGCGTGGTGAAGGGGGTCTGGGTCGTCTGGTCGCCCGTGCCGTCCAGGCCCACCACCAGGCCGTAGCCCGTCAAGGCGTTGGTGCGCACCCCCTGGATGGCGGCCACTTCCTTGATACGCGTGGCCTGGGCCTGGGCCGGCCACAGCGCGGCCAGGACGAGCACCCCGGCCAGGCAGCCCGCCCAGACGCGCCGCACCGCGCCAGGACGGAGGTCGAAGGATTGCGGAAGCAGGTGCATGGCAAGGGCTTGGTTGGAAAGTCGGGCAAGGCCAGCCCGGAAGCAGGCTCTGTCGACCGATTCTGCGAAAACTTCAGATCGGCAGAACGTTCAAGAAGAACCGGGAAAGCCAGCCAATTCGGTTGGCCTCCGCGGCCGGGCCCCGGCCTCGGTGCTGCACACGCACATTGGCCACTGCACCGCTGGCGACTGTGTTGCCGGGCTGGATGGTGCGCGGGTCCACCTGGCCGGAGAAGCGCAACACGTCCACGTTGTCATTGACGCCGATCTGCTTCTCCCCGGCGATCTGCAAGTGCCCGTTGGGCAGAACGCCGGTGACGATGACGGTGATCACGCCGGAGAAATCGTTCGTATTCTCGGTCGCGCCCTTGCCGGCGAAAGTGTTGCTGGAGGTTCCAGAGACCGTTGCGCGGTCCAGCGGATTCGGCTTGATCATAGGCAGGGCCTTGAGGGTGCCCTCCAGGGTGCCGCTCTTGTCCACGGAACTGTTGCTGGACTGGCTGGCAGAGACCTTCTCCACGATGTTGATGGTGAGCGTGTCGCCCACCAGACGCGCACGATGGTCCTCGAACAGGGGCCGGTACTGCGACATCTGGAAGATCGAGCCGTTGTTGGGCGGGGGTTGCACCGTGGGAACGGCCTGAACGGGGCGGGTGTCGGCCAGATCCACCTGGGGCGGTGGATTCAGGGTGGCGCAACCGGTCAGGAAGACGGACAAGCCGAAGGGCACCAGCACGGCGGCGTAACGCTGCAGGCGCCTGGCGGGAAAGGGCTGTGCACCTGCAGAGGGAAAAGCGTGGTTCATCGAACGTCTCCAGGTCAAAGCTGCGACAACTTCTGCAACATCTGGTCGCTGGTCTGGATGGACTTCGAGTTCATCTCGTAGGCGCGCTGGGTGGCAATCATGGACACGAGTTCCTCCACC
>Ga0315900_10012529_pt1 | contig 10389 bp, 9 predicted proteins | sample LakEriMetagenome_FD_203521 | JGI IMG/M metagenome (GOLD analysis project Ga0315900, IMG submission 203521) | Freshwater fungal communities from buoy surface, Lake Erie, Ohio, United States - Buoy 12 MA114 | ecosystem: Environmental > Aquatic > Freshwater > Lake > Lake biofilm | place: USA: Lake...
CCATATCTGCCCGGAACAATGAGTTCACAATTCGGGCGCCGATGGCTGGAATCGTCCTTGTACGGCCGATTGACAACGGTCAGGTCATTTCGGCGGAGACGACGCTCTTCCAGCTGGGTTCAGCAGGGCGCGTTGAACTTCAGGCCGATGTTGACGAAGCCTATGCCGATGCCTTGCAGCACGGCATGTCCGCACGCGCTGCCCTGTCGGGTTCAGACCTGGTCTTTCAGGCGCGGCTTCTCGAAATCTCTCCGCGCGTAGACGCGGCCACCGGCGGGCGTCTCGTCAAGTTCGTTCCTGATGAAGTCATGGCCATTCCTCTTGGCCGCTCAGTGGATATCACGGTCGTTGTCGAAGCCCTGGAGGCCGGAATCTCTTTGCCGCGCCAGGCTGTCCTTGATGCGGCGACGCAGCCCAAGGTCTACGTGGTTGACCGCGAAGGACGCGTTCACGTTCGGGCTATTCAGATTGCGGATTGGCCGTCTCAGAATGCGATTGTAGAAACAGGTCTGACGGCAGGGGACCGGGTGGTGCTCACGCCGGCCGAAGCCAAGCCGTCTGCCCGGGTGCGTCCGCGCGCATCGCCTCCCGGTTCGGCACAGGGGCCATAAGCCCATGTTTGCCTTCACCGTTGCACGCCGCTATCTGTTCTCCAATCCTGCCCAGACGGCCCTCCTGATATCCGGCGTCTCGCTTGGGGTCATGGCTTTTGTGTTCATCACCGCCCTGATCGGTGGATTGGCAATCCGTCTGACCAATGATGTGACGGCCGACAGCGCCCACATTTCCCTCGAGCCGGAAGCCCGGATTGCACGCGTGCTGCCCAGTCCGGATGCCGAGTTGGAGTCGGTCGCGATCATCTCTACGTTTCAGCGCCGGCAAATTCGTGCGTGGAAGTCGACGGTTTCCCTTTTGCGAAGCCATCCTGCTGTCTCGGCCATCAGCCCGCAGATTTCCGGAAGTGCCTTCCTGGTCAAAGGCGAAGCGGTTTCACCGGTTGCCGTTACAGCGCTTGATCCGGCCTTGATCGACGCGATTTCATCGATCAGCACCGAGATCATCAGCGGTGATGCCACTCTCGGTGCGGACGGTATTCTGATTGGTTCCAGGTTGGCCGAAAACCTCGGCCTTTCATCTGGTCAGCCGGTTCTCCTCCGGACAGATCGCGGCGTCGACAGGCTCCTGATCGTCCGCGGTGTGTTTCAGACAGGCCTGCAAAGCCTTGATGAGCGGGTTGCCTATCTATCCATCCAGACCGCTCGGCCTCTTTTCCTGCTGCCAGAGGGCATCACGAACATCGAGATCAAGCTCTACGACCCCGGCAACGCCCGGGAGATCGCCATGTTCCTGCATGAGGCAACGGGCCTGCGCGCAACATCATGGCAGGAGAAAAACGCAAGTCTCGAGGGCGCACTCGATGCGCAGTCACAGACGGGCACGCTGATTCAGGCCTTCTCTCTGATATCGGTCCTGATCGGCATCGCCAGCGCCCTCAGCCTGTCTGCCAATCGCCGCCGCGGGGAGATCGGGATCATGCGCGCCTTCGGCGTCTCCGGCGCGTTCATCGCTGCCGTCTTCGTCCTGCAGGGCTTGCTGATCGGCATGGTGGGTGCCGGCATCGGCTGTGCCTGCGGGTTTGCCCTCTGCTCCTGGCTGGAGACGCTGACCAAGCCTGATGGAACCATGGCGCTTCCGATTGCGCCTCGGGAAGGCGGATACATTGTTGTCTTCCTGCTCACGACGATTGGCGCTGTTCTGGCTTCGGTCATCCCTGCCGGGTCGGCCGCGCGGCTGGACCCCCTGGAAGCCATCCAGCAATGAGCGCGCTTCTCGAAGCGCGCGGGATCGGCATGACGTTTCGCAATGGCGACGAACTGACCGAGGTGTTGAAGAACGTCGACCTCACCTTGCAGCCAGGCGAACTGGTTGCCCTGCTGGGCGCGTCTGGATCGGGAAAGTCAACGCTGCTGTCCATCGTCGGGCTCCTGCTGAAACCGACCGTGGGGACACTTTCAATTGCGGGCCAACGCGTGGAGGGACTGTCAGATCTGGAGCGCGCGCAATTTCGCAACCGTCGGCTCGGTTTCATTTTTCAGTTCCACCACCTGCTACCCGATTTCACCGCCACCGAGAATGTCGCCTTCCCGGCAGCCGCGCCCGCGGGCGTCATCAGCCCCGCCATGCGCCGAAGAGCGCGGGACCTTCTCGCGCGGGTTGGGCTTGCTGACAGGATGGATTTTCCGGCGACCCGCCTCTCCGGCGGGCAGAAGCAGCGCGTTGCCATTGCGCGGGCCCTCATGAACAAACCCGAATTGATCCTTGCCGACGAACCGACGGGAAGCCTCGACCGGGTCGCTGCCGAGCAGGTTCTCGTCCTGATGCGCGAAGTGAACCGGGAGGACAAGGCAACTTTCCTCATCTGCACACACGACGAGCACGTTGCAGCGCGCTGCAACCGGCGCATAACGCTGAAGGATGGCTCCGTTGAAGGGTGTTCAGGAGACGGCGGGCCGCGCACCTAGCTTGCCGCAACTTTGGCAACAGCTTTGACGGCTTGCGGCGATAGCCACACTTCGCCTCTGCCCGGCGCTGCCCGCCGGACCAGACCTGGTGGGTGCAGGGCATGTCCGCAGGGGAGGGCATCGCGGACGAAATCGAAGTTCCGCTCTCGGAGCTTCTCCCAATGCTCATCAGCGTCCACGCCCCGGTCTTCATGGGTGGAAGCGAAGCCCTTGGAGACCTCGCTGCCAAACTCGACCCGCGCCCGATGCAGCCCTCCGCCGTCACCGCCGCCCTGAAAGCCAGCCCCTTCGACCCCGCTACCACCCCCTCTCAGCCCCGGTCTACGCCCGCGCCTCTGATGCGACGCTCCCGGCGCCAAAGAGCTGGCTCATGGTCACCTCAGAACTTCAGCCTAACGCCGCCGTTCAATACAAAGCCGTCATTGCGTGACCAGATGCCCGTCGTCCACTGACCGTCCGGTGCACGCTGTGGCCGAAGCAGGGACTCTTCCCGTGTCTGACGAACGTTGAGGATGTTCTCGGCATTGATGAACCAGCTCGCCGGCCCGATCGTGATCTCGCCGAGAATGCCCACGTCGAGATACGGGTCGCTCACCGTGCGGAACGGGCTGTCTTCGACCCGCTGCTCGCCGGTATAGTACATCTCGAGGCCGAGCCGGAATTCGCCATGCCGCTCCCACATCGCAACCAGGCCGGCCGTGTGCTTCGGAACCAGCGCCACATCCTGACGGCCGGTCCCGGCCTCGTCTGTCTCGCTGGAATCGATGAAGAGATAACTGCCGGTCAGCTTGAAATCCCTCCACAGATACCGAAGCAGCAGTTCGCTGCCGCGCAGCTCCGTGGTGCCATCGGCGTTCACCAGCCGCACGCGGTCAGGCGCCCCGCCCGGAATACTGGCGAAGGGCTCCAGCACCGTGACGCCGTCAACGTCTGACGCGAAGAAAGTCGCATTGGCTTCGACCCCGCCCCGTTTGTAACCCGCATCGAACGAGGCCGTGCGGGCCGTCTCCTCCAGCAAGTCCGACAACGGCTCCAGCCGGGAGAGTCCCGCCGCTTCAATCTCCTCCACAAATGGTGTCGGCGCAAAGAAGCCCTCCGCCACAGACCCCCGGAACGTCCAGTCGCCCGGCCGGTAGAGCACGGAAAGGCGCGGGCTGACCTGCGTGCCGAATTCGCTGTGATCATCGACGCGTCCACTCAGCGATACGGAGACGTCCTCGCTGAGGTCATGATCGACCTGCCCGAACAGTCCGGGTACGTCATAAGTATAGTCGAACGCCGGAAACGCGGCGGAGCTGTAGCTTTCCGTCTGCAGCGCAGCGCCCACGACCCAGTTGGTGCCGCCGCGCTCTCCGGAAACCGAAGCCTCCAGGAGGTAGCTCTCGTGCTGGTCTTTCTCGAGCAGGGCGCCAAATCGGTGTTCATGATCCTGCATCGTGCCCGAGGCGCGCAGCTGGCCCGTCACGGACGCCGTCAGCGGAACATCCGCAATCACGCCGCCATCAAGCCGCTTCGTGTCCTGGTTCTGCGGGAAGAAGCTGCCATCCGGCACCGTGCGTCCTTCCCGCGTGCCGCCCTCCCGCTGCTCGGTCATGAAGCCCAGCGTCGCATAGACTTCTGCGCCATTGTCTCCTTCCCAGAACAGGCGAGGCCGGGCCGTCCACCGTTCATAGCTCGGCATATCGATCCAGCCATCGAGATCGAAATCCTGCACGCCCTGCCGGTGCCCTCCGGCCGTCAGCGACACGCCCACGGAATCGGAGAGCGGGGAGGCGGTATAGGCAGTGAGATCCTGCCCATTCCGGGAAGTCAGGTTGATCAACACCTCGCTTTCAGGCCCGTCTCCAGGCCGCCGCGACACGAGGTTGATCACCCCGCCCAGCGCAGATGCTCCGTACAGGGAGGTCGCAGACCCCTTGATTACTTCGACTTGCCGCAGGTCGGTGGGCGGAATCTGTAGCAGGCCCAGCGACGAGGCCTGCCCGCCATACAGCGGCAGGCCGTCCGACAGTAGTTGCGTATAGCGGCCATACAGTCCCTGCACGCGGATGTTCGCGGCGCCAAGGGCGGGCGACGTCACCTGCACCCGGATTCCGCCGGTCTCGTTGATCAGCGTCGCGATATTGCCGGGTCGCATGATCGCTTTCTCTTCGATCTCCTCGCGGTTTATCACCTCAACCCGCATAGGTTGGTCCGCCAGCAGACGGCCTGACCGCGTTGCCTGAACGATCACCGCCTCCAGCGTTTTCTCGTCATCGTGATCATCGTGGCCGTCGTGTTCAACGTGTTCGTCACCCAGCGGGTGACTTTCGGTTTCGGGAGGTTCGATCTGGGCAACGGCAGGGCTGAAGCCGAACCCGGAAAATGCAAGGGCGATCGCCGAAAGGCGCAGATAGTCGGACATGTTCAATGTTCCTCGGGAAGAATCTGTGTGAAGGCGCGGTCAGCGAGTGCCGCGCCGGCTCAGTCAGATTCAGATACGCGGAGGACGGAACAGTTCGCCGGGCGGGGATGCGCCGCAGCCAACGGTCTCCATGGGTCGGACATTTGAACGCGCACGGTCGATTGCCATTGCCGGCAATCCGGACGAGCCGATCAGGTGAACGTGGCAGGCTCCGCAGCCATGGGCATGATGCGCGTGGCCGTCGTGGTGATCTTCGCCGCCTCCGACGTGCACAGTTTCGGCCTCGGCCGCGCAGATCTCGTCCGGCGCCAATTCAACATGCTGCGCAGACGCCATCGGGGCGAGGAGGAAAGCCAGGCTCAGCATTGCGGCGACGATCATGCCGAAACCGGGGAAGATGCGAGTCAACATCATTAGGGCGTCTTCTGTTGCCGCGTCCTGAGGTCCGGCATATTGCCCAGCCATTTGATTGTCGGCGTCAGACTACAGCGATACACAAGAGAAGCGCAAGTTTGCTTTTGTGGGTAGCCGGACGAATAGCTGCGGCAAACTAACCCTCGCGCGCCAGCCATGGCTCGATATTCTCCTCCTGCGCGATCAGTGCGAGGCCGTTGGCAATCGACACGAACTGGTCACCGGTCTCCACCTTCGCCGCGCCGAAGCGCGCATCGAAGCTTTCCCGAAGTGCGGGCACATAGGACGTGCCGCCGGTCAGGAACACGCGGTCGATCTTCGCTTCGCTGAGGTCCGCCTTGCGCAGCGCTTCGCTCACGGTTGCCTGGATCGCGCGCACATCCTCGCCGATCCAGCCATCAAACTCGGCCCGGGTGATCGTCCGGTTCAGCTTTAGGCTACCAGCCTCGAGAATGAACTGCGCCTCATCCGCGCGCGACAGCTGCGTCTTCGCCTGCGCCACGGCGCGGTAGAGCAGGTAGCTCGCATCGGCATCCAGAAAGGCGAGGAAGGCGTTCAGCAATGTCGGCTCATCCGCCTGCCGCGCCAGCTTGAACAGGTCCGCATAGTCCTTCGTGTGCCGCATGATCGACAGCTGGTTCCACTGCGCAAAACGGCTGTAGAATGACAGCGGAATGGGCAGCGTCTTGTCGCCGCTCTTGAACGTGCTGCCCTTGCCGAACAGCGGCGAGACGACATTGTCGATGATCTTCTGGTCAAACGCATCGCCCGCAATCCCGATGCCCGCATGCGACAGCGCCGCCGCGCGCAGCTTGCCGCCGCCGGGATCAAACCGGATGATCGAGAAGTCGCTCGTGCCGCCGCCGAAATCCGCCACGAGGATCGTCGCCGGCTCCGTCAGGCGCTGCGCGTAAAAGAACGCCGCCGCCACCGGCTCATACACGTGATGGATGGTCTCGAAGCCCAGCCGCTTGAGCGCGGTCTCGTAGCGTTCCTGCGCCAGTTTCTCGTCCGGCTGCGCGCCCGCAAACTGCACCGGGCGCCCCATCACCACCTGCTTCGGCCACGGCGTGCCCGCCCGCTCCGACAGGCGCCGCAGGTAGGCCGAGAGCAGGTCCTCGAACCGCCAGGCCTTGTTCTGGATCGTGGTCGAGACGAACAGCGGGCTCGCCGCAAAGGTCTTGAACGACTGGATGAACCGGCAATCGCCGCCGAGTTCAAGGAACTGGTCGATGGCCCAGGGGCCGATCTCCATCATCGCGCGCGATCCCGGCCCATCCTCATCCTTCCAGAAACACAGCACCGAGCGGCAGGCCGCAAAGGTCGCGTCTTCATGGCTGAACGTGATTGCCTCGGCCTGGCCGCCCGGCCCGGCAAGCGCCGCCACGCTGTTGGTTGTGCCGAAATCGAGGCCGAGTGTCGGGGCAGCTTTGGACATCGTCGGCTCTTGTGCTGAAGCAAAGGGCAGGCGAACTAGCAGGGGGAGGGCCCTGCGATCAACCCCGCCCGTCCGGATTGCCCGATGAACCTTTTGCAGCGCCCCCTCACGCCAGCAGATGCCGCCGCTGCCGCAGCGCTGCACGCGCAGGGCTTTGCCGATCCCTGGAGCGCGGCCTCCATCGCGGACCTGATCGCCCAGCCGACGGTCGTTGCCCTCGGCGCGGAGGCCTCCGGCGCGCTGATCGCCTTCGTCCTCTTCCAGTCTGCCGCCGGTGACACCGAGCTTCTGACGATCGCCACAGATCCCGCCCGTCGCGGCGAAGGCCACGCCCGCCGCCTCATCGAGGCAGGCTTCACCGCGCTCGCCGAAGCGGGCAACACCCGCGTCCTGCTCGACGTCGCCGAAGACAACGGCCCCGCGCTCCACCTCTACACGAGCCTCGGCTTCATGCTGGATGGCCGCCGCAAGGCCTACTACACCGCCGGCCGCCCCGCACCGGTCGACGCGCTGCTGATGTCGCGGAAGCTCCAAGGCTAGCCGCGCACGGGCAGGGACCTATACTCCCTTCCAATACAGAGGAGCGAACTTATGGCCGACGACCTTAAACCGATCGACACCGCAAACATCGAGGTTCCGAAAGAAGTCTTCGCCCTTTACGACGCCTATTGCCACGGAGACATCTCCCGCCGCGCCTTCTTCTCGAAACTCTCGACCTATGCCGTCGGCGGCCTCACCGTCTCGATGCTCGCCGCCTGCGTGATGCCGGACTATGGCCGCGCACAAACCGCCGAAGGCGCCGCTGAACTCGCCGAGGAAACCACCGCCTACAAATCCCCCAAGGGCGCCGGCGACATGTCCGGCTATCTTGTCCGCCCGGCAAATGCCAAGGGCAAACTGCCCGGCATCATTGTGGTACATGAAAACCGCGGCCTCAATCCCCACATCCGCGATGTCACGCGCCGGGCCGCCAAGGCCGGCTATGTCGCCTTCGCGCCGGATGCGCTCTTCCCCCTCGGCGGCTATCCCGGCAATGACGATGACGGCCGCGTGCTGCAGGCCCAGCGCACGGCGCCGGAGATGATCGAGGACTTCATGGCCGCGGCCGAATTCCTGCGCGATCATCCGTATACGAACGGCAAGATCGCTTGCACCGGCTTCTGCTTCGGCGGCGCCGTCACTAGTATCATGGCTGTGCGCCAGCCCTGGCTGAAGGCCTCCGTGCCCTATTATGGCGGCTGGCCCCCAGCGGAAGACGCGGCCAAGGTCGAAGTTCCGCTGCAGATCCACCTTGCCGAAAATGATGCCCGCGTGAACGCTGGCTGGCCCGCCTACCAGGCCGCGCTCGACGCGGCAGGAAAGTCCTACGAATTCCACATGTATCCGGGTCTCGAGCACGGCTTCCACAACGACACGACGCCCCGCTTCAACGCAGAAGGCGCCGCCCTCGCCTGGAGCCGCACGCTGGATTTCTTCGCCAAACATCTTGCCTGAGGCGGCACTGGACAAGCCGGGGAATCTCTAGGATGTTCCCTAAATGTTCAAGTCGCTCTACCCCTTCGATACGCACGCCCTGTTCGAATGACCGGCGCGCCGCTTGAAATCCGCAACCGCGATGCGCGGCGCCTCTGGCTGGATGCGCAGGGCCTCGCCGCTACGCCCATCGGTCCGCTCGACCTTGCCGCCACGATCCGCAAGCTCGGCTTCGTCCAGCTCGACTCGATCCGCGTCGTCGCCCGCGCCCACGACCATATCCTCTGGAGCCGCAACCAGAACTACCGCGAGCCGATGCTGGTAAAGCTCCTGCGCGACCAGCGCGCGGTGTTCGAGCACTTCACACACGATGCCTCGGTCATTCCGATGGAGTTCTATCCGAACTGGCGCCGCCAGTTCCGGCGCCTGGAGGAGAAGGTGCGCGGTTGGGAATGGCACCGCGGCATGCATGACGCAGATGGCCGCGCGGCCATTCGCGAGCGCATCCGCGCGGAAGGCCCGCTCTCCTCCCACGCCTTCGACACGAAGATCATCGGCAAGCGCGAGATGTGGCGCCGCCCGCCGCACAAGCTCTCGCTCGATTACATGTGGTACGCGGGCGAACTGTCGACCTCGCACCGCGAAAACTTCACCAAGTTCTACGACCTCACCGAACGCGTTATCCCGCACCCCCACCGCACCGGCCGCGAACCGCCGGAAAGGCATCAGGTCGATTGGCTCTGCCGCGAAGCGTTGGACCGTCTCGGCTTCGGCACCGAAGGCGACATCCAGCGTTTCTGGGCCGCGGCGGATCTCGAGGAAGTCAAATCCTGGACCAGGGCGCAGCGCAGCCTCGTCCCCGTCCGTGTCGAGGCCGCCGATGGCAGCTGGTCCGCCGCCCTCGCACCGTTAGACATCGAAGCCCGGCTCGCCGCCGCCGAGGCGCCTACCTCGCGCCTTCGCATCCTCAACCCTTTCGATCCCGTCATCCGCGACCGGGCGCGCCTCAAGCGTCTCTTCGGCTTCGATTACCGCATCGAGATCTTCGTCCCTGCCGAAAAGCGCATCTGGGGCTATTACGTCTATCCGCTGCTGGAAGGCGACCGGATGATCGGCCGCCTGAGCGTGAAAGCCGACCGCAACACCGGCTGCCTCACCGTGGAAAGAGTCTGGGCCGAACCCGGCATCTTCTGGACCGGCGCGCGCGCGGCGCGCCTCGAAGCAGAGCTGCAGCGATTCGCCCGTCTGGCGGGTCTCGATCAGGTCGCATGGGCTGACCGGGCTAATCTGGACATTCACGTCAGGTGAAGGCAAAAGGGCCGCCATGGACCGTTTGGAAAAACTCTGTATCGAAAAAGGCCTGCGGATGACCGAGCCGCGCCGCATCATTGCGCGCGTTCTCTCCGTTGCAGACGATCACCCCGACGCCGAGGAACTGCATCGCCGCGCCAATTCGCTGGATGCCTCGATCTCGCTCGCCACGGTCTATCGCACCGTCAAACTGTTCGAGGATGCCGGCATCATTCAGGCGCACGACTTCCGCGACGGGCGTGCCCGCTATGAGGAAGTGCCCGAAGAGCACCATGACCACCTGATCAATGTGAAGTCAGGCGAAGTCGTGGAATTCCACTCGGCCGAAATCGAGAAGCTGCAGGAAGAAATCGCCCGCAAGCTCGGCTTCAAGCTGGTCGACCACCGGCTCGAACTTTACGGCATCCCGATCAAGGACGGCGAATAGCGCCGCCGGGGCTATTGCCCCGGCACCAGCTTGAAGATGCCGTCGAGATCTTTCGTCGCCACATACAGGTGCCCGTCCGGCCCCTGCACGACATCGCGGAAGGAATACTGCGCATCGCGCAGCAGGTCTTCCTTGCCGACAACCTTGCCGCCTTCGAGATCGATCCGTACCAGGACGAGTCCGGCCGGGCCGTTCATGCCGCCAACGAACAGGTCGCCCTTCCAGCCGGGATACACATCGCTGGTCACCATCGCTAGGCCCGACGGCGCAATTGACGGCACCCAGTAGGTTTCCGGCTGCTGCATGCCGTCCGCTTCCGTCGCCTCGGTGACCAACGTGCCGTCATAGTTCACGCCATAGGTGATCTTCGGCCAGCCATAATTGGTGCCCTTGGTGATGA
>Ga0315900_10012537_pt1 | contig 10387 bp, 8 predicted proteins | sample LakEriMetagenome_FD_203521 | JGI IMG/M metagenome (GOLD analysis project Ga0315900, IMG submission 203521) | Freshwater fungal communities from buoy surface, Lake Erie, Ohio, United States - Buoy 12 MA114 | ecosystem: Environmental > Aquatic > Freshwater > Lake > Lake biofilm | place: USA: Lake...
GGTCGTCGCGGTCGCCCCGATCGCCGCGATCATCGCGGAAACGGCGGTTGTTGCGTCCGCGGCGGAAATTGCGGAAACGCCCGCGCCGTCCGCCATCGCGTTGTTGTCCGTCGCCGCCTTCGGGCGCGGGCAAAGCAGGATCGGGACGGTGCTCGGGCAGAGCCGCTTCGCGTTCATGAGCCGGCAAAGCCGGGGTTTCAGGGGATTTGGATTCTTCCATGGTGTTGTTCGGGAAATCAGTTGTGGCCGGAGATGCGCTCGAGCACCCCGGCGGGGAGTTCGAAATTGGAATAGACGTTGAGCACGTTGTCGTTGTCATCGCGCTTGATCGCGCGCTCTAGGTTGTCATTGGGCATGTTGTGCGTGCGCTCCAAGGTGATCGCAGACCGCAGCCGCACGTTGGCGTCCGGATCCGGACCGCCCAGCTTCGCGGCAACGGCGATCTCCTTCGCCAGCTTGGAGAAAAGCTTCCCCCGCTTCGCGTCGATCGCGCCTTTGATGCGCTTGACTTTGGACCACTTGTTGTGACCGGCCATGAAAGCTGCCCGAACCTGCGCCCGGGCCCCGGTAATGAAAATACGTTATCGTTTTTGTTCTTGGAGGATTGTACGCCGGACTTTGGCAACCTGTTGCCGGAATCGCCTCGAAAAAGGAGCGCGACGAACGGCGCGGACAATCGGAACAGGGCAATAAGATAACGGCCGGCCCTCCGTGTCAACCCCCAAGCCGAAAAAATCGAGGCTGGGTCGCGAGGCTCCCCGGCTTAGCCCCCCGCCTTCGAGGCCGCCCGCTTGCGGGCCGTGGCATCGAGGATCTTTTTGCGCAGCCGCAGAGTCTTGGGCGTCACCTCAACGTATTCGTCCGGCGCGATGTATTCGAGGGACCGCTCGAGGGTCATCTGGATCGGAGGGGCCAACTGGATGCCTTTGCCGTCGCCTTGGCTGCGCATGTTGGTCAGCTTTTTCGCCTTGCAGGGGTTGACCGGCAAATCGTCCGGACGCGCGTTCTCGCCGACGATCATGCCTTCGTAGATTTCCTCCTGCGGTCCGATGAAGAGGCGTCCGCGTTCCTGGATGGTGTCGAGCGCGTAAGCCATGCTCGTGCCGCCTTCCATGGAAATGAGCACACCCTTGCCGCGGCTCGGAATCTCGCCTTTGTGCGGACCGTATTCCTTGAACAGATGGCTCATCGTGCCGAGGCCCTTGGTTGCATTCACGAGATCCGTCTCGAGGCCGATGATGCCGCGTGTCGGGATAGTGGCCTGGACGAGCACGCTGTGCGGATGGTGCTCCATGTTGGCGATGTCAGCCTTGCGAGCAGCCAGGGCCTGCAGGATGTCGCCGAGGTTGTCCGGCGGCACATCGACATAAAGAGTTTCCATCGGCTCGAGGAGCGAGCCGTCGGCTGCACGCTGGAAAATGACCTCGGGGCGCGAGACAAGAAGTTCGAAACCCTCGCGGCGCATCTGCTCGACCAAAATGGCGATCTGCATTTCGCCGCGGGCTTTGACTTCGAATTGTCCGGCAGTCTCGGTCTCGGAAACTTGCAGTGAGACATTGGTCCGAGTCTCGCGAATGAGGCGGTCTTTAATCTGGCGCGCGGTGAGCAGTTTGCCCTCGCGTCCGGCCAGCGGCGAATCGTTCACGCAGATCCGCATGCTGATCGTCGGTGGATCGATCTGGATGAAGGGCAGCGCCTCGCGCTCCTCATTGTCGACCAGCGTTTCGCCGATGAAGACATCCTCGAATCCGGCGAGGCCGATGATGTCGCCTTCGGAGGCAGATTCGATTTTGACCTTTTGCAGTCCCTCGTGGCCGAAAATAGCGGTCACTGCAGCCCGCTCCTTGCGCCCATCCTGATGGATGCAGACGATGGACTGACCGACCTTCACGGAGCCACTGATCACGCGCCCATAAGCGATACGCCCGAGGTAATCGCTGTAGTCGAGGTTGGACACGAGCATCTGGAAATAGTCGGTGTCGGATTTTTTCGGCGCCGGGATATGCCAGGCGATCGCCTCGTAAAGCGGCACCATCGTGTCGCTCGGATCGACCAGCTCGCGTTTGGCAAAGCCCGCCTTGGCGCTGGCGTAAATGTGCGGGAAATCGAGTTGTTCGTCCGTGGCGTTGAGTTCGAGGAAGAGCTCGAACACCATATCAAGGACCTTGTGCGCGCGGGCGTTCTCACGGTCGATCTTGTTGATCACGACGACCGGCTTGAGGCCGTTTTCCATTGCTTTGCGCAGGACGAATTTGGTCTGGGCCTGCGGACCCTCGTAGGCGTCGACGACAAGCAGCACGCCGTCGACCATCTTCATGATGCGCTCGACCTCGCCGCCGAAGTCGGCGTGACCCGGCGTGTCGACGATGTTGATTTTGTATTTGTCCCAGTGGAACGACGCGTTCTTGGCCCGGATGGTGATCCCCTTCTCTTTTTCGAGATCCATCGAGTCCATGACCCGCTCCTCGACTTTCTCGTGGGCCTGGAAAGTGCCGGACTGGCGCAGCAACTGGTCGACGAGGGTGGTTTTGCCGTGGTCGACGTGGGCGATAATGGCGACGTTGCGTATGTTTTCCATGCGGATTCGAAAAAGGAGGGCGGACTATGGTGCTGCGCCGTCGCGGTGTCAATGACGCAAGGTTAGACCACGATCAGCGGCACGATCGAATCGGGCGCTTGGTGCATGACATGCATGACGCGTCGGAAACCTTCCGCATTCGTCGTGATGCAGGAAAGCGAATCGGGGACGCCTCGCCGACCTTCCGGATGCAAAAGGATGGCATCTGCTTTGTATCCGGGGCCCGGTTTGCCCACCGGCTGACCCGGGCCGGTGATGGCCGGTGTTTGCGCCGGCCAGTTTTGGCCGCTCTTGCGCTTCGGTTGCAGCGTGTAGTGGCCGGCCGGGATTCCGCGCGATTTCCCGATGAACCCGTTTTCGTTCGTGCGGAAAGCACCGAGGTATCCCTGCTTTCCGTAAACGTGCATCGTGCCCGGCGACCTGCGGTCCGAGGGATCATCCCGCTCGACCATCACTCCAAGCCAACCATCCTTCGCGCCTTTGGGCTTCTTGCCCGGGTCGCGTTGCGGTCGGTAAACGGGCTTCGGCCGGGGCAACCGTCGCATAAAGGATCAGACGGACATGTGGGCCCCAATGCACGGAGACCCGGCGCGGCGCATCACCAGAAACTCTGCGGCACTTCGATCTGGTCGCCCGGAAGCAGAATGATGTCGAGCGAGGGGTTGGCGCGGACCGCTTTGATGTCGATGAGCTGCGCGCGACCACCACGGATGAGGCGAACTTTGCGTTGATCGGCGAAATCGGTGAATCCGCCGGCAGCGCTGATGGCCCCGAGCACAGTGAGATCCGAAGTATATTCGACGCGGCGCGGTTGGCGGACGTCGCCACTCACGTTGACGAAGCGCAAAGTGGTCGGGACGGTGACGGTGATGGTGGGATTTGTGTAAATCTGCCCGTTGCGGTAGGCGGCCTCCACGGCGCGCTGCAAGGCCGCTTGACCGAGCCCCGCCGCGCGCACTTTGCCGATGTGGGGAAGATTGATGAACCCCTCGCCGTCCACCGTGTAGGCACCGGTGACCAGTTGCGTTTCCTCAGCTGGCACGCCGCCGATGCGCAGTTCGATGGTGTCGCCGGTGCGGAAGGCGGCATCGGACGCGAGAAGCTGGCTCGCGGGCCACGCTACGGCCACGCAGAGCACGGCAAAGGTCGTCCGCAACATCCCCATCTCAGTAATCGTCCTGCGGACCGACGCGCGCGGGTCGCCGGGCGCGTGGAGCCGCCTTGGCGTCTTTGGCCGATGAGCCACTGACGCCATCGGGCGTATTCCGCGGAGTGTAGTAGTAGTTATAATAGTTCGTGTAATACTCGTAATACTGGTCGTGACGCACATCGACGTTGTTGAGAACAACGCCGAGAATGTTGCCGCCCACATTGAGCACGGCCTGCTTGACACGCTGCAGCATGGCACGCGGGAAGCGACGGTGCTGAACGACGATAATTGTGAGGTCCAAAGCACGCACCAGCACGGATGCGTCGCTCACGCCGAGAATCGGCGGCGAATCGAAGAAGACGATGTCGAACCGGTTTTTAACCTGCGCGATAAGGTCCATCATCCGTTGCGAGTTGAGCACTCCGACGGCGTCGAAGGGGAGTTTCCCGCTGGCCAGGAAGTAGAGATTGGGGACTGCAGTGGCTTGGACCACATCCTCCAGATCGACATCGGTGGTAAGGAAATCGGTCAGTCCGTAATCGCCATTCAACCCGAGCATACGGTGTTGTGAGGGGCGGCGCAGGTCGGCGTCCACGATCAAAGTGTTGTAACCACCTTGCGCGAAGGTGTGGGCCAAATTGCCGAGAGTGGTCGATTTACCCTCGCCGGCTCCGCCGCTGACGAAAGTCACGGTATTCGCGTCGGGTGAATGCCGGTTGAATTCCAAATTCGTGCGTAGAATGCGGTAAGCTTCGGCATCCGCCGTGGCTTCGGGGTGCTCGACAAGCAGGGAGATGTTTTTCGGCACCACGGCGAGAACAGGCACTTGAAGGAAGTTCTCCACGTCTTCCATCGTTTTGACGCTGGTGTCGAGATACTCGAGAAAAAAGGCGAGACCAATGCCGACAATCAGACCGACAACCACGGCCAGCGCCATGTTGAGTAGAACTTTGGGTTTGGACGGAAGCGCAGACGGCTCGGCCTTTTCCCAAATGCGCGCCGGATTCATCGGCATACTGCGTTGCATCGTCTCGGTGGAGAGGCGCAACTCGGCTGCCTCAAGGACCTTCTTCGCCTGGATATAATTATTTTTGGCGCGCGCATATTCCGAGCCGCGCGTCTTCGCTTCGCGCTGGTCAAGGCGGGATTTTTCGAGCTCTTCCTCCATCTTGGTCATGGAGCGCTCGGTAATCTGCAAGTTGGCGGCCAGCGTGCGGCGAATGCTGTTCACCTGCTCGGAAAGCTGTTGCTCGTAAGTCGACTTTTTGGCCGCAAGAGAAAGAATCGTCGGATGGCGGGCGCCGAGGCCGGACTGCAGGGCTCGCGCCAACTCCGAGCTGATCTCCTGGTATTGCGGAAGAATGGTGGCAATGGTCTGGTCTTCGATCTGCAAAGTCGGAAGTGAACGCATCAATTCGTCGCCCGAGAGCTTTTCGATCTCAGTGTATTTCGTGCGAAGATTCGAAGCTTGGGTGCGCGCCTCGCTGACCAGTTGCTCCTGCTGTTGCAGCACGGTCTCCTGCGACTGCATGGGGTCCTCCAAGCTGTCGGGATTGAGGTCGGTGATGCCCAATTCCGTGCGGATGCGGCTCATTTGCTCGTTGGCCTCCTGAACCTTTGTCCTCTGCTTGGAAACCTCGTCCTCGAGGGTGGCCAGCGAGCGGGCCAGAATTTTCTGTTGCTCCTCGATGCGCTTGCGCTGGTATTCCTGCGCGATGCTATTAGCCAAGTCGGAAGCTTCCTGCGGATCCGTGCTCTCAACGCTGATTTGCAGGAGATTCGTGTTTCGCACCTCGCTGACGTCGATCATATTGCGCAGCTTGATGTAGGCCTGTTCTTTCGTGCGGACGCTGTATTTTTCGCCCCAGCGCCTGATGAGGTCCATCGCATCGATCACCGGATAGAGCATCTCCTTGCGCTGGATAATCTGGAACTGGGTGGTAGCGAACCGGGGGTCCATGCCCATGGCCCCTTGGTAACCTTCGGTGAAAATGCGGATTTTCTGGTCGTTCTGCTCGACTTCGATAATGACATTCGACTGGTATTGCCGCGGCAGGAAATAAGTCGTTACACCGGCCGTGACCACCACGAGCAGGAAGGCCAAGATGATGATCGGCAGGCGCAGACGTATGACCCGCCAATAGTCGAGGAAATGCAGTTTGGCCTCCTGCACGGCGCTGGTTTCGCGATCGGTCATGGCTTCTGTCCGGACTCTGTAATGTAGCACCCGTAAACCTCGCTGCAAGGTAAAGACCCGGCGTCGATTCTGCGGAAAAAGCAACCGCCGGACGCGGACAATGGTATATTCGAGGAAGTTATGCCGCAAAACCGCCTCCTGCTGCCCGCCTTGCTCGGCCTGCTTGTCCTTCTTTGGGGGGCTTGGCATCTCTACTCGGGCTGGGGTTTGGTCACGCTGGACGTCCGCGATGCACCCCTCTCCAAGGTTCTTGCCTCTATCAGCCGCCAAGGCGGCATCGAAATTGCCTCCGGCCTCGACCCCACCACGCCGGTCACACTCAAGGTCAAACGTGTTCCTCCCGTCGAAGCGCTCGACATCGTGGCGGTGCGCACCGACTCCTCATGGCGGCTCGCCTATCTCGGGGCTCCGAATGACGCGGACATCAAAGCCGTCCTCGCGAACTTCCGCGCCGGCGCCGAAGCAACCGACTGGACTTCCCACGGAGCGGGAGGATTCGGCATGGTCGAGCCGCAATCCGGCGCAGCATTGGATCTGCGCGCCGTGCGTTGGAACCCCTCCGGTTCGGGTAACCTCTCTTCGCTGCTCGAAGAGGCCTCGCAGAAAACCGGCGTCTTGCTCGCCGCACCCTCCGGCTGGAAACCCGCAGCGGACGCGCCGAAGCCTGGCCCGATCGCGGATGCCGCGCCGCAACTTTTCCGCAACGCGGGCGGTGCTTGCCGGGAAGTCTTCCTGCTGCGCGCCCGCCCTTCGCGCGACGACGATGGCTTCGGCGGAGGTGGACGTGGAGGCCCATGGATCGGCGGCGCCTCGGGCGACGGAGAACGCGGCGGAGGATGGCGTGGCATGGGCAGCCCTGAACGCACCGCCGAGCGCGTCGAGGCCCAGATCGCGCTTCTGCCGAAAGGCGAACAGGAAAAGGCCCGCGGCGATTACAAGATGATGCGCGACTTCTGGCAGTCCGTGCGCGACCTGCCAGAAGACCAGCGCCGCGCCAAAGCGCAGGAATTTTTCAACCGCCCCGAGGTCGCCGAGCGCATGGACGAACGTCGCATGTCCCGCGAAGCCAAAATGACTCCGAAACAACGCGTCGAGCGCGCACAGCGCTATCTCGAGCGTAAAGCGGCCATGAAAAAGTCCGGCCAATCATGAAAGCAGCGACCGGCGCCTTCACCCTTATCGAGCTGCTGGTGGTCATCGCCATCATTGCCATGCTCGCCGCCTTCGCCAGTCCCTCCATCGGCAGCGCCATCGAGCGCGGACGCTCGGCCAAATGCGTGGGCAACCTCCGGCAAATCGGTGTCGCCGTGCAGCAATACATCGCCGACAACGACAATACCTTCCCTTGCATCGCCATACCGAACACTCCGGCCGTCGAGGGCCATGATGCCGGTGAGCCCTTGGAAATTCTCGGACCCTACGGGCTGACGCAAGCCATGCTGGTTTGTCCGACCGACTTGGCCAACGGTGATCCTCCAAGCGTCGAAGAATACAAATCGAGCTACATCTTCTCGCCGATTGTCGACGGCGAATCCGCCATCAATACGAAGATATACTCCCGCCGCGGCATCTTCACCGTGTCCAACGTGGGGCGCCTGACCGTGGCGTCCGACTTCACCGGAATCCATCCGCGCCGGGCCGTGGAGGAAGACACGCCGTATCTCAAAAACGGGATGAACGTGCTCAAGGCGGACGGACGCGTCATTCAGCGCTGAGAGGAAAGCCGGCAGTCGGATTCGAACCGACGACCGCCTGATTACAAATCAGGTGCTCTACCAGCTGAGCTATGCCGGCGGACAAGGTGGAAGCAAAACCGCAGGGCCGCCCACTGTCAAGGTGCACTGCCCTCCAAGTGCAGGTAGGCTGAAAGAACACGGCGCATTTCTTCCAGTTCCGTGCGGCCAAGTCGGATTTCTTTTCCGTCCGCTGTGCGGATGACGGCTGATTGACCGTTGATCATGGCGAGCACCGCGGGGCGGACATCGTCGAAATGAATGTCGGCCAACTGGCGCACGGATCCGTCGGACGGTTGGTCGACGCGGTTGGGTGCGGGCGCGAACGATCCGACTTCAGCGCCGTCAACGATCACCGTGCAATTACCGAGGTTAGCCGGCTGTTTTCCCTCGTAACGGACGACAAAACGCAAAGTAGAAGCTCCTCCCTCGCCGAGCTTGCCGAGCAAGAGGTAGGCCGTGCTGCGGTCCTCCGCAACGGTGCCTTTGAGCCAAGTCGCGCCGTGATGGACGTCCGATTGAGCATTCAGTCCTCCGAGAGACTGCGCACCTTCCGTGGCGAGGGCAGCCATAACTTCCTGCTCGTCTGCGCTGGGCGGGGCTATCACCTCTGCGGGGACGGGTATCGGTTCAGGTGCTGGCGGCAAGGGCGGCGCGGGACGATGGCAGGCTGCCACGGCAAAACAAAAAACCACAAGGGTCGCGAGGCCGGGACGTCCCACCGCGCCGTCTTCCTAAGGGTTGGCGTTCGTTGGCTGCAGGGTGAACTGCAGACGGATGAAGGCGTGGGCGTTCGACGAGCCGTCGAAGAAATACCGGCGTCTCTGGAATCCGTCGGGCACGTTATTCGTGTCGGGATGCGCGACACCCGGGAGCACCGGTCCGTTCCACCCGGCGAACAAATTGGTGCTGACGCGCCCGGCAGCTTCCAGTCGCTGATCGTTGGTGCGCACTACCGCGGTGATCGCAATCAGCGCGCCATCTTCCATTTGCGGGAGCAAATCGCGATCGTTGCGGTCGGACGCGCCGCCGAGACCGTATTCCAGAAGAGCAGGAACGCCATCAAGGTCGATATCACTGTCGGGCTCCTGACCCGGGAAGCTAGCCTCAAAGGACGGCTGTGAGCTCTGCGTCACAAAAATCGTCGCAGTCACGTCTGTTGCTTCGGCGTAGTTGTCGTTGCCGGCTTGCTTTGCCGTGATGATGACTGTGCCGGAAGAATTCAAGTTAAGCAGACTGCCGTTGATCGACGCGACAGACGGATTGGAGGAAATGTAGGACACAGGCAGACCCGACGATGCGGATCCCGTCAAGGTAACCGGCGAGTCACTGGTCGAGAGTGTGTTGTCGGCGACTTCAAATGCGATGCTCTGCGAGGCTTTCTGGAAAGCAATGGTGGCATCCACGCTGGCGCCCTCGCGGTCAGCACTGCTGGCCACCGTGGCGCGGACAACCACTGCGCCGGTGCCCGAATTGATGGTCAGCTGGTTGCCAGTGAGCGTTACTTTGTTGATGTCGCCACTGACCAGTGAATACGTGACCGGCGCAGTCGGGGAAGCGGTGGCGTTGAGCGTCACGGTCGTGTTGTAGGTCGCGAATTGCGGCGGGACAAAGCTGAGCGAAGTCGGAGAGCGATCGACCAACTGCAAGTATTGCGCTTGGTAGCTGCCGGTGCCGGTGGTGGTGTTGGGCAACCCGACAAAGAGACCATTGTCGATCAGATCGGCACCGGTGCGGTTGTTGGTCCAGACGTAGGCGTTCGCGTTGTCCGCCAAGAGGTCTTTGACGTTGTAGGTGCGGCCGCGGTCGATACCGAAATAGTTGAGGTCCGTTCCGGGAACTTTCGCGTTCAGATCGAAGGTGGCCGAGACATTGGCGTTGGCGCGGTAGTTGTTGTTGACGAAGGCGAAGACCACACTGTTGCCGGCGGCTCCGGCGGTCTGGCCCAGGTTCTTGACTTTGCCCACGGCAAAGATGTTGTCGTCGTAACCTCCGCCCACCTGTTTCTTGCTCAGGTAGTAGACGTTCTGGCTTTGCAGGGCAGGTGCGGCGAGGCGGGCCTTGTTCACGCGGCCGTAGAAAGCTTGGAGCTTCCACTCATCGGCTGTCCGGTTGTTCCAGATCGACGCCATGTTGTTGTAGACTTTGAAATTCGGAATGTTCTTGCCGAAGTTCGCCTCGTATTTGGCGAAGTTGTTCGCGGCGTTAATCGAGTCGAAATTCGCCACGCTGGCTGCGTAGGCGGAAGCGCTGTTCTGGGCACCCGCTTCCTGCCCATACATGAGCATGGGGATGCCGTCCAAAGCACCGACCTGGGCATAGCCGTAGGCAATGGCCCAGACATCATTGTGCGGGAACACCTCGTCGTGGCTGGTCAGGTTGTTGAGCAGGGTGACGTTATCGAACGCGTTGCGGCGGTCGTCGTAGGCCTTCCACGTGTCGAAGGTTTTCGGACTCTTGACTGTGCCTGCCCCGCCGTTGGCCGGGTATCCATAGAACGTGTCGCGCCAGTAGAAGACGATGTTTTCGTTGAGGACGTCGAAGACGCAGGCCGAACGGTAACCGACGCCGTGGCGTTTGCTCCCGGCCACCTCGCGAAAGCCGTCGAGCGACTCGGCCATGAAGATGAAGTCCCAATCGCGGGAGCGGGTTTTGTTGATGGTGTATTCCCAGAAACGGTTGGGCAGGCCTTGGGCAAAGTCACAACGCAGACCGTCGATGCCGATGTG
>Ga0315900_10012539_pt1 | contig 10386 bp, 12 predicted proteins | sample LakEriMetagenome_FD_203521 | JGI IMG/M metagenome (GOLD analysis project Ga0315900, IMG submission 203521) | Freshwater fungal communities from buoy surface, Lake Erie, Ohio, United States - Buoy 12 MA114 | ecosystem: Environmental > Aquatic > Freshwater > Lake > Lake biofilm | place: USA: Lake...
AGTGTTTATTTCGGTAGGCGCGGCAATTCCATCTTCAAGCGCTCCAAACGGTCCACCAGCACGCTAGCAATAAAATAATCCCTGTACCATCGATCATCGACTGGGCAAATGTGCCATGGGATTTCACTTTCATTGATGGCATATTCATAAGCCTCCATGTATTGGTCCCAGAACTTGCGTTGCTCCCAATCGGAGTCATTGTGTTTCCAATGCTTGCTCGGATCATCTATTCGCTGTTGCAGTTGGACGAGTTGCTCTTCTTTGGAGATGTGCATGTAAAATTTCACCACAAGTGTTTCGTTATCCACCTCTAATAACTGTTCGAAGGCATTGATCGCCTTCATACGCATTTTGACCCGATCAGCGTCAATCCATTTATGTACCCGCTGAATCAGTATATCCTCGTAATGACTTCTATTAAATATGGTCAGCATTCCCTTCGAAGGAGTATGCTTGTGCACTCTCCAAAGGAAATCATGAGCAAATTCCTCCTCTGTTGGTTTTTTAAACGAGACTAAATTTAAGCCTGCAATGGAACAATCAGTGAATACATTCCGAACCGCGCCATCCTTACCACTTCCATCCATTCCTTGAAGGATTACCAGCATACTGTACTTGCCTTGGGCGTACATCAGGTGTTGAAGGGCTCCTAGTCGGGCCACCAGTTCTGTCGTTTTCTTCTTGAGGTCCTTCTTTTGAAAACCCTCGGGAGCACCTGTGGGAATGGAGTGAAGTTGTATCATAGAGTCAAATTTATTCTGCTTGTGGCGCCAATTGGACCTTCAAACCATCCAGTTCATCGGACAGTTTAATTTGACATCCAAGGCGAGAGGTAGGTTTCACAAAAAAAGCGGCATCCAGCATATTCAGCTCATCATCCGTTGGCTCCGTCAGAGGATGTTCGGATAAGACATAGACATGACAACTTGCACATAGGGCCATTCCACCACAGGTACCCAGGACAGGCAACTCATACGATTTACAGAGTTCCATCAGATTGAGCCCCATGTCGGTGGGCGCCTCCAGCGAATGGGATTGCTGTTCGCGATCAATAACGGTCACTTGAATGATGTGTTCCATAGATGGGTTATAATCCTTCGATACCCGTTACGGTAGTGTATTTAAAAGAGAGTTTCTTACCTGGATTTACTATTTTAAAGGCAGATTGGCAGGCCAAAGTCGCCTCATGAAATCCGCAGAGGATAAGTTTAAGTTTACCTGGATAAGTATTGATATCCCCGATGGCAAAGATTCCGGGTACATTCGTTGAGTAGTCGAATGTATTTACCTCGATGGCCCCTTTGTCAATCGCCAAGCCCCAGTTTCCAATTGGTCCCAGCTTAGGGGTTAATCCGAAGAGGGGGATAAAGTAATCTGCCGCAACTGGCAATTTGCCTTCTGTATCATGTTCAACAATGACCTCACTCAGGTGATTCTCCCCGTTTAGACCTACCACCTGAGAATTTGTCAGCAGGCGAATTTTACCCTTCTCACTCAGTTCTTGCACTTTTTCTACTGAATCCAAGGCCCCTCTGAATTCGGTTCGGCGATGAATCAACGTCAGTTCATCGGCAACTTCTGCCAAGTAAATGGTCCAATCGAGTGCAGAGTCGCCCCCACCTGCGATTACGATTCGTTTTCCTCGGTAGCGCTCAGGATCGCGCACAAAATAATCAATTCCGTGGTCCTCAAATTGAGCCAGGTTATCGATCGGTGGTTTTCTAGGTTCAAAGCAACCCAGGCCACCTGCGATGAAAATAACGGGAGCCAAGTGTTGAGTGCCCCGGTTGGTTGTCACCAGCCACCGACCATCGGCTTGTTGTTCGACGGTTTCAGCTGATTCACCGAGGGTAAAGCCCGGCTGAAAAGGAGCAATTTGTTGGAGTAGGTTTTGGATTAGATCGCCAGCAAGCACCGAAGGATACCCGGGGATATCATAAATTGGCTTTTTGGGATAAATTTCCGTTAATTGTCCTCCAGGTTGGGGGAGAACATCCAAGATATGACAGCGCATTTTCAAGAGTCCCGCCTCAAAGACGGTAAACAACCCAACAGGGCCGGCGCCAATAATCAGGATATCGGTTTCAATAACGGGGGATTGTGCTGCACTCATTTTCCTGTGAAGGTAGGTTTGCGTTTTTCAATAAATGCGGAAGCGCCCTCGCGGAAATCGTCGGTACCGCAGCAAGCGCCAAAATTGGTCACCTCCTTGGCAAAACCATCCACTCCATCGGTAGTACAAGCATAAACTGCATCGATTACCATCGCAACAGCAAAAGGAGCTTTTGTGGCAATTTTTTCGATCAATTCGACCGCTTTTTCCACTTCCGAGCCCGAAGGTACCACACAGTTGACAAGGCCAAGCTGAGCTGCCTCATCTGCCCCAATGATATCTGCCGTAAGCAACAATTCCATGGCTTTGGTTTTTCCGATCAAATGAACCAGGCGCTGGGTACCTCCATACCCTGGGATGAGGCCAAGGTTCACCTCTGGCTGGCCGAATTTTGCTTTTTCGCCGGCGACTCTAAGGTGGCAAGCCATTGCCAATTCGCATCCACCACCCAATGCAAAACCATTCACAGCAGCAACGACGGTTTTGGGGAAACGTTCGATCAAAAGGAATACTTCCTGACCACGTTGTGCCAGTGCTTGCCCTTCCTTCGCATCCAAGTTTAAGAACTCGGCAATGTCAGCTCCCGCTACAAAAGAACGGTCACCCGCCCCAGTGATCACAATTCCTTTTAGACCCTCCAACGAATAGGCATCCTTTTCGAAAAACGCCTTTAACTCGGAGATGGTCTGCATATTTAAGGCATTTAGGGCCTTTTCTCTGCTGATAGTCAGCAGAGCGATTCCATTTTCGAAACGTACTTGTATGTTTTGGTATTCCATAAACTAATCCACTTTTAAAACTTCAATTTCTTCTGATTTCCAATGGACTTTTCTATCCAGTCCATAATTTTCTAAGCGGTTGTGGTAGTAATACAACACACGAAAATCTTCAGACATAATATCGCCGTCTTTGTTGTACAAAAGGGTTTTTTTTCGGTGAAATACGCCTAATTTTTTCATCGCATCCCGGATCAACTCCTCTGCTGGCAGGTGAATTTCGGGAGAAAGCATCAATTTACCTTCTCGTTCCATCTTGAACAACTCCGATTGCAATTGTTCCACCACTTCTACCACCGATTTAAACGGAAAAATGTATTCATCCGGGGGAAGCCTTAGCAATCCGAATAAATCCAACTTAGGATTTTGATGTACTAAAATTTCAAATACCGTAAAAGCCAATAAATGGCTTGAAAGCACCACATTTTCAACGAAATACCGTTCGACTAAACGTTCTGCAAGGATTTTTGTGTATTCTGCCTCCCGTTGGGTGTCCTCATTGAGCTGCCCATCTACTGAACTAAAATACTCCTTGATATCTACTGGATTTCCCTTTCGATCGAAGGACTTTCCCTCTGAATTGACAAAATTGCCAAGCACATCCATTGGACGGCCGACGGTTAGGGTAATATCGTTGGTCGTGGAGAAGAATTGCCAGATGTATCGAAGCCAAGCCCGTATACTGGTTCCTTCATCCCGAAGACGAAGGTAGTTTTCCTTGCCTGTCATCCGAAGGTGTTGTTCGATCAGGAAAGGAGCCTCGAGTACAAAGTGGTAACCAATGACAAGAGGTACGATAAATACTTTTTTCTCCGATCCTTTTTGACAAAGCGCTCGCTGTGCTTCAACAGCTGTTCCAAGCAAGCCCATTTTTACTTCTTGTTCAAGGGCACCCGATCGAGAACGAGTTCCCCCTGGAAAAAATAAACTATTTACCCCCCTTTGAATACTTAGGTTGGACATTGACTTCAATGTTTCCAAGTAAACGGCATTTTTTTTCCTTCTATCTACCCGATAGGCCCCCAATCGGTTCATGAAATAAGCAGCAGGCCCAGAGTTGTACAGGTTAAGACCTGCCCCATAACTAAAAGAAGGGAGTCCCATAATTTGGTCCATGGCATATCCCACCAGAATTGAATCGAGGTTACTGAAATGGGTCGGCACTACTACTACTGTACCTTGTTTGAACAATTCGCGCACCGATTCCACCTCCCCTACTACCTGGAGGCGTTCATAAAGCTGACGACGACCCCTCCATAGGGAACGGATACTTTTATCTACCGCAGCATTGAAGAGACGGTTGAAAAGGATTGTCAGAAACCGAACTGCAAATTTGTGGGTACCTAATTGAAAAGTACCGACAATTTCTTCGGAATAACGGTGAACAATTTTTTCCAGGAGGTATCGATTGGTCTCAGTAGCTGTTTTATCCTGACGGTCGAGCGACTTTTTTATTAGCTGCTTACTGATCTTATTCCAAAATACCCGCTCATTGGGTGGATCCACCTTCCAAGGGCTTTCCTTGATTCGAATTCGCTCTTGATACAAAGTTTTAACGAGCAGATCAGATAAGTCACCCTTGCACTTTTTACTCAGTTTAGAGGTAGTGTACTCATCTATTTCCCGGATAAAATTCGCCCTGTCCTGACTAAGCAGATAAATCGGCCAGTCGGCAGTATCCGGGATTATGCGCTCATATATGTTGGACTTGTGGCTCAAACCAGTTTCAGGCAATGATGAATGTAATCCAAAATTTCATCTCTTCCTCGGGTACGTTCGGAAGAACTGATGAAATGTTTGGGGAGAACTTCCCAATCTTCTGACAGACTATTCAGGAAAGCGGAGACATTACGTTGAAGCGTATTTCCGCCGACCCGATCGCTTTTGGTAAAGACCAAGGCGAAAGGGACACCTGCTTCACCCAATGCGTTTACAAATTCAAGGTCAACTTTTGAGGGTTTATCCAGAGTACTATCAATCAAAACGAAGGCGGTGACCAGTTCTTGCCGTTGGAGCAGGTAAGAATTAATCATTGAGCCCAGGTTTTTGTGTTGTTTTTTGGACACTTTCGCGTATCCATACCCGGGAAGATCCACCAGGTACCAGGTACGATTGATGGTAAAAAAGTTAAGGAGTTGCGTTTTCCCTGGTGTTGCAGAAACCTTCGCCAGTCCCTTTCGTTGCGTTAACATATTAATCAACGAGGATTTCCCCACATTAGACCGCCCGATAAATGCAAACTCAGGTTTGCCGTCGGATGGACACCCAGAAAGATCCGGGTAACTAGCTACAAACTCTGCAGATTCAATGATCATAATTGATTATTCGGACATGTCCATAGTGTGGAAGACATTGAGTACATCGTCGTCTTCCTCCAGTCGATCAATCAATTTAATGACCTGTTCGACTTCGGCATCTCCTACTTTTTTAGTTAGGGTTGGGATCCACTCCAGTTGAGCGCTGCTGGTTTCAATTTTCAGATCTTCCAAGGCTTTTTGCATGGTACCGAAGTCTTTAAAATCCGAATAAAGCACCATTTCGTCCTCCTCCTTTTTCATTTCTTCCAAACCTGCATCGATCAGTTCGAGTTCTAAATCCTCCCAGTTTTGGCCTGCTTCTTTCACTTTAAAAACCGCCTTACGGTTAAACATAAAGCTTACACTACCGGAGGTACCCAGGGCTCCACCACAGCGGTCAAAGTGCATCCGAACGTTAGCGACCGTTCTGGTGGGATTGTCGGTAGCGGTCTCCACCAAAACAGCAATTCCATGAGCAGCATAGCCCTCGTACACTACTTCCTGGAAATTCTCAGCGTCTTTACCGGAAGCTTTTTTGATGGCGCTTTCGATATTTGATTTGGGCATATTAGCTGTTTTGGCATTTTGAATTGCCATACGCAGCCTGGAATTGTATTCTGGATTATCTCCTCCAGCTTTTACGGCCAAGGCTATTTCTCTACCGATACGGGTGAAGGTTTTGGCCATTCCGGCCCACCGTTTAAATTTTCGTTCTTTTCTGAATTCAAACGCGCGTCCCATGTTATTATTTGTTTATATGTGAAGACTAGGAAAGTCGCAAAGGTACAATGGAATTATGGTTCACCCACGACCGATTACTGGAATATTTTGATGGAAGGAAGATTAACAGGTGTTTAATTAGAGGAAAGATTGCATCTTTGCGGAGAAAAAATACAAACACAACACGTTTAATATGGTTAAGCACTTTTTTATTTTGCTCGTTGCTTTATTCATTGGACCGATGTTTAATGCGGGCTGTCAAGCACCTGAACCAGAGATAGTGGTAACTCCCTCTCTACTAAAGTTGGCAGAAACGTTTGATTTTAAGTACATGGAAACCCTTGAAAAAGCGAAGAAAGGGGATATTAACGCCATAAAAGAATTCATCCGCTTTAACCGCATTGCGGATGGCACAGATGGACTGGATCATGCAGTAGCTTGTTTGGAACTCATTCCTATTGCGGGTGATATGGCTTTTTCACAGGGTTGCCGCTCTGTAACTCCCAACATGCGTGCTTATCTAGCGGAGCGACTCTCTGTGGCGCAAGGTCGTACTAAAAAAACAGAACTGCAGGTAGCAATGAAACAATGGGCTCCTCTTACTTGGGAAATCTTGAATCCTGCAGAGGCTGCGAGCACGAAGGAGGGAGTTGACGGTAGTTTTATCGGGACAGGTCAAAAGAAGCCCGGTGCCGAAAACAGCAATGATGCTACGTTACAAAAATCCGACAAGCCAGAGCAAAAATAGACCGATGAAAATCTATTCCAAAACCGGAGACACTGGTGAAACAGGTCTTTTTGGTGGAAAAAGAGTATCAAAAGACGATGATCGAGTAGAAGCATACGGATCCGTTGATGAATTAAATTCCTTTCTGGGTTCATTAGCTGATGCGCTAGATAAAACTTCGGATTTGTATATTTTCCTAACCAAAGAAGTCCAGTGTCGGTTATTTGATCTCGGGTCTCACTTGGCCACTGACCCAAGCGGGACCTTTCAACTTCCCTCAGGCCTTGAAGAGGGCGACCTGCTAGCCCTTGAGAACTGGATAGATCGGATGACAGAGGAGCTGCCTCCATTAAAAAACTTTATCCTACCTGGGGGGCACCCTGTGGTATCTGCCGCTCATATTTGTCGGACCGTATGCCGCCGAGCGGAAAGGGCTGTTATTCGGTTACACCACCTCAGCCCGGTGGAGAGTATTGTTTTGCAGTATCTGAACCGCCTTTCCGACTTTTTCTTTGTCTTGGCCCGCCATCTCTCCAAGCAGACTGGGACTGAGGAAATTATCTGGCAAAAGCGCACTTAAAATTGCTTCGTCATTGGGAAGAATTGCTCGAATAAGGCGTTATTTTGCAACCTTGCAGGTCATAATCGGTCTGTTTTTATATGTAAAAAAGCACTTCCCGGAAAGGAAAAAAAAACAGCAGAGTAGTTACTTGGATTTTTTTCCAGCCGAATTAACAAGGCAGACTAACAGGTTAAAGACCTACTTGGGAATCTTCTTAATTTTTGAATATTTATTTGAGGTACTTACTGCCAAATCACTTTCTCCTCAGGCAAAGGATAGGTCCACTGCTCTGGCAACATTGACTCCTTATTTTGATGATTGGACGGACGAAACGGAGGACAACTTTGACGATTTACCCACTTTTTTATCAACACCACCAGTTATTATTCAGACTCCAGCGGATGCTTCTGCATTTCTATTTTCAAAGGCTGGCTTTAGTTGGAGTCCACAATGGCAAGCGGTTGCCAATGCCCAACTCCAAAGTAGAGCGCAAAAAAACGGGCAATTAGAAGAGTATGAACTTTGGGATTTAATGATTCAAAAAGGAAGCAGTTCGGTGGTATTAGGCTGGCATGTAATCACCGAGCAGGCGGGGGGGGCCGGTATGAAACGCTGTAGTGTGGCTTTAGGAGCCTTTGCACAGTTACTGAATGATCTCTTCGACGTTTGGAAAGATAGAGAAGCTGGAATTTCGACTGTAGTAACCAGGTTAGCAGAAACGGATCAACTCGAACCCGTATATGATCGGGTATTTCAAACACTGGTGGAGGAGGTGCAGGATTTAGATTCAGAACGCGCTGCAAAACACAAAATAATTGCCTTTTTAGTCATCGGTTATGCTTTAGGGAAAGTTGCTTTGAAACGACTGATCCGCCTACAACATCAAAGTGGGAACCAATTTGATGTACATCAATTTAGCAGAAAAGAATTGGTCTGCGATATGGCGAAATGGAACAACCGGATCTCTTTTGCTTGGCATCTACTCCGATACTAATGACTTTTATCGGAGGCCCAATTGTTAAAGACACCAAAAAAATGGCACAATTTACAGTTGATTTCTCCTAAGAAGGAAATACCTTTGGGTTTTCTACCGTATTGTATTTGTTTTTGTGATGGTCAAGCAGCCGCGTGTGCGCCGATCAAAGTCTATTCTACCTACCCCACACGATCTATACGTGAAGGGAATTCTGCAGCATCCAGAATTAGCACTGCATTTTTTCAAATTTGCCTTAAGTAAAATCAGGTTTCCCAATCTAACCAGTAATTGCTTGAGTCGTGCAACCGATAGCTTTATAGATGCTCAGCTCAAGCAGCATTACTCTGATATCTGTTACTTCTACCAAAATCCAAAGGAGGGACTGCCCACGTTTGTATTTTTAGTAGAACATAAGAGCCAAAATCCAGTCTTGGGACATTTGAGGGAGCAGCTCAATCGGTACATTACCAATTCCTGGAGGAGTAGTTTACAAACTCAAACCGCCTTCAAACTAATCATTCCGATAGTTCTTTATCACGGCAACACAAAGCTAAGCACTAATGAACCAACTGCACTTTTCCCGGGCCTTCCAACCCATTTTTTGAAGTTTATACCTCAATTTGATTATATAGAAATAGATCTATATGTTATGTCAGAAATGGAATTAGGTGAGTTGACCCCTCCATTTCTCCGATTATTTTTTAAGACCCTCAAGTACGGTCGACACCATCAAATTTGTGATTACCTTTGGGATGATTTCATTAATTTTGCAGCAACTTCCAAACAAAATAAAAAGAAGGCTCATTTCATTCAACTCACCGTACAATATCTTATCAATATTTCTGAACCATTCAAAAACAAACTACAAGAAATGAGAAAAACAACGGCTCCGCAACACCCAGAAAAAGTATTTAAAGACTTTTTAACTGCTTATTTTAAAGAAGAATTACAGCAAGAAAGGCAATATGGAATAGAACAAGGGATAGAACAAGGAATAGAACAAGGAGTGCATCAAACTGTCCAAAAGATGTTGGTTTCTTTTTCTAAAAAAAAACCGAATCTGCCAATCGAAGTAATTGCGGAAACATTTGAGTTGGATGTAGACTTAGTCAAAAAAATACTCAAAAACTTCCATATTAATGGCAATCATAATATGACAAAGGAAGAGTAAAACTCTTTTTTTTTAATAAGTAGTTTGGATTATATATAAAATTTTATATTCTTCAAAGCACACTATCATAAATGAGAAAAACAACGGCTCCGCAACACCCAGAAAAAGTATTTAAAGACTTTTTGACTGCTTATTTTAAAGAAGAATTACAGCAAGAAAGGCAATATGGTATAGAACAAGGGATAGAACAAGGAGTGCATCAAACTGTCCAAAAGATGTTGGTTTCTTTTTCAAAAAAAAAACCGAATCTGCCAATCGAAGTAATTGCAGAAACATTTGAGTTGGATGTAGCCTTAGTCAAAAAAATACTCAAAAACTTCCATATTGAAGGCAATGATTGTATTACAAAAGAGTAATAGTAATCTTTTTTTAATAAGTTGTTTGTAGTAAAAATCAACTTTTAATATTCTCCAAAACACACAAAAAGAAATGAGAAAAACAACGGCTCCGCAACACCCAGAAAAAGTATTTAAAGACCTCCTGATTGCTTATTTTTAAGAAGAATTGAAACAGGTAAAGTGTAATAGAAGTAATCCAACAAAAAACCGAGAATGTGCATTTTGAAAATTAATATCCCTTTATATATAGCGCTAAGAGTCCCCAATCGATTTATTATTGCTAATTACGATTTCACAAAACGAAAAAAGAAAGGTACCTATTTGGTTTTTCACTTATTTAGCTGTTAAAAGGACAAAAAAATAGCCGTCAGAGGTTTATTCCTGACGGCTATTTTTTTCTACTGATTTATTTTATTGCTTTACCGAGAAGGTACGAGAAACCGTTCCTTCCGCTGTGCGTAGGTTCACAATGTACATGCCAGAAGCCAAATCAGCCGTTGGGATGGACTGGAAGTTTGATCCAGCCACACACTCAAAGGTACCCAGCGTGCGGATCACCTGACCCAAGGTATTTGTCACCGTGATTTGAACATCAGCAGCATTTAACAGATTGAATTCCATGCGAAGAATGTCTTTAGCAGGATTTGGGAATACACGGAAAGAACCTTCCTGAACCAAATCACTTACGCCAACGATGCCTTCTGCA
>Ga0315900_10012540_pt1 | contig 10386 bp, 7 predicted proteins | sample LakEriMetagenome_FD_203521 | JGI IMG/M metagenome (GOLD analysis project Ga0315900, IMG submission 203521) | Freshwater fungal communities from buoy surface, Lake Erie, Ohio, United States - Buoy 12 MA114 | ecosystem: Environmental > Aquatic > Freshwater > Lake > Lake biofilm | place: USA: Lake...
TAATAGTTTTTCTCAATTTTTTCCAGCTGAATGATGGCACTTTGCATAGGTACTAATTATCGTTGGTTGAACGAACCGGTGAAGAGATGACTTTAGGAACAGAAAAATAGGGAGGCATGGCACCCGCCGCCTGGTTAAGTGCTACATGCTGGGAAACACTGCCTTGCACCAGGTCTTCGCGAAGCACCTGCACAGCTGCGCCCATATGCACGAGGGGCTCTACACCTGAGGTATCTACCCGCTGCAGTTGTTCGACGAATGCTACCATTTTTTGCAGATCAGATTGCCATTTAGGCAATGCTGCTTCGCTCACCTCCAGGCGCGACAGAACACACAATTCACGAATCAGTTCAGGCGTAATTTCCATTGATACAAAAGTACAACAATGATGGGCTGTTCTATTCGGTTATGGTTGAATGGTTAATCCGAACAAACAACGGCAAAAGCAAAGGATTACCCGCTCGATTCAATGCCAAAAAATTAAAAATCGCTATTCAGCGAATAAGAAATAGCTAGATAGCTATTCAAAATAGATGAAAAATGATAAAAAGTAGATGTTCGCCCATTACCAACGTTATTTCACCTAAAATGTATTTTCATGTAGATCTTTTAAAAAGAAATTTAAACCAGCAAATAAAATTTTTGTTAAATTTAAATTTACAAACCCCCTTTTATGCTTGTGTATGTACTACTGACTGTGTACCTTGTTTGCCTCTATATGGCATACAAGGGGGCAACACCAACGGAAGAGTGACACAAACTTTCGATGGTAATGCCCTAAAAAAACCCTGCAACCTACAGGGTTTTTTTTTGTCCCTACATCAACACAGGAACAAAGCGACGTAGTGGAAATTTTTTTTGGTCTACTGATACAAATAGTTGCATAACTAACTAATTTTACGTCAAACATTGCCTCATGAAAAGATCTATTCGAAAAGTTGGCGTATTAGGAAGCGGCGTAATGGGTTCCAGAATCGCTTGTCACTTTGCGGGTATCGGATTACCTGTTTTATTACTCGACATGGTTCCGGCTGCAGCAGCCGGCAGTGATCAACCTGCTGCTCGCAATCAACTTGTGAATGGTGCTTTACAGGCGGCAATAAAAAGTAACCCCTCACCCTTATTTACGGCAGATGTAGCAAAGCGAATTACTACAGGCAACTTCGATGACAATATGAAAGACATAGCCAGTTGCGACTGGATCATTGAGGTAGTCGTTGAGCGGCTCGATATCAAGCAACAGATTTATGAGAAAGTAGAAAAATTCAGAAAGCCGGGAACCCTGATAACTTCCAATACTTCAGGTATACCCATTCACATGTTAAGTGAGGGACGCTCAGCAGATTTCAAGCAGCATTTCTGCGGTACCCACTTCTTCAACCCACCCCGCTACCTTCGCTTACTTGAGATCATTCCTACACCCGATACAGATCAGGAAGTAGTTGACTTTTTGATGGAATACGGAGACCTGTTTCTGGGTAAAACGACCGTACTCTGTAAAGACACCCCGGCTTTTATAGCCAACAGGGTGGGCATGTTCAGTATGATGAGCATCTTCCAGATCATGGAAGAATTGTCGCTGAGCATCGATGAGGTCGATGCACTTACAGGTCCACTCATGGGGCGCCCTAAATCAGCCACTTTCAGAACAGCAGATGTGGTAGGTATCGATACCATGGTAAAAGTAGCCAATGGCATTTATACCAATTGTCCGAATGACGAAGCCAGGGAAACATTTGTGGTACCTGCCTGGCTGCAAAAGCTGGTAGACAACAACTGGCTGGGTGATAAAACCGGACAAGGCTTTTTTAAAAAAATAAAATCAGCCGAAGGAAAAGAAATTCAAACCCTTCAGTTGAACACCATGGAATATGGCCCCCGTATCAAGGCGCGTTTTGCATCCGTGGAAACAGCCCGTGCCATAGACGCACTCCCGGAAAGAATGGTAGCACTGGCAGCAGCAACGGATAAAGCAGGGGACTTCTTCAGAAAATTCCATTACCGCTTGTTCTCTTATATCTCGAACCGCATTCCTGAAATCACTGACGACATTTATCGTTTAGATGACGCCATGATGGCAGGTTTTGGCTGGGAGATTGGTGCATTTGAAACCTGGGATCTGCTGGGTGTGGCCAATACATCTGCAGCTATGAAAAAAGCCGGGTACGCAGTTGCCCCCTGGATCGATGATATGCTTGCCAAGGGACATACCCATTTTTACCGCGTTGAAAAAGGTAAACGCCTCTTCTACCATATTCCATCCGGAAGTTATCAACCCATGCCGGGAGGAGATGCCTTCATCGTATTACAAAATCATTCCGACCAACTGGTTTGGAAGAACAGTGCCTGCCGCCTCTACGACATAGGTGATGGTGTTGCCGGACTCGAATGGAGTACGAAAATGAATAGCATTGGGGCTGAAGTACTGGAAGGATTGAATAAATCGATTTCACTGGCAGAAGAAAAATTTAAAGGACTGGTAATCGGCAATGCCGGAGCGAATTTCAGTGCCGGCGCCAACGTTGGTATGATCTTTATGCTGGCGATCGAACAGGAATACGATGAACTCGATATGGCTATCCGCATGTTCCAGAACAGCATGATGCGTTTACGCTACTCTTCTGTTCCTGTTGCTACTGCCCCACATGGCCTGACCCTGGGAGGTGGCTGTGAAATGAATATGCATGCTGACGCGGTATGTGCAGCAGCAGAAACCTATATCGGACTGGTAGAAATGGGGGTAGGATTAATTCCCGGTGGTGGTGGAACCAAAGAATTCGCCCTACGCGCCGGCGATGAACTGCATCCGGATGAACCTGAAACCAACACGCTCAAAGGAAGATTTTTCTCCATCGCCACCGCCAAAGTAGCTACTTCCGCACATGAAGCATTTGGCATGGGAATCTTGCGCAAGGGAACAGATAAGATCATAATGAATGCTGGCCGCCGCATTGCCGAAGCCAAAAAACAAGTATTGGAAATGTCGGATGCCGGCTATGTGATGCCAGCACCGCGAACCGATGTGAAAGTACTGGGCCGCCAGGCATTGGGAGCACTCTTGTCGGGCATCAATGGCATGTGGCGTGGTAAATATGCCAGCGATCATGATGCACTCATTGCCCGCAAACTGGCCTATGTGATGTGTGGCGGAGATATCAGTGAACAAAGTCTTGTCTCTGAACAATACCTGCTCGACCTGGAAAGAGAAGCATTCCTGAGTTTATGTGGTGAAAAGAAAACACTGGAAAGAATTCAAAGTGTGCTGAAATCAGGTAAGCCCATCAGGAACTAATCATCGTTCATTTTGAACAATCAAGCTCTTCTCATTTCATGCTGACTGCATGTTGGTATTCCTATTGAATCTTTCTGTCAGGTAATAGTTCACGGAATGCCTCCACGAGTGAGGGATATTCGAACTTGAATCCCGCTTGTCGAATTTTATGGGAAGCTACCGTGGCACTTTTCAATACTTCCACACTCATCTCTCCCAATAATGCTTTTAAAACAAGCGACGGAACTGGCATCGCCAAGTAGTTTCGGCCATACAGGTGTTCTGCCAGTAATCGATTGAATTGATTATTGCTGACTGGGTGAGGAGATACAGCATTGTAAATACCCTTCAGCTCTTCGTTTTCAATTGCAAAGGCCATCATACGACATAAGTCATGTTGATGAATCCAGCTAATGATTTGTGTGCCATTGCCCAAGTTACCGGCAACACGAAAACGCAGCGACTGTAAGAAAGCAGGTAAGGCGCCGCCCGCAGTGTCTAAAACAATTCCAATGCGGAATATAACCAGCCGCTTACCCAATTCTTCTACGGGTCGAATACCTTCTTCCCACTTGCGGCAGGTTTCTCCTAAAAAAGATGGGTCGGCAGCGTCTGTTTCATGAAATCCCGCAATGAGACTGGTCTCTGAATCTGGTCCATACCAGCCGATAGCTGAAGCACTGATAACTGCTTTCACGTGATTAGGTATCTGCCGCAGTGCCTGAACGATGGTGGCTGCTCCCTGTACCCTACTATCTAATATCTCTTTTTTCCGCGCAGCTGTCCATCGCTTTTCGGCGACATTCGCGCCTGCCAGATGAACGATATAATCTGCATCATGTATTGCTGTTGCTTCTACCCAACATTGCTCGGGATTCCAAAGTGCATAGGGAATTTGAGTTCCCGAAGCTGCTTTTTCAGGTACACGACGGGTAAGAATCGTGACTTGATGTCCGGAAGACAATAGCAAATTTGCCAGCCGCTGTCCCACCATACCTGTACCACCTGTAATAACAACCTTTGCCATACTTTGTATTTATATATATTATAACAAGCAGCCGCGGGGAATGTTGCGGATAAAAAACCCCGGTTCGGCCCCGGGGTAACAACAACAATCACCAGCTATGTAAACCTTTCGGTTAATCGGGTTTCTTACCTTCCAAAAAGGAATTGCGGGTGGAAAGACGCGGCTGATCATTTTCATCTTTACCTACGGTCACTTTACTGTAAAATTGTTCTACAGAAGTGAGCGTGTTTCCAAACATCTCCATATTCTTGCGCACATATGCAGGTACTACATCGAACTCATTGTTGGGATCGGCCGGATTATTGAGATTGAATGAAAGGTTACGCAGTTTCTGTAACCGCTCGGCAGCCCTTCTCTTTTGCTCTTCCGCCTCATTGAAATGATGATCGTCGAGCACAGGTGCTGCAGCAACAGGTTGATGTTGTTCGACAGGTTCATTTCGAACCACCAGTTGCAAATTCAATTCATCATATACTTCTTCTGCCATCGCCTCTTCCTGAACTGCCGGTTGTGCTACAATTTCTGCTATCGGTGGTGTGATGGGCTCAATCGAGGCTACAGGTAATTCAACAAATGGCTCCGGCATGGATGGTGGTACAACAGCCTGAACCGGTAAGGGAGCAGCAACCTCCATCGGCTCCTGCTCTGTTTCCGGTTCTTCATAAATACGTTTGGGCTTGCTGAGAAGTCCACCGATCAAAAATTCTTCCGGTAAGGTGGGTTGCCCATGATTCAATGTAAAATCGAGCAAACTATCTACCTCCTCGGCCCTTTTTGATGGGAAAGGAATATTTACCGGACTCGTAATCTCAGTTGAGAGTTCAAAATGCAGTGGCTTGGCCTCCTCTTCTTCACGCAGGCAAGCTTCAATGAAAGGGTATATATCCAGATCAATGTTCAGGTCCATTTCTTCAGCAATATCATTCACCCGTAAGATGGAAGGTGCCGGTGCTGCTTCAACAGGTAAGGGTGCCAATACGGGTGTTATAACCTCAGCGATCGGAGTAATCACCTGTTCATTGACAATTGGCTCATCCATTCCCAGTACCATTACGATTTTCTCGTCGGCTTCTTTTTTCGCGGTTACATCCGTGGCAGGTTGAAATGGATCTTTATGCTGAAAGCCGGTAGCTACGAGTGTGATACCAATTTTATCGCCCAGTTGCGGATCATATCCCATACCAACGATTACATCGGTATTAGGACCTGCCTGCTGGCGGAGATGATTATTGATGATATCCATTTCATCGAGGGTACATTCAAATTCCCCTTCGGCACTGTTGATGTTGATCAGAATCCACTTGGCGCCGAGGATATCGCTGTCATTGAGCAGCGGAGATGCCAATGCCTGTTCAATGGCCAATTGGGCTCTGTTCTCTCCGGCCACTTCGGCCTTTCCAAGAATGGCGACACCACCATTTTTCATTACCGTACAAACATCTGCAAAGTCGACGATGATATGTCCGCGACTATTGATGATGTCGGTGATACATTTCGCTGCTGTAGCCAGCACATTGTCAGCTTTTGCAAAAGCTTCCCTCGCTTTCAGGTCACCATATTGTACACGTAATTTATCATTGCTGATCACCAGCAATGTATCTACCAGTGGTTTTAATTGACGGATGCCCTCCTGTGCCTGCTGGTGTCTGCGCGGACCTTCAAAAGAGAAGGGTGTCGTAACAATACCCACCGTTAAAATTCCAAGCTCTTTACAGATTTGAGCAATGATAGGGGCTCCACCGGTTCCTGTTCCTCCACCCATACCGACGGTGATAAATGCCATCTTGGTATTGAGCTCGAGTATTCGACGAATTTCTTCTAAGGATTCCTCCGTAGCGAGTTTACCAATTTCGGGATTCGCACCGGCACCCAAACCCTGTGTCAGGTGTGGTCCGAGTTGAACCTTATTCGGAACCGGACTTTGTTCGATGGCTTTGGCATCTGTATTACAGATAACAAAATCCACCCCCTCGATTTGCTGGTCAAACATGAAGTTGACCGCATTACTTCCGCCACCTCCAACACCGAGTACTTTAATGATGGAAGATTTTTGTTTGGGAAGATCAAAATGTATCATACTGCAGAATTTAATGGGTATCTAATGGGTAGTTAATTAAGTTATTTATTGAGCACTTCGTCCTCTTCATTGAACATATCGATCACTTTGATCTTGAATTTGTCCCAGAAGTTGACGCGGGATTTTCTGGGTTCCGATGGTACCGGCCTCAGCTCTTCAGGGAGTTCTTCCATTGCAGGTGCCGGTGCCTCAAGCGGCTGCGTGACCACCACCTTTTTCAACTCTTCCAGATATTGCTGGTATTGTGGCTCATGATCGTTGTACCCTTTCAGGATAAGTCCGATACAAGTAGAATACATGGGCTTTTTCAATTCCTCGATATGATTGGGCGCCAGGTGTTCGTTGGGATAACCAATACGTGCATTCAGTCCGGTAGTATATTCTGTTAACTGAATCAAGTGCTTCAGCTGTGAGCCACCACCGGTCAAAATGATACCGCCATTCATTGCACGGCTATCGAGACCTACTTGCTTCAGATGGAAAGAGACAAAGTCGAGGATCTCTCCCATGCGGGCCTGAATGATACCTGCCAGACTTTTCATACTGATTTCCCTGGCAGGCATTCCTTTAAATCCCGGAATGGTAATGTAGGCATTCGATTGTGCCGCATCCACCAGGGCACTGCCATATTGCACTTTCAGTGCTTCGGCCTGACTTCTCAATACACCCAGTCCGGTTTTGATGTCGGTCGTAATATTTTCTCCACCGAATGGAATAACAGCTGTATGCTTGAGTACGCCCTCATAAAATACCGCCAGGTCACTCGTACCACCCCCGATATCAAGAATGGCAACACCCGCCTCAATATCAACATCACTCATCACCGCGCTAGCAGAAGCCAATGGCTGCAATACCAGATCTTTGGTGGACAAACCGCTTCTATCTACCGAACGATGAATGTTGCGGATGGCATTTCGATCTCCGGTGATGATGTGAAAATTAGCACCTACTTTCACACCATTGTAACCAATAGGATCTTTCACATTCGGAATATTATCGACGTGGAAATCCATCGGAATCACATCAATGATCTGGTCACCTGCCGGGATAAAGGTCTTGCGCTGGTTATTGATCAACTGTTCAATCTCTTCCTTGTAAATTTCTATTTCAGCATCCTGCCGAACAATATCACCACGTGTCTGCAGGCTTTTAATGTGCTGTCCGGCGATACCCACATACACCTCTTTAATTTCTAAAGTGGGGTTGGACTTATAGCAATTTTCCAGGGCTTGCACAATGGCACGACGGGTCTGCTCGATGTTCAACACCAGACCATGTTGTACCCCATTGCTGTTCGCCCGGCCAAATCCCAGGATCTCCAACTTACCGAATTCATTTTTTCTACCTGCAATGGCGGCAATTTTAGTGGTCCCGATGTCGAGACCTACAATGATGGGTGATTCAATCTGACTCATAGATGCTGATTTTGTTGTTTGTTGTTGTTGTTATTGCTGGCTTGCGGCCGAAATGATTATTTTTTATTTTTTTGTTGTGGTGGATTGATCTTAGCACTTCCCTGCCGGCCAGTTTTGTCTGATCTTAACTGGGCCTTGTTGGATAACGCCGAATCACGTGATTTATTGTAACTTTTTTCTATGTTTTTATCGCTTGAAATGAGTGTTTTTGTGAGCGAATTAGCAGTTGCCGCAGGGGTTGTTGCAACAGGTAGCTCACTAAGATTTTTTCCGGCCATGGTCTGTTGTGCAACACCTTGTTCTATTCCCTGTAAAGCCCGGTAAAATCCGGCAGAGTCAATAGACGCACGCTGGCGAAGGGAATCTGCCCGAATGCCTATGAGTTGGCGGCGATATTGAGCACTCAGTTTGCCATATTTCCCATAACCCATTTTAAAGTAGTCGCTTCTAAAGTAAGCATCGAGTTTGTGAAATTTTTCAGTCAAATCACTTGCATCGCCCAAAAGAATAGTGGGTGTTCCTGTCAACAGGTACATCTCGAACTGATTACCCGGAAGTATAGCGATCTGGCTGACCTGTGCCATCCAGAAAGAATCGGCAGCAATGTATTTGCTGATGGCGATGATATCAGCAAAAAGTAAACTATCAGGTTTTGCCAAAACTGGCTGGTCGGAAGGAAAGTCGGTAAATACGGGTACGCGGGTAGCCATTTTGTCGCTGAGTGGTAAATGAACACCCGCGCTATCGATATAAAATGAATGCTCCTGCATGGTGAATATGCGGGCAATCGGAAGTCGCTCGCGAATCACAGCGTGAATTATTCTGTTATTATCGAGATAGATCTCGGCATCGGCGATCCATGGATTCCGCTCCAATAATAACTCCATGGAGCGCAGTGGCAAAGTATGAATGGCTTTTCCGGTAGTCTGAAAAGTACTATCCAGTAGTCCTGAAATTTCTTTTTCATCAATAAAAAGCTGATCCGAAGCAACCGATTCAATGGTTACGCGGATTCCCTGGCAGGGCTGCTTTGACTTGTTGGCCATGGCAGCTCCAAAAATCACCACCACCCCGACGCCTAACAGCGACCAGCAGGTGCGGATGATTATTTTTTTCCAGTTCAGCTTACGCATGGAAAACATTTTTATAGTGATCTGCTACTTCCTGGATGAGCTGGTCAATATCGCCGGCTCCTGCCATTACCAATAAGCGGGGTTGAGCAGTTGATATCCAGTTGAAACAAGCTTCGCGTGACAGCAACTGCACATGGGCTTTCACCATTTTTGATGCTATCAATTCACTGGTTACACCTTCCATCGGCAGCTCCCTTGCCGGATAAATGGGCAGTAATACTACTTCATCAGCGGCATCAAGGCTATGAGCAAATGCATCACATAGATCCTTGGTGCGACTGAACAGATGTGGCTGAAAAACCAGGTGGAGTTTTTCACCCGGAAACAAATCTCTTACTCCTGTGATGAGTGCCCGTAGCTCTTCCGGATGGTGGGCGTAGTCATCGATCAGTATCTTACCGGGTTGATTCCAACGATATTCAAAACGACGTTTCACTCCCCTAAATTCTGCCAGGGCCAACCGTATTGCATCGGGGTCGATACCCAAGTGAAGGGCAACAGTAACTGCAGCCACCGCATTTTCTATGTTATGGCGACCACCCATAGTCAATGAAAGATCTTTCAGTTCAAACTTACTGCCGGCTATATCAAATTGATAGGTGCCCGCCTGAAGTCGGATGTTCGTGGCATGAACATCGGCAACAATATCTTGCGCACTATAGGTGTATTGCTTCTCGTTGAGAAATTGAATATCTGTTCGAATACCAGCCTGGCGAATCAATAATCCCCCCGGTTTCAGCTTACCTGAAAATCCGATGAATGCTTTTTCTACTTCTTCCGGTGTTCCATAAATATCCAGGTGATCGGGATCAACAGCAGTAATGACAGCTACATCAGGGGAAAGCTTCAGGAAACTACGGTCGTATTCATCTGCTTCAATCACCGCCACTTCTTTGTCACTGCTCCAGAAATTCGTACCATAATTAGCAGAAATGCCGCCGAGAAAAGCGTTGCAGCCATAACCGGTATGCCGTAGGATGTGTGCTACCATGGTTGAAACCGTTGTCTTCCCATGCGTTCCGGCGATGCAAATATTGAAAGTATTTTCTGTGATCAGCTGTAATACATCACTGCGTTTTATAACACGATAACCATTCGTTTGATAATAGACCAACTCAGCATGCTGGGCCGGTATGGCGGGCGTATATACCACACAGTCAACATCCTTTGGAATGATAGCAACATCTTCTGTATAGTGAACTTCAATGCCTTCCGCTGAGAGTTGTTGGGTAAGGGCTGTTTTCGTTTTATCATATCCGGCTACCTGACTACCCATGGCATTAAAATATCGGGCGAGGGCACTCATGCCAATTCCGCCGATGCCTATGAAATAAATAGATGATATGTTGAAACGATTATGCATAACTGTGTTTCAAAATATATTGAGCAATAGCAGGTGCTGCATTACGAACTGCCAAGGTGCGCACCGCAGTTCCTAATTCATTCCGCAATTCATTATTGTG
>Ga0315900_10012543_pt1 | contig 10385 bp, 7 predicted proteins | sample LakEriMetagenome_FD_203521 | JGI IMG/M metagenome (GOLD analysis project Ga0315900, IMG submission 203521) | Freshwater fungal communities from buoy surface, Lake Erie, Ohio, United States - Buoy 12 MA114 | ecosystem: Environmental > Aquatic > Freshwater > Lake > Lake biofilm | place: USA: Lake...
TTCGTCGCGATACTCCGTCGCCGCCCGGCCCACGTGCAGCGACGACCGCACAAGTTCGCGGTCGGAAGGATCGAGCCCGCCATACACCTCCCGCAGCCGCTCGAGCGCCGGACGGCCGCCCAGTTCCACGATCAAGTTCTCCTCAGACCGCGTCACCACCATCGGCCTGCCGATCGGCTTGCAGCCCTGCGAAACCACCGGCCGCACCCGCACGCCGCCACCGATGACGATGCCCACCGCCCCCGAGTCGTAGGTGCGGGAGTCGACCACCAGCGTGTTGCTGCCCGGCTCGTAACCGCCGCTGGCCATGCCGCCGACGATCGGCACCCCTGGGTGCTCCTCCTCCATGCGCGTTAAGAAAGCATCGATCGGAAACGAAAACGGGTCGGCCAGGAGAAGCAGCGTGGCGTTGCCGGGCCACTCGCCCTCGAGCGTCTCGGGCCAGCCGGCGAACATCCCGCCGTCGGGAGTCTGTGCGTAATCGAGCGACACCGGCGCGAGCGTCGCACCCGGCAGCCGCGCCAGCCACACTGCCACGGCCGGCCCGGACTCGTGCTCCACGCCGTCGGCGAGCACGCCCTCCGCCGTGGCTCCGATCACGACCGTTGCCGGAATCACTTCGGCCAGGCCCTCGAACGCCGGTCGGATGGCGGCGCCGTGTGCCGCCGAGACGAACACCACCGCGAGATCGGCACGGCCGCTGCCGTCCCCCAGTCCCCGCAGCGCCGTGGCCAGGGCCTCGCGCAGGGCGACGTCGATCTCGGCGTGTGTCGACGCCCCGCAGGCACACTGCAATCCGCCTTCAGGAGTTGCCATCATGTGACGATCTCGGCGAAGGAGGCCAACGCCTCGTGGTCGAACACACCGCCCGGCTCGCGGTTGCCGGGCCGCACGGCGAGCGCCGTGGCCATGCCCGCCTGCCGGGCCGCGTCGAGTTCCGCGCCCACGTCGCTCACGAAGAGGATCTCGCGCGGCTCCATGGCCATGTCGGCCGCGATCCTGGCGTAACTGGCCGCCTCCCGCTTGGGGCCGGTGGTGGTGTCGTAGTGGCCGCGGAGGTGGGGCGTGAGGTCGCCCCGGGCGGTGTGGGCGAAGAACAGCCGCTGGGCCTCGATCGAACCCGACGAGTAGATCCGCACATCGAGTCCCGCGTCGCTCCACTGGGCCAACGCCGGCGGCACGTCGTCGAACACGTGGGCCACCAATTCGCCCGACTCGTAGCCGCCGCGCCAGATCATGCCCTGCAACTCCTTGAGCGACGTCTCCTTGACGTCACGGTTCATGAAGTCGAGAGCCGTGAGCGTGAGCTGCGAGAGGTGGCCGGGGTCGGCCAGATCGCCTCCAGGCAAGCCCGCGGCGGCGGCCAGTCCGGCGGCGGCGGCCCGCACTGCCGGGTCGGCGCCGCGGGCCGCGAGAAAATCGCCCACGCGCTTCTTGGCGTGCGCGAACAGCACGTCGTAGACGAACGAGATCGACGACGTCGTGCCTTCGACATCGAGGAGGATGCCGCGGCCGCCGAACACGATCACGGCGCCGCCCTTCCCTCGCCGGCCACCCAGGCCGGCCCGAGGCAGAGCGGTTCGTAGCCTCCGTGCACGCCCTCGGAGATGTAGTGGGGCGTCCAGCCGCTCGTGTCCTGGAACAAGCGGATGGCGCGAATGCGCCGGTCGCCGCACAGGTCGAACCAGTGCCGCGTGCCCAGCGGCACGCTGATCAGATCGCCCGCCCAGACCTCGATGCCGAACACCGGCCTGTCGCCGGGGTTGATGTGAAACACTCCCCTGCCCTGGAGGATGAACCGCACCTCGTCCTCGGTGTGGGTGTGCTCCTTGCTGAACTTGGCGAGCATGGCGTCGAGGTTCGGAGTGTCGGGGTAGACGTCGATGACGTCGGCCGTGACGAACCCGCCGCGTCGCTTGAGGTCGTCGATTTCCGGAGCGTAGGCCGCCAGGATCCGCTCTGCGGGGGCGGCCGGATCGACGCGGTCTTCCAGCGGCCAGATCTCGTAGTGCAGGCCGTTCTCGTTGAGGAACGTCTTGATCTCGGCGGGGTCGGTGATGCGGCGGGACTGGGCGGGGACGGTGACGATGGCCACGGACGGAGCCTCCCGTTGGTTACTGCTGGGGCCGGTGCTGCTGGTGGGCTGCCTCGCCCGGTGGCAGCATCCGGGTGCGGGCTACAGCCTCGAACAAAAACTCAAAGATCTCGATGTGCCGGCGGGCCTCTGCCAGGTCGCGACCCCATGTATAGAGACCGTGCCGCGAGAGCAGGAAGCCGTGGAAAGGCGGCCGGCCTGGGGCGGTCCAGTCGCAGCCCGCGAATCGCTCCTCGATCCGCTGCGAGAGCGCGGGCATGTCCTGGGTGTTGGGGAAGATCGGCACTTCCTCGAACGTGTCGTGGGTGCCGATCCCCTCGAGACCCTTGAGCATCTCGAAGCCCTCGATCCGCAGGCTGCCACGCGGGAGATCGGCGTGGGAGAGGATCGTGCCCCACACGGAATGCGTGTGCAGCACGGCGCCAACCGACGGGATCAGCCGCGCCAGCGTGCAGTGCAGGAGCGTCTCGGCGGAAGAACGCCGCCCTGAGCCATCGACCGCGCGGCCTGTGGCGTCGACCCGCACGAAATCGTCGCGGGAAAGGGCCGACTTGTCCTTGCCGCTGGCCGTGACGAGCAGCTCCAGCGGGTCGCGGGAGAGCACGACACTGTAGTTGCTGCTCGTGCCCAGCGACCAACATCGGCCGTGAAATTCATGGCCGATCGCCCGCAACTGATCGATCGCGTCGCCCGACGCCCGGGGTGTTTCCACGGCAGTGGCCATGGATGAGACTCTACGCCAGTGTCCCGGGGCATGGCAACGCTCGCGGGCCATTCCGCGGCGCCGCGGGGCGTCAGCCGTTCGGCTGGTAGGGAGGGAAGTCGCTGTAGCCCTTCGCGCCGGTGGGGGAATACCAGGCGGCCATGTCGGAGGCTTCGGCCAGCGGCCAGCCGTTGCGGAACCGCTCCACCAGATCGGGGTTGCTGATGAAGGGCCGGCCGAAGGCGATCAGGTCGGCCTGCCCCGATTCGATCACGGCCTCGGCCGAGGCTTGCGTGTAGCCGCAGTTCCCGATCAGCGGCCCGCGGAAGACGGCGCGGAAGTCGGCCAGTGTCATCGGGTCTCCGAGGCCGTGGAATCCGAACGCCAGGCCGTCCACCACGTGCAGGTAGGCCAGCGGCAGGCGGTCCAGCGTCGCGGCCGTCTGCGTGAACTGCTCGCGGTAGTTGGGCGATCCCATGTCGTTGAATGTGCCGTTCGGCGAGATTCGCACTCCGACCCGGCGGCCGGGCCAGGCCGCGGCCGCGGCCTCAACGACCTCGCGCAGGAAGCGGATGCGGCGGTCGATGCTGCCCCCGTAGTCGTCGGTGCGCAGGTTCGTGCGCGATTGCAGGAACTGGTCGATGAGGTAGCCATTTGCGGCGTGCACCTCGACGCCGTCGAAGCCCGCGTCGCGGGCCCGTGCGGAGGCCCGGCCGTAGTCGGCCACGATGCCGGGGATCTCCCACGTCTCCAGGGCCCGGGGCACCTCGTAGGGCTGCTTACCGGTCGGCGTGGGGATCGAGTCGCCGTTGATCTTGACGGCGGACGGAGCCACCGGAAGCGAGCCGTCGTGAAAACCGCTGTGCGAGGCCCGGCCCATGTGCCAGAGCTGGAGGAAGATGCGGCCGCCGCGCCGGTGCACGGCCTCGGTCACGGCCCGCCAGCCGTCGGCCATCTCGTCGGTGTAGATGCCCGGCGACTCCAGCCAGCCGTTCGCCTGGGGCGAGATCGTCGTGGCCTCGGACACGATCAACCCGGCCGAGCTCCGCTGGGCGTAGTACTCGGCCATCGTGGCATTGGGCACGCGGGCGGCGCCGGCGCGAGACCGCGTCAGCGGCGCCATCACGACGCGGTTGCGGAGTTCGAGGTCGTGGAGATGGAAGGGCTCGAGCAGGCGGGGCGTCGTCACGGGAGGTGTCTCGCGGGTGATGAAAGTGAGCGGCGGCGTCAGCGTAGCAGGATTGCCGCGGGATTCGCATCGTCGCGAGGTGCCGGCGACTCGGTGATTCGCCCGGGAGGGCCGCGCGGCATACGATGCCGGCACTGCACGGACGAACCGAGCCCGCCCCCGCAGGGGTGAGGTCCGCGTTCCCGCATGGCCCCGCCGGCCGGCCTCGAGCCACCGGCGGTGATGGCCCGCCGGCATGCACGCTCCCGCCATGCCACTCTCGGGGTCCTGCCACCGATCCGTTCCGTTCCCCACCGTGTTCCCGCGGAGCCCGCCATGCACGCCACCGCCTTGAATCGGATCGCCTTCGTGGGCAACTACGTTCCCCGCCGCTGCGGCATCGCCACCTACACGCACGACCTCCGCTCTGCCGTCGCGGCGCACGTGCCCGACGCGGAGTGCCTCGTCGTGCCCATGAACGACAGGGACAGCCGCTACGACTATCCATCCGAGGTGCGGTTCGAATGCCGCGACGGCGACTTCTCCGCCTTCCGCCGGGCGGCGGAATTCCTCAATCTGCGCAACGTCGACGTCGTCTCGTTGCAGCACGAGTTCGGCATCTTCGGCGGCCCCGCCGGCAGCCACGTGCTGGCGCTGCTCCAGGAGGTCCACGCCCCCGTGCACACCACGCTGCACACGGTGCTGGCCCGGCCGGCAGCCGAGCAGAAGCGGGTCATGGACGAGGTGATCCGAATGTCCGCCAGGCTCGCGGTGATGAGCCAGCGTGGCCGGACGCTGTTGCGAGACGTGTACGGTGTGCCGGAGGACAGGGTCGATGTCATCCCCCACGGCATTCCCGACATGGAGTTCGTCGACTCGGGGTTCCACAAGGACCGATTTGGTTTGGAGGGCAGGCAGGTGCTGCTCACCTTCGGCCTCCTGTCGCCCAACAAGGGGATCGAGAACGTGATCTCCGCGCTGCCGCAGGTGGTTCGCCGCCATCCATCCGTGACCTACGTCGTGCTGGGGGCCACGCACCCGCACCTGCTGCACGACCAGGGTGAACGCTATCGGGAGGGTCTCGCCCAGATGGCCGTCGACCTCGGCGTGGGCGACCACGTGGTGTTCCACGACCGCTACGTCGAGATGCCGGAGTTGCTGGCGTTCCTGGGCGCCGCGGACCTGTACGTCACGCCATACCTCAACGAAGACCAGATCACCTCCGGCACGCTGGCCTACGCATTCGGCTGCGGCAAGGCCGTGCTCTCCACGCCGTATTGGCATGCCCAGGAACTCCTCGCCGAGGGTCGGGGAATCCTCGTGCCGTTCCGCGATCCGCAGCGCCTCTCGGCGGAGATCGGCGACCTGCTGGCCGACGACGCCCGTCGCCACGCCATGCGCAAGCGGGCCTACAAGCTGGGCCGGGAGATGGTCTGGAGTCGCGTCGCCGAGCGCTACGCGGATTCCTTTCGCCGCGCGAGGCGGGCGCAGCACGTGAGACCGCGGCGGTCGGGCAGCGAGCGGGCCGAACGGGCGGCGCGGCGCGAGTTGCCGCCGCTGTGCCTCGACCACCTCTGGCGGCTCAGCGACGCCACCGGCGTGCTGCAGCACGCCACCTATGACATCCCCAATGCCGCCGAAGGCTACTGCAGCGACGACAACGCCCGGGCGCTGACACTGATGGTACAACTCGAACACCTGGGCCTGGAGACGCCGCAGACAATGCGGGCGACACCGGTGTACGCGGCCTTTCTGGGCCACGCCTTCGTGCCGGCGACGGGGAGGTTTCGCAACTTCATGGGCTTCGATCGTCGTTGGCTCGACGAGCGAGGCACGGACGACTGCCTGGGCCGCGTGATCCTCGCCCTGGGCACCTGCGTGGGCCGGTCGCGGAAGCCGAATCTGCAGCGTTGGGCGCTCGGGTTCTTCGACCGCGCTCTGGATGCGCTCCTGGAGACAACGAGCCCGCGCGGCTGGGCGCTGGGCATCCTCGGCGTCCAGGAATACCTGCGCCGCCTCGACGGCGACCGCCGCGCCGCCGACGTGCGGCGCCGGCTGACGGAAAAGTTGCTCGCGCTGCATCGGGCCACCGCATGCCACGACTGGCCGTGGCTGGAGGACGTCGTGACCTACGACAACGGTCGCCTCTGCCAGGCATTGATCTCCAGCGGCCGCTGGTCGGGCGATGCCGAGGCCCTGCAAGCCGGGCTGCAGATGCTGGAGTGGCTGTCGGCGCAGCAACACTCCGCCGCGGGCCGGTTCGCGCCCGTGGGCTGTCACGGGTTCCTGCGGCGGGGAGGTGCCGCCGCGCCGTTCGACCAGCAGCCGATCGAGGCCCAGGCCACCGCGTGCGCCAGCATCGAAGCCTTCCACGCCGTGGGCGATCCGGTCTGGCTGAACCGGGCCTGGAACGCCTTCGAGTGGTTTTTGGGCCACAACGTCCTCGGCCTCGCCGTTTGCGATCCGCGGTCGGGGGCGTGCCGCGACGGACTGCTGGAGGACCGCACCAACGAGAATCGCGGCGCCGAATCGACGCTCGCCTACCTGGGGACGCTGGTGGAGATGAAGGCCCTGCAGGCGCACCTTTGCGGCGGTCGACTGCCGCGCGTGGTGGCAAGGGCTCGGGCGGAAGACGAGCGGGAAGCAACCACCGCCGAGACCTGTGAACCCTGATCGCCGGCGCCGGGGGCGGGAGTGTTCCGATGAACGTGAAACGCACCGGCGTCATCGTCCGCCCCAATAACACCCGTGTCCTCTACCGCCCGTTTCATCCCCCCAGTCCGCAGCGCGCCACGCGAATCATCGGCCGGGTGATGGAACTGTGTGAGGCCGGAATCGACGGTCTGTTCGCCGATGTGCTGACGGAGTTCCACGGTCGGCACCAGCGGCTGCTCGCGTTCTTTCTGGAGCGCTATGATGCTGTGAAGCACCACCTGCTCACCGACCGGCCGCTGAGCGAGACGCGACGGCTCGTCATCGGGGCCTATTTCACCCAGGAATACGCCCTGGAGAGCGCCGCGCTCTTCAATCCCTCGATCGTCTGGCACCCCGACCAGTCCGGCCTGCCTCGGGGCCAGCGTCGCTTCATCATCAGCCTGCGGGCCGTCGGCGAGGGGCATGTGTCCAGCGTCGGATTTCGATCCGGCACGGTCGATGCGCAGGGGGCGATCGTCATCGACGCGCCGACGGGCTATGCCACCGCTCCGCGGGTGGTCGCCAACAGCCGGTACGACAAGGGCCTGTTCCTCAAGAAACTCGTCGAACTGGGCATCACCGACGGGTTCGTGGACACGGTGTTCGGGGCGCTCGACGACCACTTCACGCTGGGCGAACTGGAACTTCTCCTGGATCGTGCCGCCCGGCAGCAGCGTGCCCGGCGCAAGGAATGGGAGCCGTTCGCCGCGGCCGTGATCGCCCTGGCGCGGGCCAACTATGAGATCGAGTGCGATCCGGCGTCGGACATCTCGGAGCGGGTCATCTTCCCCTACTCCCCCGCCGAGACGAACGGCATCGAGGACGCGCGCTTCGTGCGCTTCGTGGAGGACGACGGGTCGGTCCGCTACTGCGCCACGTTCACGGCCTTCGACGGCAGCGTCGTGCTCCCCCAGTTCGTCGAGACCGAAGACTTCATCCGCTTCAAGGTGAGCACGCTCAACGGGCCCGAGATCGCCAACAAGGGAATGGCGCTGTTTCCCCGCCGCATCAACGGTGCCTACGCCATGCTCTCGCGGCAGGACGGCGAGAACATCTACGTCATGGAGTCGGACCTGCTCCACTTCTGGTACGCGAAGCGGCTCGTGATCCGGCCCACGTATCCCTGGGAGTACGTGCAGGTGGGCAACTGCGGCTCGCCCATCGAGACGCCGCGGGGCTGGCTCGTGCTCACGCACGGCGTGGGGCCGATGCGGAAGTATTCGATCGGTGCCGTGCTGCTGGACCTCGGCGACCCCACGCGGGTCATCGGCCGCCTGGCGGTGCCGCTGCTCACGCCCAACGAGAACGAGCGGGCCGGCTACGTGCCCAACGTCGTCTACAGCTGCGGCGCCGCGCTTCACGAGGGGCTGCTCGTGATCCCCTACTCGATGAGCGACTATGCGACGAGTTTCGCCACGGTGCGGCTCGACGAGGTCCTCTCCGCGATGGCCCCGGCATAGACGTTGAGGTGCCCCACCACGATGGCGGCTCCATCCGACAGGGTTGTCACGCCATTCGACGTCAGGCAGTAGGTCTGAGCGAGGCTCCTCTCAGCATCTGTCTTGTGCGTGGCAGGGATTCGTGCCTTGGAAGCCGTAAGCGTTTTCAGTGCCTTGAGCGAGAGAGTGGCGGTAAGCGCGGCTAGGGCGGAAGCCGATCCCGCATTCAGGCTCGCGATTCCGTTGAGGGATAGACGACGATAGGAATCGCCGAGCTGAATGGCCGGGCCATCTGTCGCGAGTCGGATTGCTACATCCCGCGATGGCGACGTGAGGCCGTCGAGGCAGACGTTCCCGTGGAGCTTGGAGAGCACCATCGCCGTCATGGAGAAGCCGCTCCGCCACGGCGCACGTCACCACAGAGTCGTCCGTGAAGCGGCTTCTGGGCCCCGGCGTTGGGCCAAAGCCCGCGGCGACCGTGTCACAGGTAGGGGCTGAACAGCCGGGCCAAGCCGTCGCGGAGCCGCACCGGCAGGCTGCGGCCGTCGACGTCGGCGAGCGTCTTGGGATGCGACCGGGCGATCACCCCGGCGATCCGCTCGTCGAGCCGGGCCGCCAGCGCCGCATCGTAGGTCTCCACGTTGAATTCGAAGTTGAGCCGCATGCTGCGCTCGTCCCAGTTGCCGCTGCCAAACATGGCCCAGGCCGCATCGACCACCATGAGCTTGGTGTGGTCGAAGGGCGGCGGCGACATCCACACGCGGCAGCCGCGGCCCAAGGCCTGCCAGAGCACCGCGTTTGATGCCCAGCCCACGAGCGCCAGGTTGTTCTTCTCGGGCAGCACGATGTCGACCTCCACGCCGCGCATCGCGGCCACGTCGAGGGCCTGGAAGATGGCGTCGTCCGGCAGGAAGTAGGGCGTCATGATGCGCACCGACTTCTGCGCCGAGGCCAGGGCCCCCACCAGCACCAGCTTGATGCGGCCGATGTCGCGGTCGTCGGGTCCGAAGCGGATGCCGCGGGCCAGCGAACTGCCGGGTCCCTGGAGAACGGGTTCCCAGGCGGGGCCAGTCAGCGTCTCCTGCGCGGCGAACGCCCAGTCCTCGGTGAACACCTCCAGCAACTGGGCGACGACGGGGCCTCGCAGCTGGAAGTGCATGTCGCGGACGGGGTGCCGGGGCCGATGCGACAGCCAGGAGCCGTCGCGGATGTTGAGGCCGCCCGTGAAGCCCCGCTCGCCGTCGACGACGAGAATCTTGCGATGGTTCCGCAGGTTGGCGTAGGGGAAGTAGAAAGGCACGCTGGTCGGCAGGAAGGATTCCACCCGCACACCCTTCGCCGCCAGTACGCCCGTGATCGGCGGGAAGGTGTAGGTGGCCCCGATGCCGTCCACGAGCACGCGCACCTCGACGCCGCGGCGGGAGGCTCGGGCCAGCGCATCGGCGAAGATCTGGCCGGTGGGGTCGTTGTCGAAGATGTAGGAAGCCAGCGCCACGCTACGGCGCGAGGCGTCGATCGCCTCGATCATCAACGGATAGGCCTCGTCGCCGCCTTCGAGCGGATTGATCACGTTGCCATCGACGAGCGGCCGATTCGTGACGCCCTCCACGAGCGTGGCCAGCGAACGCAGCGGCGCTTCGTCGGGCCCGATGGCGGCGCGCAGACGTTCGAGGGTGGGCACCGCGGCCGAGAGTTCGTGCGTGATGCGGGCCTGCCCCGCCCGTAGGTGAGTGGCCCTGGAGCGGATGCGGTTCACACCGAGCACGGCGTAGGCGACGGCACCGATCACGGGCGAGAACCAGATCAGGCCCACCCAGCCGATCGTGGATCGGGTGTCCCGCTTGACGAGGATGGCGTGCACGGATGCCGCCACGCTCAGGGCAACGATCGACCAGGCCAGGACGTGCGGCCAGAGCACGAGCCACCACCGCCACGCCGAGAGCGCCACCTCCTCCATCGACTGAAGGGTAACACGCGGACGGGCCCGCCCACCCCGCCGGGGGCTCGGGCGAAAGCCGCCCGGGGAGCGGTTGTCCTGGCTCTGGGCGGCCCGGGCGGGGTGGTGCGATTCGCCCCACGGCCGGACGGGCCGCTGGTGCGATTCGCCCCATCTGCGGTCTCCGAGGTTGGGGCGAATCGCGCCACTGGAAAGCGGCTTAGGAGTTTGTGACCTAGTGTGAAACGCGGATTCGCGGCCGAAAATCGCGTGATTGTGTCCGCTGGTACTGAAAAAGTGGCTTGGCTGTCGGTTTGGCACGGCCGTTGCACTGCCTTCCAGGCAAGCGG
>Ga0315900_10012544_pt1 | contig 10384 bp, 7 predicted proteins | sample LakEriMetagenome_FD_203521 | JGI IMG/M metagenome (GOLD analysis project Ga0315900, IMG submission 203521) | Freshwater fungal communities from buoy surface, Lake Erie, Ohio, United States - Buoy 12 MA114 | ecosystem: Environmental > Aquatic > Freshwater > Lake > Lake biofilm | place: USA: Lake...
TTAAAAGAAATGACAAAATAACCTGAGTTATTTTTATGAAATCAAAAAAAGCAGAAGTTTATCTTCTGCTTTTTTATTTGTTATAGTTTCTTTCTCCAAAAATACTGCTACCAACTCGTATCATGGTGCTTCCTTCTTCAATGGCAAATTGATAATCACTACTCATTCCAAAACTCAATATGTTGTAATTAGGAAATTGAAGACTAAATTCTTTTAAGGATTTAAACTCTTTTTTTATTTGATTGACATTATCCGTGTTAGAAGCCATCGCCATAAAACCCCTCACGTTAATATTTTTTAGTTCTTTAAACTCGTTAGAATTTAATATGTGAGAGGCTTCATTAAAATCTAAACCAAATTTGGTTTCTTCTTGAGCAATATAAATTTGCAATAAGCAATCAATGATTCTGTTATTTTTTAGTGCTTGTTTATTTATTTCTTTTAACAAACTAAAGCTGTCTACTCCGTGAATTAAATATACAAACGGAGCAATGTATTTAACTTTATTACTTTGTAAATGCCCGATAAAATGCCAATTAATATCATTTGGTAATTGCTCGTGTTTGTCAACTAATTCCTGAACGTAATTCTCTCCAAAATGTCGTTGTCCTGCCTCGTATGCTTGTAAAAGCATTTCATTAGGTTTAGTTTTAGAGACTGCAATTAATGTAACGTTCTCAGGGATTTGAGATTTTATAATCTTTATGTTTTCTGAAATAGACATAATGATTTACTCTTCTATACTATAAATAACCAACCCGCTTCGCATTTTAGGTTCAACCCATGTTGATTTTGGAGGCATGATATTATTAGTATCAGCAATCCATTTCAAATGTTCCATTGTTACTGGATACAAACCAAATGCAATAGCCGCTTTTCCTTCATCAACTTGTTTTTTTAATTCTTTACTACCTCTCACACCAGGAATAAAACCAATACGCTTATCTGTTTTTAAATCATGAATATTTAAAATAGGAGATAAAATGTATTTGGTTAAAATGGCTGCATCTAAGCTATCAATTGGATCTTTGGCATTGAAAATAGTATCTTTTGCTTTTAACGAATACCATTTATTATCCACATACATTGATATTTCATGTTTTTGAGATGGTTTGTAATCAACCTCCTTTATTTCTGTAATTGTAAAATTGTCTTTTAAATTATTTATTAATTCATTAATAGATAGGTTATTTAAATCTTTTACCACTCGATTGTAATCATATATTTTTAAATGTGTTTCAGGAAAGAAAACCCCTAAGTAATAATTAAATGCTTCTTCTCCTGTGTATGATTTGCGAGTGCTACGTCTTAATTTACCTAATAAAGTTGCTGATGCCGAACGGTGATGTCCATCGGCAATATAGATATTTGGTATTGTTGCAAAGCGTTCGGCAATTTGTTTTACTGTTTTGCGGGAATCAATTACCCAAACCGTGTGACGTACTTTGTCAGTCGTGGTAAAGTCATAATCAGCTCGAGTTTTCGATATTTCCAAAGAAATAGTATCAATGGCTTCATCATTTGGGTAACAAAATAAAACAGGTTCTGCATTAAACTCACACACTTCTAAATAGTCTTTTAATTTTTCTTCACGTGTGGTTAATGTTTGTTCATGTATTTTTATCACACCGTTGATATAATCATCAATACTCGTACATGCAATAATGCCAACAAATTCATTTCCTTCTTTAATTTGACGGTATAAATAATAGCAAGGGCTTTCATCTCTTAAAAATATTTTTTCGTGAACAAATTTTTTGAAATGATTTTTTACTTTACTTAAACGTTCTTTTGAACCCGGTTTCGTTTTAATACCATCTTCAAAATCGGGATTGATTACATGTAAAAAAGAATAGGGATTACCTGTTAGTTTTTCTCGCAATTCTGCTGAATTGTATCCATCAACCGAACGAGAAGCTACTAAATGTACTTTGTCATTTTCAGGACGTATTGCTTTAAACGGAATAACTTTAGCCATATATTTTGATTCGTTATCGTTTTTAAATATAATAGATTTTATGCAGAGAATGCTATTTTGTGAGCATAAAAAAAGCTCAACCATCTGATTGAGCTTTTTTTATTATCTTATTTTAAATTAGTTAGCTAATGCTTTGAAATCAGCATTATCACGTAATTTAATAAATTCTGCATCATCTTTAGCCCAAGCTTTTAAAGAACCATCTTTTTCGATAGCTGTTTTTAAGTTATTAATTACTTCAGCTGTATTGTTGTTACGAGCTGCAGCAACTGCTTTTAAGTAAGAAGACATAGCCATATCTTTTTCGTTACTAGCATCAATTGTAGAAACAACTGAACCTGCATTACCGTTTAATAACTCAGCTAAAGCTTTGTTAAATCCTTTGTATTCGCCAAAGTTACCAACTGCATCAGCATATTTACCATCACGAACATTTAAGATACCTTTGTTGTAGCTTACTTCGTTACCAGCTCCACTTGCTTTGTCATACATTTCCATAGCTTTTTTGCGGTCACCTGCTTTTGAAGCAACAATACCTAAATTGTTCATTAAAATTGGATTTCCATTAGCGTTAGCTTCTGCACGTTTAAATGCTTCACCAGCTTCAGATACTTTATTATTCATTAATAAAGCCACACCTAAGTTATTTGACGTTCTCCAATCTGAAGAATATTTTTTCTCAGCTGCTGTATAAATTGCTACTTTAGTATTAACATCGTTTGTTAAGTTAGCACCATATAACATTTCTTCAACTGATAAAGAATCAGGGAAAGTAGTTGTTAATTTAGTGATTTGCTCATCAGTACGAGATTTTTTGTTTACGTTGATAGTTAAAACTGAACGACGTAATTTTGGTAAAATTTTCTCTGATACTTCAGTGTAAGTTTTAGATAAATTTTTGATTTCTTTTTCACGTTGATCTAAATCAGTATACATTGTCAAAACACGTAAGATTAAATCTTTATCAGCAATTGCAGAACCTTCCATTAAAGATTTGAAACCATCCCAATCTTCAGCAGTTGTTTTAGTTACATAGTTAGACTCTTCTTTACCAAATTTTTGTTCTTTGTTTTTATCCTTTTTAAACTCGTTCATCATTGCTTTTGAACCAGATTTAGCACGATCTTCAGCTAAGTTAGCATTTAAAGATTGCTCACCATCTGGAGATGCATAGGCAGAAACACTAATATCTTTAAATTCATACCAAGGATTATTTAAGTTAGTCTTAATAAATTCTTGTACGTTTTTAACTTCATCAGATTTTAACTCGCTAGCACGAACATCAGATTTATTAACTACATAATAAATATTAGCTGTTTGGTTAGCTGGAGTAGATTTTACAAATGCATCTTTTGCATAAATTCCTTTTTCGTCATTTCTAACTAATAAAGGAGTAATAATTGTTCCATCACCTAATTTTACTGGTGTGAAATCTTTAGTTTTTTTCTTTACTGCACCTTGAGCACGAACTTCAACTTCTGCTACTTTCATAGCTGGTTCGTATGCAAACTTTTCTGATGTATAACTAAAAGTACCGCCTTTTTCGTAACTAATTTTTTGACCAGCATCAGTTGCTTTTTCTCCAACTAAAATAACTGGTTTTAAAGTTTTTTCTCCACCAGCATATTTTACAACTGGAGTTAAAGTAACAGTAGCTTTTTTAGCAAAAACTTTAGCAGGATATTTACCTGTAACTGTAAATCCTACGCTATCTCCATGCATTTCTAATGGGTTAGGTTTTACATCGTAAGAAAAAGTTGATTGTTTTTTAACCATTTTTCCTAAACCATTGCAACCAACTAACAGAGCAGTTGTTCCAACAGCAAGACTTAAGTTTCGTAAAGTTTTAGTATTCATCATCTATATTTAAATTGTTTTTTTTTTTATTTCGGACAAAATTATAAAATAATTACTGATTGCCTAATTATTTTAGTATTATCTTTAAGATAAATCTCAAAAAAAATCCCACTAACTATCAAGCTAATGGGATTTTGTACTATTTCTGTAAAAAGAGAAATTATTTTGCTATTGCATTAACTCTTTTGGTTAATTTAGATTTTAAGTTAGATGCTTTGTTTTTGTGAATAACACTTTTCTTAGCTAATTTATCTAACATTGCAACTACTTTTGGCAATAAAGCTACAGCTTCTTTCTTTGTACCAGTTTCACGTAATTTTTTTACTGCATTACGTGTAGTTTTTGCATAGTAACGATTTGATAAACGCTTTGCGTCATTTGATCTAATTCTTTTTATTGCCGACTTATGATTTGCCATTCTATTAAGTTATTAATCTGTTTTTTAAATTGGATTGCAAATATACGCTTTTTTTTATAATTACAAATGTTAATAACAAAAATTTATCTAATATGGGCTAAAACTTACATTTGCCAGAGTAAATGAGTCTTAAAAAAGCTTACATATCATTATTATTTCTGTTTTCGTTGGCTGATTTTGCCCAACAAAGCTCCGAAGTTGTTAAAAACATTGTACCCAATGGAAGTTTTGAGAACTATCGAAAAAAGTCAGGAAATATTAAACAAGCCATTCCTTGGCAACAAATAGCCAGTGTTGATTTTTATCAAGAACCTATTAGTAATGATACTACCGCTCAAAAGGGCGCAAAAACAGGAAATTGTTATGCTGGATTGCGCTTTCAAAAAAAATACAAGGAGTTTTTGCAGGTTAAACTTGCTGAGCCTTTACATCGAGGAACAACCTATGAGTTTGAAATGTATGTGCGATTGGCTTTTTGGAGTAACGCTAGTTTAAAATCTATTGGAGCATTATTTACTAAAATGGGATATAAAGGAAAAAACGATGTTGTAAAATCAGCATTAATCGATTCGGTTAGTAAAAAAGGTAGTTTTATTAATGGTTACCAATGGTTTAAAGTGTCTGGTAAATATCTAGCCGATGGTGGAGAAAAGTATGTTACTATTGGTAATTTTTCTCCTAATGTTAAAAAGGATATGGTGAGAATGAACATTTTTAAATTGGGATTTAAAGAGGCATACTATTTTGTTGATGAAATTTCGATGGTGAAAGCTAAAGAGCCTGTAGAAAAAGTAAAAGTAGAAATTGTTGGATCTTTTAATGCGGATGCTCAAGATTCTGTTTTGGAAGTGAAAAAGGATGTGAAAGTGGGCGAGAAGATTACCTTGAAAAACATTTTCTTTGAAAATGGTCGCTATTACTTATTGCCAGAATCTTATTCAGAGTTAAATAAATTAGCGCAATATTTATTACGCAATCCTCATATGGAAGTTCAAATTAACGGACATTCAGATAATGTTGGATCTAAAAGTAAAAACCAAAAAATTTCGGAACAACGTGCTCGAGAAGTGTTTGAGTATTTAATTAAAAAAGGCGTGCAAAATAAAATGTACTTTAAAGGTTATGGTAGTTCTTTTCCAATTGCTAGCAATGATAATGATATCGATAGAGCTAAGAACAGGCGTGTGGAGTTTGAGATAGTAAAAACCAATTAGATAATTTAAAATAAAATAACTTTCCAACTTTCTAAACTATTATATGAATCTCATCGAAAAAGATAATCCTAAAACAATCAGAGCTTGGTCTTTTTACGATTGGGCAAACTCTGTGTTTCCACTGGTAATTACATCAGCCATTTTCCCAAATTTTTATGATTATGTTACCACTCACGATGAATCTAAAAATTTCATAGGGCATACTGTTGCATTTTTTGGAGTTGAGTTCGAAAATCAAAATATTTATTCTTTTGTGTATGCTTTCGCATTATCTATTGTAGTTATTATAACGCCTATATTAAGTGGAGTAGCCGATTATTTAGGGAATAAAAAACGGTTTTTGCAATTCTTTTGCTATTTAGGATCAATTTCTTGCATGTGTTTATTTTTCTTTAAAAGAGAACAATTAGAATTAAGTTTTTTACCGTTTATTACAGCTACTATTGGTTTTTGGGGTAGTTTAGTGTATTACAATTCGTATTTACCAGAAATTGCTTCTCCCGAAAATCAAGATAAAGTAAGCGCCAGAGGTTTTGCCTTAGGGTATTTTGGTAGCTCGTTATTACTAATTATTTGTTTAATCAGTATTATGGTATTTAAAGTACCTGCTAAGTATAGCTTTTTATTAGTTGGTATCTGGTGGATGGGTTTTGCTCAATATACTTTTGCTAATTTACCTAATCAAAATCACAAACCACACGGCAGTGATAAAAAAGGGTTGCTGTCAAAAGGTTTTAAAGAATTAAGAAATGTTTGGGTGCAAATTAAATCAATGCCACAGTTAAAGCGTTTTTTATCGGCTTACTTTTTTTATAATATGGGTGTACAAACCATTATGGTAGTAGCTGTGTTATTTGCTCGTAACGAAATTAATTGGGGAGAAGGCGAAGAAGCCGAAAAAGCAAAAACAACGGCTTTAATTATCAGTATTTTAATTATACAATTTGTTGGTATTGCTGGTTCTTTCTTGTTTTCTTGGATGTCGAGAAAAATTGGGAATATAAAATCACTTATGATTTCAATTGCTGTCTGGATTTTTATTTGTGCGTTTACTTTTGCAGTAGTTCATACACCAGTTGAGTTTTATATCGTTGCTTTCTTAGTAGGTTTAATGATGGGTGGAATACAAGCCTTGTCGAGAAGTACTTACAGTAAATTTTTACCTGTAACCGATGACCATACTAGTTTTTTTAGTTTTTATGATGTCATTGAAAAGTTAGGAATGATAATCGGCACGGTTTCGTTTGGCGTTATAAGTCAAGTAACGGGCGGTATGCGTAACTCTATATTATCACTCATTGTATTTTTTGTTTTTGGAATTTTAGCGTTAATTCCGTTGGCTAAAAAACAAAGTATAGATTAATTACTGCGATTAAAAAAAGTCTTTATTGATGATCATATTTTAGTAATCTTTAACGGATAACTATCAAACCTCCCCTGTTAAAAACAATCCATTTTATTATCTTTAAAGGAGACTAATCATAGTAATTTAACAACATGATTAAATTTCTTTTCAAGGCTTTGTTTGCCTTCTCAATATTATTATTAATGGCGTTTGTTACAAATAAACAATTGCCATCGGATACTCCTAAAATAACCCCTGCTTTTTTAAATGTTCAATCACGTTGGGTAGATTCTGTTTTTAATTCACTTAGTCCAGATCAGAGATTAGCACAATTGTTTATGGTGGCGGCATACAGTAATAAGGATATGAAACATGTTGCTGAAATTAGAGAACTGGTAGAAAAATATAATATAGGTGGTTTAATTTTTATGCAAGGTGGCCCATTACGTGAAGCTAAATTGAATAACTATTATCAGAGTAAAGCAAAAACACCTTTACTAATTTCAATTGATGGAGAGTGGGGATTAGCAATGAGATTGGACAGTACGCCTAAATATCCGCGACAAATGACCTTAGGTGCTATAAAAAATGATTCGTTGATTTATGAGATGGGGAAACAAATTGCTCGTGAATGTAAACGTATGGGTATTCATGTCAATTTTGCGCCTGTGGCAGATGTCAATAACAATCCTTTAAATCCAGTTATTGGAATGAGAAGTTTTGGAGAGAACAAATACAATGTGGCTAATAAAGCAGTAATGTATATGAAAGGACTGCAAGCTGAAGGTGTGATGGCAAATGGTAAACATTTTCCTGGGCATGGAGATACTGATAGTGATTCACATAAAACATTACCTGTCATAAGTGCTTGTAAAGAGAGAATGGATACTTTAGAATTATATCCTTTCAAACAATTGTTTGATCAAGGTTTATCAAGTATTATGGTGGCTCATTTATTTGTACCATGTTATGATACTACTAAAAACACAGCATCAACTTTATCTCCATACATCGTTCAAGATTTATTGAAAAAACAATTAGGTTTTCAAGGATTGATTTTCACTGATGCCTTAAACATGAAAGGGGTTGCTAGTTTTTATGATCCAGGAATGGTTGATGTAAAAGCTTTATTAGCAGGTAATGATGTGTTGTTATTTGCCGAAAATGTTCCAAAGGCGATGGAGCAAATTAAATTAGCTGTTAGCAAAGGACAAATAACTCAAGAAGAAATAGATGCCCGTTGTAAAAAAATATTGAAGGCTAAATTTTGGTGTGGATTAAATAATAAACAATATGTGAGCCCTAAAAATTTATATGAAGATTTAAACACCAAAGAATCTTTTGTAATAAATACAAAGTTAGCTGAAGCTTCAGTGACTCTTTTAAAAAATGATAATGCTTTATTGCCAATACAACGTTTAGATACCATGAAGATTGTTGAAGTGTCTATTGGTGATGCTAAAGAAAATATCTTTTCAAATACGATTAATAAGTATTCTAAAATTACTCATTTAGGAATAGATCATGATGCTAGTAAAAAAGAAAGAGATACTTTGATGGCTAAATTAAAAAATTACAATTGGGTGATTTTACAAGTCAATAAAACATCTTATAAACCAGAAAAAGATTTTGGATGCAGTGCTGGTAGTATTGAATTGATTTCAAAAATATGCTCTCAAAAAAATACCATTGCTTGCTTATACTCTAATCCTTATTTAATGAATAAGTTGGAAAACTTGAATCAGGCAAAATCTATTTTAAATGTATATGAGTACAATCAATTTAGTCAAAAAGCAGCAGCGGATGCTATTATGGGAGCTATTGAAGTAAATGGAACATTACCCGTGTCAACTAAATTATTTGTAGCAGGAACAGGGTTAGAAATTAAAAAAAAAATTAGAGTCCAATATGTTACTCCTGAACAAATGGGAGTAAATGTTTTTAAATTACACCAAATTGATTCCATTGCTCAATTAGGCATAAAAGAAAATGCCTATCCTGGATGCCAAATTGTAGCTATTAAAAACGGAAAAGTATTTTATCAAAAGAATTTTGGGAAACAAGCATATGATGTATATGCCGAAAAAGTAAATGATAACACTATTTATGATTTGGCATCATTAACAAAAATTTTATCATCTGCATTAGCATTAATGAAGTTAAGTGAACAAAAGCTATTTGATTATGAGCAACATTTAGATTATTATTTTCCTGAATTAGCAGGAACAAATAAATCAGCTATTCATTACAAAGATATGTTAACTCATCAATCTGGTTTACCAGCTTGGTTACCATTTTGGCAAAAAACAGTTGACAAAAAAAACGGTTATAAATCTGGATATTATAGTGATGAATATTCAGAAGAATTTCCTGTTCAGGTTGCAAAAGGCCTATATGTTGTAAAAGATTTTAATGACTCAATTTATCATCAAATTATGAGTTGTAAGATGGAAGAGACTTGTAAATATGTATATAGTGATATTGGCTATTATTTTTCTAAAATTTTAATCGAAAAATTAACGAAGACTTCGTTAAATAATTTTGTTCAGTCACAATTTTATAGACCATTAAATTTAGGATTAACTTATTTGCCACTTGCTAAGTATCCTGCAGAGCAAATTGCACCCACTGAAAATGATTTAAAATTTAGAAAACAATTAGTACGTGGTTATGTACATGATCAAGGTGCTGCTTTAATGGGCGGAGTTGCTGGTCATGCTGGTTTGTTTGGCAATGCGAATGATGTGGCGATTATTATGCAAATGCTTTTAAATAAAGGTAATTATGCTGGTCAACAAGTATTAGATAGTTCAGTTATAAGACAGTACACGAGTTCTCATTTTTCTGATAACCGAAGAGGATTATGTTTTGATAAACCTGAACCTGATGCTAAAAAAGACAGTCCTGTGACAAAAGAATGTAGTTTTAAAAGTTTCGGACATAGTGGTTTTACTGGGACTTTTGCTTGGGCCGACCCTGAAAATGATTTGATATTTGTTTTTTTGTCAAATAGAGTATATCCTAGTGCCGACGAAAATAAGCTTGCCAAATTAGGCATAAGAGGTAAAATTCATAAAATCCTCTATGAAGCTGTAAAGCCAAATACATCTCTTTTAAATTAAGTTTTTAATCCTTACTTTTATTACACTGTAATACTAAATTAACATGAGCGATACTTTAAATAATCAAAAAGAACATATTTTAAAATTATTGAAAGAAAAATCAGTAATGAAACAGGATGTGTTTAGAAACACATTGGCAGCTTTTGATTTAGTAAAAGAGTGCGTGAATGATATTGCACGTGATTTAAATAAAGAAACGCAGGCCATTGATAAAAGGATTATCGTATCATCATTAGAAACTAATAATTATGCTACTCAATTAAAAGTAGCAGGTGATATGTTAGAGTTTTTTATGCATACCAATGTGTTTGAATTTGAAAAAACACATGCGATGTATAGAACAGGATATGTAAAACAAAATGAATACAATTCATATTGTGGAATTATTAATGTTTACAATTTTTTGGCAGATTCTTTTAAATTTAATCGATTAAATGATTTAGGCTATAT
>Ga0315900_10012545_pt1 | contig 10384 bp, 7 predicted proteins | sample LakEriMetagenome_FD_203521 | JGI IMG/M metagenome (GOLD analysis project Ga0315900, IMG submission 203521) | Freshwater fungal communities from buoy surface, Lake Erie, Ohio, United States - Buoy 12 MA114 | ecosystem: Environmental > Aquatic > Freshwater > Lake > Lake biofilm | place: USA: Lake...
CAGATGAATTTTATTTGCAACTGGCCGCATCGGTTCCGAAACAAGAAACCATCCTGCACCTCATTCGAGGCGGCCAGCCTCTACGAGTGAATTTGCCCAAACTTTAATTCTTTCTACCTATGAAAAACAAAGTTCCCTATTTCTTCCTCATACTTGCCAGTCTGCTCGCAGCAGCAGCAGTGATTCTATGGATAAATAAACCCAAATCTTCAAGCGATGTGGATAAAACGACGATAGATGAGGGTGAATTACGAAAAGATCCTAATAAAAACAAGCCACCTATCACTGATGATATCAATAAACCTGTGCCCGAGCCAACCCCTGAAGAAATTTTAGAAAAGATCGGCGTAGGCCTAGGCACGGTCAATCCGTTAGATCTTCTCAATCAAATCAGCGATGCCCTCAATCAAGGAGATATGGCGAAAGTTTCCACACTCGTTGGCAAAGACGCCATGAATATTGAGACCTTCAAACTTCTCCAAGCCTTGATAAAACAACCTCTCGCTATCCGCGAAGTCGGCGAAATAGAACTTAATAAACGCGTACGTTGGGCATTCGAAACCGGCGGGGATGATTCTAACAAGAAACAAATCCATTTCGATTTCGTTGGAGAAAACGGTAAATGGAAAATTGAAAAAATTTCATCACCCGATGTGATGATAGATCCCAATAAAATTAAATCCATCGTTGATCCACTCAACTTGGCCGACGCCTTTGTTCAGGCGGTCTTGAAACAAAATTTCGACATCGCATTGCAATGGGTCGATCGAAAATCAGTTTCGGATACAAAAATCGCTGCACTTTGCATCTTGTTCGAAGAAGGAGAATACAAATTGCGCGAAAACAAACCATTACGTGCGATGTTTCAACGCGAAGACACCGTGGGCTATTTGGCTAATATCGAAGCGAAAGATGGAAGCGAAGCCGCTCAATTTTCTCTCAATATGCGATTAGATGCAGAAACAAAAAATTGGCGCGTATTTGAGATCAATCTCGATCAACTTCTAGCCGATTACGCAAACCGCGTAGCTGGCGGAGATATTTATTATTCTCCATTTGTCAAGAATCCTGCCGGAGGAGAAACACTAGCTCTCTACTTTGAGTTCAATGAAGATAAGATGAGTCGGAGAACCCAGAGACAACTCGAGATCGTTGCGGCTATTTTGAAGAGTGATGCAAAGAAAAAAATCACTCTCAGCGGTCACACCGATGCTTTGGGGACAAAATCTTATAACGATCAACTTTCGTCAAATCGCGCGGATGTGGTTCGTGACTTCCTAGCAGCAGCTGGAGTTTCCGCTGAACAAATTGTTACTATCGCCAAAGGCGCATCACAACCACGTCGCCCAAACATTACTGAAACCGGCGAAGACAATCCCGATGGCAGACGCGCGAATCGTCGAACAGAGATCTATTTGGATTTTTGAGATGTTACGTAAAATTTATATCTAATCCTACACGTATGACCATTCAAAATCATGCTGGTGATCTGGTGCCCGGAGTAACTACAAAGATCACTTCACCACGCTCCCTTCGCTATCGCTTGATTCGCAGTATGATCCGCATCTGCTCGGTTTTTACGATGTTGCTTATGGCCGGATGTTATCTGGTTGCCCAACCAAGCATGAGCTCAAACGACCCATCATCCAAGAAAGCCGACGAGACCAAATTGCGCCAACACGTTGATGTCCTGAGTAGAAATTTTCATCCGCGTAATTCAGACAATGTGGCAAACTTGAATCGCTGCGCGGATTACATCGCCAACCAGTTAAAAGCATCTGGTGCAAAGGTTGAGTTTCAGGATTACACCGTGGATACTTTTTCCTATCGAAATGTCATTGGTCGTTTCGGTGTGGGCAAACCGAAAAAGATCATTGTCGGTGCGCATTACGATTCATGTGGCGATACACCCGGCGCGGATGATAATGCGAGTGGCGTGGCTGGTTTGTTAGAATTTGCGCGCTTGATTGGTAAAAACCAGCCAAATTGCGAAGTTGAACTGGTTGCCTACACATTAGAAGAACCGCCGTTTTTCGGCGGAACACAAATGGGAAGCGCGATTCATGCGGATAGCGTTGCCTCGGAAAAAGATAAGATCATCGGTGTCATCGTCTTGGAAATGATCGGCTATTTCAGTGATGATCGCGGATCCCAAAGCTATCCCGTGCCGTTCATGAAAGCTCATTATCCTTCCCGGGGAAATTTCATTACCGTTGTCAGCAAGTGGTCCCAAAGTGATTGGATCGCCGATCTCAAAGCCGGTATGAAAGGCACCACAGATCTCTCCGTCTATTCCTTCCGCGGTCCCGAATCCCTAACCGGCATCGATTTCTCCGACCACCGCAACTACTGGCCTCACGACATCCCCGCCGCCATGGTAACCAACACCGCCTTTTACCGAAACAAAAATTACCATAGCAAAAATGACATTCCAGAAAGTCTCGACTACCACCGCATGGGCAAAGTCGTCATCGGCGTTTATGAGGCAGTTAAGTTGTTAGGAAAGTGAAACGGCAAACACCAAGATCGGAAGAAAGAAGTCGAAGGTCAAAGGTCTGAAAGCAACGCGAATGGTAATGAGCTATTTAATATCGGCGAAGCCGTAATGGCTTGGACGAAAGGAAATGGAGTCAATGTCAAAGCCAGAACCGCTGGTGCGGTTGAGAGTTTTAAAGAGTCCCGACAAACGAGTCTTCTCAAACCAATCGCCCCAGCGATTCAAATACCGACCTTCGACTTCTTTCTTCGCATTTTACCTATGCGGAAAGGATTGCTATTTCCATATCGTATTCCTTCGTGAAATAGGTTTTTTGATACAAAAACCTCACTCAAACTCACATCCACATCATGACACGACTTTATTTTTTAGCAGCCTGCCTTGCCGTTCAGGTTTCCGTGTCTGCGGAAACTCGTTTCGAACTTCTTGAGGGTGATCGCGTCGCCTTGTTGGGTGATGGGTTCATTGAACGCGAGCAGTATGAAGGTTGGATTGAGCTTGCGGCGACCACGGCTTTTCCTGACCGCGCGGTGACCTTTCGCAACCTTGGCTGGAGTGCCGACACACCGGCCGGAGCCTCGCGCAGTGGTTTGAGTCTCTTGCAAGCTGGGCATGAGCCGGCGGATGAAGGTTGGAGGCAACTTGAGACGCAATTGACGACCTATAAGCCAAATGTGTTGATCACCGGTTACGGGATGGCGGCTTCTTTGCCAGGCGGGCAGACACCTGAGGAGTTCAAACGGGATTTCGAGCGCTTGCTCGATCGTGTGGCGAAGCTCGAAGGCGGAGTAAGGGTGCTGGTTTTGGGTGCGCCGCCGCGTTTCCTGCGTCCGGGAGAAATGGAGGAATCGGTCAAAGCGCATCGTGCTTCCTTGGAGGCGATCAATGGGGTGCTGCGTGATGTCGCGAAACAACGCGGGCATGTTTTTGTGCCGCTGAATTTTCCCGCTAAAGATGCGCAGACATTTTCGGAAAACGGGATCCATTTGTCACCGGCGGGTTACAAGATGGCAGCGCGATTGTTAGAGAAAGAACTCGGCTGGAAGGCGGCGAAGTGGGATCAAGGCGAGCAAGCCGTTGCGCTCCGCAAAGCGATTCTGCGCAAAAACGAATGGTTCTTCCATCGCTCCCGCCCCGCCAACATGGCCTACATTTTTGGTTTCAGGAAACGCGAGCAAGGTCGCAACGCTGGTGAAATTATGGCATTTGATCAACTGGTCGTTGAAGAAGACGGGCGTATCGCGCAAATGCGGGACCTTTCCAAAAAGGTGATCGTCCCTGCTCCGCCCATCCGCAACGAATCAAAAGTCGCGGCGAAGACCACGCAACCCTATCCAGAATTCACGGTGGCCGATGGCTACGAGGTGACGCTGTGGGCGGAAAACCCCATGCTCCACAAACCCACGCAGATGAATTTCGACGAGCGTGGTAGACTGTGGGTCGCCAGCTCGGAGACCTATCCGCAGGTCGAGCTCGGCCAGACGCCCAACGATAAGGTCGTGATTCTCGAAGATACAAACCTAGATGGAAAGGCGGACGCAGCAAAAGTGTTCGCTTCAGGCATGATGATGCCGACGGCAATCCTACCGGGAGACGGCGGTTGCTACGTCGGACAGAGCACGGATCTGCTGCATTTCAAAGATACCAACGGCGATGGCGTGGCCGATTCCATGCGGCGCGTGCTCAGCGGCTTCGGGACCGAGGACACTCACCACAACCTCCACACCCTGCGCCGTGGACCAGATGGCAAGCTGTGGATGAGTCAAAGCATCTACACCCGCACCGACGCGGAAACTCCCAACGGGCTGCTGCGCTTGCGGAGCGGCGGGCTGATGCGCTTGGACCCGCGCACGGAGAAAATGGAAACGGTTTTCTACGGGTTCTGCAATTCATGGGGACATCAGTTTGACAAGTATGGCCAGTCTTTCATGACGGATGGTGCAGGCGGCAACGGCATCAGCTGGGGTGTCCCGGGAGCGATGTATTTCACCTATGCGAAAGCTGCCAAAATTCTCGGCAGTATCAGCCCGGGATCCTATCCGAAATTTTGCGGATTGGAGATCGTTGAGTCGCCGCAATTTCCAGCCGAGTGGCAGGGGTCGATGGTCACCTGTGACTTCCGCGCGCACCGCGTCGTTCGCTTTTCTGTTAGTGAACAGGGCTCGGGCTACGCCGCTCAAGTGGCCGAAGATTTATTGCGAACCAAAGATGTGAATTTCCGACCCATCGATGTGAAGATCGGCCCAGACGGCGCGCTCTACATTGCGGATTGGTCGAACCCTATCATCAACCACGGTGAGGTCGATTTCCGCGATCCGCGGCGCGATCGTGAGCATGGCCGGATCTGGCGAGTGACGAAAAAAGGCGCGCCTGCCATCACATTGCCGGTCAATCTGGCGAAGGCGAAGGATGCCGATTTATTCGCAAAGTTAACCAGCGATCACCGCTACGAGCGCGACGCAGCCATGGCGGTTCTCGTCGAGCGCAAGATGAGCCCGACATTTAAAACAGCGATCGAAACCTGGAGCTCGAAAGCCAAGGACGGTCGCACGCGCTTGGCAGCGCTGTGGTTGCGCGAAGGACTCGGCATGCCAGTGGATGGATCGGAACGCGGATTGTTAGGCCAAGTGTTGAGCGACGAGGACGGGCGGATTCGGGCAGCAGGAGTAAGGTTGTTAGGAGATCAGCTGAACCATCTCCCCAGCACTCAGGCATTGGGATGGTTGGACAAGGCAACCAAAGATCCCCATCCACGGGTTCGGCTGGAGGCGGTGCGGACGCTTGCAAAAATGCCTGGAGCGGAGACTATGGATCTGGCGTTTCAAGTGCTGAGCCAGCCGATGGATCGCTTTCTCGAATACGCGTTGTGGTTGAGCGTGCGTTCCCAAGGCGATGTGTGGTTGAAAGCGTTGTTAGATGGAAAGTTTCAGCTAGCCGGCCGCGAAGGCGCGTTGGATTTCGCTTTGGCTAACTTGCCTGCAGACAAAGGACTCAAAGGAATCCGCAATCTGATGCCAAAGCCCATGCCCAGCGACGGCTCAGGGCCTTGGCTCGGGCTTGCCATGAAGACGGCCGATCCGGATATGCTCGCAGCGATATTCGCTCAGCTGTTAGATGGCGGGTTTGATGCTCCCGCAGCGACAACGGTCATGCGTGGGTTGGAAGGGGTGGTCAGCCAACGGCAAGCCAAGCTGAAGGGCGATTCAATGAAGTTGTTAGGTTTGTTCAATTCTCCCGCACCAGAAACTGCCGCCGCCGCCCTGCGCTTGGCGGGGGCGTTAAAGGTGGAAGGTTTGTTAGAACCCATCAAGGGGATCGCTTCAAATTCATCCGCATCGCCGACCCTACGCTTAGCGGCGACCGAGGCACTCTCGCATTTCGCCAACGATGTGGCGCGTGATGCCTTGTTAGCTGTCTCAGGTTCAGATGCACCAGCGGAGGTGAAACGCGCCGCCGCCCTCGCGCTTGCCCGTCATCACCGCCCCGCTGCGATTGGCGCCATCCGTGCGCTGCTTCCCGGTCTCGATGATCTCACGCAAGCCCGCGCGTTTTGGCAGAAAGCCCTTTCGCTCAGCGGATTATCTGCCGAACTCGCCAAATCGTTTCGCGAACAGGCACTCGATCCTAAACTCGCTGCCCTCAACTTACCTGCCGTGCCGGACATCGATGAACATGCCGAGTTGCTCGGCGTGTTGCGTCAGCAAGCGGGAGGCGCGGCTGCCAGCGGTCCGACGGCGGAATCCATCCTCAATCTCGCCAAGCTGGCTGCGGAAAAAGGCGATGCGGTCCGCGGGGAAACCATTTACCGCCAACCCGCCCTCGCCTGCATGGCTTGTCACGCGATCGGTGGCGCCGGTGGCAAAGTCGGCCCAGACATGACTTCGATCGGAGCGAGCGCGCCTCTCGACTACATCGTGGAGTCGATTCTTCTGCCCGCCGTCAAAGTCAAAGAGGGCTATCACTCGGTAGTCATCACCACCAAAGATGGACGCACCTTGATGGGACGCTTGTTGCGCAGTGGCGGTGGCAGCGTGGTGTTGAGCGATGCGGCGGGGCAGGAAATCACGCTGGAGGATGCAGCGATCCTGAAACGCACGGATTCCGGCAGCCTGATGCCTGCAAACCTGATCGGCGGTTTGAAAGAACAAGAGCAACTCGATCTTTTCAAATTCCTCTCCCAACTCGGCAAGCAAGGAGACTTCGATGCCACCAAGAGCCGCGCACCGCGGGTTTGGGCGATCCTGCCTCTAACAGATAAGATTCCAGAAACCGCAACCAAAGGCGATCCCGCACTACCGTGGATCTCTATCAACGGCACAGTCAACGGCACCTTGTTAGCGGCCGATGTCACAACCTACGCCGGTGCGGCCAAAGAAATTCTAACAGGAACCCGCATCGAAATTTCCACTGCCACAGATGTTTCACTCAAATTTTCTCAAACTCCACTTGAGGTTTGGGTGGACGGAAAGGCATTAAAGGAAAACAAAATCCGACTCGAACCCGGGATTCACAAGATCGTCATCCGCCACAAAGCAGGTGAGAATTTCCGCTTCGAATCCTCCGCCGGAACATTCCTTCCGACATGGTGAGCGAGAAACGGGAAGTCAAAGGTCAAAGGTCTTAAAGTCTAAGCTAGAACCGCTGGTGCGGTTGAGATTTTATAACCAAACGCCCGACTAACGACATCTCATTCAATCAATCGCCCCAGCGATTCAAGTATAGACTTTAGACTTTAGACTTTAGACTTTCAGACCTTCGACCTCTTTAACCGCCCCAGCGATTCAGATCAGCCTTGCCTTTAATACTGTTCTTATGAATAGTATTTGAATGTCAGACAACAACCTCAACATCACCCAAAGCGATGCCGGACTCGTGGCCGACGTGCGCTCCATGATCGAGCAAACCCGCGAGGCCGTCGCACGCACGGTCAATGCTGGTATCACTTTGCTCTATTGGCGCATCGGCAAGCGCATCCAGACGGAAGTCCTTGGAAATGCACGGGCGGAATATGGAAAAGAGATTTTGCAGACACTGTCTGCAAAATTGACGGAGGAGTATGGGACTGGCTTTAGCTATTCGGCCCTCACGAGAATGCTAAATTTTGCAGAGAATTTTCCTGATTCAGCAATTGTTGCCACACTGTCGCAACAATTGGGCTGGTCACACTTCAAGGAAATCATCCCACTAAAGGACGAACTCCATCGCGATTTCTACGCGGAAATGTGCCGTGTCGAGCGCTGGAGTGTTCGCACTCTGCGCGCCAAGATCGACTCCATGCTCTTTGAGCGCACCGCCATCTCCAAAAAACCGGAGGAAGTCGCTAAGGCAGAACTCGCTTCCCTCCGTAGTGAGGATCAGCTCACGCCCGACCTCATCTTCCGCGATCCCTACATTCTCGACTTCCTAGGTCTCAAGGATCGCTACCTGGAAAAAGACCTCGAAAACGCCATCTTGCAAGAACTCGAAACCTTCCTCCTTGAGCTCGGCAACGGCTTCGCCTTTCTCGGACGCCAGACCCGCATCCAGATCGATTCCGACGATTTCTATCTCGATCTCCTATTCTATCATCGTGGACTGAAACGCCTCATCGCCATCGATCTCAAACTCGGCGACTTCAAGGCGGAATACAAAGGACAAATGGAACTCTACCTCCGCTGGCTTGCCAAACATGAACAACAACCCGGCGAGGACACGCCCCTCGGTATCATCCTGTGTGCTGGGAAAAAGACCGAACAAATCGAACTTCTTGAACTCAATCAAAGCGGCATCCACGTCGCAGAATACATCACCGCCTTGCCTTCCCGCGAACTTCTCCAACAAAAACTCCACGCCGCCATCGAGATCTCGCGGGCACGCTTGGCGAACAAGGAAGCAGACGGAAAATAAATCCTCGTGAAGGAGAAGTGAGGGTTCCCAGAAATTGGACCGCGCGACTCCAGTCGCGCTTGGGAGGATGGGAGAGTCTAAATTCGAAGGTCAAAGGTCTGTTATTTGGTAGGGCGCTCTCGCCGCAGAGCGCCGCATGAAATGTGAAGAATATAATGCTACAAGAGTGAATCCAATACATCTCGCCCCACCGATGTTTAAAGGCTGGTTCGGTGAAAAAATGCGGCGCGAAGCTCAACCAAGAACTAGGAACTAGGAACACTCTTCCTCTTTAACCGCCCCAGTGATTTAGATCAGACTTGCCTTTGATGCTGTTCTTATGAATAGTATATCAAATCTCAGATGAGAATCATGATCGTATCCATTTCATTTTCCAAAGCTTCCGACCATATTGTTGACGCCAACAAAATGATCAAATTCGCCACATTTAATCCCGTCGATTTCGACGGGATTAAACCTCTCGAAATCGAGAGGTTTAAAACAACCGCAACCCCCCAACTTGAGCCATGAGTAGCAAAAAGAAGACATCTAAAACGACACCCGAAGGGACGAGCGAAACCCGCCTGTCCCGTGGTCACACCCGCTCCGGTGCAATTTTCCCAATCGCTCCTACCGCCGCATCCTTGCCCGAGAGCTACGCCGACACGCTTCAGGAGATCAAGACCCACCTTCGCAGCGCCCGCACCCGTGCCATTCTCGCCGCCAATCCCATCGTCATCGAGGCCTACTGGCAGACCGGCAAAATCATCCTCGCCCGCCAACAGGAAGCAGCATGGGGTGCGAAAGTCATCGACCGCCTTGCATCCGATCTCCAAAAAGAGTTCCCAGTTATGGGCGGGCTCTCCGTGCGAAATCTCCTAGCCATGAAGGTTTTCGCCCGTGAATTTCCAGAAAGCCCAATTGCGCAACAACCTGTTGCGCAATTGCCGTGGGGACACATCCTCCAAATTATGCAGCGCGCCAAGGACTGCACAGCCCGCGAGTTCTACATCCGTGAAACGCTCGCCCAAGGCTGGAGCCGCAACATCCTGGAAATCCAGATCAAAAACCAACTCCACCTACGCGCGGGTAAAGCACAAAACAATTTTGCACTCACCATGCCGCCGCCGGACTCCGATATGGCCGCCCAGCTTTTCAAAGATCCCTACCTCTTCGACTTCCTCGGAACCGCCGATCATCGGCGAGAGGCAGAGGTGGAACAGGCTCTCGTCGATCACATCCAGAAATTCCTTCTCGAACTAGGTGCTGGATTCGCCTTCGTCGGACGGCAGGTGCGGCTGGAAGTAGGCGATGAGGATTACCCGCTGGACCTCCTCTTCTACCACCTAAAACTCCGCCGTTACGTCGTCATCGAACTCAAAGCCCGCGCCTTCACCCCTGGCGATGTTGGGCAATTGAACCTCTACCTCTCCGCCGTGGACGATCTCCTCCGCCACCCCGACGATCAACCCACCATCGGCCTCTTGCTCTGTTGGAAAAAGAACAAACTCGTCGCCGAATACGCCCTGCGCGGCCTTGACCAATCCATCGCCGTCGCCGAATGGCAAACTCGCCTCACTGACACCCTGCCCGATGAACTCCGCAGCAGCCTCCCCACCATCGAGGAAATCGAAGCCGAATTGTCCGGCGATCTATCTAACGAAACGGAGGCGGAATCATGACCTACACCACCACCCATATCCCCAGCCACAAATCATCGGAGCAGCGAAGTCGAAAGAAAGAAGTCGAAGGTCAAAGGTCTTAAAGTCTAAGCTAGAACCGCTGGGGCGGTTGAGATTTTATAACCAAACGCCCCACTAACGACACCGCATTCAATTAATCGCCCCAGCGATTCACATATAGACTTTCGACCTTCAGACCTTCGACGGATCTACGCGCCGAATTCTCTATCCACAGATCCCATTTCGGCTAGTTTCGTAACGGCATGAAAGCTTTGGAACCCTTCTTCAATGTGTTGCTGAACAACTGGCCCGGGCTCACCGGTTTGCTTGGGATCTTTGT
>Ga0315900_10012549_pt1 | contig 10383 bp, 9 predicted proteins | sample LakEriMetagenome_FD_203521 | JGI IMG/M metagenome (GOLD analysis project Ga0315900, IMG submission 203521) | Freshwater fungal communities from buoy surface, Lake Erie, Ohio, United States - Buoy 12 MA114 | ecosystem: Environmental > Aquatic > Freshwater > Lake > Lake biofilm | place: USA: Lake...
TGTCACTCGGTCATCACGACCTCTCGCATCACGGCAAGGACCCGGGCAAGCTCGCGCAGCTCAAGATCGTCGAAATGGAGGTGATGAAAACCGTCGCGGCGCTTCTCAGCAAGCTGAAGCAATCAAAGGAGGACGACAGCACGCTGCTCGACCGCACCACCGTCTTCCTCGGCAGCAATCTTGGCGATGCGAGCAGCCACTCGACCAAAAACCTGCCCGTGCTGCTCGCCGGCGGCGGCTTCCGCCACGGTCAGCATCTCGCCTTCGATCCCGACAATCCGCCGCCGCTCTGCAACCTCTACGTCAGCATGCTCCAGCGCCTCGGCATCGAAACCGATCGCTTCAGCACCGCCACCGGCACGCTCAGCGGTCTCGATCTGAAGACTGCCTGACCTCACTTTTGGCAGGAAAATGGATGGGCGGGAAGATTCTCCAATCCCCTTTCTCCCATTTTCCTGCCCCCAAATCTTCCTGCCAAACCCACCTCTGCTCCCAACCAACCGTGCGTTCATTCCTCCTCTTCATCGTCCTCGCCTCGTCCGCCCTCGCCGCCAGCTACGAACCCACCTGGTCCACCATCCCTCCCAAGCGCGTGATCCAGCACAGCGATCCAAATGGAGCAGCACTCATGAAGGCCGTGGAAGCCTTGCAGCCGGGCGACAAGCTCGAACTCGCCGCTGGCAACTACAGCGTCGAGCGCATGTGGGACATCGGCGTGAGTGGCACGGCAGAGGCACCGATCTGGATCGTCGCAGCCGAGCGAGCGCAGGTCGTCATCACGCGGCCTGATGACAAACAAAACGTGCTCAATATCGGTCAAGGCGGCCCGGTGAAGTTCCTGTGCCTGCGCGGCATCGAGTTCACCGGTGGCAGTCATGGGCTGAGGCTCGGCCGCTGCTCGGACGTCTGGATCGATCAATGCCACATTCATCACACCGGTCAGGTTTGCCTCAGTGCGAACAGCGCCGACACCCAGCGCCTCTTTTTGACCCGCAATCACATCCACCACGGTGACGGTCACGCGGAAGGCATGTATCTCGGTGCCAACAACGGCGATCACATCATGAGCGAGAGCGTCATCGCGCTGAACCACATTCACGATTGCCGCGGCGATCAAGGCGATGGCATCGAGGTCAAGCAAGGCTCCTGGGGCAATCTCATCGCCGAGAACCATGTGCATGACACGCAGTATCCCTGCATCACCGTGTATGGCACCGCTGGAAAGCCCGTGAACATCATCGAGCGCAACCTCTGCTACAACAGCGGCGACAACGTCATGCAGGTGCAGGGCGAGGCCATCGTGCGCAACAACGTCCTCATCAACGGCGCCGGCGCAGGCTTTGCCAGCACCGATCATCAGGGCAAGACCCTCAACCTCCAAGTCATCCACAACACCATTCTCAATGCGGCCCACGCCTTCCGCGGCGGCTCCTGGAATGGCCGCGAAGGCATGATCCTCGCCAACAACATTCTTTACTCTCGCGATGCCAACGCCCTCCACTACGCCAACGGCAACGCTGGCGTCCTCAGCAGTGGCAACGTGGTCTTTGGCGATGGCCCTAAAGACGGCTGTGTCAAAGGCCGCGGCTTCGAGGACTTCCCCGGCGTCACCCTCGATGGCAGCAAGCACGACGCCACACCCGCCGCCGACGCCAAGCTCGACCACGCTGATGCGAAATACCTCCTACCCACGGATTTTCACGGCAAAGCACGCACCAAGAATGTCAGTGGTGCCATCGCTCCTTGATGCAGCGTGAATCAATGGAGATGTCGCAGTCTTCGGGACTCTTTGGTTGAGCATCTCACTCCACCACCTCGGCGACGGCGGCGAGCTGATGCGGCTGAGCGCCCAGCTTCACGCGGGTGCCGTCGGTGCATTTGCTGACGATCACCGAGGCCATGTCGCGCACGGTTTTTTGCAGTCGTGCATCGTCAGGATGTTGTTTGGCGAGGGCGTGAAGCTCCGGCAAGGCCTCAACCGTGATGCCCATGGCGTCGAACTCATCGAGCAAGGCACGAATCGCAGGCTGCGTGATGGCATCGACTTCCGGCGAGCGTTCGAGATCAGCCAGCGCACGCAGGATGATGACATGATACACCGTGCGAGCATTGTGCGGATCAATCCAGCGACCGTTCTTCGCCTGACCCGGAGAGACACCGACACGCAGTTTTTGCAAAGCGGCCTCCTTCATGCCCGCGTGGGCCAGCAGCGAGACGGAGAAGGCGTTGTAATTGAAGTTCGTGCAGCAGGCCTGCTTCGCCGCCCATTCAGCGGCACGACGACCCGCGGCGAGATAGGTTTCATCCTTCAACAGCTCGCCCGCCCGCAGCAGCGCCACGCCACAGACGCCGGTGTCAAACTGCGATCCACCATCGGGATCAGGCGTGACGATCCAGCCGTCTTCAATTTGGATGGAGCCGTTTTGGAGCTGTTTTTCCGTCATGTCGCCAAAACGAATGTTTTTTGCCCCGCAGGTCCGGAAACGGAAAATGGCCCTGCGGCTGCTGCAGCTTCAAAAGCACGCCTGCGGTGCCTCGCAGTAGCTTTTCGACATCGGCGAGCCTCTGCGGCGCATGCTGCGCGACATGTGGATGCATCGTCACACAGGCATCGAGCACGTAGGCATACACGCGGGCCATTTGATCCGGCAAAAGCTCGCCTTTCATCAAGGTGCGCATCGCGCGGCCCTGCGTCTCCAGCGCATCGAGAAAGAGCTTCACGGCCTCAGCGCGGCTCAGCTTCAACTCACCCGCCTTTTGGCCCATGCGACGCCCATCCGGCACACCGGCTTGATCATCGAGGACTCCTTCCATCGCCTGCGTGATCTCCTCCACCGCCGCCGCATCACCGGAAGCCATCGCGGCGATGAGTTTCGGCCCGCTGGCCTTCAACGCGGCCTCCATCTCCGGCGTCGGATGAAACAACGGCTGCCCCGCCATGCTCCAGCCACCCGGATCAATGCCCACGGCCTTCTCCGCTTCGCTCAGTTGCTCCTCCGCATTCGCAGGCAGGCTGCTCTTGAAGTCACGCGCCAGCTTTTCGACTCCGCGCACCAGCTTTTCATCATTCCGCTCCCGAGCAATCTGCCGTGCCATGCGCAGCCGTGCCCCCGCGTCCTCTGGAGTCAGCGCCAATGCACAAGAGACGGAAGAAAGAAGCAAACAGAGCAGACGAAGTGATGACATGACTTTGAGTGCAGGCTGATGCCTCTTTGTATGACCATCAGATGCAAGAAAATGCGAATGAGGCAGACGAGTATCTCAGCCGATTGCTGAGCGAGCAGTCGCACTGAGCTTCGTTTTAAAAAGGCCGACATGAAATCCATCCTTTGCCTTCTTATCGCCAGCGCGGCGCTCGCGCAGCATCCACAGCTCAAAACAGGCCCGAATGCCGATCTCGGCGGGGCCTTGCTCATGCCGGCGGGTGATGAATGGAATCGCGATGTGTCGAAGGATGAGGTCGATCCGCTCAGCGATGCCATCATTGCCTCCATCGGTGCGGAGACGGGGCTGCATGAGGACTTTGGTGTGGTGTGGAAGGGCCAGCCGGGAGGGATTCCGTATTACGTCGTGAGTGGCGATCAGCCGAAGGTGCCCATCGCTTTTGAATACGCGGATGAGAGCGATCCGGGGCCGTATCCCATCCCGCCGGATGCCCACATCGAAGGCGGGCCGCAGGCGGAGGGCGACCGGCATGTGTTGGTGCTCGATAAGGACAACTGGAAGCTCTACGAGCTGTTTCATTCGTTCCCGCTCGATGGTGGCAAATCATGGAAGGCGAGCAGCGGAGCCGTTTTCGATCTGAAGAACCCGAAACCGCGTCCCGCAGGCTGGACGAGCGCCGATGCCGCAGGTTTGCCGATTTTGCCCGGCCTCGCCCGTTACGATGAGATCTGCGGCGCGAAGAAGCTTACGCATGCGCTGCGCTTCACGGTGAAAAAGAGCCGTCGCGCCTATGTGCCTCCCGCCACGCACTTCGCCAGCCCGCACAAGGACGAAAACCTGCCGCCAATGGGCATGCGCGTGCGCTTGAAGGCCAGCTTTGACACCTCCAAGTTCACCGGCGCGGCCAAAGTGATCCTCGAAGGCCTGAAGACGCACGGCATGATCCTCGCCGACAACGGCGGCGACTGGTTCATCAGCGGCGCGCCCGATGATCGCTGGAACCACGAGGAACTGCTGCCCATCCGCAAAGTGAAGGGAAAAGATCTCGAAGTCGTGAAAATGGGGCCGATGACGACGCGATAAGATGTCGCCCATGTCCACCACCCGCCTTCCCCGCCCACGTGTGCAGCTTTGGATGCTGCGCCTCATGATCGCTATTTTGCTCACGGGCTTGCCAGGAGCGCTGCTGCCGGAGATCGCGTTCCAGAAGTTCTCGTGGCTCATGGGCTATGGCAAACAACCCATCACGCCGCTGGTCGTCTATCTCTCCGGCAATGCCGGTTTTGCCTACGTCGTGATCGCCGCGCTGATCTGGGTCATCTCGCGTGATCTCGAGCGCTATCAGCCGCTCGTGCGAATGTGCGGCTGGACCATGGTCTTCGCAGGTCCGGCATATCTCTCGATCGATCTGCAATGTCCGCTGCCGCTGTGGTGGACGCTGATGGACAGCGTGGGCTGCTTCCTCATCGGACTCGCTTTGCTGTGGGCCTGTCCACCGAAGCCGAAAACATGACACGCCTGTGCTTCATCCTGCCCCTGCTTTTGATTCTGCGGCTGCATGCTGTTGAAGCCAACACGCCTGCCGAGGGCTTCGGTGCGGCGGCACGCGGTGGTGAGGGCGGCCGGGTGATCCGGGTGACGAATCTGGCCGATGAGGGCCCGGGGAGCTTGCGCGATGCTTTGGCGCAGCGAGGTGCGAGGATCATTCACTTTGCAGTTGAGGGCGAGGTGGAGCTGAAGTCACGCCTGCGGATTCGCGAGGGCTCGGTGACGCTGGATGCTTCCACCGCTGTGGGGAATGGCATCACGCTGAAGCGGCATGGTCTGGATGTGGTGAACGCGGAGGACGTGATCGTGCGCGGCTTGCGCATTCATGTGAGTGAAGGCGGCACGTCCGGCGATGGCATCCTGCTGTGGGGCAAGGAAGGTGGCCTGACGCGTCGCGTGCTCGTGGAGCACTGCTCCATCCACGGGGCCACGGATGAAGGCGTGAACACCTGGGGCCGCGTGGTGGATGTGACCTTTCAATGGTGCCTCATCGCCGATGCCGCGCCGCCGCACAGCAAGGGCTGGCTCTCCGGCGCGGAGTGTGATCGCATCACGCTGCATCACTGCTTGTTTGCAGGCTGCGACGATCGCAATCCGAAGCTGGAAGGCGGCCATTACCAGGTGGTGAACAATGTGTTTGCCGCCTGGAAGAACAACAACGCCACCAAACTGCGCCTCGGTGCCCGCGTGAATCTGCTGGGCAACCTTTACCTGCCCGGCGCGACCTCAAACGCAGCGAAGGGCTGCGTGTTCATCGAAGATCCGCCGGGAGCACTTAGCCTCTTCATGCAAGGCAACGTCTTGAAAGGCCAGCCAACAACGGATGAATGGAACTGGGTGACGCTGCATGAACGTGTCGCAGGTGGTTGGAACGAAAAACGTCCCGCGCCGCAGAGCTATCGGGCTGCAGCACCCTTCGAGGCACCGGCGGTGAAGACCGAGAGCGCGGCGGATGCGCTGCAAAGCGTGCTCAAGCAAGCCGGAGCGTTGCCGCGTGACGAGCGCGATGCGCGGGTGATCGAACGTGTGAAGGCGCTGGAATGAAACCGCAGCTTCTCAGCCGATTGCTGAGCCACTTTGCCTGCACCCGAACGTTTTGCTCAACCATGCGTCTTCTTACCCTGCTCCTGGCGGCCACCACCGCCTTCGCTGAACCCACCTGGCATCCCTTTGGACCCGGAGGCGGAGGCTGGATTGAAGATGTCGTCGCTCATCCCACGAACCCGAAAGAAGTCTGGGCGATGACGGACCTGAGCGGGCTGTTTCGTTCGCAGGATGCCGGTTTGACGTGGCGGAAGATGTCGGCCGATGTCGAACGCGGCGTGATGGCGCGAAAGCAGATCGTCTCGCACAACCGGCAGTTCGCCATCGACCCGAAGGACTCGAAGCATCTGTATTGGGGCGTGTGCGGCATGATCTGGGCCTCGCACGATGGCGGCGTGACGTGGCAGGCAGTGTTTGGCACCGCGCCGAAGGTCGGTGATGACAAAACACCGCAACTCGGCCACGCGATGGCCTGCGCGGCGGACGGCAGCGTGTATGCGCTCGATCACGAAAGCACGCTGCGAGTCTCACGCGATCATGGCGCGACGTGGACGGAGCTGACGAAGCCTCCCGTGGCGAAGAACTCGCCGGACACGCCCGCGTTTCCATTCCTCCTCGCCGATGGCACGCTGTGCGTCGCGTGCCGGCCATCGCCGGGCCTCGCCATCTCGAAGGACGGTGGCAAGACGTGGGAACTGAAGCTGCCGGAGAGCATCATCCTGAATGCGCGTGCCACGCCGACAGGCAGCGGATTGTTTGCGTTTGATTCGACCGGCAAACTGCATCGCAGCCTCGATGGCGGCGCGAGCTTTACGATGATCAAAGAGGTGCCGCACCAGTGGCAGCCGGGTCTGCGCTTTGCAGGCGGTCTGGCGGTCGCGACGGGTGGCAAGGTCATGCTTTGGGCCTTGAGCCAGCTCGTCGTGAGCAGTGACAACGGCGAAACGTGGACACGGCATCGCATCGAGACGAATTGGGATCGCGGCAGCTATCCCGGCATGAATCGTTACGCCTCGCCCGAGGGCAAATGCAGCACGCTCACCGTCACCGCGGACGGCTCGACATGGCTGAAATGCGACAGCTCGCTCATGTGTCGCAGCACCGACTTCGGCGTGAGCTGGACGGGCAGCACCACGGGCCTGCAAGTGCTCTGTTACTTCCAAGGCCCTGCCATCAGCCCGCATGATCCGAAGCAGGCGATGGTGGCCGCGCTGGATCAAGGCGTCTTCAAAACAAATGACGGCGGTGCTTCATGGAAGCCGGTGCGTGTGCAGACTGAATGGTGGAACGACGACTGGCAGAACCACGACGGCAGCGTCGTCAAAGCGCACCCGAAGCTGCCGAATACCTGGTTTGCCATCATCCACGGCCACGGCGGCACGCGGCATCCGCGCCTGCATCGCAGCGATGACGGCGGGGAGACGTGGAAGCTCGTTTTGGACCTCAAAGAGCAGTTCGGCGGCGAATGGGGCAAGTGGCTCGACGACAGCGAGATGGGCGATTTGTGGTTCGATCCTTCGAATCCGGACGTGATGCACCTTTGCAACTACCAGCTCGGTGTTTTCAAAAGCATCGATGGCGGCCAGAGCTGGAAACACACGCTGAAAACCAAGAACGGCCTCAGCCTCGTCACCAGCCCCAGCGGCCAGCATGTGTATCTGCAATGTCTCAAACGCACCGGCCTCTACGCCAGCCACGATCGCGGCGAGACGTGGGCGGTCGCCCACGCCGCCGATGGCGTGGACGGCCTCGCGCATCATCCGAAGGACGAAAGCACGCTCTTCATCAGCGACGGCCAGCACGAGAACTACTGGAGCTACAAAGGCACCCGCCCCGCCAAGCTCCTCAAAAGCACCGACGCCGGCAAAACGTGGACGCAACTCGCGGCCCTCGACAGCGGCCCGCTCTAGGTCGATCCCGTGAATCCGGAAATCATGCTCATGAGCACCCTGCACGGCGGCAAAGGCATCCTCCGCAGCACCGATGGCGGTAAAACGTGGGCCGACTTTCATCACGATGCGCCCAGCTACACCGCTCGCGGCTTCACCTACGGCGGCAAGCCTGGAAGCGTGCTTTATCACATGTTCGGCAACATGGCCCGCACCACGCAACTTCATGACTAAACTGCTTCCGTTCTTTCTCCTGACCACCTTGCATGCGGCGGATTCCACCACGCCTGGCGAGGTCACCACACCGTTTCCGACGATCACCAATCTCGCCGTTGAATGGAAAATAGGTGGAGATGACGACTCGGATGCCGCATGCGAGCTCAAGTATCGAAAAGAAGGCGAAACGGCTTGGCGCAATGGTTTGCCGTTGCGGCGAGTTCCGTCTGGAAAGAGCCAGAAGACCTCGCCGATCTTCACGTGGTCGAACCGGCTCAGCGGCAGCGTGTTCGATCTGGAGCCGGGAACAGCCTACGAGGTCGAATTGAAGCTCAATGACCCCGATGGCGGCTCAGTAGTGAAAATCGTGAAGGCATCGACTCGGCCCGAACCCATCGCCAAAGCCGATGCGGTGCTCAAAAACGGGTCGAAGGCCGATTTGAATGCCGTGAAGCCCGGCGAGGTGCTGTTGCTCGCCGATGGCGACTATGGTGCGGCGACATTCAATTGCGATGGCGAGCCGGGGAAGCCGATTGTGTATCGCAGCACGAGTGGAAAAGCCTTTTTCAGCGAGATCAGCCTCACGAATCGGAAGTGGGTCTATCTCGAAGGCGTCACCGTGAACGGCCCGGTGCGTTTGAACGGCACCGAGCACTGCGTCGTGCGTCGCTGCACCATCAAGTCGCAGTATGGCATCAAAGCCTACAAACCCGGCATGATGAACGCCTGCATCGAGGACAACGTCATCACTGGCATTCGCGAGTGGAAGCCGGAGATCATGGGTGCAGGCGGCGACAACGACGGCGAGGGCATTCAATTCACCGGCAGCGGCAATGTGATCCGTCACAACCGCGTCAGTGGCTTCCGCGACTGCATCAGCCACATGGAAGACGACGGCGCGGTGGAGCAAAGCTGCAACGACATCCTCAACAACGACATCGACAGCGGACTCGATGACGGCATCGAGGTTGACTTTGCCCTCAGTAACTGCCGCATCATTCGGAATCGCCTCACGAACTGTTTTGTCGGCATCAGCAGTCAGCCCGGCCTCGGCGGTCCGACCTACTTCATGCGCAATGTGATGTTCAACATCATCCACGAGCCCTTCAAAATCAGCCGCTTCAGCCAGGGAGATGTCATCATGCACAACACCGTGATCAAAGCCGGTGATGGCCTCGGCATTCACACCAGTGAGCCATTTGATCATGCCATGATCACCCACAACCTCTTCATCGGCGGCAAACCACCCGAAGGAGTCAAATACGGCGGCTACGGACCCGGAAGGGGCCGCGCCGTCGATGCGCAGCGCTTTGGCGACCATTGCGCCATCGATCACAATGCCTACGCTGTCATCGGCATGCCCTTCGAAGGCAAAATCCGCACCTGGACCTTCAAAACGCTTCCCGGCACCGACTTCGAAAAGCACGGACGCGTGTTGGAAGTGCCTGTCACACCTCCAGAAGACCCAGGACATCGCTACGAGCCTCAGGACCTCTCCGCGCTGACGGAAGCCGGTGCCTACGCCGGTGAAAAGAGGCCGGTGTATGGACCCCGGCCTTGATTGCATCAAAACGAACGATGTGACCCAAAACATGAATTGGAAAGAATCCTGCTGTGCGGGCATGAAAGCGCATTCATGGACCTTCTCACTGCGATTCAATCGAACCTGCTCAGCCCTGCCGTCTTGTTTTTTGTGCTCGGAGTCTTCGCGGCGGTGTCGAAGAGCGATTTGAAGTTTCCCGAGTCGCTCTACACCACGCTGACGATCTATTTGCTCACGGCCATCGGCTTCAAAGGCGGCGTGGCGATCCATGAGGCGGGCCTCGGTGCGGTGTGGCTGCCCGCTTTGGCCGCGATGGCGCTGGGAGGGCTGATCCCGCTGTGGACCTACCCGGTGCTGCGGAAGCTCGGCAAGTTCAGCGTGGCCGATGCCGGGGCCATCGCGGCGCACTACGGCAGTGTGAGCGCGGTGACCTTCATCGCGGCCACGAATTTCCTCAAAAGCATCCATGAGCCCTTCGAGAACTATGCGTCAGCCTTCCTCGCGGTGATGGAATCGCCCGCGATCATCGTCGGCGTCATGCTGGGCAAGGGCGTGCTCGGCGGCGGCAAGTTTTCGCTGAGTGATCCGGGCGTGCGGCATGCGCTGCGGGATGCGGTGCTCGGTAAAGGCGTGCTTCTGCTGATCGGGGCGATGGTGATCGGCTCGCTGTGCGGCAAACGCGGCATGGAATCCGTCGAGGGCTTCTTTGTGACGCCGTTTCAAGGTGTGCTCGCCCTCTTCCTTCTCGAAATGGGAATGGTCGCTGGCAAGAGGCTCGGCGATCTGAAGAAGGTCGGCCTGTTTCTCCTCATCTTCGGCGTCACCGCGCCGCTGGTGCATGGTTTGGTGGGTGTGGTGCTCGGTGGTTGGGTGGGATTGAGTGTGGGCGGTGCCACGTTGCTCGGCGTGCTCGCCGCGAGCGCCAGCTACATCGCGGCACCGGCGGCAGTGCGTCTGTCCGTGCCGGAAGCGAATCCG
>Ga0315900_10012552_pt1 | contig 10381 bp, 4 predicted proteins | sample LakEriMetagenome_FD_203521 | JGI IMG/M metagenome (GOLD analysis project Ga0315900, IMG submission 203521) | Freshwater fungal communities from buoy surface, Lake Erie, Ohio, United States - Buoy 12 MA114 | ecosystem: Environmental > Aquatic > Freshwater > Lake > Lake biofilm | place: USA: Lake...
GTTTCCATTGCAGTCGCTGAAGTACTCGGTGGCGCCGATGTCGACGACCGGCGCTGGGCCGATGCCTGTGTCGGCGACGGAAGGCTCGTCGAAGCGACGGGGCCTGCCCTGGACGTCGATGGGAAGCTTCTCGGCGACATCGCCATCGCCGTCGAGGTCGAAGGCGTCGGCCGGGAGCAGCGCGGTGCTGCCCGCGTCGATCGCGGGCGAATTCGCGGCAAGCCGCCAGTCGCCGCCCGACGCGTTCACGAACTTCGGGTCGGCGCTGATGTTGCCTGCGCCCGGTGCGGCGGTCGGCAGGCACGAGTAGGTCGCCGTGAAGTTCCCCACGATCTGGTTCTGCCGGATGATGGAGTTCTCGATGGTGATGACGCCGTTCGAGCGCACCGCCGTGTTGCCGATGAACTGCCCGCTGTTCGCGACGATCGTCGAGTTGCGGATGAACACCGGTCCAGCGTTGGTAAGCACCCCGCCCGCGCTGTTGGCCGCGATCAGCGAGTCGACGACGGTGACCGAGCCCGTGTCCGAATAGATGGTCGCGAACGGAGCCAGGTTCCCCCTGAAGCGACAGCCGACCACGACGATCGATCCGTCGACCGTCTCGATCGCGGCGCCCCCCGCTGCGCACTCGTTGCCGGTGAACTCGCAGGCGATGAACCGGGGCGTTCCCGTCGCGCCGTACCACGCGCCGCCGCTCGAAGCGGCCGTGTTGTCGATGAAGCGGCAGTTGCGGAAGGTCGAGCTTCCATTGAGGACGGCGCCGCCGTTGTCCTGGGATGCGAAGCCATCGCGGATGATGAACCCGTCGACGACCGCCGTTTCGTTCGTCGTTCCGCCGTCGATGATGCCGTTCGTTCCCTGTCCTGTCAGGATCGTCTCGTTGAGCGTGATGTCACGCTGACCGAACTGCGTCTCCGTGCCCGCAAACCCGCCGTAGATCGCAAGGTTGTTCTTGAGCGTGAAGCGCGTGGTGCCGGGGAAGTAGGTGCCCTTCGCGACCCAGATCTTCTTGATGCCCTGGTTCGAGTTCGCGGCGGCGACCGCCGTCTTGATGTTGTCGTATGCCGTCGCCCAGCTGGTGCCGTTGCCACCAGCGGGAGCATTCGCCCGGACGTAACGCGTGTCCGCGCCTTGGGCAAGACACTCGCCGGCAAAGAGCCCGAAGACGATCTGAAGGAGGACTGCGATGGTGGCGAACCTGGCGAACTGGGATGGGGTGTGGGGATGGGTGATTCGGTGCATAACGAGGTTCCGGGTCAGGCGGGTCAACAGCCGAGGGCCCAGCGGGTCCGGCGGCGCTGTGTGGGTGTTGCACATGCAGCAGCCGCAGATGCAGCAAAGTCGGCCAGTCTGCAAATTCTTTCAAAGATCTATTGCTGCGGTGTCCCCGCTTCCTCGCCTCCGCCTTCCTCGGCCCTCCCACGGACCACAACCGGTTGTGGTCTGGCTCCGTCTTTGCACCAATTGTGGATAAGTCTTTGCGGTCGCGTCGAAGAGATGGCGGTCAGACGCATTCGCCCCCCCACGCGCGCCCTGTAGGCACGCACAGCGGGCGGGCCGGACCAACCGAAGGAGTCACGTCAATGGACGCAATGAAGACCGTCAAGGGCTGGGTTCGCGAGTTCATCGATGTCGCGATTCTGTTCATCGCCGTCGGCGTTGTCGCGCAGATCATCTTCGGCTCCGAAGTTCCGTTCTTCTCCGGAATCACCAACAACCTGATGGACTTCATCAAGTCGCTCGGGAGCAACGGCGTGGTCGGCCTGATCGCGCTCTTCGTCATCGTCTGGGTGTTCACGAAGAACAAGACGCAGCAGCCGACCGGCTCATGACGTGATCGGGCCCGGCCGCTGAGTGCCCTGCCCGTCGCGTCGGCTTCGCTCGACAACTGAATCCCTCCGATCGGACGCGTGGCGAATCGCCGCGCGTCCGTCTTTTCACAGCCAGAAAGGCACGGCCGCGACCGCGTCGGCCCTCCCCGCATCTCACCGCGGGCGCAGCGTGCGCACGATCGGGCGCTCGCGGATCACGAGCGCTTCGGCAAGCGCTTCGTCGGCGCCGGCGAACCGCGCTGCGGCGTGGCACAGCGCAACCGCGCGCTCATCCGCATCGCGAATGCGGCTGAAGAGCACGGCGCCGACCGGTTCGATGGGCGCAGCGTTGCGCCACTGATCGGTGGAATCCATGCGATCGCCGACGATGCGCCCAGCGCGCCATCGATGCGTGGCCCGCACGGCCTCGTCGCGCGACGCCTGCGATGCGATGAGGATCGCGCTCAGGAGCGAATTCGTCACCGGATCGACGCCGGGAGCGCCGAGCATCGACTCGATCCGCGCGATCGCGGCGATCCGCGCCGGCTCAAGCTCGGGGCGCTCGAGGCGGCGCCAGCATCGCCCGTACGCAAGCGCCACTTCGGGCCCGAGCACGGTCTCGATCTCATCGACGATCGCAAAGCGCAGCTCGACCGCAGCTGGCGCTGCCAGCTTCGCCCGCCACGGCGGCACGCCGAACTCGGCGGCACGGTCGCCCGAGGCGAGGACTCGAAGGAAATCCGCGAGGTTCTCGAGCATTCCCGCGCGCGCGGCGTCGGCCTGCGCGATGAGTTCATCCGCGTGGGTCAGGATGAGCGCGATCGCCGCGTCGCGCTCGCCTTCGGAGACGTCCATCAGACGCGCGACCGCAAGCGGGCTGGTGTGGCACTCGACCGTCACGCCCGCGATTCCCTCGAGCTCTCCCCTGCCGGAACGCTGACCGAGGCCACGCGAACCGATGCGCGCGAGCAACTCGAGCTCGAGGCGTGCCTCCGCCACCACCGGCTCGTCGCCGGAAGCGCCCGCGACTCGCACCGCCGCGCCGATGACACGCTCGTTCGCCGCGCGGTTCCCGGCGAGCGTTGCCGCCATGGCGCCGCGAACGATTCCCATGAGTTCACCGACGGCGCTCTGCATCTGGTCGCGGTCGGCGAAGGGCTCAGCCCGACGATCGATGCTCCGGACCGCCTCCTCGACGCGCTTGGTCTGGAGCCGGAGCGCTTCGGACAACCGGGCGGTCTCGTCCGCGACGATCGCGTCGAACTCGACCTGCCCTTCGCCCTCGATGCCGAGCCCGGCGGCGAGCACGCGAAGAACCCGCGGCGAGAGTCCACTGCCGTATGCCACGAGTTGCTGCGCACCACCGGCCGCGGAGACCAGTGCGTCGGTTGCGTCTGCAGGGCTTGGATCGACGAACTTCGGCGGGTCGTCGGCGAAGATCGCCGCAAACGCCGCGTCCTCGTCGACCTGACCGAGATCGACGCGCACCGCCTGCCAGAAGAGCCTGCCGGAGAGCCGGTCGTCGAGCTTCTTGCGCGCGCTCTCGATGATCGCGCCCGGCATCGCCGAGAGCTCCTTGTAAGCCGCCGTGCGCTCGGCAGGGTCGTCCGACCGAAGCCGCGCGCGCTTCGTGCGCTGCAGTTCGAGGCCCCGCGCCACATCGGCGCGGAACGCCTCGATGAGCGCGGGATCGTCGGGCTTCGCACGAAGAATGACGCGCTCCGCAAGGCGGGCGTACATCTCCATCGTCCGCGTGGTCGACATTCCCTCGTGAAGGTCGGCCTCGAGGCGTTCGACGAAATCCGCGCGGGTGGTGTCGTCGGCGATCGCACGCGCAAAGCGGTCCCCCGCGGCGAGCAGCTTCATGCGAAGCTCCTCGGTCGTCTCGGCTCGCGCGGCGCGCATCGCCTCGAGCCGCCGGTCGAGCGCCCGCTGGGCGCGCTCGACAGGGCGACCGGCGCCATTCGGCGAACTGGCCCGCGTCGCGCGCAGGGTTGCGTCGAGCGTCGCGAAATCCTCGGTCCAGTCGAGGTACGCCTTGGCGCGCTCGTTCGCAAGCCGTCGCGCGTCGCGGGCGAGCACTCGGTAGATCTCGGTTGCCTCGGGAACCGTGGCATCGTCGCCCGCATGGACGCCGACACGCGAGAGTTCCTCGAGCGGGCCTGGCAACGGCCGACTGGCCTCGGACCACGCCGCACTCGCACGCTGCCACTCGATGCGCGCGGAGAGCAGCGCGATGAAACGATCGGCGCCATCGGGCAACTCGACGTCGATCCGCGCGATGAACGCCCGCTCGGCTTGGGCGAGCGCATCGTCGATCGAGCGCTGGCGCGATCGCCACGCGCGGGCGTCGTCGGGGTCGAAGGCTCCCGCGCGCTGCGACGCCATGCTCATCTCGCTGGCGAACGGCTCCCAGCGCTCGCGCGCGATGCGCTCGATATCCGCGTCGTACTCGGCGTACGCAGCGTCGATCGCCTTCCACCAGAGTGGGTCGAACTCCGGAATCCACTGCGCGGTGTCGCGCACGACGTCAAAGCGTGCTGGAAGCGCGATCCGCTCGAGCTCGCTTCGCTCGCGGCCGCAGCCACCGAACGCGAACGCCACACCTACGAAGGCAGCTGCGAGCGCGAGAAGCCGCGCGATCATGGATGCCGTACGACGTGGCTTCGATGAATCCGTGGCGCGCATCAGACCTGAAGCGTACCGCAATGAACGCGCCTTCCCAAACGGGAAAGGCTCATACCACGATGTTCACCATGCGGCCCGGCACGACGACCACCTTCTTCACGGGGCGCCCCGCGATCGCGGCGACGACGTCGGCGTGCGCAAGCGCGAGCGCTTCGATCACGGCCGCATCGGCCTTCGCGGGCACCATGAGCCGCGCCTTGACCTTGCCCTGGATCTGGACGGGCATCTCGATCTCGTCGTCGACGAGCATCGCGGGGTCGACGGCGGGCCACGGCTGCGTGGCGATCGAGATGCGCACGCCTTCGTGGGTCGAGCCCGAGATCCCGAGCTTCGCGCCGATCTCGTCGGCGATGTGCGGCGCGAACGGCCACAGGATCGTGGCGAAGCGCGCGAGCTGGTCGCGCGTGAGGCCGCCCTGCGTCGGATCGGTCATCGACTGCGGCCGCGTGGCCGCGTTGACGAACTCGATCATCGCGGCGATCGCGGTGTTGAACGACAGCTTCTCGATGTCGTCGGCCACCTTGTGGATCGTGCGGTGGAGCAGCTTCTCGAGCTTCGCGTCGGTGTTCGCGGCGAGGAGCAGCTCGCCCGTCCGCTCGTCGACCGCGAGCCGCCACGCCCGCTGCAGGAAGCGGAACACGCCGACGATGTCGCGCGTGTTCCACGGCTTCGACGCCTCGAGCGGGCCCATGTACATCTCGTAGAGCCGGAAGGTGTCGGCGCCGTAGTCGGCGATCACGTCATCGGGGTTGATGACGTTCTTCAGCGACTTCGACATCTTGGCGACGATCTGCGTCACCTTCGCGCCAGTCGCGGTCTCGATGAACTCGCCTTCCTTCACCTCGGTGACCTGGTCGGTCGGCACGAGCGACTTGTCGGCGCGCTGGAACGCGTAGCTCGTGATCATGCCCTGGTGGAAGAGCTTGCCGAAGGGCTCTGGCGTCGACACGTGGCCGAGGTCGAAGAGCATCTTGTGCCAGAAGCGCGCGTAGAGGCAGTGGAGCACCGCGTGCTCGCTGCCGCCGACATAGAGGTCGACGCCGCCGGTGTGGCAGGTCGCGGAGTCGTACGCATTCGGCGCGGCCGCGCTGGCCGCCGACTTCCTGCGCGACAGCATCCAGTAGCGCTCGGCCTCGGGCGCGACGAAGCGCGACGCGTCCTTCGGCGCGCAGTAGCGGAGGTAGTACCAGCAGCTGCCCGCCCAGCCGGGCATGGTGTTCGTCTCGCGGACGACGGGCGTGTCGGGCGCAAGCAGCGCAGGATCGACGCCCGCCGCGCCCGCGGTCGTGCGCGTCCACTCGCGCGCCTTCGCAAGCGGCGGCTGCGGCGTGTCGCTCTCGATGGGCGAATAGTCGGCAAGCGGCGGCAGCACGACGGGCAGTTGCGCGGCCGACACGGGGTAGTGGTTGCCTTCGGCGTCGTAGACGATCGGGAACGGCTCGCCCCAGTAGCGCTGGCGGCTGAAGAGCCAGTCGCGCAGGCGGTAGTTCACGCGACGCGTGCCGATCTGCGACTTCTCGAGCCACGCGATCACGGCCTGCTTGGCGTCGGCGGTCGAGAGTCCGTCGATCGAGACGGTGGCCGCGTTCGCGCTGTTCACGGCGCGGCCTTCGCCTGCGGTCGCGGCCTCGCCCGTGAACGGCGTGCCGTCGATCTCGACGACCTGCTGGATCGCGAGGTTGAACGCCTTCGCGAACTCGAAGTCGCGCTCGTCGTGCGCGGGCACGGCCATGATCGCGCCCGTGCCGTAGCCCATCAGCACATAGTCGGCCGTCCACACGGGAATGCGCGCGCCGGTCGCGGGATTGACCGCGAAGAGGCCCGTCGCGCAGCCGGTCTTCTCCTTCGAGGCCTGGCGGTCGATGTCGGAGCGGTTCTTCGCCCACGCGACATAGCCTGCGAGCTTCGTGTTGGCGGCGTCACGCGACAGCGCGCGCGCGACGAGCGCGTGCTCGGGCGCGACGACCATGTAGGTCGCGCCGAAGATCGTGTCGGGGCGCGTGGTGAAGACGGTGAGCGGTTCGCTCTCGCCGTCGACCGCGAATCGGATCTCGGCGCCTTCGCTACGGCCGATCCACTCGGTCTGGAGCGTGCGCGTCATGTCGGGCCAGTCGACATGCGCAAGGTCCTCGAGCAGGCGGTCGGCGTAGGCCGTGATCCGGAACATCCACTGCTTGAGCGGCATGCGCAGCACGGGGAAACCGCCGCGTTCGCTGCGGCCGTCGATCACTTCCTCGTTCGCCAGCACGGTGCCGAGCTTCGGGCACCAGTTGACGGTCTGGGTGCCGAGATAGGCGAGGCGGTGCATGTCGAGATGCGCCTGCTTCTCGCGCTTCGTGCAGGCGGACCACTTCTTCGTCACGCCGCCGTCGACGGCGACCGCCGCGTCTTCGCGCGCGAGCTTCGCCTCAAGCTCCACGATCGGCCGCGCCTTCTTCACCGCGGGGTCGAACCACGACGAGTACGCCTGCAGCCAGATCCACTGCGTCCACCTGTAGTAGTCGGGGTCGATGGTGGCGAACTCGCGCGACCAGTCGTACATGAAGCCGAAGCGCCGCAGCTGGCGGCGGAAGTTGTGAATCGCCTTCTTGGTCGTGACCTCGGGGTGCACTCCGGTCTGGATCGCGTACTGCTCGGCGGGCAGGCCGAACGCGTCCCATCCCATCGGGTGCAGCACGTTGAAGCCCTTCAGCTTCTTGTAGCGGCACAGGATGTCGGTCGCCGTGTAGCCCTCGGGGTGGCCGACATGGAGGCCCGCGCCCGACGGGTACGGGAACATGTCGAGGCAGTAGAACTTCGGCTTCGACGCGTCGAACCCCGCCTCGCCGGGGTTCGGCTGGCGGAATCCGTAGCCCTCGCCATTCGGCCACGCAAGCGACGCCTGCCAGCGCTCCTCGAGCGCGTTCGCATACGCGGCGCTGTAGCGGTGCTGGAGTTCGTTTGCCTCGTGAGTCTGCTGGGCCGACATAAGAGGCAGATTGTAAGGGCGACTTGAGCGGTCGCGCTTCGGGGCCCCTTGTGGTGGTTGCGCCAACGGCGGTCGCGCAGACGACAGCGCTCCTATCGCTGCCGCTGCTCAGTCTCGGCAGCCGCCCCGGTCGCGGCGGCTTTGTCGGCATGCCCGGCAGACTGCGCCTGTGGGAAGAGGATCGGCGACCCCCCACCCTCAAAGAGCTCGGCAAACCGCGGGTCTATCGAGATGTAGAAGTCTCGCACCACGCGCGCCTTCCTCCCGACGAGCGACTCGGGAGCGAACATCCGAAGGAGTCGCGGTGGGCGCACGAACAACTCCTCCGCGTACGAGTTGAAGTCCTGCTCGAAACAGCGCATCGCCCAAGGCTCCAGAAATCCCGACTCCAGATATCCGAGCGAGACATCGAACTCCCATCCGCGGAGGGGCTGAAGCCATACGCGAGAGTCTTGGTCCTCGGCATAGCGAAAGCCCGCTGGCAAGGCAGCACGATAGCGCGCTTCATCAAGTCGAGATCGGTGTGCATGCAGAAGGACGCTGGAGATCTCGTGGTGAAGCGTCGATACCACGCGTTCATCGGTCGCCCAGCCCAAGTCCTCGTCTCCGACGGTGAGGAACACGATCCCAAGCAGATAGGCGCCCTTCCCAGCATTTTTCGCGACCGTGAGTTCGCCACCGATCATCACCGCATCGAGGCAGTCGAGCGTGCCTGTCGGATAGCGTCCCAATTCGCTCTCCACGATCGAACGAACTCGCTGCTCCAGCTTTGGATCGACGGGCGCTGATGTCAGTTCGAACAGTACATCGCGTTCGCCCGAAACCGGCAGCTGCATGCGCAACGGGATCGGCGCCGAAGAATAGAAGCTGATGTCGGGAAGCCGGCCCACGTCCGTCCTCGGTCGGGATGAGCTCGACGGCGCGTGCGGCGCCGATCCGTCGGAATGCTGCGAGATAGATTCAGTTCCATCATCAAGCAGCGCCCCGCTCGGAGAGCATCCGAGTGGGGCGCTGCACATGAGGACGATACGCATCAGAACGCGCGTCACTGAGTTCATGGGTTACTTCCTGAGCCTAGCCTGTGCGGTCAGGGGGTCTGTTGAATGCCAGCTTGCCTCTTGCAATCCCGGTAGATCGCCTTCGCTCGCTCAAGGCAATCTCCGTATCCCTCCGTCGTAGTGGCAAGCCTACGGCAAGCCATGCACGCGAACATGTTGTTCTCCCACTGATTGAAGCAGGAATCGCTGGGGGAGCCCGGAAGTGGATTCGGCGGAGGATAAGCTCCGTCAAGCGGACACCCCTCAGATGGCGGCGGCGGTGGTGGCGGCGGGGGCGGGGGTGGCGCAGGAGGCAGAACGTCGGGTGGGTTCCGATCGTTCGGGTTCAAGAAGTCCGGTGGCTTCAATTCAGGAAAGTCGGTGCCTGGCACGTGCCGGGAGGTGCCGGGCACCAGACGGCACGTGCCAGGCACCGCGCGGGACCAGCGCTCGTACCGCCAAAGGCCGCCGCCGCCAGCGGCGGCCGCTCAAGACTCAGGAACTTGCGCCGGGATCTTCCCGCCCTTCGAGCGGTCGAAGTGCTGGAGGTGCTTCAGCGTCTCGCCCACGAGGTAGAACGAGCCCGTCACGCAGACGAGATCCTCGCGGCTCACGGCGCGCGTCGCCATCTCGAGCGCCTCGGGCAGCGTCTTCGCGACCTGGCTCATCTTGCCCGAGCGCTCGTTGAAGAGCTTCTGCAGGTCCTCGGGGTCCGCCGCGCGCGGATTGTTCGCGGCGCGCGTGAAGATCACCTTGTCGGCGCCGAGGTTCACCTTGTCGATGAGCGCAGGCACGTCCTTGTCGCTGCAGCAGCCGAAGACGCAGATCATCGAGTCGTACGGCACATGCGCGCCGACGCAGCGCATGAGCGCGCCAAGCGCGGCGGGGTTGTGCGCGCCGTCGACGAGGACGCGCGGACGGTCCCACACGAGCTGCATGCGGCCCGGGACGCGCGTCGCGGCGAGGCCCGCCGTGATCTTGTCCTCCGGGCAGTCGAAGCCGACGGTCTTGAGGTGGTCGACCACCGCGAGCGCGAGGCCGCAGTTCGACGCCATGTGCTCGCCGGGCAGCGGAACCGGCAGATGCTCGAGCCGCGAGGTCTTGGTGTAGAGGCAGACGCGCGTGTGAGGCCCGAGGTCGTCGGTCACGCAGAAGCGCGCCGAGTAGTCGATGTCCTTGTTGACGATCCTGAGCGGCGCGCCCGCCTTCTCGGCGACCTCTGCGATCGCGCGCTCGACGCCAGGCTCGCTCTCGAAGATGAACGCGGGCACGTCGCGCTTGAAGATGCCGGCCTTCTCGCGCGCGATCTCCTCGAGCGTGTTGCCGAGCAGCTTCATGTGGTCGAAGTCGATCGACGTGATGACGCACGCCTCGGGCCGGATGACGTTCGTCGAGTCGAGCCGGCCGCCGAGGCCGACCTCCACGATCGCGATGTCGACCGCCTGTTCGGCGAAATGCTTGAGGCACACCGCGGTCACCGCCTCGAAGAACGTCGGCTCGACGCCCGCCTTCTCGGCGGCCTTCGCCACGCGCTTCATGAGTTCGGCGAACACCGCCTTGTCGATCATCTGACCGTTGATGAGGATCCGCTCGCGCAGGTCGACGAGGTGCGGGCTCGTGTAGATGCCGACCGTATAGCCGCAGGCCTGCAGCATCGAGCCGATCATGGCGACGGTCGAGCCCTTGCCGTTCGTGCCCGCGACGTGCACGGTGCGGATCTGCTTGTGCGGATTCCCGAGCTTCGCGAGGAGCTGCTCCATGCGCTCGAGCTTGAACGTCGTCTCGTTGTACTTGACCGAGCGCATGCGCTCGAAGTCGGTTCGCTCGAGCAGGTAGCGCACGGCGGAGCCGTAGCCGTTGATGTCGGCGGAACCCTT
>Ga0315900_10012553_pt1 | contig 10380 bp, 10 predicted proteins | sample LakEriMetagenome_FD_203521 | JGI IMG/M metagenome (GOLD analysis project Ga0315900, IMG submission 203521) | Freshwater fungal communities from buoy surface, Lake Erie, Ohio, United States - Buoy 12 MA114 | ecosystem: Environmental > Aquatic > Freshwater > Lake > Lake biofilm | place: USA: Lake...
TGTCCTGTCACGTTCAATTCTGGCGTGTTTAGTGCAATAGACGGATCTTCCAGAGTGTTTCCGGCTGATGACGCAAGTGGCCCCTCTGCCTTCCATGCACGTGCATTGGTAGTCGGAACCACAAGAACTGTGTTTTCATCCAGCAATGCGTCAAAACGTGCAGTGAGATGATGACGCGAGCGTTGAGCATCAATGTAGTCATCGATCGAGATCTTCTGTGCGAAATGTAATTGCATCTGCACGTAATCATTCAATTCGTCCCAGCGATCTTCGTAGGGGCGAAGGCTTTGGAGCAACTCTGCGGCGGAAATTGTGAGCCAAAGAAGCCCGGAAGATTTGTCTGTCGGGGCGTTTACTCGCTCGACAGTGACACCACTACGAGCCAGATTTGCGAGTGCATCTTCAAAAGCCGTTTCAATATCGGGGTCGACATCATCACGAAATGTGCGGCAGGCAAGAATCTTTGTTGGCATACGCGGGGTGAGTGATACCGCCGATGTTGGTGCTGACATGTAGTCGCCAGGTGCAACGCCCATCACCACCGATGCCTCTAACACGACATCGTCCACTGTTGCAGCGGTGCAACCCTGCATCGAGAATCCGATCCATCGGGCAGGGAAGTTGCGACCAATCAAACCCATTGTGGGTTTGTATCCGACAAGTCCTACTGCGGCTGCGGGGCCGCGCACGCTTCCGCCACCATCTGATGTTGTTGCAAGTGGAGTGAGTCCGGCTGCCAATGCGGCGCTCGAACCACCAGATGATCCGCCAGGACTAAATGTTGTGTTCCAAGGATTACGTGTTGTGCCAAACACTTTGTTGTGCGTAAACGCAGTAGCTCCGAATTCAGGGGTGTTCGTACGACCCACAACAATTGCGCCTGCGTTGACGAGTCGCGTGATGAGCACATCTGTTTCGGTGTCAGGTGGTGCATCTGCAAAAAGAAGTGATCCCATTGTGGTGACATGCCCTTGCACACGAACCATGTCTTTCACCAGCAGTGGCAGACCTGCGAGGGGACCCGTACGAGAGTGACGTTCTGCTGCTTCGCGGGCGGCATCGGCGTGCACAACGGTGACTGCATTGATGTCCTTGGCTTGCTCAATGCGTCGTATCGCCTCATTTACCAAGTCGATCGGGGCAATCTCTCCCGAGCGCACTGCTTGAGCAAGAGAGTCTCTCATTCAATAAATTGTATAAAAAATCTCAATCAATTACGTCATCAGACCTCTTTTCCTTGTGCGCCAAGGAATAGGGGAGTTCTCGCTTCTGTTCTATGCACCATGAGTGTGTATTCCATTGAAGTGTCGTCATTAGATGGAACGGCGCATCTTCTCGCTGACGTCGCAGGAAAAGTGACTTTGATCGTCAACGTTGCGAGCAAGTGCGGGCTCACTCCTCAGTACGAACAACTACAGCAATTGCAAAACACGTATGCCAATCGTGGTTTTTCTGTGGTGGGGTTTCCCTGTAACCAGTTTCTCGGACAAGAACCTGGCACGGCAGATGAGATTCAAGAGTTCTGCAGTGTGAATTACGGAGTCACTTTTCCGCTGTCGGAAAAGATTGAAGTGAACGGACCTGGACGTCACTCGTTGTATGCCGAATTGGTGAAGACGGCCGATGCTGAGGGAACAAGCGGAGACATTCGTTGGAACTTTGAGAAGTTTCTTGTCAACCGAAATGGCGATGTGGTTGCCCGCTTTGGACCACGGATGACCCCGGATGATCCGATGATCATCGCCGCAATCGAACATCAACTGTGATCTTGCTAATCGCATAGTCCGTAGAGTGGGAGCGTGAATCTCTCAGTCGCTGCAGTGCAAATGTCAATGTCAGATGATGTTGATCGCAATGTTTCCATAGCCGAACGTTTAGTTCGTGATGCGGCGACACGAGGGGCGCAGATCATCCTCATCCCAGAACTATTTGAAGGCGTGTATTTCTGCAAGGACCAAACCGCGACAGATCTTTTGCGCGCGCGTTCGATTGCAGATAATGCAACTGTTGCACATTTTCAACGGGTGGCGGCAGAACTCAACGTTGTGTTACCGATCAGCGTGTATGAACGAGCGGGTAACGCATTATTTAATTCTGTGGTAATTATCGATGCCGATGGAAGTCAATTGGGTTTGTACCGAAAAAGCCACATTCCCGACGGTCCCGGATACTCCGAGAAGTTTTATTTCAGTCCTGGTGACACAGGTTTTCGAGTATGGAAAACGCGACATGCATCGATCGGTGTCGGCATCTGCTGGGATCAATGGTTTCCAGAAGCCGCACGCGCTATGGCATTACAGGGTGCGGAAGTGTTGTTGTACCCCACGGCAATTGGCTCAGAACCACCCGACCCGACCTGGGATTCGAGTGGTCACTGGCAACGTGTGATGCAAGGTCATGCCGCAGCAAACCTGATGCCTGTCGTTGCTGCGAATCGCTTTGGTATTGAACGAAGCACAAAAACAGAAATTACTTTCTACGGGTCGTCTTTCATTTGTGACAACACTGGCGCAATCATTTCTTCTGCGTCGCGTGATGCAGAAGAAGTGCTGGTCGCACAATTTGATCGCGAAGCTCTTGCAGCAACGCGGTTGTCGTGGGGGTTGTTTCGAGATCGTCGTCCTGATTTGTACGGCCCGTTGCTTACTCTTGACGGAGAAACCGAGTGACATACATGTCGGGTGTGATGCCTGCAGAGTACGCACCGCACGAAGAGACACTGATGTGTTGGCCTGTCAATGTGGGTTTGTACGGCAGTCAGTTGGCTGACGCGGAACATGCCCACGCAGATGTCGCAAAAGTGATCGCAGAATACGAACCAGTGCGGATGTTTGTGCCATCGAATGAGGTCGATCGTGCTCAAGACCTATGTGGTTCGTCTGTGCGAATCGATGTCGTGGACATCAACGATTCGTGGTGTCGAGATACAGGTCCGACCTATGTCTACGACGAAAATGATGTGCGTGTGGCGATCGACTGGATTTTTAACGGATGGGGTCAGCGATTTTCACCACACGACAAGGACGATGCCCTAGCCGCAAACATTGCACGTCTACGTGGAGATCGATCAGTACGAATGAATATGGTGTTTGAAGGAGGGGCACTGCATGTCGACGGACGAGGGCTCGGGATCACGACTATGCAGTGCTTGTTGAACCCGAATCGAAATCCAACCATGTCACAGTCTGAGATAGAGCAGACGGTGTCTGACGTGCTGGGTGTGTCTCAGATGGTGTGGTTGCCATTTGGCTTGTCGCTTGATGCAGACACTGATGGCCATGTTGACAATGTCGCGTCATGTACACCTACTGGTTGCGTGTTGCTTCAGGGGTGTTCGCCCGAGGAAGAAGATGACTTCATACGTACGTCAGTGAATGAGAAAGTTGCCCGCAGTTGCGTTGACGCAAACGGTCGTTCATTGAGTGTCGAAGTGTTACCGGTGTTGCCTTTTGTTGAAACAACACGTGGAAGGAAGTGCGCGCCGTACATCAATTACTACGTGGCGAACGGATGTGTGATTGTCCCAACTGTTGGACACGAGGCAGATCACGACATGTTGCAGATAATCGAATCGATGTATCCCGGTCGTGACGTCGTCGCCGTTCCCGTCGGTGCAATTCTTGCTTTTGGTGGTGGCGGTATTCACTGCATAACGCAGCAAGTGCCCGCATTGATTCACACAGGTGCTTCGCAGTAACGACGCTCGTCAGTGGGTGTGGGCAAGTGTGTCCACATGTCGTCGCACAAATCGTTTCGAATCGCCGCATGCGCGGGGTCGTCCCATAAGTTGACATGTTGTAGTGGATCATCAGTGAGGTTGTAAAGCTCGCCCTCTGTACCGTCGTGCAATGTGCCGGGAGCGTATGCAGTGCATGTCCAACCGTCACGGTGAATCGTGCGTGATGACACAATTTTTCCAAACAGCGAACTGTCCCATTCGGTGAGAACACGTTCATGTCCGCGTGCACGGGCATCATCATCTGATGTGGGAAGCGCAGATGCTTCCACATACTCAGGTTGTGGCAGACCAGCGATTGATGCGAACGTGGCAGCGAGTGAGACAAGACCAACAGGGGAATGAACCTTTGCTGGAGTGATCTTTGCGGACGGAGCAGGACGCCAGATCAACGGCAATCGCATCAACGAATCAACGTGGTACGGGCCTTTAAATAAAAGGCCATAGTCACCCTGAAATTCACCGTGGTCAGTGGTGTACACGATGTCGAGGTCATCTGCCCATCCGCGCTGTGAAATGGAAGAAAGAACACGACCAATCGCTTCGTCAATGAGTTCATTTTCGATGTGCGCCATTGCGTTTACTTCGCGCACTTGGTCGGCAGTCAACGTTGCGGGTACCCATCGTGCCGGTGCTTCGTAATTTGAAACGAATGTTCCGTCGTACCAACGCATCCAGTGTTGTGGTTTTGATGACAACACTTGCTCTCGGGTGTGTGCGTCGGCAATGTACCCTTCTGGAAGATCAAGGTCACGCCAATTCACTCGGTGAAGTTCGCTCGCCGGCGGATCCCACGGATGGTGAGGATCTGGAAACGACATCCAACAGAACCAGTCATCGTTTGCGTCAAGAGAGTTCAGCCAAGAGATCGTGCGATCTGCTATCCAATCGGTGTGGTACACATCTCGAGGCGTTTCGTTGTGTTTTACCTGTGGAGCGCCTGTGTCTCCGCCGCCAGCAGCATTGACCTCCAACTCACCATCAAGCACCGCGTAGAAGTTTCGCGCGTATTCCGGATAGTTGTCGCGAATCCATCGTGCGTAGTGGAGTGGTCCGGCGACACCATGTGTCGCAAACTCCAGATGATCGAAGCCACGATGCAGGTCTTCGATACCTTTGATGTTCATCGTGTGTGCGCTGTTCTTCCCTTCAAACGACAGACGATTTTCAACGAAACGTAGGAACGGATCGAGGAATGGTTCAAAGTGAGCTTTGCCGATGAGTGACGTTTTATATCCTGCATCGTGCAAGGTACTTGCGATGCTTGGTGCGGTCGTGGGTAGAGGAACGCCATTCATCCACACACCATGAGTTGAAACGTATTGGCCCGTAATCATGGTCGACCGAGACGGCATGCACACAACGTTTTGTGGATGCGCGCGTTGGTAGTTGATTCCGTTCGCTGCAATCTGGTCAAGAACGGGTGTACGGGCCACCGTTCCTCCATTGCAGCCAAGAGCATCAAAGCGCTGTTGGTCCGTAGTAATGAACAGAATGCGGCGACCCATGGTTATGCCCTTTCCAAAATTCGACGTGCATTTTCGAGAGCCTCACCTGCTGCACCACCAATGACTAGAGCAAAGACATCTGGTTTTACTTCTGTGCTGTAAATAATGATGCAATGACCATGTCCATCATCAATAACATCCAATGTGCTGAGGTGTTCAGTGATGAGAAAGTTATTGACAATCTTGTATTGGAATCTGTGCAAGTCGTGATCGTGCAACACGATGTCTTCTTCGAGTACGAGTTGTGAAGGCAACGTCACCCAACGTTTGTTGCCCTCTACTCGGCAACTCTCCATCGGGAACCACTCATGAAGACGGCCTGGATTTCCCACCAGCTTCCACGCTTCATCGGGCGAACAGCGCACGTGCATGTTGCGTCGTATTGAACCCATGCAGATTTAGAGTACCACGGAATAGTCATCGACTGTTCATTCAGTGAGAGGTAATTCTGTGATGGTCATGAGTCGGTGAGGTCCCATTCCACTGGCGGATACCCATGCTGGGCAAGGAAATCATTGAGTTGTGAGAACGGTCGTGAGCCAAAGAAGCCGCGGTGGGCTGATAACGGCGAGGGGTGGGGAGCTTCGATGATCCGGTGATGGGGACCGGTGATGAGGGCTTTTTTCTTCCTTGCTGGGCTACCCCAGAGGACGAAAGCGACCGGCTGTTCCTTGGCGTTTACCAACGAGATCATCTGATCTGTAAAACGTTCCCACCCTCTGCTGTGGTGACTACCTGGCTCACCGCGACGAACAGTGAGAGTGGTGTTAAGCAACAACACTCCTTGTTGTGCCCACTTCGTTAAACATCCATGAGTTGCTCGAGTGACACCAATGTCATGTTCGAGTTCATTGAAGATGTTTGCAAGTGATGGAGGAATTGCAACATCATGCTGCACAGAAAAACATAAACCATGTGCTTGTCGCGGACCGTGATATGGATCTTGCCCAAGTATCACTATCCGAGTTTTGTCAAATGGTGTTGCATTGAGTGCCGCGAATACGTTGTCGGGCGATGGGAAAACCTCATGGCTTTTTCGCTCTCGTTGTATGAACGTGCGTAACTCTGCAAAGTAGTCAGCCGTGAATTGGTCGTGCAGGCGCTCATACCAGTCATTTTCGATACCAAATCGCCCGGATTTGCCATATTCTTCGTTCATTTCGCCTACTTGGCTTTTAAGAGGTAAGAAACAAAACTACTCATTGGTAAAATATTTACTGCATGGAAGTCGCAATAGGAATCGACATTGGCGCCACGAAGTGTGCTGCTGGCATCGTCACTCGTAACGGTGGTCTCCTAGACCGCGAAGTGATACAAGTGAATCATCGTGCATCGTCCGAAGAACTGTACGACGACCTTGCACAAATTGTTGCGTCACAGTTATCAAAGGCCGTTGACACATACGAAGCGACTCCAGTTGTCCTCGGAGTTGGTTCTGCAGGTCCAATCGCTCCAAATGTTGAGTGGATATCCCCGTTGAACATCTCTGCATGGCGAGAGTTCCCATTGCGCGAACGGCTACAAGCATTGTCTGGTCTTTCCGTGTATGGAGACGGAGATGCGAAGGCGTTGGCGCTGGCGGAAGGCTGGCTGGGGGCAGCAAAGGGCCACAGCAGTTTCATGGCCATGGTGGTGTCAACCGGGGTCGGGGGAGGCATTGTTCTCAATGGCCGCCTGCTGGACGGGGAAACGGGAAATGCCGGACACGTCGGCCACATGGTGGTCGAGCCAAATGGACGTCGCTGTGCCTGTGGTGGTCGAGGATGTCTCGAAGCCGAGGCATCAGGACCATCCATTGAGGCAATCTCAGGTCGGCCGGTTGAGCAGGCGACCTTTGAAACAATGCAACGCGCGGGGCGTCTTGTTGGCCGTGCAACCGCATCAGTGTGCAACTTGCTAGATCTCAAACTTGTAGTTGTCGGAGGAAGTGTGGCACTGAATTTCGGTGCCAACTTTTTCAACGCCGCACAGCGAACGATGGACGAGTTGTGTGGCCTTGATTTTGCAAAGAATGCGCGAATCATTCCGGCGCGACTTGGTTTCGAAGGACCAATTATTGGTGCAGCGGCAGTGGGTTGGCGCGGAGTGAATCGTTCAGAGATTCACGAACCAGTTAGCCATCTGTAACAACGCTCCAGTGGTCCTTGACCCACCACGTGTGTCCACCACAATGCGATCATGATGGCAAATGCGAGAAAGATTGCTGACAACACGAGAGCAGTGTCGAGCCCGGTTGAGCGAACAAGATCAAGTTGATTCACCACAAGGTTAAAAAAGAGGGCGTGACCGACATAGATGGTGAATGTGAATTGCCCAATTTTTTGAAGTGCAGAAATCAAAGGTGACTGCGATTGACTGCTATCGCACCACGCGTGAAGAGAGATCACAACAACCAACGCAATGGACAATGCAGAGATCGTGTACAGCAATCCGCGATCAAAAGGGTCTGTCGATGCCAGCGAACGCCACATTGCACTTGCTCGAGTTTGTCCTTCGGTTGCCCGATAAATGACTTCTCGCAAGATGTACGTGACCACTGTGGTTGTCAATGCACCTGTAACGATGACGCGGCGATATTTACTGATGTGAGGAAGAAGACGGCCAACTAGTAGTCCAACGCAGAAAAACGCAAACCAGGGAAACACTGGATGGGTGTAACCCACGAATGTACGTAGCAACAGCTCGCGAGGAGAATCGAGAGATGACGGATCTAACCAATCTGTGTAGTGACCGTTGAATTCTTGGCTCACGCGCCATGTTTGAATCGCAGTGGCTATGAGGGCACTGATCACCGCGCACGTTGCAATAATCCATGTGCGAGCTCGAATAAGCGCCGCACCCAGAAGAAAATACGCACCGTAATAGAACAGAATTGTTCCTGGCCAAATCCATTCAAAGATGCCTCCCACAAACATCAATAAGACTCCTCGACGCAAAATGATGTTTCGTTTCATTGAGGTTTCTTCAGCGGAGCGATTTTGTGTCATTAGCGTGACTGAGATTCCAGCTACGACAACAAACAACGCAGCAAATCGGGTGGTCAAAAATCCGGTGCGAGGGTGAAAGATTTCTTCCCACACAGATGGGTTGAGTGAGTCATTGGGTGATGTGCCGTTCAGATACGCGTGATAATTCATCACCACGATTCCCCAAAGTGCGACTGCGCGCGCAACGTCGGCGAAAGCGTAACGAGACTGAGTGCCTCGTGGTTGAGTGAGTGGGAACGGCGAAGTCACCGCACCCACTGCAACAAGTCCACTTGAATTCGGGTCAGCGGTTGCTGCAAATCAATCCATTCGCCAATTGCGGGGATGGGACGACCGCGCGCAACGAGCAACATCGATGTGTGCATGTGCGGAGGTTCGAGAAGATTCAGTCGCTGACGTTGATAGTGAAATGGACTGCGGCCGTTATCCAGAAGTGACACTCCATGCGCGGTGCCTGCGCCGACCATGACAACTTCTCCTGGGCTTGTGATTGGGATCTGTCGATATCCGGCGGCTTCTCCAGGCTCTACAGAGTGGTGATCGACGATGTCAGCGCTGAGGTGCATCATGGATTTGTTGCCATGCCATAACTCAGTCCCCATACGGATTTTAAGTTTCCTGTCAGGCAACATTTGACGAAGTGACGCATACGCATCAGCACTTAGGTGGCTGAGATAGATCGGCGCATCTGATGAAAGATGTTGCGCCCATGCAATGATTTCTTTTACGCGGCTTTTCATTTCTGATTGCAACGGTGGATGAATTGCATATCCATGAACATTGAGTCGTGTGCCTCGGCATGCATCAAGAATTTGTTGTAGTTCACTAACACTGACTCCGTAACGGTGCATCGATGAGCGCAACTTCACCATGACGTCGCCGGTCCATTGCAGACGCTCTAACGCAACAACGTGATGCAGAGACCCGATTGTCAGGATCGTGTTGTGTGCCATGTTGCTTGGTGGCGCTGTCAGCGTGGGGGTGAGAACAATTGCGCGCGCATGTGTTGGAAGGTCGCGCGCTTCATACACAGTGCCCACCGCAATCTCGTTTGCTAACTGCCCCGCAACGGGCATGAGATTCCAGCGTCTGAATCCGTACCCGTTGCCCTTGACGACGGGCACGATGTCAGGCATCTGCGCAGCGGTCTGTTGAACATGCGATTGCCATTGATTTTCATGGACTGCTAAACGCACGGTCATGCCTGAAACCGTACTCAATGCGGGGCCTTCGGGAATTCCTGAGTTGTTTAGTCAACTTTTATCGCCTACCCTGACGACCATGGCCAGCACCTCAATTTCGACTGCTACACCCCGTGTAAAAGTTTTTGGGTTTCCGAATCCGGTCAATGAGACGTCTGCCCGAGTTGTTGCAACTGGCGTCGTCATCATGGGAGTCATATTCGCTGTCACGCAAAGCGGATGGGTACTCGTTCCCTTGACCTACGGATTTATCGCACGAGTTTTGACCGGTCCATTTCTCAGTCCACTGGGACGTATCGCAACACAAGTGGTCACTCCGCGTATTCGCCGTGAACACAAATTTGTCGCGGGACCACCGAAACGTTTTGCTCAGGCCATCGGAGTTGTATTTTCAGTAACTGCATCCGTGTTGTGGTTAGCCGATGCGCAGGTTGCGGCAACAATTGTGATTCTCATGTTGGTGGCTGCTGCGTCACTTGAAGCATTCGTAGGTTTCTGTTTAGGTTGTGTGATCTTTGCGCAATTGATGCGTTGGAACATTGTTCCGGAGTCAGTGTGCGAAGAGTGCAACAACATCAATCTGAGGGCGAACGCTTTACGCTGATTCGTGGCAGGAGTGGACCGATTGTTCGGTTGCGTGCCATCCCTTTCCATACTCCTGCGCAGTACCCACCGAGATCAAGGATGCGCATCACGGTGGCGAGAGGGATAGTGCGTACAGGTGTCTTTCGCGTGCTCTTCGGGCGTTGTTCGTAAGCAATTGGAAATAAAGCCGTAAATATCAGTAGTCGACGTGCGCGTCGTGAAAATAGTGCGACGATCACGATGATTGGTAACCACACACGTGAGATTGCTTGAGTGATCATGTAGACGGTATGCATCCAGCGATCGACAATGATTCGCAGAATGGTGCCTAGTGGAACATCAGCGCGCCGTAGTTCCTTCCA
>Ga0315900_10012555_pt1 | contig 10379 bp, 6 predicted proteins | sample LakEriMetagenome_FD_203521 | JGI IMG/M metagenome (GOLD analysis project Ga0315900, IMG submission 203521) | Freshwater fungal communities from buoy surface, Lake Erie, Ohio, United States - Buoy 12 MA114 | ecosystem: Environmental > Aquatic > Freshwater > Lake > Lake biofilm | place: USA: Lake...
CGACGAGGGTGCGCCTGTCACCGCACCCTACGTGCGCGAGTACGACACGCTGGTGCTCGCGGTGGGCAGCCAGACCAACGACTTCGGCACGCCTGGCGTGGCCGAGCACGCCATCTCGCTCGAGACTCCGGCGCAGGCGCAGCGCTTCCACCGACGGCTGGTCAATGCCTGCCTGCGCGCGCACATGCAGGACGCGCCGCTGTCGCCGCGGCAGCTGCAGGTCGCGATCATCGGTGCCGGCGCCACGGGCGTGGAACTCGCCGCGGAACTGCACAAGGCCACCCGCACCCTCGTCCAGTACAACCTCGAGCGCATCGATCCGGAGCGTGACATGCGGATCCATCTGATCGAAGCCGGACCGCGGATCCTGCCGGCCTTGCCCGAGCGGATCGCAGGGGCTGCCGCGGAGCTGCTGATCCGGCTCGGAGTGCGCGTGCACACGGCGGCGCGCGTGACCGCGGTGGATGCCGAGGGCGTGCGGCTCGATGGCGGGGCGCTCATCCCCGCGGAGCTGGTCGTCTGGGCCGCTGGCGTGAAGGCGCCGGCCTTTCTCGCGACGCTCGATGGGCTGCAGACCAATCGGCTCAATCAGCTCGTGGTCACGCCGACCCTGCAGACCACGCTCGATCCGGATGTGTTCGCGATCGGCGATTGCGCGGCGGCGCCCTGGCTGGGGCGCGAGGGCGTCACCGTGCCCCCGCGGGCGCAGGCCGCCCATCAGCAGGCTTCGCACCTCGTCAAGCAGATGCGGCGCCGTCTGCGCGGCCGCGCGCTGATGCCGTGGCGCTATCGCGACTTCGGCTCGCTGGTGTCGCTTGGCGAGTATTCGACGGTCGGCAACCTGATGGGAGCGCTGGTCGGCGGCAACCTCTGGGTCGAGGGCCTGTTCGCCGGGGCGATGTACCGCTCGCTCTACACGATGCATCAGGTCGCCCTGCACGGCTGGTGGAAGACCGCGCTGGGATCCGCGTCGCGCGCGCTGACCCGAGGCACGGGGCCGAGGGTCAAGCTGCACTGAACCGGCGGTGGTCGGTCGGTTGCACCGCTCAGCGCGGTTGACCCGGTCGATCGCGCGGCGACGGCGGAACCAGTTCGCGGACCAGGGTTTCGGCAAGGGCGGGCTGTTCCAGCGGGGTGAGGTGCGCGGAGTCGGCGGCCAGCACGAATCGCGCCTTCGGAATGTTGCGGGCGATGGCCTGGGCCTCGGCGGCCGGGTAAAGCGGGTCCTCGGCACCGGAGACCACCACCACCGGCACGCGCAGGCGTGAGAGCTGCGGCAGCAGCGACTCTCGCTCGATGAGGACGGCGCGCGCGGCGCTCTGCAGCGCGCGCGTGTCGCGTCCGTGGAAGGCTGCCACGAAGCGATCGACCACGGCGGGCTGGCGCTCCTTGATGGATTGGGCGAAGAAGCCCGACGCGACGCGGCGCCCGAAGAAGGCGGTGTCGCCCATCCAGCCGGTCAACCACACGATGGCGCGCGTGCTCAGGTCCGACGTGCCAGGGCCAAAGGGCGTGTTGAAGGCCGCGACCGCCGTGATGCGGTCGGGCGACTGCAGGGCCGCCTGCAGGCCGGCGATGCTGCCCCAGGAGCATCCGACCACCGCCGCGCGATCGATCCCGTGGGCATCGAGCACGGCGAGCACCGCCGCGCCGGCGAGCGCGCTGGTGAGGGGTCCGGCGGGCAGGCCACTTCCGGCGTGACCGGGGGCGCTCACCACCAGCATCCGGTAATCCGGAGAGAGGCGGTCGATCAGCGCCTCGAACATGGAGGGATCGGCGTAGATCGCATGCCACAGCAGTAGCGGGGTCGCGCCCCGGCCAGTCTCGCGCACCTGCAGGGTGCCGGCCGGGGTGGACACGCGGCGCTCGCCCGATGCCAGGGCCGCATCCCGGGCCGAGTCCTGGATCGCGGTCGGTGGGGTCGACGAGCAGCCGCCGAGCGTCACGATCGGGGCGACGATCAGGGCGGCCGACAGACAGAGCGCGACGGGGTGTTTCAAGGCATACTCCTTTATATGTGTACGCTGTTGACTTTGCGGGTTTATGTGTATCGTGTCAACATCGAGCCATGCCCCGAAACACCCGAACCGCGGCGTCCGAAACGAGCGCTACCGCACCCGCCGCCCGCCCTTACCACCATGGCGACCTGGCCGCGGCCCTCAAGCAGGCCGCGGTGGCCCTGATCGCCCGCAACGGTGTGGAGGGCTTCTCGCTGCGCGAGGCCGCCCTGGCGGTCGGCGTCTCGCCGAGCGCGGCCTATCGGCATTACGCCGACAAGGGCGCCCTGCTCGCCGCGGTCGCGGGCGACGCCCTGGCCGACATGGGGCGCCGCTTCGACGACGCGATGCGCGCGGTCCCCGGGGGGGGCAAGCGGGCGGCTCGCGCCCGCTTCCTGGCGCAGGGCAGGGCCTACGTCGATTTCGCGCTCGAGCACCCCGCACGCTTTGCCGTGATGTTCGGACCGCATGGCGCGGGGGCGAGCGGCCAGCCGATGGCGTGCGCCGGTGCGAAGGTCGACGGTCCGTTCGCGGCGCTTTCGCGGGTGCTGGACGAACTGCGCGACGAAGGCCTCATCGACGCGCGACGCCGGGAAGGCGCCGAGCTGCTCGCCTGGTCCGCTATCCACGGGCTCGCCGGCCTGCTGGTCAGCCGTTCCCTGGCCGCCGGGGTGTTCGAGACGCACGAGCTCGTCGACCGGATCGGCGCCGAATGCCTTCGTGCCTGGGCGCCCCCGGGGTAGACCGGCTCGCCCCGACCGACCCTGCCGGTCCGCCCCCTGAAACGCCGGCTTGCCGGCGCCGCCTGCGTCCGCGCATAGTCGGCCGATGTGGCGGACGTCCGCCCGACAGGAGGGCGCGCGATGCTGACGGCGCAAGACAATGAACTGCTGACCCGCACCGGGCCCGGCACCCCGATGGGCGACTACTTCCGCCGGTTCTGGTTGCCGGTGGCGCTCTCCGAGGAATTGCCTCATCCCGACTGCGATCCGGTTCGCGTGAAGGTTCTCGGCGATTGCCTGCTGGCCTTCCGCGACACCGAGGGGCGGGTGGGGCTGGTGTCACCGCGTTGCCCGCATCGGGGCGCCGACCTCTGGTACGGGCGCAACGAGGAGGGTGGCCTGCGGTGCGCTTTCCACGGCTGGAAGTTCGACGTCGGCGGGCGCTGCCTGGACATGCCGACCGTGCCCGCCGATGCCGCCTACCGCGACCGGATCGCCCTGCCGGCTTTCCCGGTCCGCGAGTCGGGCGGCTTCGTGTGGGCCTGCCTCGATCCGGGCGACAGCCGCGCCGAGCTGCCGCAGCTCGAGTTCCTGGATCTGCCCCCCGCGCATCGCGTGGTGCAGAAGAAGCTTCAGGAGTGCAACTGGGCGCAGGCCATCGAAGGCGGGCTCGACACCGCGCATTTTTCCTTCCTGCACATGCCGGCCCCGAGCGTGCCCGTGGGCGGTGGCGCCACCTCGCAGGTGAACGCCGACCAGAAGCGCCTGGCCTGGATGCGCAACGATCCCATGCCGCGTTTCACCGTGCGCGAGCACGACTGCGGCTTCGTCGCCGGCGCGGCCCGCACCGCCGATGGCAGCGAGCTCTACTGGCGCGTCAGCCAGTTCATGCAGCCCAGCCACGCGCTTGCCCCCAATGCGCTTGCGGGCGAGACCTACCAGGGCCAGACCTTCGTGCCGATCGACGACCACTCCTGCTGGATCTACTGCTACGCATGGAACCCGGAGCGGCCGCTGACGGACGACGAGCGCGCCCGCATCAGCGCGGGCCACGGCGTGTTCGCGGCGCTCGGGCCTGGCTACGTGCCGCTGCGCAACCGATCGAACAACTACCTGATGGACCGCAGCGAGCAGCGGCGCAGCACCTTCACCGGCGTGAAGGGCGTGTCCGAGCAGGATGCGATGATCCAGGACAGTCAGGGCTACATCGCCGATCGTACGCAGGAACACCTCGGCCCGACCGATCTGGCGATCGTGTGGTTCCGTCGGCAGGTGATGGGCGGCGCCCGCGCCCTGCGCGAGGCCGGGCTAACTCCCGAAGCGAGCACGAAGCCGTCCGCCTACCGCCTGCGCGGTGGCAGCACCCTTGCCGATGCCTCGGTCGCCTTCGAGGATGTCATGCAGCGGCGCTTCGGCGATCCGCTCGGGAGAGTCGCATCATGAAGATCACGACGCGCCGCAAGACGATCGGCCACCTCGGTGCGCTGGCTGCCTCTGGGTGGCTCGGCGCCGCGAGCGCGCCAGCCCTAGGCCAGGCCGCCTGGCCCGCGCGCCCCGTGCGCATCATCGTGCCCTATCCGCCGGGTGGGGTCGGCGACACCTTCACCCGCAGCCTCGCTCAGCAGCTCGCCGAGCGCCTGGGCCAGCCGGTGCTGATCGAGAACAAGCCCGGCGCCAGCCAGATCATCGGGGCCGAGGCCGCCGCGAAGGCGCCCGCCGACGGCCACACGCTGTTCCTGGGCAGCGTGACCAGCCTGGCGATCAACCTGCGCTCGATGAAGCGGCTGCCCTATGATCCGCAGAGGGACTTCGCGCCGATCGCGATGTGCTTCTCGACGCCGCTCTTTCTCGTGGTCCATCCCGCGCTGCCCGCACGAACGGTCGGCGAGCTGATCGCGCTCGCGCGTGCCCGGCCGGGTCAGCTCACCTTCGCCTCGATCGGGCAGGGCGGCTCGCTGCATCTGGCGGGTGAGCTCTTCAAGTCGATGGCCGGGGTCGACATGACCCATGTGGCCTACAAGGGCAGCGCGCCGGCCCTCGCCGACGTCATCTCCGGGCAGGTCAGCATGATCTTCGATGCCGGCGTGTCGGCGCTGCCGCATGTCCGCTCGGGCAGGCTGCGGGCGCTGGCCGTCACGGCGGCCCGGCGCAACGAAAGCACGCCCGACATCCCGACGATCGCCGAGTCCGGCGTGCCGGGCTACGAGGCGACGATCTGGTTCGGGCTGGTCGCGCCGTCCGGCACGCCGCCGGCGATCGTGGGCCGCCTTTCATCAGAGGTCACCCAGGTCGTGCGCAGCGCGCCGATGCGCGAGCGCTTCGGCCCGCTCGGGCTCGATCTGGCGGGCGGCACGCCGGAGGAGTTCGCCGCGACGATCCGCAGCGAGATCCCGAAGTGGGGCAAGGTGCTCCAGGACGCGAAGATCGAGCCGGAGTGATCTCGGCCGGGGCGCCACGCGGCCCGTCGGCTGCGGTGAGACAGGCGGCGATGGCCGAGGCGGCGCCGTGGATCAGTCGGTCGCGCCGCGGATCGGCGGCGCCGGCCCGACGCGCACGGCGGAGAACGCAATCGAGCTGTTGTCGGTCGCGAGCGCGGTGCCCTCGATGCGATCGCCTGCGATGCGCCCGCTGAAGGCGCGCAGCACGCCGCGGTCATCCATCAGCTCGAAGCTGATGTGGTCGCCGCGCAGCCGCGGCTCGCGAAGCGACGCCTCGAGGGTCGCGAAGCGCACCTTGCCCTCGATCTTCTGGAACATCTGGTCGATGTTCAGTTCGCCACCGCCTTCGCCGCGCTCGGTGCGCCAGGCCAGCTTCCAGGTGCCGCCGGCGTTGGCCGGGAGCATCCAGTAGTAGACGGTCTTGCCGTCGATGTGGGTGGTCTCGTCGGCCTGCCAGTCGCCCATCGTGAACTGGTGCGACACGATCCGGGTGCCGGGCTTCATCTTCTGGAAAAGTATCGGGCGCAGCCGCATGTTCAGGCCGGGCAGCAGGTACATCGTGATGACGCTGGCCCGCGTGAAGTCGCTCTGGAAGATGTCCCCGCGGTCGAAGCGGACCATGTCGGTCACGCGGGCCTCGCGTGCCAGGCAGCGCGACAGATCGACCATGTCGGGGTTGTATTCGATGCCATGGCCGCGAACCTTGAAGTCGCGGGCGGCGGTGATGACGATCTTGCCGTCGCCCGATCCGAGGTCGATCAGGTAGTCGCTGGGCGTCACCTGAGCCATGCGCAGCATGCGCTCGACCAGTGTATCCGGGGTCGGCACCCAGATCACATCCTTGCCCGATTGGCCGACCGAGGGCTTGAAGGTGCAGGAGGTCGGTGCCTGGGCCGGTGCCGCGGGGCTCACGGCCAGCAGGGCGAGCCCTGCGAGCGCGACGAGCAGCGAGTGAAGAAGGTGGAAGCGCATGGATTTCTCCGGAACGTGCAAGGATCGGGTGAAGGGGTCAGGGGGCGGATGCTAAGGGCAGGCGAGGTTTGTTCAGGGAATGTCCCAGCAATGGGTTAAGCGCCCGCCAGGCGCGAGACGCCTCCACGGCACCGAGGATCGCCTGCGGAACGGCCCTCGAACATGGAACCACCGAAGCGCGTCACCGGCCCAGCGCTCAGGCGTCCGGCGCGCGCTCGTGGACGATCTCGCCGCCGACGATGGTGAGGTCGACCGGCAGCGTGGGCAGCGCGTCGAGGGTGCATTCCAGGGGATTGCCGTCGAGGACGATCAGATCGGCATCGTGGCCGGGCCGCAGTGGCCCGCGGCGGTTTTCGGCCCAGCTCAGCCGGTGACCGGCGACGCTTGCCAGGGTCAGCGCCTCGCGACGCGTCAGGCCCGAGTCGCCGAGCAGGTCGCCGGTGTCGGCGTCGCGCCGCGCGAGCGCCTGCCAGGTCGCGAAAAGCATCGAGTGCGGCACGCCGTCCGTGGACAGCGCGACCGGGACGCCTCCGTCCAGCAGGGCACGGATCGGGGTGCCGGCGGCACCGAGCCCGTGCAGTCCGAAGCGGTCGGTGGCGTGCTGCATGAAGGTGGGCGTGACCGTGGCGATGACGCCGAGGCGGCGCATCCGGTCGATCTGCGCGGCGCTTGCCGCGATGACGTGCACCACGACCCAGCGCTGTTCGCGGATGGGAACGCGTGCGTCGATCGCCTCGAGCGCCTGCAGGACTCGCTCGAGTTCGTAGCACACGAGGATCGAGACCCGAATGCCGAGTCGAGCGCAGGTGGTTCCGAGGGCCACCAGCCGATCGTTCGGCAGGGCCTGTGCAAAGTGGCCGGCCCAGCCCTCGTAGGGGTAGACCCGCGCGAGCGCGCTGGCCACCTGAGGATCGGCCACGTCGAGGCAGACGCCTTCCTCGAGCAGGCGGCCGGTTGCGTGGCCAGCGCGGGCGATGCGCGATGACCAGGTACGCAGCTGGCCCTCGATCGTTGGGTCACCAAAGGCCGCCGTGGGCAGGCTCAGGTTGGCGTGCATGCGCAGCGACAGTTCCCCGGCGGCGGCGAGCTGTCGCCACGCATCGAGCACCGCCGGCGTGAGCCCGTGGCCCTCGTAACCCGCGGTGATGCCTGCTTGCGCCGCGAGGCATGTACCGATGCGCAGGCCCTCCAGGCGGTCCTCGAAGGAGAAGCGGGGGACGCAGCTGAACAGCAGAGCCTCCACGGTGGGCGCGCGGTTGCGCTCGAGGAACAGTCCGGTCGGCTCGCCCCGCGCGTCGCGCGCGATCTCGACGCGGTAAGGCGCGGGCGTGGCGGGCCCGATCCCGGCGAGCGCCAGTGCGCGGCTGTTCGCCACCGCGGGCAGCGGCAGCCGTGTCCACCATCCCCAGGGCGGGCGGATGAACACCGGGTGATCGGGGGCGGCCTGGTCGAGGTCGTGGCGATCCGGAAAGCGGCCCTCGGCCAGTTGCGAGGCGTCGCTGACATAGCCGTCGGGCGGCTCGCCCATCGGCCGCAGCACGATCCAGTCGCCGGGCGGCGTGCGCGCGGCGGCCTCGCGGACCACCTCGACGATCTGCGCGACCGAGCGGCAGTGTCCGATGTCGAGCCCCGCGCGCTCGCGAAGGCCGAGCCGGTCGAGGTGGGGATGCGCGTCATACAGACCGGGCATCACGCTGCGGCCTGCCAGATCGATCAGGCGCGTGTCGGGGGCGCGCAGCGCCAGTACCTCGGCGTCGTCCCCGAGCGCGACGATGCCATCGCCGGCGAGTGCGATCGCCTGCGCGGTCAGCGCGCGCCCATCATCGAACGGGTGCACCAGGCCGCCGTGCAGGATCAGTGTGGGCTGGACGTCCGTTGGGCGCATCATGTCGACGCTACGCGTGCAGGCTCCGGCCTGGGTGACCGCTCACCGGAATTGCATCACGCCGTCGTCGACCCGGGCGAAGCGCAGGGCGAGCAGGTCGAGCGTGTAGTTCTGGTGCAGCTTCCAGGGCTTGCGGTCGCCCTGGCGAGGCAGCATCGGCAGGGCGCGCTGCACATAGCCGGAGGTGAAATCGAGGAAGGGCTCGGGTTTCACCGTGGGGTCCGGCATCGGCACGAAGCTGTGCCCGCCATGCCGCCGCAGATGCGCCAGCAGACGGCAGGCGTAGGCCGCGGTCAGGTCGGCCTTCAGGGTCCAGCTCGCATTGGTGTAGCCGAAGGTGGTAATCAGGTTCGGGATCCCGCCGTACATCATCCCCTTGTAGATCGTGAGCGACGCGGGATCGACGGGTCGGCCCTCGAGGCTCAGCCGGATGCCGCCCAGCACCGTGAGCTCGAGCCCCGTGGCAGTCACGACGATGTCGGCGGGAAGTTCCTGGCCCGAGGCGAGCCGGATGCCGGTCTCGGTGAAGTGATCGATGGTGTCGGTCACGACATCGGCGCGACCCGCGCGCAGGGCGGTGAACAGGTCGGCATCGGGCACCAGGCAGATGCGCTGGTCCCAGGGCTTGTAGCGCGGCTCGAAGTGCCGGGCCACATCGTAGCCGGCCGGCAGTTGCGCGCGCACCATGCCGACCAGCCGGCGCCTGGCCGCTTCGGGATGACGGCGCGCGACCCGGTAGAAGTACTGCTGCATCGCGACGTTCTTCAGGCGCACCAGCCGGTAGGCGAGCATTGCCGGCAGCCGGCGTTTCAGGGTCTCGGCGATGGCGTCGACCGAGGGCCGGGCAAAGACATAGCTCGGCGAGCGCTGCAGCATCGTCACGTGAGCGGCGGTCCTGGCCATCTCGGGCACGAGCGTCACCGCGGTGGCGCCACTGCCGATCACGACCACCCGTCGGCCCGCATGATCGAGATCCGCGGGCCAGAACTGCGGATGCACGATGCGTCCGCGGAACGCGCTCTCGCCCGGCCAGTTCGGCCGATGGCCGCGGTCGTAGGCGTAATAGCCCCCGCAGAAGAAGATGAAGCGCGCGCGCAAGGTGCGCGGCGCGGCTTCGCCTTCGCACAGGACCTGGACGTGCCAGCGCCCCTCGGCTTCGCGCCAGTCGGCCGCGACGACGCGCTGGCCATGCCGTATGAAGGGGCGCACGCCATGCTCGTCGGCGGTCTCGGCGATGTAGGCACGGATCGCGGGCCCATCGGCGATCGCCTGGGCGGCGCGCCAGGGCTTGAAGCGGTAGCCCAGGGTGTACATGTCGGAGTCGGATCGCACGCCGGGGTAGCGGAACAGGTCCCAGGTGCCGCCGAACGCCGACCGCGCCTCGAGCAGGGCGAAGCTCATCGAGGGATGCGCCTGGCGCAGGTGCACCGCCGCGCCGACGCCGGAAAGACCCGCGCCGACGATCAGCACGTCGAGCCGCTCGTCACCGTCCACCGCTTGAGCCTCGCGCAGGAAGCGGGCGGCCGCCGCGACCGAGCGCCTGGCCTCGGGCAGGCGGTGCAGTAGCTGCCACGCGTGCGGCACGCCGGCGTAGACCTCGAGCGCGACGGTCACCCCGGCCGCCTGCGCGCGCGCGGCCAGGCGCAGCGCGTCGTCGCGCAGAACCTCGTCGTCGGCGACATGGATCAGCAGTGGCGGCATCCCGGCGAAGTCGCCAAAGAGCGGGGATGCGCGCGGTTGCGCCGGATCGGCATCGCCCAGGTAGGCCCGGGTGACGAGGTGGGGCAGTTCGTCGCCACCGAACATCGCATCGCGATCGCGATTGAAACGGTGCGAGGCGCTGCCACCGGTGAGATCGGTGGCCGGCGAGAAGACCGCGCAGGCATCGGGCAGGGCCTCGCCGCGTTCGCGCAGGGCGTGCATCAGCCCGAGGGCGAGATTGCCCCCCGCGCTCTCGCCGGCCACGACGAGGCGGCCGTTCCGGTGCGAGGCTCGCAGGCCGCGCCAGACGGCCAGCGCATCGTCGGGCGCCGCGGGAAACGGGTGTTCGGGGGCGAGCCGGTAGTCGGGCACGAAGACGCGGAATCCCTGGCGCGCGAAGGCGGCCGTCACCGGCCGATGCGTGCGCGGACTGCAGGCGACGAAGGCGCCGCCGTGCAGGTAGAGCAGCGTGTCGGTGGCGCGCCCGTCGCGCGGCTCGACCCACTCGCCGGACACCCCGCCGACCGAAGCCGGCGTGCAGCGCACCCCGCCGGGCGCCGGCAGACGCGCATCGAAGGCGGCGCGGATCGCGGCGATGTCGCGCGCGGCCGCCAGCGCGGGCCGCACGCGCCGGCGCACCAGCCAGGTCGCCAGACGCGCCTGC
>Ga0315900_10012559_pt1 | contig 10377 bp, 10 predicted proteins | sample LakEriMetagenome_FD_203521 | JGI IMG/M metagenome (GOLD analysis project Ga0315900, IMG submission 203521) | Freshwater fungal communities from buoy surface, Lake Erie, Ohio, United States - Buoy 12 MA114 | ecosystem: Environmental > Aquatic > Freshwater > Lake > Lake biofilm | place: USA: Lake...
CCTGGAAGGCCCAGAGCGCCGCCCCGGCCCCACCCAGCGTCAGCAAGAGCCCGAGCGCGACGCCGGCCAGCGACACGGGTTCACTCCCGCGGGCCCGGCGCCAGCACTTCGCGCTTGCCGACATGGTTGGCCGCGCCCACCACGCCTTCCTTCTCCATCTGCTCGATCAGCTTCGCGGCCTTGTTGTAGCCGATGCCGAGATGACGCTGGATGAAGCTGGTGGAGGCCTTGCCTTCGCGCGTCACCAGATCCACCGCCTTGTCGTAGAGCGAGGCCTCGCCATCCGTGTTGCCGCCGAACAGTCCGGCCGCGGCGCCGATGTCGCCGTCCTCATCCTCGGTCTCCGTCACTTCCTCGACATAGGACGGCTCGCCCTGGGTGCGCAGGAAGGCGACGATCTCCTCGACTTCATTGTCGGAGACGAAGGGGCCATGCACGCGGCTGATGCGCCCGCCGCCGGCCATGTGCAGCATGTCGCCCTGGCCGAGCAGCTGCTCCGCGCCCTGCTCGCCGAGGATGGTGCGGCTGTCGATCTTCGACGTCACCTGGAAGCTCATGCGCGTCGGGAAATTCGCCTTGATCGTGCCGGTGATGACGTCCACCGAAGGCCGCTGGGTCGCCATGATCACATGGATGCCCGCCGCGCGCGCCATCTGCGCCAGGCGCTGCACCGCAGCCTCGATCTCCTTGCCGGCGACGATCATCAGGTCGGCCATCTCGTCGATGACCACGACGATCATCGGCAGCGGTTCCAGCGCCAGCGGCTGGTCCTCGAAGAGCGGCTTGTTGGTTTCCGGGTCGAAGCCGACCTGCACGCGGCGCGTCATCACCTCGCCCTTGGCGCGCGCGGCCTGGACCTTGTCGTTGTAGCCCGCGATGTTGCGCACGCTGAGCTGGCTCATCGCCTTGTAGCGGCGCTCCATCTCCCGCACCGTCCACTTCAGCGCGCCGATCGCCTTGCGCGGATCCGTGACAACGGGTGCGAGCAAATGCGGGATGCGGTCATAGACCGACAATTCCAGCATCTTCGGATCGATCATGATGAAGCGGCATTCGTCGGGGCTGAGGCGATACAGCAGCGACAGGATCATCGTGTTGATCGCCACCGACTTGCCCGAGCCCGTGGTGCCCGCGATCAGCAGGTGCGGCATGCGCGCGAGATCGGCGATCACCGGCGCGCCGCCGATATCCTTGCCGAGGGCGAGGTTGAGCCGCCCAGGGTGCTTCACCCAATCCTCGGCCGCCAGCAGCTCGGACAGCAGCACCGTCTCTCGCCGCGCATTCGGCAGCTCGATGCCGATCACGTTGCGGCCAGGCACGGTGGCGATGCGCACCGCGGTGACCGACATGGACCGCGCGATGTCGTCCGCCAGCCCGATGACGCGCGCCGATTTGGTGCCCGGCGCGGGTTCCAGCTCGTACAACGTCACGACGGGGCCGGGGCGGATCTCCACGATCTTCCCGCGCACGCCGTAATCCTCGAGCACGGTTTCCAGCATGCGGGCATTGCCCTGCAGTGCTTCCTCGCTCGGCCCTGCGGCGCGCTTGACGGGCGGTCCGGCCAGAAGCTCCAGCGGCGGGAAGCGCCAGACATCGTCCTGCAGCGGCAGGCTCGGCTGGCGCGCGGCGGCGGCGGGGCGCAGCGGCGCGCTGCGCTCGGCCACGCGCGGTGCCGCCGGCTTGCGCGCGGCTGGCGGTTCCGGTGCAAGGTTCGGCGCGTCCTGCTGCGGCGCGCGCGTCACCACCGGCACGCCGAAGGACGGCTCGCGGCGCACGGTGGTGGCCGTCGCCTGGCCAGCCTCGGCGGCCTCATCGGCGCGGCGCAGCATGTCGGCCAGCGGCACGGCCGTCTCTCGCCGGCGGCGTATCAGGCCGCCGAGTGCGCGGAAAGGCTGGGTCAGGCTACGCGCGGCGGCACCAGCCGCGCGCGCGGCAAGGCCTGGGCGATGGGCGTCCTGCGCCGGGGTGCCGCTGCCTGCCGTCGCCTGCGCTCGGCCGGCTGCCACTTGGGCGGCGCCCGCGGCTACCTGCGCTGCGCCAGAGGCGACCTGCGCCACGCCGGCGGCGGCCACGCGGCCCGCGCTGGCGGCTGCCGAGGCGGCCGCACTGCCTGCGGCCTTCCCCGCCCGGCCCCATTCGCCGAGCGTCAGGCCCAAGGCGACGAAGGCGAGCAGCGCCGTCACGCCCCAGACGATCATATGCGTCAGCCCCGTCCCGACCGGACCCAGCACGGCTTCCAGCAGGTCGAGCACGCCTTCGGCCAGCGCCGGGCCAGCAGCGCCCGCGGGGCCGGCGGGTGCGGGCAGGCCGGCGGGCAGCGGGAGCAGCGCCAGCGAGGCCGCGGCGAGCGGCAGCGCCGCCAGCAGGCAGGCCAGCCGCAGCACGAAGGGCGACAGCCCCCGATGCGTCGCCAGGCGCCAGGCCCAGGTCATCAGGCAGAGCACGGGCAGCCAGGCGGCAAAGCCCACGCCCTGCAGCAGCACATCGGCCAGATGCGCGCCGAAGGGCCCGGCGAGGTTCGCCGTCTCCCGCGCCGTGGCGGTGGACCAGGACGGGTCGGCCGGGTCGTAGGTCGCGAGCGAGATGCTTGCCACCAGCCCGGCGATGACCAGGAGGAGCGCCAGAAGCTCCGCCAGGCGACGGCGGATCGCCGCCTTGACGGCGGGGGAGGCGAAGCGGCGTCCGGCCGCGGCGAGGCGATCGCCGACCGGCCCCGAGCCTGCGTTGCGACCATCGAAGGCGCGCGGCATTGAGTGACCCATCCTGAAGCAACGTGGCAGTTCTATACCGGAAGTCGTTCAGGATGCACGGTCTGCTTTCGGGGGGATGGCCACCGCCCGGGCGGGGACCCTCCCCACCCGGGCTGTCAGACGCGACCTTATACCGACCGCACGACGTTCCGACCTGCGGGCGCCGTCAGGCGGCCGAGCGCCCGAATGGGCGCCGCCGCACGTGCGTCGTGCGAGGAGCACGCCTGCGGCGTGACGAGCCAAGCGCAGCGCCGGCGACTGAGGGCACGAAGGTGAAACCTTCGTGCGCCCGGTGTTAGCGGATCAGCACCCGGTCGATGCCGTGGATCACGCCGTTGGCGCAGGGGATGTCGGCCTGGATGATGCGTGCCGTCACGCCCTCTGCTGCGCTAACGGTGGCGCCGGCCTCGCCCGTCCCGGCGGCAGCGAAGGTCAGCGGCGTGCCAGCCATGGTGTTGGCTTGCCGCGTCTGGACCAGGGTGGCGGCGGGCATGCGATTCTGGACGACATGCGCCTGGATCGCCGCGGCTGCGAGGACCGGGTCTGCTTCGCGCGCGCCGGTGTCGGCGCGCGGGAAGAGACGGTCCACGATCATCGGGTTGACCTGGTTGATGGCCTGGTTGGTCGGGGCGAAGATCGTGATGTTCTGGGCGTTGCGCAGCTCGTTCACCATGTGGCTGCGCGTCACCGCATTCACCATGCGCGAGTAGTCTTGCATGCCCGCCAGCGTATCGATGCAGTTGCGCGGCTGCGCGGCGGCACCAGTCGGCAGGGCGGCCGCGACGGCGAGGCCGGCGGCGATGGCAAGGCCCCTGAGGGCTGCAGCTTTCGGATGCATGCGGGATCTCCTGTCTGGCCTGGGCAGCCGGTCAGCCGCCATCGGCACCGTGCCGATGAAGGAGATATTTCGTATACAATGCAGGCATGCAACTGAACACGCCGCCATCGTGGTGTCAGGCCTGTGCAGCTTTGCGCGATCCGTGGTGCTGGCGGGCGTTATTCCATCCCCGGCTTCTCGCCGCGCAGGCGCTTCACGCCGGCGCGACGGGCCTTGCCCTCTAGCCGGCGCTGCTGCGACCCGCGGGTTGGCTTGGTCGGCCGCCGGGGTGGTGGCGGCGGCGCGGCGGCGCGCGCCAGCAACTCAGCCAGGCGCTCGCGCGCATCGGTGCGGTTACGGTCCTGGCTGCGGTGGCGGCTGGCCTCGATCACCAGTACGCCCTCCGCGGTCACCTTGCGGCCGGCGAGTTTGCGCAGGCGCTGCAGGATCGCCTCTGGCAGCCCCGCGCGGCCAAGGTCCAGGCGCAGCTGCACCGCGGTCTCGACCTTGTTGACGTTCTGGCCCCCGGGGCCGGAGGCGCGCAGGAACTGCTCCGTGATCGCCGCCTCGGGGATGGGTGGGATGGCCGCCATGCCGCTGGCTTACGCGCCGCACCCGTACCGGGTCCAGCGGCCGATTCCGCATCTGTGAACCGGGCGTGGGGTCGTCGACGTGACTTCGTCACCGACGCGCGGCGCTGGCGGTGCTCTCCTTGCCCTGCCGCGGCGCGGTGCCGCGGCAGGGCAAGGAGAGCGCGAGATGACGAGGAACATGGGCGGGCTCGATCGCGGAATCAGGGCCCTGGCGGGCGTGCTGCTGTTGCTGCTCGGTGCCGTTGGGCCGCTCGGCTGGTGGGGTTTGGTCGGGCTGGTCCCGCTCGGCACGGCGCTGGTCGGCTTCTGTCCGGCCTATCGGCTGCTCGGCATCAACACCTGCGCGCCGGGCAATCGCGCGGCCTGACCCGCTTGCCCGGCGGGTTGTCGGGGCGCGGATATGGCCTGGGTCGCGCGGTGTTCGCGGGCCGCAGACGCAAAGAAGGGCGCCGAGGTTGCCCCCGGCGCCCTGCAGTCTTCGCCGGGCGGCGCCCTTTCGCGCGCCGCCCGCGGTTCAGGCGTCAGCCGATCCGCTCGCCATGCTGGGCGACGTCGAGGCCCTCGCGCTCCTCTTCCTCGGTCACCCGCAGGCCGACGATCACGTCCACGATCTTCAGCAGCACCCAGGTGCCGATGCCCGTGTAGGCGATGGTCAGCAGCACCGACTTGATCTGGATCCAGATCATGCCCGGATTGCCGTAGAGCAGGCCGGAATAGGCGATCGCGGCTTCCGCATCGTCGGTCTTGTAGAGCATGCCATAGGCGAAGACGCCGGTGAGGATCGCACCCACGATGCCGCCCAGGCCGTGCACGTAGAACACGTCGAGGCTGTCATCGATGCCGAGCATCTTCTTCAGCCCCGTCGCGCCCCAGAAGCAGATCACGCCGGCCAGCAGGCCGATCGCCAGTGCCGCGCCGGGGAACACCCAGCCCGAGGCCGGCGTGATGGCAACCAGACCCGCCACCGCGCCCGAAATCAGGCCGAGCACGCTCGGCTTGCCCTTGGCCACCCACTCCGCCAGCATCCAGGCGACCGCGCCGGCCGCGCAGGCAATCTGCGTGACGAGCATCGCCATGCCCGCGCGCGCACCTGCGCCGCCGGCCGAGCCCGCATTGAAGCCGAACCAGCCCACCCACAGCAGCGCCGCGCCGATGACCGCGAGGCCTAGATTGTAGGGGGCCATGTTCTCGGTGCCGTAGCCGATGCGCTTGCCGAGCACGATGGCCGCGACCAGGCCCGCCACGCCGGCATTGATGTGCACCACCGTGCCGCCCGCGAAGTCGAGCGCGCCCCAGGCCCAGATGATGCCGGCCGGGTGCCACACCCAATGCGCGACGGGGGAGTAGATCAGCACCGACCACAGCACGATGAACAGGCAGAGCGCGGAGAACTTCATGCGGTCCGCCACCGCGCCGGTGATCAGCGCCGCGGTGATGATCGCAAACGTCATCTGGAAGATGACGAAGACCGTCTCCGGGATGGTGAAGGCGACCTCGCTGGCCTCGCCGAGGCCAGCGCCCAGCACGAAGGGCTTGTCCCAGGCGATCCCGCTCAGGAACACCTTCGAGAAGTCACCGAGCCACAGCCCGCCATTGCCGAAAGCCAGCGAATAGCCGACCACCATCCAGACGATGGACACGATGGCGCAGATCGCGAAGGACTGCGCCATGGTGGCGAGCACCGACTTCTTCCGCACCATGCCGGCGTAGAACAGCGCCACGCCGGGCACCGTCATCATCAGCACCAGCGCGACGGAGGTCAGCATCCAGGCAGTGTCGCCGGTGTCGATCTTCGGCTCGTCCCCCGCGAAGGCGGTTCCGGCCGCGAGCATCGCCGGCAGCGCAAGGGCTGCGGCCCGCAGAGCCGTTGAACCCTCACGCGCCGGGCGCCCGCTCCGCGGGCTTGGCTCGCGGCACGTGCCGCGGGCCGCATTCGCGGCCTCGGCCGGCTGCGCCAGCCGCAGGTCGTGCATCCTCATTCCCGTCATCCCTTGTTCGTGTTGAGGGCCGCGTGCATCAAAGCGCCGAGCCGTCGGTCTCGCCCGTGCGGATCCGGAGCGCGCGCTCCACGTCCAGCACGAAAATCTTCCCGTCGCCGATCTTGCCGGTGCGCGCGGCACCCGCGATCGCCTCGACCACGGCGTCCACCATCTCGGCGGGCACCGCGACCTCGATCTTCAGCTTCGGCAGGAAGCTCACATGGTACTCGGCACCGCGGTAGATTTCGGTCTGGCCCTTCTGCCGGCCGAACCCCTTCACCTCGGTCACCGTAAGGCCCTGCACGCCGAGCGGGGTGAGCGCATCGCGCACCTCGTCCAGCTTGAAGGGCTTGATGATCGCCATCACCAGCTTCATCGCGCCTCTATCCCCTTTTTTCCGGGCGTACGCGGCTGGCCAATCCAAGCGCCGTGCCAAGCCAGCGAAACCCTGATTTTCCGCGCTGCAGCACGGCGCTTGCGGGGAGATCAGCCTGGCTGGGTTGCGTGGAGGCAATGCAGTTGCACAAAAAACATGCAAGTGCCTAACCCTTGCCGAAACCCGCCACCGGCGCGACTTTCCGTGCCATGACGAATGTCTCCACGATTGAGGTCACGGCCTGCGTCATCGGCGCCGGCCCGGTCGGGGCCACGCTGGCCGCAACGCTGGCCGCCGCCGGCCTGCCAACCGCGGTGGTGGACCGCGCCCCCTTGCCGCCCATGGAGCTGCCCGAATTCGATGGCCGCGCCTATGCCATCGCGCTGACCAGCCAGCGCTTGCTCGACGCCGCCGGCATCTGGGACCGCTTGCCTGCCCCGCCGCAGCCGATCCGGCGGATCGCCGTGCGCGACGGCCGCCCCGGGCAGCGTCCCTCCGCGCTCAAGCTCGATTTCGACGCGGCGGAGATCGCTGAGGGACAGCCCTTCGGCTGGATGGTGGAAGCCCGCGCGCTGCGCGTGGCGCTGAACGCCGCGCTGCCCAGCCTGCCCAATCTGCACGCCTTCGCCCCCGCCGAGGCCGCCGTCACGCGCCACGCGACCCATGCCGAGATCCGCGTCACCGACGCTGCGGGTGGTGCCGAAACCCTGATCCGCGCGCAGCTCGTCATCGGGGCCGAGGGGCGCGAAAGCCCGCTGCGCCGCGCCGCCCGCATCGGCGTGACGCGCTGGGACTACGGGCAGGTCGGCATGGTCGGGGCCTTCGCCCATGAGCACCCGCATGACGGCACGGCGCTTGAGATGTTCCTGCCGAACGGGCCCTTCGCGCAGCTGCCGCTGGCCGCGCCGGGCGCCTTCGGCAACGCGTCCCTGCCGCATGCCTCGGCCTATGTCTGGTCGGAGAAGACCGCGCTCGCGCGCCGCTTCCTGGCGATGGACGACGCCGCCTTCGGGCGCGAGCTCGGCCGCCGCATGGGCGATCACCTCGGCGCCATCCGCCCGATCGGGCGGCGCTGGTCCTATCCGCTATCGGCACTCTGGGCCGAGCGCTTCACCGCCGTGCGGCTCGCCCTGGTCGGCGATGCCGCGCATGGCATCCATCCCATTGCGGGGCAGGGGCTCAACCTCGGTTTTCGGGATGTCGCCGCGCTGGCCGAGGAGTTGATCGCCGCGGTCGCCGCCAATGAGGATCCGGGCAGCGCGGAGGTTCTGGCGCGCTACCAGGCGCGGGCGCGGCCGGATGCGATGCTGATGCTGGGTGCGACCCATGTGCTGGAGAAGCTGTTCGGCAATGATTTCGGCCCGCTGCGCCTGGCGCGGCGGATCGGCATCGCCGCGGTGGACCGCATTCCCGCGCTGAAGACCGCCTTCGCCCGCCAGGCGATGGGCATGCGCCCGGGCCTTGCGGGCCTGCTCGGCGGCCAGGGCCTGATGCCCCCCAGCGCTGGGCGATAGCCCTCTCCCCCCGCAGGGGGGAGAGGGTTGGGTGAGGGGGGCTGCCGACAGCGGATGAGGCTCGGCGGCCTGCGCCACGCCTTCGCCCTCCCCCACCCGCGCAGCGGTCTAGAAAAGACTGGCTTGGTCCACCGGCCCGAAGCCGCGGCGGTGATGCGGCGTCGGGCCGCGTTGCGCCAGCGCCGCGCGATGCGCCGCCGTCGGGTAGCCCTGATGCGCGGCGAAGCCATAGCCCGGCCAGCGCCGATCGAGCCGCGCCATCGCCCGATCCCGGATCACCTTCGCCAGGATCGAGGCCGCAGCGATCGAGAAGCTCGCCGCATCGCCGCCCACCACCGCGCGCACCGCGCAGGGTAGGCGCGGCGGCTGGTTGCCATCCACCAGTGCGAGGTCGGGCAGCGAGGGCAGCCGCGCCAGCGCACGCTGCATCGCCAGCTGGCTGGCGCGCAGGATATTGAGCCGCCCGATCTCGGCCGCCGAGGCCGCCGCGATGGCGTGTTCCAGCAGCCCTTCGCGCGCGGCGTCGAGCAGCGCGGCGAAGGCGGCGTCGCGCCGTGCGGCGGTGAGCTTCTTGGAATCATCCAGCAGCCGGGCGAGTGCGACCGGCGGCGGCGCCAGGAACACCACCGCGGCCGCCGTCACCGGCCCCGCCAGCGGTCCGCGCCCGGCCTCATCGAGCCCCGCGACGCGTCCCCCGTGTTCCGACTCCAGGCTGAAATCCGGCATGGCCGGGGATAAAGCAGATCGCGGGCAGCCTGTCCCGCCACGCCGTCAGGACGTGCGCCGCTCGGCCTGCTTGAGCGCGACGCAAAGCCGGGAAAAAGCATACCAGAACGCCCCGTGCCCTGCCGCTTCGTGACCCGGGACAGGGTCTGCCCGTTGCGGCTCGCCGCGCCGCAACAGCGGCAGGCGCGCCTCGAAGCGGCCGCGCATGTTTTCCAGGAAGGCCGATGTCGCGGCCATGTACTGTTCCAGCATCTCGGCGGCGATCTCGATCTCCGCCAGGCCCCGTCCGTCATGCGCCAGCGACTTCAGCCGCCGGCTGTCGGCGGCTAGCGCCAGATGCAGCTTGTGCAATTCCGCCAGGTGCTTCGCGATAGCGAGGCGGTGCTCGCGTGCGGGGTCGGTGTCGGTCATGGCGCCCTCCGCGCGCAGCCTGCATGGGCAGCGCTTGCGCGGCGGTTAACGGCGCACACCGTGCAACGCCGCGAGATCCTCGGCGGTGTCCACGTCACGCAGCGTGCGCAGCAGTGCGACGCGCCGGCCGCGACAATTCGCCAGCGTGTCGGCCAGCGCATGGCGGGTGGACCAGCGCACGCCGTCAAAGGGGTGCGCGGGCCGGCGCGGCCCGAGGCCGACCAGCCAATAGCCGCCATCCTCGGCCGGGCCGAACACCGCATCGGCGCGCCCGAGTGCCCGAAACGCTGCGGCGAGATCGGCGCGCGAAAGGTCGGGGATGTCGGACCCGACCAGCACCGCGCGGCGATGCCGCGACAAGGCGCGCAGCATCCGCGCGCCAAGGTCGCCATGGCCTTGCAGCTGCCGTGGGGCGCGTGCTGGCCAGCGCGTGCGCGCATGGTCGGGGGTTGCGGCCAGCACCAGCTGCCAGCGCGGGTCGCGAGCTTCGCGGAGCGTCGCGGCCAGCTGCGCGCGGTAGAAGCGCAGCGCCGCCATCGCGCCGATGCCGCGCGCCAGCCGCCGCTTCACCGCGCCCAGCCGCGGCGCGCGCGCGAAGACGATGACGGTATCGCCCTTCATGTCAGTCCGACCCTCAGACGCCGGGCGGGCCGCCTCCGCGGCCCTTGGCTTCGCCGCATGCGCGGCGGGCCGCATTCGCGGCCTCGGCGCCCTGCGGCCGCCGCACGTCGCATCGTCGCAGCCGGTCTCACTGGCGCCGCCCCGCATAGATGCGCGCGATGCGGCGCGGCGGCACGCCGAGGAACCAGAGCGAGAGGCACAGCAGGTTCCGCGCCGAACGCCGGTGCCAGCCCTCGCGCCGCCAGCGATCCGCGCTGGTCAGCGCCGCGACATCGAGCGCGCCGAGCCGTTCGCGGCCCAGCCGCCGGACCAGGTCCACATCCTCCATCAGCGGCAGCGGCCGCATCCCGCCCACCGCCACCAGCAGGTCGCGGTGGATCAGCAGCCCCTGGTCGCCATAGGGCAGCGCCAGCGCGCGGCAGCGCCAGGCAACGGCCCGTTCCAGCCGGCGCGCGGCGGGGGCGGCGTCGTCCAGCGCGAAGCGGAAATGGAAGGCGCGGCCGGGCTCGGCCATGGCGGCGCGCACCGCCGCCGCCCAGCCGGGCGCGAGCCGCGTATCGGCATGCAGCAGCAGCAGCCAGGGCCCGCGC
>Ga0315900_10012560_pt1 | contig 10377 bp, 8 predicted proteins | sample LakEriMetagenome_FD_203521 | JGI IMG/M metagenome (GOLD analysis project Ga0315900, IMG submission 203521) | Freshwater fungal communities from buoy surface, Lake Erie, Ohio, United States - Buoy 12 MA114 | ecosystem: Environmental > Aquatic > Freshwater > Lake > Lake biofilm | place: USA: Lake...
GTGAATACTGCGTTAAGGTAATGTGAGGCAGCCCGGAATAGTGCCGCGCCGTCTTGCACGTCCAAGTGGGGACCTGATGCCTCTCAGATCGTCATCGTCACCACTACTCGAGCGATAGCTTATTGCTTCCTGAACTCCAGCTTGTAGAAGTGGAAGTCGGGACTATGCAATTCCACCTTGAAGCCGGTGACCTTATGGTCGCCGTCGAACTGGAAGGTGATGTAGCCTGGTTCGAGGAAGGGGTCGGTGTGTTGCCACTCGAACGTATCGAAATGCCAGTGGGCCAGGTTGCCGGTGAAGAGGTCCTTGGCAGGCAGGAAGGTGAGATGGAGGATGCCGTTCGTCTCGGTGACCGTTGCGCTGCCGTAGATCTTGTCGGTATAGGTGCCCGTATAGGCAGATAGAGGGAGGGAGGGCTTGGTCTTCACCGTTCTGGATGCCAGACGTTCCGCGCGGCGCTTGGCGTCCTCCTCCTGGTTGGCCTTCACGCGGGGCAGCATTTGCGCAACGGGGTCGGCCTTCCCCTCTCCGAGATAGAGGTCCAGCACCTTGTTGGTGATGGCGAACACGCTGTAGCTCTCGCCATTGCCCAGACAGATCACAGCAAGGTCCCTGTCGGGCACCACAGCATGGTTGAGGATGAAACCGGGCATGCCTCCGCTGTGGGTGATCACCTTGTTTCCGTTGTTGTATTCCACGAACCAACCCAGTGCTGCTCCGTCGCGTCGACCGCTCATGGCCAGATGCGTGGTGGTGAGCGTGCGGAAGGTGCCGGCCTTGAGGAAGGCCTTGTCGCCCACCTTGCCTTCATTGGCCCACATGGCGTCCCACTTGGCCAGGTCGGTGATGCAGCTGTTGATGCCCGTGGCCCCATCGGCGCCCTTGAGCGCCTGGTAGGGCATGCTCTTCTGTGGCGCGGCCGGGTCCTGTCCCTTGCGTACATGGGGAAGCGCGACGTCGGTGAAGTTGGCCAGGTCGGCTGTCTCGACAGTGGTGCGCGTCATGCCCAGCGGTTGAAGGATGCGCTCGGTGACGAATGCGTCCCAGGTCTTGCCGCTCACGGCCTCGATGAGCTGCGCGGCTGCGATGTACATCAGGTTGCTGTACCCGAATTCGTCGCGGAAGGCATGGGTGAAGGGTTCGTTGGCGTGACGCTCCAGAATACTGCGCTGGTCGTGGTCGGTGCCGTACCACAGCAGGTCGCCGTCGAAGGTGATCCATCCGCTCCGGTGGCAGAGCAGGTCTTTCACCATCATCTGTTCCGTCACATACGGAACAGGTGTCCTGAACCAGGGCATGTGTTTCACGACGGGGTCGTTCCAGGCCAGCTTGCCGTCATCGACCAACAGGCCTATGGCACAAGCTGTGAAGGCCTTGCTTATGCTGGCGATGAAGAAGATGGAGTTCGGGGTCACGGGATCGGCCTTGGCCAGGTCGAGCTTGCCGTAGCCCTTGCTCCAGACCAACTGGCCATCCTTCACGATGCCTACGGCCAACCCGGGCTGGTCGAACTTCACCACAGCGTCCGCGACGTAGGCATCAAGGGCGTTCAGGTCCGGTTGTTGGGCTGAAAGGCCAAGCGAGAGAACGAGCGCAAGGCTGGCGAGGATGGGTCGGATGCTCATGGTGCGAAGATGGTCGATCGGTATCTTTTCTGGTCTGTCGACATCGTTTTTGCAGTACGAACAGGGTGAAGCCGATGGGTAGGGGAGCGGCCCACGACGAACAACACCGGGCAAAGCCGGCCTGCATTCTCACTGTGGCCTTCTGTTCTCGATACGGACCCTGTAGTTCGTTGTCCGGTGGTGGATCGTTGGCTTTCTTGACCGTGTCAACACAGCATCATCCATGGCCAGGAAACAAAATGCCCGGTCTATTCAGACCCGACACTGACCTCGATCTCCGAAGGCATGACCTTGGCTCCCTTCAACTTGGTCTCAGCGGTCACTCCTTCAATTACCTCCAGGTTGATGCCATCGCTCAGTCCGGTCTTGATGTAGGTCCTTTTCCAGTCTTCACCGTCCTTCACTTGAACAAAGGCACTGTCGCCCTTCACGTTGAACTCCACGATGCTCTCGGGCACGGTTAGCACGCTGTCCCGTTCTTCGAGCACGATGTCAGCGTTGGCGCTGTATCCGCTGCGCAACGTTTGCCCCTCCTTCAGTTTCACGGCGGCGCGGATCTCGAACTGGATGGCGCCGTTCTCTTCCACACCCTTCGGAGCGATGTATTCCAGTTCGGCATCCCACTTGGCATTGTCAATGGCACCCACCGTAAGCACAACGGGCATGCCCAGTTTCACCTTGCCCACTTCGCTCTCGTCCACCTTTCCTTGGAAGATCAGGTCGTTCATGTCGGCAATGGCCGCTATGGTGGTACCCTCATTGAAGTTGTTGCGCTCGATCACGCTGTTGCCCTCCTTCACGGGCACATCGAGCACCATGCCGTTGATGGTGCTTCGCACGATGGTGTTGCCCGCACTGCTGCGACTGATGCCGTCGCGTACCACTTGTAGCGCCTCCTGTGCTGCGGCCACTTCCTGTTTGGCGTTCTTCAGGGCAATATCGAACGTCTGCATCTCGGCCGCGCTGATCACACCCTTGTCGGCCAGGGGCTTGTTCCGGTCGAAGTTGAGCTGGGCGTTCTGCTGCGCGATCTCGGCATTGCGCAAGCGGTTCTCGGCGTTGCTCAGGCTCAGCATGTCGGGCACGATCTTGATCTTGGCCAGGGGCTGGTCCTTCTTCACGATATCGCCCGCTTCCACATAAAGCTCGGCGATGATGCCGCTGACCACGGGTTTGATGAGGATCTCCTTGCGCGGCACGATCTTGCCGTTGGCCACGGTCTTCTTCACCACGTTGTTGCGCTTCAGCGTTTCGATGGTGAACTCATCCGGCTTGCTGGCGCTCTTCTGGTAGAGGAAGTACATGGTCCAGATGAAGAGGACGCCAAGTCCGAGGAAGAGGAGGTATTTGACAATGCGGTTCATGGTGTGTTGTTGTCGTACCGGCCCGGCCGGCATCGCGTATGGGATCTACTCTGCTCTTAGTGCGTCCACGGCTTTGATGGCAAGGGCTCTTCGCGCGGGCAGCAGACCGGCCAATAACCCGCTGGCAATGAGAACGGCGAAGGCCACCAGGGCCACGAAGAGGTCAACCCCGGGGTTCTTGAAGAAATCCGCATCGCCGGCCACCGATCGGATGACCTCCAGGACACCCACCCCGACCAACAGCCCGAAGTAGCCGGCGATGAAGGTGAGCGTGAGGGCCTCCTGCACGATCTGGCCGGTGATGTTGCGCGGTGTGGCACCGAGGCTGCGGCGGATGCCGATCTCCTTGGTGCGCTCCTGGATGCTCACGAGCATGATGTTGCCGATGCCGATGGCACCCGCAAGCAATGTGCAGATGCCCACGAACCAGCTGAGGCCACCGATACCGATGAAGAGACCGTTCATCATGCCGTAGAACTCCTGCATGTTCCAACTGCCAAAAGCGCTTTCGTCCGTGGGGTCCACGCGGTGTTTGCGGGCCATCAGTGAGCGGATCTGCTTCTCCACTTCGGCCACGTCCACACCCGGTTTGGCAACGATGGTGAACCAATGCACTTCGTTCAAGGCGTTGAAGGCCTTCTGGAAGGTGGTGAAGGGCACATAGATCTTGGCATCGGGGTTGTCGCCCATCTCGGCGCTGCTCTTCTTCTTGCTCACACCGATGACCTGGAAGTAGACGCCGTTGATCTTGATGTATTTGCCGATGGGCTCTTCGGGCTTGAAGATCTGGTCCACCACATCCTGGCCGATCACTGCCACCTTGCGCTCTTCGCTGAGGTCGGCATGGTTGAGGAAGCGCCCCTGCGGCAGGCGGATGGCTTCCACCTGGATCACTTCGGGCTCGCTGCCATACACGCTGAAGGCGCCCACCTTGCCGTTGTAGCTGACGTTGTTGCCGCCCTGCCAGCCGCCCAGTTGCAACTGTGGTGAACAGACCTCAATGCCCGGTACGTTGTTGCGGATGATGCTGATGTCCTCGTTGTCGAAGGTGAAGCTGCGTCCCTTCTGGAAGCCCGCGTACGGCTTGGTGGTGGGCATGGTCCACAGGAAGGCGCTGTTCGTGGCGAAGCCTTCGAAGCCGCCCAACACTGCGTTCTTCAGGCCATTGCCCATGCCCAGCATCACCACCAGCATGAAGATGCCCCAGCCCACACCGAACATGGTGAGGAAGCTGCGGAGCTTGTTGCGGCTCAGCGTGTTCCAGATCTCTCCCCAGCGGTCGCTGTCGAACATGGCGTTATTCGTCGCGTAAGGCTTCAATGGGACGGATGGCGGCGGCGCGGCGTGCGGGGATGAAACCGGCCAGAGCACCGGAGACGATGAGCGCGATCAAGGCATAGATGGCCACATCGACCTGGATGGTGGGGTCGCGGAAGAACTCGCTGCCGGGCACCACGCTCGCGATGCCCTCCATGAGGAACACCCCGAGCACCAGCCCCATCCATCCGGCCAGTGCGGTGATGAAGACGGCTTCCAGGATGACCTGACCGACGACGTTGGCAGGCGTGGCACCCAAGGCCTTGCGGATGCCGATCTCCCGCGTGCGCTCCTTCACCACGATGAGCATGATATTGCTGACACCCACGATGCCGGCAATGAGCGAACCGATGCCCACGAACCAGAGAAACGCCGTGATCCCGTTGAAGATGTTGCTCATGGTGCCCACGTTCTCCACATTGTTGTTCACCCACAGCGCGCGTTCGTCGGTGGGGTCGAAATCATGACGCCGTGCCAGGGTGTGTACTGCACGTTCCTGGGCTTGTTTGGCACCGGCTATGCTGGCATCCGCGAAACTGAACATGATATCGTCCACGATGCCCTTCGCATTGAAGACCTTTTGCGCGGCGGCAAGGGGTATGAACACGGGGCTGCGCTCGCCGCGTTCGGGGCCGCCGGTCTCGTACTCGTAAAGGCCCACCACCTCGAAGGGGATGCCGTTCACGTTCACCCACTTGTGCAGTGGGTCCTCCTTCTTGAACAGTTCCTCGCGGCAATCCTGGGCGATGACGATGACCTTGCGCTGCTGCACCTGGTCCACCTCATTGATGAAACGGCCTTGCACGATCTGCTGATGCTGCAGCTCGCGGAACTCCGGTTCGATACCCCGGATGGTGTAGTTGCCCGTGTTCATGCCGTACTGCAGCTTGCTCTGGCCGCGCCACACGCTATACTGGCCACTGATGAACTCGATGCCCGGTATGGCGTTCCGAAGGGCGTCGATATCGCTGTCCTCCAGCTCGATCTTACGGTTAGGGGGCAGGCCCTTCCACGGTTTGCTGGTCTCGTTTCCCCAGATGCGGATGCTGTTGGTGGCGGTATTGCGGAAATTGTAACTGAAGCCGTTGCGCAACCCGGCCCCGGCACCGAGAAGGATGATGAGCATGAAGATCCCCCAGAACACAGCGAAGCCGGTGAGCACGGCCCTCAGCTTGTTCTTGCCGATGCTCTGGAACACCTCGCCCCACTTCTCCTTATCGAACATCGCCAGCGGGCTTTTTCACATCCAACACGCCATCCATCCGGGTGCTCAGGCTCTTGGGGTCCAGGTGGGCGTTCTCGATCAGTCCATCGCGCAGATAGATCACACGTTCCGTGGCGGCCGCCACTTCGCGTTCGTGGGTCACGATCACCACGGTCTTGCCCAGGTCGCGGTTCACCTGGGTCAGGAGATCCATCACCTCATGGCTGGTCTTGCTGTCCAAGGCGCCAGTGGGTTCGTCGGCCAGGATGATCTTGGGTTCGCTGATCAGTGCCCGGGCGATGGCCACACGTTGCTTCTGGCCACCGCTCATCTCGTTGGGCATGTGGTGGGCCCACTCGCGCAGGCCTACGCGTCCCAGCATCTCCAAGGCCATTTCGTTACGCTTGCGCCTTGCCACACCCTGGTAGTACAGCGGCAAGGCCACGTTCTCCATGGCGTTCTTGAACGTGATCAGATTGAAGCTCTGGAAGACGAAGCCGATGTATTTGCTACGCAACAGGGCGTTCTCGGTCTCGCTCTGGCTTCGGATCAGCATGTTGTCCAACAGGTACTCGCCGCTGTCGTAGTTGTCCAGGATTCCGATGATGTTCAGCAGGGTGCTTTTTCCCGATCCGCTGCTGCCCATGATGCTCACCAGTTCCCCGGCATCAATGTGCAGGTCGATCCCTTTGAGCACCTGCAGGATGTTGGCGCCTGTTCGGTAGGATTTGCGGATGCCGGTAAGCTGGATCATGCGTGGTAGCTGCGTGTGCCCTTTACGGGAACGCTACGAAAGTACCGGGAGGGCTGTTCGGCAACAGGGCGTATACACGAACGGTGAGGAGCGGGGAGGAATGGTTCAGGAGCACATGTCGCTCACTCATCCCGCTGTGGCGGTTGTCAATTCGTCGCGGGTGGTGCCAAGAAGGTCCACCAAGGCCTCTGTGATGCCAGGGTGTGTGAACCGGAACCCTTCACGCAGCAGGCGGGAGGGGACCACGCGCCGGCTCTTCAGGATGAGCTCTGTTTCGGTGCCCAGGAGCAGGGCCCCCAGTTCCAGCATCCAGCGCGGTTGCGGCAGCGCGATCAGCGGACGGTAGCGCGCCCGAAGCAGTTCCATCAGGTAGCCATCGCGTGCGGGCTCCGGGGCCGCTATATCGTATACACCGCTCGCATCGGACCTTTCGAGCAGGTGGTCCACGGCGCGGCACAGGTCCAACGCATGTATCCAGCTCACGAACTGTTCACCACCGGCGTGCCTGCCGCCAAGCCCTGAACGGGTGAGCTGTACCAACCTGGGCAGCACGCCACCTTCGGGGCTCAGCACCATGGCGCTGCGCAACAGGGCCACCCGTGTGCGTGGCAGCTGGAAGCTCAGGGCCATGGCCTCCCAGCTCCGGGCCACTTCCACGCTGAAGCCTTCGCCCAGTTCGCCTGTGTATTGGTCCATGGCCCGGTCCTCAGCATGGCGATAGATGGTGGCGGTGCTGAGTTGAAGCCACGCCTCTGGCGGGTCGGTACAGCGGGACAGGGCATCGCCCAAAGCGATCGTGCTGCTCAGACGGCTGTGCAGGATGGTCCATTTGCCACTGGCGTTGTATCGACGGTCCACAGTGGCGCCAGCAAGTCCGACCACTGCGCGGGCACCGTTCAAGTGTTGTTCAAGGTCCCGCGGGCGTTCGGGGTCCCAGTGCACATGGCTGATCCCGCTGCGCTCCTCGCTGGGACCTCGGGTCAGCACAATGACCGGGATGTCGCGTTCGCTGAAGTGTCGGGCGAGAACACGGCCCATCAAGCCTGTGCCGCCGGCCATTACGATATGTCTTGGGATGCTCATGTCGTCAGATGTTCAGTGTTTTCGAGCGGTGATCAGGAGGTAGCGGAACAGATCGCGCTGGGTGCCCAAGGCAATACCGTACAGGCAGCTTTTCAGGTGGGCGTTCTCCAGTGGATCCAGCCGTTTTCCGGTGAAGAGGTTGCGGAGCCTGGTCCAGGCCATGAGGGGAAGACCGTGCACAGCGCTGGGCGCAACCCGGTAACTGAGGTCAGCAATGCGGATATCGGCGAACCCAACGCGTTCCATCGCGCGCACGAAGGCCTGTTGCCGGGGAAAGCAGGGGACGGCCCAGCCTTTTTCCACGGTGCGCACCATGCGTTTACGCAACCCCGTGGGTGGCTTGAGTATGAACCCGTCAACCAGTGCGATCCGGCCACCGGGTCGCAGGATGCGGGCGGCCTCGGACAGCACATCGGATTTGCCCTGGCCGCTTCCGTAACATAGGCTTTCCAAGGCATATACACCGTCCATCGTGCCGGAGCGCAGGCCCGTTCCACGGAAATCGCGCAGGTGCATGGTAACGGGGAGGTGCGCTCGTACGGCAAGGGCCCGGCCTTCCTCCACCTGTTCACGCACCACGGTGAATGCCTGCACGGCACACGTGTAGGTGCGTGCCACCAACCTGGCGGAGCTGCCGTAGCCACAACCCAGGTCGGCGAGCTGTTGACCCGGTCGGGGCCGCAGTTCACCCACCACGCGATGCACCAGGTCTTCGAGCATGGTGCTCCGGTCCCACGGTGCGGTAGGCCATTGCCAGTGCCCGAAATGCAGGTGACCTTCCTGGCTCCAGAGCTTGTACAGTGCTGCGCTGGCGTGGAAGTGGTCCACAACGCGTGGGTCAATGTCGACCGTGGGCGAGGCGAGAAGCTCGTTGGTTGTCATTGCGCTTATGTGTTGAAGTTTCAAGAAAAAATGAAACATTGGGTCAAAAGAAACAAGCTACCGTAGCAGGGTGGAAGCGGCCTTGAGGAACCACTGTACATCGCTGCGCGTGCTGCGTTCCAGCACGGCATCGATCCGGCTGGTGATGTCGTGCAGGTCGTTGGCCATTTGTTTGAACGCCTTGCTCTCGTTGCTGGTACCGCTGGTCTGTTTCAGTTCGCCCAACAGGCGCACCATGGGTTCCAGTTCGCGCTTCTTGCGTTCGCGGGTGATGTTCGTGGCGATCTTCCACACGTCCTTCTCGGCCTGGAAGAACTCGCGGCGTTCCCCGGTCTTCAGGATGCGGTCCACCAGATGCCAGTCGATCAACGCGCGCAGGTTCATGTTGGCATTCCCCCGGCTGATGTTCAACTGGTCCATCACATCCTCGGTGCTCAAAGGGTCAGGGCTGATCAAGAGCAAGGCATGCACTTGGGCCATACTGCGGTTGATGCCCCATTGGCTCCCGAAAGCGCCCCAGGCCTGGATGAACTTGTCCTTTGCTTCGTGGAGTTCCATGGTGCCCGTGATGATGGCCCAAAGGTATGATCATAATAGCTGTACTTCCAAATATTATTGAAAGATAAGTGGGTCAGGTCGCCTGTGAACAACTTGGACAGGTGTGATCGCTGCCGGACCGGCCAGCGCTGATAGCTTGCCGGTTCCCGATCGCCATGGAATCCATCACACTCGCCGAGCCGCCAAGCTCCTACGGTCCACCTCAGGCACCGTTGCTGGAGCTGCTCGAACGTCATTTCGGATACAGGTCCTTCCGTCCGCTTCAGTTGGAGGTCATCGAGCATGTGCTGCATGGACGCGATGCCCTGGTGCTGATGCCCACGGGCGGCGGCAAGAGCATTTGCTATCAACTTCCAGCATTGGCCTTACCGGGTCTCACCGTTGTGATGTCGCCGCTCATCGCCTTGATGAAGGACCAGGTGCAGGCCCTTCAGGGCAATGGTGTTCCGGCGGCGTTCCTGAACAGTTCGCTGGAGTTCGATGAGGAGCGCCAGATCCACCAGCAATTGCGCAATGGGGACCTGAAGTTGCTGTACCTATCACCGGAACGGCTTTTTCAACCGGGCTTCCTGGACCGTCTGGCCGAACTGAACGTGAACCTGTTCGCGGTGGATGAGGCGCACTGCATCAGCAGTTGGGGCCACTCGTTCCGTCCGGAGTACAAGCAGTTGCACGTGTTGAAGCAGCGATACCCGGAGGTGCCGCTGATCGCGCTGACGGCCACTGCCGATCGCACCGTACGTGGTGATATCGCGCATAGTCTCGGTCTGCGTGAGCCGCAGGTGTTCATCAGCAGCTTCGACCGGCCGAACCTGTCCTTGGCGGTGCTGCCTGGCCAGGACCGATGGCGCGCCATTGAGCGCATCATGGGCCGGCATGCTGGTAAAAGTGGTATCATCTACTGTAACAGTCGAGCCGGTGCCGAAAAACTGGCCGCGAAGTTGCAAGCCATCGGAGTGAATGCGGACCACTACCACGCGAAGCTTGACGCGTTGGAACGAAGCCGCGTGCAGGATGATTTCATCCAGGGCAAGCTGCATGTGATCTGTGCCACCATCGCCTTCGGTATGGGAATCGACAAGGCCGATGTGCGTTTCGTGGTCCACTACAACATGCCGGGTACGGTGGAAGGCTACTACCAGGAGATCGGTCGTGCCGGTCGTGATGGCAAGCCGGCCGAGACCATTCTCTTCTACAGTTATGCCGATGTGCAGACGCACATGCACTTCGCTGAGGAGATCCAGGACCCGCGCTACAAGGAGGTGGTGATCGCGAAGCTGGACCGAATGAAGGAATACGCGGAAGCACAGGTGTGTCGTCGCACCATCCTGCTCAGCTACTTCAGCGAAGAGACGGTGGAGGCCTGCGGCAACTGCGATGTGTGCAAGGACCCGCCGAAGTACTTTGATGGGACGGTGCTCGCGCAGAAGGCGCTCAGCGCAGTGTTCCGCAGTCGGCAACAGTTGCCCATGAGCGTGCTGGTCGATGTATTGAAAGGCACCCACAGCCCCGCTGTACAGGAGAACGGCTGGGACCGTATCAAGACCTTTGGTGCCGGGAATGATGTCAGCGCGTTCGCATGGATCATGT
>Ga0315900_10012561_pt1 | contig 10377 bp, 7 predicted proteins | sample LakEriMetagenome_FD_203521 | JGI IMG/M metagenome (GOLD analysis project Ga0315900, IMG submission 203521) | Freshwater fungal communities from buoy surface, Lake Erie, Ohio, United States - Buoy 12 MA114 | ecosystem: Environmental > Aquatic > Freshwater > Lake > Lake biofilm | place: USA: Lake...
CCAAGTCCGGCGAGTTTGGGTCCAAGTCCGCCTCATCTGGGTCCATGTTCGCGGAACGTGGGTCCATGTCCGGCGCGTCCGGGTCCCAGTGCGGGGCACCTGGGGCCGGGGGTGGGGTGAGTGCGCACAGTATATATAAGGTATAGGCGCGCTGGGTGGCAGTGGTGGGCTGCGGGGTTGGCTACCGGTGCTTCAGGGAAGAGATGAGGGGGCGGACAAGTGGGTATCGGGCAGGGTCCTCTTTGTAAGACACCATGGAGATTTGATGGGCCTATACAGAGCCTCCGCAACGTACTCTGCAAAAACACGCTATATTGGCTTCACCTGTATATGTCACAATCAAACGCTCGATCCTAGCGCAACAATGAAAGTCCTACTCCTCCTCTCATTTACAATCTGTTCGCTCGCGGCAAAAGCCCAAACCGTCTTCTTCCACTTCAACGATGGAAGTACCGTGAGCTACCCCATAACAGAAGTCCGCAGCACCGATTTCGCGGATGGAAACATGCGCGTGTTCCTTTGGGATGGAACCACCTATAGCTGGAGTATGAGCAGTTTGACAAATTATCAGTTCAATGACCTTGTCACCGGATTGCATGGTGACACTACAGCCCTCACACCACTTGTGGTTTATCCGAACCCGTCCAGTGGAGATGTAACAATTGGTTTTGAGGTGCATGGGGAGGGTGAAGTGCGTTTAGAGGTCTTTGACACACAAGGCGTATTAGTGAGGGCAGTATTTATGGGCAGGCTTCCGCAAGGCCCCCAGCAACTGCATTGGGATGGGCACGATGCCAAGGGCCAACCAGTAGCAGCGGGCAACTACCTCTGCCGCCTCGTACAAGGTCTGCGAGCAGCGAGTAAGCAAGTCATTGTCCAACGCTGACCCTGTGATGCACCCTACCATGATCCGCTTCTATTTCTTCTTCCTTTGGGTGTTCACCGCTGTGCTTGGTCATGCGCAGGGAACAATGAACATCTACCAGACTAATGGATCGATCCTACAGGTCGCCCTGAGCAGTATCGACAGCGTAACATACCAGACTACGCCGCCGCCTTTAATGCGTATCCATCAAACGGGAGGTAGCATCTTGAGTCTCGCCGTTGCCGATATCGATAGCATCACCTACAGCACTGGCGGTGCGCCTGGCACAGCACAAGTGGCAACACTGCCCGCCTCGGCTGTAGGCAGTACCACGGCAGTTTGCGCTGGCACGATCAACAGTGACGGAGGCTCTACCATTACGGCGCGGGGCATCTGCTACAGCACCATCCCGCTGCCTAACCTGAGCGGGCCCACGGTATCAACAGGGGCTGGGCTGGGCACATTCCAGGTCCAACTGCAGGGGCTTCAACCAAATACACTGTACTATGCTCGCGCCTACGCGACCAACACTCAGGGCACGGCATATGGTAACGAGGTGGCCTTTACCACGGGATTCGATCCTGGTGGCGGTGTGCTGCCTACGGTGGTAACCACTGAACCGTTCGGGGTAAATGGGTACTCAGCCAACACAGGTGGTCAGGTTACCAGCGATGGGGGCAATACAGTGGTGGCTCGCGGTGTGGTTTGGAGCACGGGCCCCAACCCTACTCAGGCCAACAGCTTCACAGTGAATGGTGCAGGCATGGGAAGCTTCAGTACTACACTCAATAACCTGCAATCCAATACGGCGTATTTCGTGCGAGCTTACGCTACCAATGGCAACGGTACGTCTTATGGTGGAACCTATCAAATCACCACCGGCCCACCCAGCCTGGCTGGGGTCAATACTGATGGAGTGAACGGAATAACGGCTAGCTCGGCCACTGCTACAGGCACGGTTGTACATCAGGGCGGCGTTGTGGTAACGGAACGTGGCTTTTGCTGGAGCACTAGCCCCAACCCCTCCTTACAGAACAACCAAGGCATTGTCATAGCTGGCAGCGGCATGGGCGGCTTCGTTGGCAATCTGAGTGGCCTCTCTGGCAACACCACATATTACGTGCGGGCCTATGCCACCAATAGTATTGGAACGTCTTATGGCAGCCAACTACAGTTCATCACCAGCCCTGTGCCTCCAACTGTGATCACAACCACGGTAAGTAATGTTACGGCATTCACCGCAACCAGCGGAGGCAACGTCACTGCTAGTGGTGGTTCAGCAGTAACGGCTCGAGGAGTATGTTGGAGTACAAGCCCGAGTCCAACAGTGACAGACAATCTTACTAGCAATGGCTCAGGTTCTGGCTCGTTTACAAGCAATCTAACGAACTTATTGCCCAGCACTACTTACTATGTAAGAGCCTATGCTGTTAACAGCAGCGGTACGGCTTACGGCAATCAGGCACAGTTCACTACGACAGATGGATCAGCGGTACTGAGCACGACAACACCTAGTAACATCACAGCTATTTCGGCCACCTCGGGCGGCACTATCACAAGCGATGGTGGCTTAAGTATTACCATGCGAGGAGTATGCTGGAGCACTAACCCCAACCCAACAACCGCGGACAATGTGACCAGCAATGGCACTGGAACAGGCACCTTCACAAGCAATCTTACCAATCTTCAGCCCAATACGTTGTACTACGTGAGAGCGTATGCATTGAATGGCTTTGGCACAGCTTACGGAAACGAGTTTTCGTTTACGACCTCCAATGGTGTGCCTGTACTAACCACTGCAGCAGCATCTTCTGTTACCACTAATTCTGCCGTTTCGGGTGGCACAATTCTAAGCGATGGTGGCGCACAGATCAACGCACGTGGAGTGTGCTACAGCACAAACCCCAATCCAACAATAGCAAACAACACAACGTCCGATGGCATAGGTTCTGGCTCTTTCAGCAGTCCTTTGACAAATTTGCTGCCGGGAACAACATACTATGTACGCGCCTATGCCAGTACAACATTTGGCACAGGCTATGGTGGCGAAGTGCAGTTTACCACACAGAACATAGCGCTACCGACCGTTTCTACTGAATCCATATCAATTCAAATTGGCGCTTCGGTTCTAGCCATTGGAGAAATTACAGAGGCGGGTGGTGCGCCAATTACGTCCCATGGATTCTGCTGGAGCACCTCGCCTAATCCAACTACTTCAAACAACCTGATTGACCTGGGCACTGGACAGATAGGTCAATTTGAATCCGTAGTTACAGGACTCTCAGACAATACGACATATTATTTCAGGGCATTTGCTGCCAATGCCCAAGGAATTCAGTATGGACAGAACTTTGCTTTCAGCACCCCTGTATTCCCCAAAGTGACCGTACTTCAACCGTTGCAGTTCCAAGGTAACCTAGAAAGTACATGGGCCATGAATTGGGGAGCAACGCCGGACTTGACCTTTCCGGGCAACTCTCTTACGGGTGTGGCGGCATTTGTCAGCGATGGCACTCCGGCCGATTCTCTCGGATGCAACCCTTTGATCAATGGCGCCTCCATCGCTGGAAAGATCGCAGTTGTCTACCGTGGCCAGTGTGAGTTCAGCATCAAAGCACTTAACGCCCAGCAAGCTGGTGCTCTCGCGGTAGTTGTCATTAACAACTCTCCTGGTCCACCCCAACTCATGTCCGGCGGGAGCTTCGGCAACCAAGTGACTATTTCCGTTGTGATGATCAGGAGTGATGACGGCCAAATGTTGGCCCCATCTATTTCAACTGGTGCTCTTCAATTGTTCATAGGGATACAATAACCCATTCTGGGTGATTTAATCCTCACAGCCAGACTACCTTCTGCACGGGGCAATCGGTAAAATCGCATTAGCTGGGTTTGAACCAGTACGTGCGCTTCGGCCGTGTGTTAAGGTAGGATAGTCCCAGGTCCTAACCTTCCTTGGGCGCAGGCTAATGCTCAGAAGCCACCGTCACGTTTTGGCGTTCCGCGTCCTGAACCTTGGGGTATGAACACCACATATCCCCTTACCGTCACGCTTGCCGTCCTGCTCACCTTTTCCCCTGCAACATTGCTTGCCCAGGATGAAGAACCCACGACGGAGAAGACCCAATCAAAGACAGAAGCTTTTTACTCCGCTTCGGGAACACTGTTCGAGCGGCAGTACCATCCCGTCGGCAAGCTCCGGACGCTGACCATCCAACGGATGGAGATCCGCAACCTATCAACCAATGAGGAGGTACGCGCCTTGCGCTTCGAGTCTCCCTATTCCATCAGTCAGTACAGCAGCGACACCAAGATCGCCGTGGTGGATAAGGATGAGGTCCAAGGTCTGCTCAATGCCCTGCGCATCATGCGCGACCAGGTGCTTACCTCCACCCGTGACGTATACACGGAGGTCACCTTCACAAGCAGAAGCGGTTTGCAGGCCGGTTGCTATTATGACGAAGGGAAGAAGAAGTGGACGGGCTATGTTCGGGTCGACAAGTACCATGCACGATCGGTGGTGTACTTCGATGCAACCGACCTGGCTACTCTCTTGTCCTTGATAGAGTCAGCAGGCGTCTAAAGGGCACAACGGTTAACGCATAGCGGCGCCATTGGCCTCGCCGCAGTTTCTCCGCTTGCCCCGTATTTTCACCCCATGCCGCTCTTCCAATCCGCTGTCCTCAACAAATACCTGAAACAACAGGATGACGCTGCCGTGCGCGAGGCCTATGCCCGGTTCCGCACGCACTTCCATGCGCCCGAGGTGCAGGCCAACATCCGCAACAGCAAGGAAGAGCAGTACCAGGAGGGCTTTCTGCGCGACCTGTTCGGGAACATCCTGGGCTATACCCTGAACCCGCAGCCGGGTTTCCAGCTCACCACCGAGCTCAAGAACGAGAAGGGCAGCAAGAAGGCCGACGGCGCCATCCTACAGAACGGCAAAGCACTGGCCGTGATCGAGCTGAAGGGCACCGACACCACCGACCTCGCCAGCATCAACTCGCAGGCCTTCAACTACAAGGCCAACCACACGGATTGCGTGTACGTGGTCACCAGCAACTTCGAGCGGCTCCGCTTCTTCATCGACAATGCGGTGGAGCATCTGGAGTTCGACCTCTTCACCCTCACCGAGGACCAGTTCCGCCTGCTGTGGCTGTGCCTGCATCGCGATAACCTGCTGGGCGGCATCCCCAAGAAGGTAAAGGCCGAGAGCCTGCAGGAGGAGGAGCAGGTGACCAAGCGGCTCTACAAGGATTACAGCGCCTTCAAGAACGCCCTGTGGCACGACCTCTGCACCAACCACCCCGAGCACGATAAGCTGCTCCTCTACAAGAAGACCCAGAAGCTGCTGGACCGCTTCCTGTTCGTGCTCTTTGGGGAGGACAAGGGCCTGTTGCCGCCCAACACGCTTCGCGGCATTTTGGACCAATGGCACAAGCTCACAGAACTGGACGAATACCGCCCGCTCTACGAGCGCTGCCAGAAGTACTTCGGTTACCTCAACACCGGGCACAAGAGCCCCGCGCAGGAGATCTTCGCTTACAACGGGGGGCTGTTCAAGCCCGATGAGATCCTGGACGCCGCGCGCATCGGCGATGCCGTGCTGGAGGAGCACTTGACAAAACTCACCAAGTACGACTTCGGTAGCGAGGTGGACGTGAACATCCTCGGCCACATCTTCGAGCACAGCCTGAACGAGATCGAGGCCATTACCGCCGAGCTGGAAGGCCGCGCGCTGGACACCAAGAAGACCAAGCGCAAGAAGGACGGTGTGTTCTATACCCCGAAGTACATCACCAAGTACATCGTGGAGAACACCGTGGGGCGGCTGTGTACCGAGAAGAAGACCGAACTGGCCTTGGTGGATGAGGACTATGCCCGCGGCCGCGCGGGGCGGCAGAAGAAGACTGTCCAAGAACTGGATACTAAGTTGGAAGTATACCGCCAGTGGTTGTTGGGCCTCACCATCTGCGACCCGGCCTGCGGCAGCGGCGCCTTCCTGAACCAGGCGCTGGACTTCCTCATCGCCGAGCACCAGTACGTGGACGAGCTGCAGGCCAAGTTGCTGGGGCACAGCATCACCTTCAAGGACATCGGCGACCACATCCTGGAGCGCAACATCTACGGGGTGGACATCAACGAGGAGAGCGTTGAGATCGCGCGGCTGAGTTTGTGGCTGCGCACCGCCACCAAGGGCCGCAAGCTCAACGATCTCAGCGGCAACATCAAGTGCGGGAATAGCCTCATCGACGACCCGGCCGTGGCCGGGCCCAAGGCCTTTGACTGGAAAAAGGAGTTCCCGCAGGTGTTCGCGAAGGGTGGGTTTGATGTGGTGGTGGGCAATCCGCCGTACCTGAGGGTTCAGGGCTTGCGTGAAAGTTTCGAGAAGGAGACCCAGTACTTTGAGACCAAGTTTGAATCCGCTACAGGTCGGTTCGACATCTACATTCTCTTCATCGAAAAGGCATACAGCCTAATCACTGATCAAGGTCTGGCTTCGATGATCCTTCCACATAAATTCTTAGTCGGCAGCCTTGGTGAGGGTGTGCGGTCTTTCCTTGCGAAGCATCAGGCGGTGAAGTCATTGATACACTTCGGTTCTGAAATGGTCTTTGACGATGCTTCGACTTACATATGTATCCTGACACTATCAAGGCAGAATGATGCAATCGAGTTCGCGGAAATCAAACCGGATCAACTGCTTGAACCACTCAGCACAACACTTGTCCCTTACACGGGCCTGGACCGCGAGCCCTGGAGCTTGCACGCATCCGCTCCCGGTAGTGCTATCGCCAAGCTAAAGGAGCAGAGGCTCACTCTTGCTGATATCCTCAGTGCGGTTCGTACTGGAATTGATTCGGGTGATGATGACCTCTTCGTACTAGAAGGTTCAATAACAGGTGACCAGTTCCGTGGCTACTCCAAAAAGGTTGATGGCCCTGTGGTCTTAGAAGCCAAAATCATGAGGCCAATGCTCAGGGGCGAGGATGTAAAAAGGTACTCGCCGCTCGTGACGAGCAAGTACGCCATCTACCCACATCACGAAGTAGATGGGAAGACGGTGCCATACGAAGAGGAGCAGTTACGTTCAGAGTTCCCGTTGACCTACCAGTATTTCCTTCCCTTCCGGGACGAACTCATTGCAAGAAAAGTCAGGAAGAAGACCAACCCGAAGTATTGGTTCAGTCTACACCGATCGAGGGAAATGTCAATCTATGAGGGGGTCAAGCTTATCACACCCGAGATCTCATTGGGCTCGAATTTGACCTACGATGATGGGCATCACTACCATAACACAAAGTGCTATTCCTTGGTGAAGAACCCTTCGGTTGAAGTTGATGACCTTTACTTGCTTGCAGTGCTGAACTCGAATGTGCTGTGGTACTATTTGAAATCAACCGGGTATGTCTTACGCGGAGGCTACTTCACCTTCAAAACGAACTTCCTTGCGCCGTTCCCAATTGCGCTCCCGTCTATGGCTGAACAGAAGCCATTAGCTGAAAGAGCGAGGTTACAGTTGGGTCGAACTGCCGAACTGAGCAATACTGTTAGCAAATTCACGGAACTCCTCCGCTCCAAGTACACCCTCCCCACGCTTAGCCGCAACCTGGAACAGTGGCCGAGCTTGTCGTTCAAGGATTTTATGCAGGAGCTTAAGAAAGCGAAGGTGATACTGTCCCTTGCAGAAGAGGCGGAGTGGCTGGGCTACTTCACCGTGCAGCAGGCCAAGGCGCAAGCGCTGCAAGTGCAGATCGAGAAAACGGATAGGGAGATCGATGGGCTGGTGTACCAGTTGTATGGGTTGACGGAGGCGGAGATCGCGGTAGTGGAGGGGAATACCACAACGTAATGGACATCCGGCTATTCGTGAGCCAGTTGAACAGTGTAGGGCTCACACTTATTAATCCACGGCTGTACTCGTTTCTGAGCGACGGCTCCGCTGTGTTCCATGATCAAGAGCGGTATGAGCTGTTCTGGATCCGGCTCAACGAGTTCATCAACACCAAATTCGATTCCCCACTGGATCGCACCAAGACCACCTTATTCGACCTCACCAGCAACTTCTTCAGGCAGTACATGCCGAATGAGCATGTCGCCAAGTTCATGGTCGCTTCTGAGGTCACAAGGGACTTCTTCTTTCGGCCGCGTTATTATCGGTACTATCTGTCGCCGCATGTTGTTGCTTTCGAAACGAGCCTATCAGAACTCATCGGCATCCAAGCGAACTACTCAAAGCACAGTCTCTACCGCCTCAGTCAGATGAAGGCCCGGATAAAGGGCTACTTCAAGGCGGCCGGAGTTGCTTCGTTTGAAACAGAGGACTACGACGATCACCTTGAGTATTTCAAAGAAGCTGTTCTTGATGACCGACTTGAGCTGAATCAGACGCTTGTCCTTGAACAGATCGGCAAGTACTTCTTGGCTCTTTGGGATCTGCTGCATGCTCCCGACCGCAAGCGCATCGACGATGCCGTGTGGGCATTCATTGCGAAACACGGCAGGACTGCTCGATGGGTTATCAACGAGCCTCCGGACATGAGCGATCTTGAACGCTTCTATTGGCAGATCAAAGGAGGCTCTCATTTCGAGCGCGGCAGAATAGCCGATCACGTCCCACAGACCCCACCATACCTTGTCGAGCCCCTAACGTCACCGGCGAATGTCTTGGATTGCTCCGGCTAGACTTGACATGGAGTTCAAGAGCTTCTTGCCGGAACTGGAGAAAGGCATGGTGCAACTGCCCCTTGCTGAATAGGCGGTGTGGCTCAGCTACTTCACCGCCGTGAAAGACAAGGCCCATGCGCTAAGCGCAGATATCGAGAAGACGGACAAGGAGATCGATGCGCTGGTGTACCAGCGATGGGTTGACGGAGGATGAGATCAAGGTGGTGGAGGGGAAGAACTGAAATACATTACCGAATGAGAACAGTGAAATGGTTCGATACTGAGGAACAAACAGTGCTAGGCTGGGCTGTCGTTGGAACCTCGTTCGGTGTTCTTTTCTGGCTCTTGGCCCGCACTCCGTGCAACTATGAATTGTCCGACCTGACGGCAACCATACTGCTTGGCGCAGGTAGCGGTGCACTTGCGGCTACTGTAGCCCAATCCATACAGCGGAGGATCCGGGAACAGGCCCAAGCAAAGTACTTTGGGAGTTATGCTGGTGAGTGGAAGCGAGTGCTCATGTATCAGTATCGATATTTAGATAGGCGTAATCAGATGAAGGAGCAATTACGCATCACAGAAGCTGAAGCCAAAACTTCAGAGGTTAACTACCAAGGGGGACAGCGCCTGCATTTGATCGTCCGTTACGATGAGAGTCGTGGAGTGGCTGCTAGCGCCATCGATTTCCCAGGTTTGGATGCGCACGTTGGCGCAGGAACGTACTTCTATATAGAAGGAGAGTTGAGCAAGGCAACCGATGTTGAAGGGCTGCCTCATCATGGTCGATTCACTATGCACCTGAACCCGAAAGAGCCTGATACCATCATCCTGCTTTACGATGGGCTGATCCCGGATCCCAACGTACGCGGGTATGAAGTTTGGCGGCGGGTGAAGTCATCGTGATTGAAGCATAGGTTCAGAGTCTAGGGTTCTAAAGCAGACAATGCCCACAACCTGCAATTCAGTGGGGGCTTCTGAAATAGTAGGTGGCTTCAGCAATCTCGTTTGGCCAAAGGTGGCGCAGCTAAGTGGCCAGTGGCCTATTGGCCTTAAAGCCTAATGGCCTAACAGCCTATTGGCCTCTAAGCCTAATGCCCTCCACGCCGGAAGGCCTCTAAGCCCATTGGCCTAAAAGCCTATTGGCCTCTATGCCCAAAGGCCCAAAAAGCCCAAGGCCCTTCACGGCCTCCGGCAAGGCCAGTGGCCAAGCGGCCATGGGTCAGTGGCCATAAAAGCCAAAAGCCTGTGGCCCTAAAGCTCGGGGTGTCCATGGCGGCCGGCCTTGCCCTGGCACGGGCACGGGATCAGGCCCAGTTCGATGGCCTTGAGCAAGAGCCCCGTGCGGGTGCGCACGCCCACTTTGCGGTACAACTTGTACTGGTGGGCCTGCACGGTCTTCAGCGTAATGTCCAGCACACCGGGCAGGGCCTTTACCGCCGGTTCGTCGGGCCCGCACAGCAGGCGGCACACCTGCAGTTCGCGAACGGTGATCTTCGGTGCCGGACGCGGCCGGCGCGCAGGTTTGCGCGAGCTCCGTTCTTCACGCATGGGCTTCGGGTTAACGCCAAGTTAACGCGGCCCTCCCCCCATTTTCGGGCACCGCGCCGCCCGGTTTTTTCCACGATCCGTCAACACGTGGCGCAGGGTCGGGGGCGGTGGGTACGGTGGTCCTTACGGGGGTCGCTTGCGCGCCAACCCGCTTGGCGCCCACCCTGCCAGGGGTTGCGTAACATTGTATAGGGCATTCCGCTGCGCACATGATCCCACGCAAGCTCCATTACGTATGGCTGGGCGGCAAGGCCATGCCACCGGCCATGGCCCGGCTGCTGGACGGTTGGCGCGCGCTG
>Ga0315900_10012562_pt1 | contig 10376 bp, 11 predicted proteins | sample LakEriMetagenome_FD_203521 | JGI IMG/M metagenome (GOLD analysis project Ga0315900, IMG submission 203521) | Freshwater fungal communities from buoy surface, Lake Erie, Ohio, United States - Buoy 12 MA114 | ecosystem: Environmental > Aquatic > Freshwater > Lake > Lake biofilm | place: USA: Lake...
ATTACTATCCGTTTGGCCTCACCATGGCGGGGATCAGTTCCAAAGCGTTGAACAGCACGCCTGAAAACAAATACAAGTTCAATAAGGGTTCTGAGCTCCAGAATAAGGAGTTCAGCGACGGAACTGGCCTTGACTGGTATGCTACACAGTTTAGAAGTTTAGATCCTCAACTTGGCAGATGGTGGCAAATTGATCCCAAACCGGATATGGCGCAGAGTCCATATTCGTCCATGAATAACAATCCAATTAGATTTAATGATCCCCTAGGCGATACGGCAAGGATACATTACCGAAATTGGTTTTTGGGCAGAAGGCATAGTGTTGATTATAACAATGGGTCATTGACAAATACTGACGGAACTGCTTACGCTGGGAAAGTAAAAGGCTTTTTGAAAAATGCCGTCAAGGGCTTAGATGACATAAGGACGGGTGGAGTAAACGGTAGCAAGCTAGTTAGCGAAATACAGAGTAGCACAACAACTGTCAATATAGTTCGTGGGAGCAACTCTTTTACCGAATACGATGCAAATAGAAAAAAATCAAATGTTGTTAGCTGGGATCCTAAGAATGGTAATGGTGGCCCAGATGCAAAATTAAATACAAACCGTCCTGCATTCATTGGTCTTGGGCATGAATTAGCCCATTCATACGACAAAATAACTGATGGTAAAATTGACTACAGCACATGGTACACAACATCTGGAGGATATGCAGTGCCTAATGCAGAGAAATTTTCAACTCATTTTGAAAATCTACTACGTGCTGAGAATAACGTGAATCTAAGAGCTTTTTATAGTATTGGTCAAAATGCTCAAGGCGCTCCCATTGGCGAAGGGCCAGTATTACTTCCAGGCACTAGAGTTAATGCCAATTTTCCTTACATAAATCAAATGATACCATCTCTTGTACCTGGAGTGTCAATAACGATTCCATTTAATTATTGAACATGAGACGCAATACTATTTTTGCACTTAATTTAATATTTTGCTTTGTGGCTAGGTCGCAGGATAATTTTGATAGTTCACTCGTAGTTAATAAACTTTCGTTACCTGAAATATCTTCAGAGAAGTGTATTGTATTTAGTAAAGATTACCCAGTTAGCTTTTATCTGACCTCCATTGATAAGCGTTATACTCCAACCTTTGATGATATTTTATTAGCTGAAAAATTATTTTCAAAGTATAAGTCATCTGGTGAGAGTTTGGTAAATAAGCCAAGTGGTTACTTTAAATGGATGCGTCAGTATCTTGGCTTTATTGATAAAGCTGGAAGAAAGAATATAGTTGTGCAGGTAATCAACTGTGAAAATCCAGGTAGAGTACGAAAGTTACTTGGAAAGAAGTGGGAAGAACATTTTGTTGTTCTTTTCTCAGATGAATTTTATAAGCTTAGAGAGATATATCGAATTAATCTTGTAAGCGAAGATGTTAGTACTTCTTTATGACCTTCGTAGTCAGCTAATGTTCTTCACTCTTTCCACGATCTCTTTATCGGTAATATTCTCCATCTCGCTTTTATCATAGATGGCCAGGAGATAGACGTTTTGTGCGGAAATGTGAACGTGGGTGATGATGCGTGCGCCGCCGGATTTTCCTTTTCCTTTGGAGCTGATGGCAAGGCGGATCTTGTAGCAATGGTTACCGAGGTCGGTTCCAGTGGTGGGATTTTCTTCCAGTTTAGTGATCAGCGCTTCCAGGTCTTTTTTGAGAGAGCGGTGTTTTTTAGCCAGGGTTTTGAGTTCCCGTTCAAAAAAAGAAGTGGCCAGCACATTATAACTCATGCAGGAGGGCTTTAGCGCTTTTGAGTTTAGCCTTTCCCTGCTTATGCCGGTTTACTTCAGCAGTGGCACCAGAGAGATCCTGGAGCCATTTTTTTTCTTTGGGACTGAGGTTAGCGGGTTCCAGCACTTCCACATAATCAAATGCCTTCAGGATCTCCTTGATGAAGGCCAGTTTATTTTTCTTCTTGATCTGTACAACCAGTTGTTCCATACTGCCGCGGTTTATTTGATGGCCAGCTTTTGCTGTAGCTCATTGGTGATGAGAAAAGACTCCAGGAACTCCTTGACCAGCTTTTTCTTTTCCTGAGGGAGATCCTCAGCTCTTTTGAACTGAGAGAGCAGTTCTTTATCGCTGATCTGGGTGTCTGCCAGTTCATGCAAAGATCCACTCATGAGAAAATCCACCGTAGTTCCCAGGGCATTGGCCAGTTTAGAGAGTACATCGGAGGTAGGCCTGTTCTCCCCCCGCTCGTAGCGGGAGATGTTGGTCACATGGACACTGATGGTACTGGCGAGCTCACTTTGGGAGAGTCCGCGCTTGGTTCTGGCCTGTTTTAACCGGTCTTTAAACTCCATAATAAAGGCTTTTTTGCTGTAGATGCTATACAAAGTTAGCATTCTTGGCTAGTGAAATCAACAGTATATAGGCAAGGATGTGAATAAATAGGAGTAGTCGCTTGATTATTAGCAAGAAACTTTGCTATTTTTGTAAGCAAACTTGCTTAGCAAAGAAAATATCCACAGCCATGGAGATCCAAGATATCAAATCTCGCCTTCCGATCCTGGACGTGCTCAGCCATTACGGGTTAAAACCCGACCGGAACAACCGGGTGTGCTGTCCCTTCCATGAGGATCATAGCCCGAGTATGCAGATCTATCCGCAGACGGGCACGTTTTGTTGCTTTTCCAGCAACTGTAATGCAGGTACTGGTGACGTGATCCAGTTCATTGAGCTGATGGAAAAATCCAACAGGCACGAAGCGCTGAAAAAAGCCACCCAACTTGCTGAAACCAGCCAGCCGTTGCTAACCACACCAGTAGTAAAACATACCAGCGCAGACGATCTCACCACGGAAGCCATCCTGGCCAAGGTGTTCAGTTATTACAAGCAGGGACTGCCAAGAACAAAGAAGGCAGTGGACTATTGCAATCACCGCTGCCTGGACTATACAAAGCTTGAACTGGCGTACAACAGTGGTGGCCTTCATGTGGAGAGTAAGAACCATCACTTGGTCAAAAGCATGACGGAGGTAGGCCTGCTAAAACCCAGGCCTGGCAACGGTCAAAACGTATGGGCGAAGGACTGTATCCTGTTCCCGCTGAAAAGTACGGACAACAAAATCATTAGTCTGTACGGCAGAAGTATAACCAATGATGAAGACAGCAGGCATTTTTATTTACCCAACAGGAAGGGCTTGTATCCTGGCTATCCAAATGCAACAACCACCAAGCTTATTATCACTGAAAGCATCATTGATGCAGCGAGTCTTTTACAACAGGAGGCGATAAGCGAACAATACGCAGTGCTTGCACTATACGGCACCAACGGCTTAACAGAAGAGCACCTGCAATCCATCCAGCAGCTGCAGCACTTGACTGAAATCCTCCTGATGCTGAACGCGGACGATGCAGGGAAAGCAGCCACAGCGAAACACGCACAAACCCTGCACCAGCTCTTACCTGAAACCACCATCAGCGTGGTGAACTTACCGGATGGTGAAGACGTGAACAGTGTGCTGCAGGGTCATGATGATCCAGGGATCCTTCATCATTTAATCACAGAGCGCAAACCTTTTTCTTTTCAATTGAAAGAAAAAATACTTACTTCTCAATCCTCGCCATCACCCACTCCACAAACTTCTACAATCCTTGCCCTGCCTACGCTTCCACCGGATACCAAGTTCATCACTAACAATCCTGAGCTCTTAATTTATGACAACTGCGAGCTGCGAATAGAAGTGTTGGGCGGTATCAAAATCACGGGACTGGACAGACTAAGGGTAACGCTCAAAGTATTGCACAAGAATAAAATAAAGCAACCGGTCTGGCACAGTTTAGATCTTTACCATCACGGGCAAAGAGAACAAGCGGTGGAAGCCATTACGGACTCATTAGACACCTCCACCAGCAGCACGATGCATACGCTGGCGGAACTCACCAGCGCGCTGGAACACTACCGACTGCAGCGTATAGAATCCCTGCAAGCAAAGCCTGAAGCGGTAAAAGAGATGACACACGCAGAACGTCAGGCAGCGATTAAGGAACTGCAACACCCGAACCTGCTGCAACGCACAGCACAGTTACTAGAACAGTGCGGCATTGTAGGTGAACAGCACAATAGCCTTATAGCTTACCTCATTTACTGCACACGAAAACAAACGATCCCACTGCACGTGATGTTCTTAGGCAGCAGTGGAAGTGGCAAGACCTACCTACAAGAACGGATATCAGAGCTGATGCCACCGGAGGATAGAATAGAGATCACGCAGATCACCGATAACGCTTTATACTACTTCAAACAAGAGGAGCTGAAGCACAAGCTGATCCTGATCGAGGACCTGGACGGTGCGATGACGGTGTTTTATCCTTTAAGGGAACTGCAGACCAAAAGAAGGATCAGTAAGACCGTGACGCTGAAGGACAGCAAGGGGAACCTGAAAACCATTACGCTCACGGTAGAAGGCCCGGTATGCGTTAGTGGATGCACTACCAAGGAAAAGATCTATGAGGACAATGCCAATAGATGTATCCTGCTGTACACGGACATGAGCAAGGACCAGGATAAAAGGATCAACCAGTACCAGACCAGGCTATCTGCGGGGGAGATCAACCATGAGCGGGAACAGCAGTACCAGCGTCTGTTCCAGAATATGCAGCGGTTGTTGCGGCCTATGACCATTATCAACCCGTATGCAAAGTATATCCAGCTTCCGGAGGCGGTGTTCAAGCCCAGGCGAACGATGACGCTGCTGCTGGGCTTTATAGAGGCGGTGACGTTTTATCACCAGTACCAGCGGGAAGTAAAAAAAGATCAGCATGGTACCCTCTACATTGAAACTACGGCCAGTGATATAGAACAGGCCTTTGCTTTACTCAAAGAAGTGCTGTTCAGCAAGAGTGATGAGCTCACCAAAGCCACCCGTGATTTTTTTGAATCCATCAAAGGCCAGTTGCAGCAAAGCGGTTCAGAGACTTTTACAGCGCGTCAGATCAGAGACCAGGAGCGGATCAACCCCGGGAATATGAAGCGCTACCTGGCGGAACTGAGCCGGTATGGATATATCCGCGGCAGTGGCAACCGGTACCGTGGCCAGTATGAATACCGGGTGGTGGATATGAGAGAGTATGAGCAGCTCAAAAGCTCGATAGACGGGCATTTACGAATGATCCTGGAACAGATCCGCAGTGGTTCACTCCAACCAGCCAAACCCGTCAGTGGTTCAGTGGTTCTCTAGTGGTTCAGTAAGGCAAATGAACCACTCAAATGTAGGCCCATGGCGGACAAGGCGTCAGTGGTTCAGTGGTTCTCTGGAAAAGACTATTAGTGATTTTGGAAAACGTCTCCTCTTCTTCTAAAAACCTTCCATCTATGGCAGAGCAAACTAAGGCCTTGGGCGGCCAGTGGCCCCTATTGCTGTATGGGTTCACGCAGTGGTTAACGCTGCTGGGATACTCTGAGCTGAGCATACCCGGGCTTGTGCAGGGCCTGCGGCAGTTCATGCGTTGGCTGAGTGAACAAGACGTCCATAACCTAGAACAACTGCAGGCCTTGCATGCCAGTGATTATATGCAGCAGGAATGCCAAAGGCTGGGCCAGCGCACGGGAAGGCCGCTGTCGGCTTCTCATCTCAATAAACAGGTTGAGGCCCTGCAGCTCTTTAGTAAGTACCTGCGAGAAACGGGAAAGTATGCTACGGGCTTTAACCTGCGGCGCATTGAAGAGCAAAGGCCGCTACCTGGGTACCTCACGCAGGAAGAGATCCAGCAGCTCTATGAGGTAACGGCAGACAGCGCGCTAGGGATGCGTGACCGGGCCATGCTGGCGGTGTACTATGGCTGCGGGCTCAGGCTCAATGAAGGCGTGCATCTTGAGTTAAAAGACGTGATGATAGACAGACAGGTGCTGCACGTCAGAAAAGGTAAACGATACAAGGAGCGGCTGGTACCCATGAACCCAAAGACGATGCAGATGATCACGCTGTATATGGATGTGGTCAGGCCGCAGCTCCTGCAACAATATCCAACGGACCGGTTGTTCATTGATGCCAACAAAGGCAGGCCCATGCAGCGCCAGAGCCTGTACATTAGGATCAAAGCATTGGCCAGGCAGGCCAAGATCAAAAAGAAAGTGGGCACGCATACCTTAAGGCACTCCATCGCTACGCATTTACTACAGAGCGGTATGAAGCTGGAACAGATACAGCAGTTCCTGGGCCACAGTAACCTGGACAGTACGCAGATTTATACGCATCTATCTCATCAATAAAAAATACCATGACCTTTACTGAATACTTAGAAGCTAAGCAGCTTGCACCAAAGACCGTACGGCGTTACAGCATTGATGTTAACCTCTTGTTGGAGTGGCTGGAGGTGGAGCAGATCAGTGAAACATCGTTCCACTACAACGACCTCATGGCCTTTATCCAACACCTCACAGAACAAGGCATGGGAAAAAGAAGGAGCAGTCAATACCTGGGCATCATCCGGCACTATTGCCAGTACCTGATCGGGGAAGGACAAAGGGCAGATAACCCGGCATCGGGGGTGTTCATTAGGGGGCTGAACCGGGCGGTACCGGTGAACCTGTTTGGGGTGGAAGAGATGGAGCTGCTCTACCAGCAATACCAGATCCAGCTGAACGTACACCTGAGTAGTAAGATCATGCTGGGGTTACTCATCTACCAGGGCCTGGCGGTAGCGGAGCTGATGCGGCTAAGGCCTCACCACTTCCTGATGAAGGATGGCAGGGTGATCATCAAGGGTACCCATCACACCAATGAACGCATGTTGCCCTTACAGGCCCACCAAGTGCCCATGCTGCAGCAGTACCTGAAGCAGAACAAGGACAAGGAAGGCTGTCTGTTCATGGAGCCCAAGAAGCAGCAGGTCAGTGAGAAGAATATCGGTAACCGGCTGCAGTACATGTTTTATCATTTAAGGCAACTGAACCCAAAAGTGGTGAGTGCCAAACAGATCCGGATGAGTGTGATCACGCACTGGTTGAAGAAGCACTCTCTTAGGGAAACCCAATACTTGGCGGGTCATAAATACGTCAGCAGTACGGCAAGATATCAGACCACTAATCTTGATGACCTGCAACAGGCCCTGAAGGATCACCACCCCCTGAAATAACCTCCCCGAGTAATAGCGATCACCCGAGCTCCGCAACCATTACAGGAAATAATGTAGGCAGTTGCGCAAGCTGGTCGATCAAAAAGCCACGCCAGTTTTTTTCTTTCAATTGAAATCTCTAATAGTGCAGGAAAAAAACTGTCATGGTTTTTGCTCCCGTCTTGCGCCCTGCCTTCCGCCGCCTTCTGCGTCTGCTTCGTTCGTCGTACCTCCTCACTCGCATCCGCGGCGGCTCCTCCATTTTGTGCGCCACCTGCCGGGCGCCTGGCCCTTGGCTAATGATGATGCCCTCCGCTGCGCTCCGGGCTATATTAAGGCCGAAACGCGGTCTGGTGGTGCCTTCGTGGCCACGCACGACAAAGCGTAGAAGAATAAAGATATTGCTGTGCGTGGCCACTCCCGGCCCCACCGGGCCAGGCGCCATGGCGCAGGTGGCGCGGGCAGCCTGAGTAATAGAAACCAGCATTTAAAGCAAAGTTTTTGATCAGCGCGAAGCTGCCGCGGCCCGCCCGGAACAGTCATCATGTGCAATGTCTCTATGGGCGGGCCTTGCCTTGCGCCTGTGTGCAAGGGCATGGCAGTGAACGAAATGCAAATCAGTCACTAGGGAAGCCATGCCCTTGCCCCCACGCGCCGGTGTTTACCCCGCAACCTTTAACCTATTTTTTCTTTCAATTGAAAAAAGAAAACTCTAATTTGGACACTGTTACAGTTCTTTGAAAGAGGCCGTAAAGTCAACTCCCCGAAAAGGAAGGGGCTTAAGAATCTACCTTGGAGATTACTATCCGTTCGGACTGACGATGGCAGGGATATCATCGAAAGCGTTAAATAGGCTACCAGATAACAAGTATGAGTTTGGCGGGAAAGAGAAGCAGGAGAAAGAATTTGCAGACGGTTCCGGATTGGAACTGTATGATTATGGAGCGAGGATGTATGATGCGCAAATAGGCAGGTGGCATGTTGCAGATCCAATGTCTGAAATATACCGTAGGCTTTCTCCCTACAATTTTGCCTTAAACAACCCGCTACGATATATTGATCCGGATGGCATGGCTGTTGAAGAAATAAACGGCGGCTACAGGTTTACAGGTGAGGATGCATCAGAGGCATTTTTAGCGATCAGAGAAGTATTCGGAGCCAAGTCTTCTAATGAAGAAGAGCAAGAGAACGGAGATGAAACAAGAAATAAAATAGCCACCACAGCAAACTCATATTTAGGTTCTGAGGCTTGGAACTTCAATAGAATAAACGACGAGTACCCAGAAAAGACAAACAAGTGCAACAAGTTTGTGTACGATGTTTTGAAAGAGGCCGGAGCTGATCCCGGAAGGCCTAACAGAACTCTCATTCGAAAATTTTTTGGATTAGAAGGCTATCCGCCAACTGCGCAGCAATGGGCTGACCCAAATGTGAATATTCCTGGTTGGCGTGTCTTACAGCCGGGTGAAACTCCTGAGCCCGGAGATGTAGTAGCTCAGAGAAGGCCATATTCAGATGCGACTGGTCACGTTGCAATTGTAGGAGAAGGAGGAAAATCTATAGGAACTAATGATGCATTTGGAGAGATCAGCGCAGGAGATTTTGGATTTAGAGACCCACAGCAAAACGTTCCCGCGGGTAGCGGTCCTTATGTGTACCGGCGTTATGATCCTGCCGCATTGCCAAAGCCAATTGTTATTAAACCCACTTATATTGACAATACCGGAAGAAAGCCTACTGATACAACTGGAGGGGGCAGGAGGCAATAATGATTATTCTCATGAAAAAAAATAAATACGCTATGTTGTACTATATTATGGCATCACTTCTATTCTGTTGCTGTCAACAGTCTACAGCTAACAGGAATGGCCAAGTAAACAATAAGGTACAAGATCAATTGACTTGCAGTGAAAGCATACCGGAAATGAAATATGAAGAGGCCATTTTAGCAATAGATACGTTAGTTCGAAATTTTGAAAGCGCCAGCCTGCTGTTCGGAGAGGAAAAATTTGTTTGCCTATATGAAAACGGCAAGCAGTTTAAAGAAGAGGCAATAAAGTTCTTGGCTTTAACGACTGTGACACAGAGGCAGAAACTTATCTCTGTCTATTCAATGCAAGGGTTAGGTTTAGATGATTATGTAAGATATGTAGAGGGCTCGGCACCTCTTTACCGAGACGGAGTGATCAACGAAAAGCTAATGGATTTAATTATATGCGCCAATGTACCTGAGAAATATATACTTGTTCGCAATTATGATAATCCCCAAGTCAGGTCATTACTTCAAGATATCAAGAGTTATCCCAACTGTACCGACGAATTTAAAAGAAGCATTGATAAAATCTTAACAGGTATAACCTGGAATGAAATAGAAAGCTTTTTAAAATACAGAGGATAGGCAAAACACAAAGACTGCTTATTGAACAGCCTTTGTGTTAGTCAGAGTAGTGTTTTTTTTCATTACCGAAGAAAGGTTTTTAGGATGTATACGCCTGCTTGGTTTTCACATCCCGGATAAATCCTCCGATCACGCGAAGGAGCGCGCTCTTGTCTTCCTGAGGGAGGGTAAGGTCCTCCCAAAAAGCAGAAGCGTTGTAAACTAGAAAATCCGGGGCAATATTCATAATTTAACGGTGCCAGGCGAGATCCGATTTCCATCTGGCTTTCGTCTCCTGCCAGACGCCGAGGCAGGTATAAACTTGTCAAACTCGGGGATCTGCGGCACGCATTTTAATAGCTTTTTCATAACAAAATTTCTGCAAAACTGATCAACAAAAAGGTTCCAAAAAAGGATTTTAATCAGTATTATTGACTTTAAGTTGTTCTTTGAAACAGAGGCCCGGAACAAGCTGGGTAGACTTTGTGTCACTATCCGTTCGGACTGACAATGGCGGGGATTAGTTCTAAAGCGCTCAATGGGGCGGTGGAGAATAAGAGGGGGTATAATGGGAATGAATTACAAAGGAAAGAATTTAATGACGGCAGCGGACTGGAGTTGTATGATTTTAATGCCAGGACTTATGATCAGCAGGTTGGAAGATTTATACAGATAGATCCGCTGGGTGAAGAAGGAGATCAAGAAAGCTTAACCACTTATCAGTTCGGTCTAGATAATCCCGTTAGATACGATGATCCTGATGGAAAATGTCCAAGCTGCCTGATTGGAGGAATAATTGGCGCGGCTGTTGACTATGGAACACAAGTCGCAGCCAACGTAATTGAAGGAAAATCGCTAGGAGAATCTTTAACTGATGTTGATAGGGGA
>Ga0315900_10012563_pt1 | contig 10376 bp, 12 predicted proteins | sample LakEriMetagenome_FD_203521 | JGI IMG/M metagenome (GOLD analysis project Ga0315900, IMG submission 203521) | Freshwater fungal communities from buoy surface, Lake Erie, Ohio, United States - Buoy 12 MA114 | ecosystem: Environmental > Aquatic > Freshwater > Lake > Lake biofilm | place: USA: Lake...
CACTCTTTTTAAACTATTTTATTGAGATTATATCATTTTATACTTGCAGATAAAATGTGAAAAATGTCTCAAAAGTGTTGATTTTACATGCATTTTTAGTTTTTGAGCAGACTCTATATATATTAGGCGTAATGGACAAAAAGTAGGCTGTTTATTTTTGTGTAGTTATAAACCACATTGATAATAAAATTACAACTTACGGGATTAATTTTCGATTAAAGCATCCTCTACTCTACTACAAAAAAACTTTACCAACAACTTGGTGGTTTCTTTAGCCTAATAAACCTATCACAAAATCGGGAACTAAGCCTAGCACTATTGTGAAAAGTGTTGTGAAAATAAGCAAAATAGCATGTGAAGAATCAATAACAATGTTGCCTTCTTTCTCAGGAATTTTAAAATACATGGCAATGATTACCTTGAAATAATAATAAACACCAACAGCCGATGTTAATATGGCTAAAATAATTAACCAATTAAATGATGTGCCTATTAATAATGAAAATACAAAATATTTTGCAAAAAATCCGGAAGTAATTGGTATGCCTGCTAATGAAAGCATCGAAACCGTCATGCAAAATGCCATTAACGGATGTCTTTTAGCAAGCCCATTAAATGCAGCGAAATTTGCATCATCATTCCCTTGTTTTGAAACGTTATATAATACAGTAAATGCTGTAATTGATCCTATAGAATATGCTAATGAATAATACAAAATAGCATTTACGCTTGACATTCCACCGCTATTAGAAAGAATGACCATTAGCATAAAAGCAGCATGGCTGATACTTGAATATGCCAACATTCGCTTTACACTTTGCTGGGTTGCAGCCGTAATATTTGAGATCAGGAGAGATAATGAAATAACTGCAGCTAAAATAATATTCCAAGACTCATTGACGCGATTAAACGTTATCAAAAATAAATTTATAAATGCAATAAATGCAGCTGTTTTAACTATTGTACTCATTAAAGCCGTAATAACTGTTGGTGAACCTTCATAAACATCAGGCGCCCAAAAATGAAATGGAGCAGCACTCACTTTAAATAACATCGCAACTAAAATCAATAAAACACCTGCATAAAAAAATGCTGGAAGAACCGCCACATTTTGGGAAACATAAGCCTTAATTGTCATCAAATCAAAACTACCAGTTGCTCCATAAATCAAAGCTATTCCAAACAATAAAAATCCAGAAGCAAATGAACCCAAAATTAAATATTTAAAACCTGCTTCATTGGAAGCTAAATCTCTTTTTCTACTTGCTGCTAAAACGTAAAGAGGAATTGACAATATTTCAATACCTAAAAATAAAGTTGTCAAATTTTTAAATGCGGTCAATATTAAAGCCCCTACCAAAGCAAATAAAACCAGTGCATAGTGATCCGTTACATGATCCTTGTTGAAATAATCATTGGCTAATATGAACCAGAAAAAAGCGGTAGCTAAAATAACGCTACTAAAAGCTAAAGAAACATTATTAAAATGAATCATATTATCAAACACTGGGATTGATAAGTTATATTCGCCCCATTCTAAAAAATTTACCGCGTATGCTGTAAGTATACCGAGCAATACGACTGGGTATAATAATTTCTTGAATTTAAAAATTTCAGCCAGCATAGCTAAAATTCCAAGTGCACTAATGATAAAAAGAGCTTTCATATGCTTATTTAAGATTTTTTCAATTACGACTTACGATTGAATTTTGTCAATTGTAAATCAATTAAATTGTCAAATTGATTGATTAATATAAATTAAAATTGCTTTGGTTCCTTCTTCCGCCAAATCATTCAAAGGTTTTGGATAAATACCAAAAACAATAATGGCCAAACAAATGATATACAAAACTAGTTTATCAGACTTTTCTAACGATCCAAATACAATGGCCGAATCCTTTCGTTCTCCCAACATGATTGATTGATAACTTCGTAGCATGTAGACAGCCCCTAAAATAACTGTTAGGCCAGCGAAGGCTGCTATCCATGAATTGTATTGATAAACACCATTTATTAATAAAAATTCACCTACAAAGCCATTGGTTAATGGCAATGCAACAGCGCCCAATAAGATAATTAAAAATAAAACTGAAAAATTTCCATTCATGCTCCTGATGCCGCCTAATTTATCAATCACCGTGGTTCCTGTATGACGTAATAAAATATCAGCAATTAAAAATAAACCAACAACATTAACTCCATGCGCTAACATTTGTATAAGACCACCTTGAATTCCCTGCTGATTGAGAGATAAGATACCAGCAGCTATTAAACCAACGTGAGCAATGGAAGAATAGGCAATTAATCGTTTATAATCTTTTTGAACAATGGCAATACATGAAGCGTAAATGATTCCGAATACGGATAATCCAATTGCTAAGCCGCCCCATTTTTGAAGCGCTAAAGGAGTTAATGGTAGCAACCATTTAATCAAGCCAAATGTTCCCATCTTTAACATGATTCCAGAAAGTAACATGGTGCCTTGCGATGGAGCGTTTACATAAGTGTCGGGTTGCCAAGTATGAAATGGAAAAATGGGCATCTTAATTCCGAAAGCAATAAAAATACTCCAAAACACAAATGACTGTTGACTGATCGTTAGTGATCTCCCTGCTTGATACAAATCAGCAATTGCCCATGATTTAAGGCCTGTTTCGAAACCAGTATGGTTATATAAATACATTAATCCTACCAACATAAATAGTGAACCAAACAATGTATAAACAAAAAATTTAAATGTAATGCGACCACGATTTTCGCCACCCCATAATAAACAAATAAAGTAAATAGGTATTAAGGCTAATTCCCAAAACACATAAAACAAAAATCCATCATTAGCTGTAAATACACCAATTAAAGCCATTTGCATGAGCAATATTAAGCCATAAAAGGCATTGGGCTTTTCGTATGGATTATTAAAGGATGATAAAATAATGAGAGGAATTAAAAATGTTGTTAACAAAACAAGCAATAAAGATAAAGCGTCAATGCTAACAGCAAAGTGAATGCCCAAAGAATCAATCCAGTTGCAGTTTAAGATTAAATGATTACTGGTAGGGTTATGGTTAAATTGAAAAAACGCGCCCAGCGAAAATGCAAACTCAATAATTGAAAAAATTAAAGCAATATAACGACTTGATTTTCCTTTAGAGGCAAATACTAGTAAACTAGCAATAAGAGGTATAATGATGAGCAATCCAACTAACATACTTTTTACTATTTATAAAATTTAAAAAATAAAATGGTAATAATTCCAATTACCATTCCGAATATATAAAAACCAATGTGGCCTGTTTGTAATTTCCGAACAATGGAACTCACTCCAATTACTGCATTACCAATCCCATCAACAGCACCATCTATAATCTTTTTATCAAAAAATTTATAAAATAATTCAGAAATTGCATTTAATGGTTTAGTAAAAATGAAATCATACAATTCGTCAATATAGTATTTATGATAAATTACTTTTTTTAACCCTGTTAATTTTTGATCATGTATTTCTGGTAAAATTTGTTTTCGAATATAAATGATATACGCAAATACAATGGTGAGGCTCGCTGCCAAAAATGCTATAAACATTAAAATCCATTCGGTGCGATGATTTAAGACGCTTGAGCTCTTATGAAAAATAATTGGATCCAAATGATGGTTTATCCAATTTGACGTTCCCCAAAATTCAGGCAACCCCAAAACACCACCAAATACAGCCAAAATCGCTAATATAATTAAAGAAAAAGTCATGCTTTTTGGCGACTCATGCAAGTGATGCTCTTGTTCATGTGTTCCTCTAAATTGACGGTAAAATGTTAAATATAATAATCTGAACATATAAAATACGGTTAAGATGGAAGCCACTTGTCCGAAAAACCATAAGGTTGGGCTATGTTCATACGCGTGTGCTAAAATTTCGTCTTTTGAAAAGAAACCTGAAAAAGGTGGAATTCCGCTAATAGCAATGGTTCCTATCAACATCGTTGTGAAAGTAATTGGCAAGGCTTTTTTTAAATTCCCCATCTTTCTCATATCTTGTTCACCTCCCATTGCATGAATGACAGAACCCGCTCCTAAAAATAACAAAGCTTTAAAGAAAGCGTGCGTTGTGACATGAAAAACTGATGAACTATACGCTCCAACACCTAAACCTAAAAACATTAATCCTAATTGCGATACGGTAGAATACGCCAATACTTTTTTAATGTCATTTTGAAACAATCCTATTGTTGCAGCAAATAAAGCCGTTGCAACGCCAACAATGGCTACGACGTGAGATGCTTCAGTAGATATGGAATAAAATACATTTGAACGAACAATCATATAAATACCAGCCGTTACCATGGTAGCCGCATGTATCAAAGCAGAAACGGGTGTTGGGCCAGCCATTGCATCGGGCAACCAAGTGTACAAAGGTAATTGAGCAGACTTACCGATAGCGCCAATAAATAATAATAATGCAATAGCTGTAACGGTTGATTCATTTGCATTAAATACCAAAGCAAAAACTTCTCCATAAGTAATGCTACCAAAACTTACAAATATTGATATGATACCAAGTAAAAAACCTAAATCACCAATTCTGTTCATGATGAAGGCTTTTTTAGCTGCGTTATTGTAGGCCGTATTTTTATACCAAAAGCCAATTAACAAATACGAAGATAAACCTACGCCTTCCCAACCAACAAACATAATCAAGTAGTTATTACCTAATACAAGTAACAACATAAAGAAAATAAACAAATTTAAGTAGGTAAAAAATCTTGAAAACCCTTCATCATCATGCATATATCCAACTGAGTAAATGTGTATTAAAAATCCAATTCCTGTAATAATAAGCAAGAACCAAGATGATAATGGATCTACTAAAAACTCAAAAGGTATTTTTAATGTGTCTGAATTTATCCAAGAGAATAAAAACACTGTTTGTGATTTTAACTCGGAATGTTCTAATTCAATAAATATGAGAATAGAAACAACAAACGATACTAATACAGCTAAACTTGCAATAGTTCCAGACAATCCTTTGCTTAATTTTTTTCCAAAAAATCCATTTATTAAAAATCCTACTAATGGAAATAATGGGATTAATGCTACTAACTTAATCATATACTTAGTTTTTTAATCTGCTTAATAAATCAATGTCAATGCTTTTAAAATTTCGATACACCATCGACAAAATGGCTAAACCAACAGCAACCTCAGCAGCCGCAACAGCCATGATAAAGAAGACAAATACTTGTCCATTTGCATCATTGTGTAAAGTTGAAAAAGCAACCAGTAACAAATTCACTGCATTAAGCATTAACTCTATACACATAAAAATGATGATTGCATTTCTGCGAGCCATCACACCAACTGCTCCAATAATGAAAAGTACAGCACTTAGCATGATATAAAAATTAATTGGTATCCCGTTCAACATAAGCTTTACCCCCATCCCCTCTCTTTCGGAGATGGGAATGTTGGATTTATTTTAATTGTTTTTATTTATTTTAAAAATTTATTTATCATATTTAAATCTACCAAGCTTATTTAGCAACTCCTTCAGATGAGTTGGAGAGGCCTGTATCTCTTTTTCCTATCATTATTGCTCCAACAAGAGCCGCTAATAATAAGACTGATGCAATTTCAAAAGGAAATAAAAATTCAGTAAATAAAACTATTCCCAAATTTTTAACCAATCCTATTTCAGATGATCCACCTTGAACCAAATGCAATTGCTCTGCTCCTTTAAGTGCGCCGACCAACACTATTAATAGAACGCCGCCTATAACACCTGCGATCAAACGTGTAAAAACATTTTTTCTCGGTTCTGTATCTGCATTTAAATTCATTAACATGATGATAAATAAAAATAATACCATGATTGCTCCAGCATATACAACAATATGTACCACCGCTAAAAATTGAGCATTTAACAATAAATAATGTCCTGCAACACAAAAAAATGTTAACACCAAATATAAAACCGAATTAACAGGATTACGAGTAAAAACAACCATTAATGCAAACATGATTGCCATCAGAGATAATATCCCAAAAAGCCATTGTGTTATTGTGTATCCTAGCATAATTTTTATTTACAATTTTAAAATTAAGATTTAAGTTTAGAAAAAATATTAGATCTAAGCACCTTAATTATTACCTAATGTTCTCATTTATTTAATTTATTTCCGTCAAATAATTCATTGTGTTTTAGACCCAGTGTTTTTTTAAATTCTAAAACTGCTGCTGTTTGACGTTTTGTAACGTCAATGCGTTCATTCATTTTTTCAACCAACTTATCTTTTCCATATATAAAATCTTTTCGTTCAAATTGCACATCAACAATTCGATCAGTTAAAAATATAGCTTCTTTTGGACATGCCTCTTCGCATAAACCACAAAAAATACAACGCAACATATCAATTTCGTAAGTAGCTGCATATTTTTCTTCACGATACAAATTTTCTTCTCCCTTTTTACGCTCGCCACTTGTCATTGTTATGGCTTCTGCAGGACAAGCTACTGCACACATACCACAAGAAGTACAACGTTCTGCGCCCTTATCATCACGCTTTAAAACATGCTGGCCTCTATAAACGGAAGCTATTGGTCGCTTTTGTTCGGGGTAATTAATTGTTGAGGATTTTTTAAACAAGTGACTAGCTGTAATCAGCATTCCTTTTGCAATGGCAGGCAAATATAATTTTTCAGCAAAACTTTGCTCTTTATTTGATACGACTACTTTTCTGTTTGTTAATTGCATTTTAATCTATTTTAAAAATGAATGTTACCTCTAATGTATTCTATGACTACGGTTAAAGCTAAATTAAATAAGGATAAAGGTAGTAAGGTTTTCCAACCTAAATTCATCAATTGATCATATCGAAAGCGTGGAATGGTCCAACGAATCCACATAAATAAACAAATGAAAACAAATATTTTTGTAATGAGTACTCCAAATCCTATTAAAGAGATCACAACAGAGCCTTCTGCCAAGCCTAATTTTGCATACAACTCGTGAGCAAATGGAAAATTGTAACCACCAAAATACATTGTAGCCATAATAGCAGAAGAAATAAACATGTTGATGTATTCAGCAAATAAATATAAACCTAATTTCATGGAAGAGTATTCTGTATGATATCCGCCTACTAATTCAGTTTCGCACTCTGGCAAATCGAAGGGTGCGCGATTGGTTTCTGCTAAAGCACATATAAAGAAAATTAAAAAGCCTAATGGTTGCCAAATAAAATTTGCGAACCCCCCATCTTGCCCTTCAACAATTTCTTTTAAACTTAATGATCCGCCCGAAGAAATAATTAAGGCTATTAATGCAATACCCATTGGAATTTCATAGCTAATCATTTGTGAAGAAGCACGAACAGCTCCTAATAATGCAAATTTATTATTTGAAGCCCAACCGCCAATCATAATTCCGTATACACCAATTGATGCAACTCCTAATAAATAAATGACGCCAATATTAATATCCGTAATTTGTAAATCATACGTTTGACCACCAATGATAACTGGCTTTGCCCAAGGAACTACGCTACTAGCAATAACTGCAGTTATCATAAATAAAGAAGGCCCTAAAATAAATAAAGAACGATTAGAAACATTGGGTATAATTTCTTCTTTCATGAACATCTTTACGCCATCAGCTAGCGGTTGTAAAATGCCTCCCCAACCTGCTCTACTCGGTCCTTTTCTGTCTTGCAAAAAAGCGGCAAATTTTCTTTCCCATAGAGTAGCATATGCTGCTGATGCTAAGCAGAGCACAAAAACACCTGCGCACATGATTGCTTTGTATAGTATAAATGCTGTCATATTTTTATTTCAGTTCTTTATTTTACTTTTATTCTCGACTACGCTCGAACTGACAATTTTGCCACCCTGAGCGGAATCCAGTAGATTATGGTCTTTGGTTTATAGGTATAAATCCAAGTGCTTTTTGTTGCTTCAACACTTTAAGTTTTAATTCATTTAAATTTTCGTAATGGTTTTGAGAGATCACACTACTTCTATGAACATGTGATGGTCCTTCTATTTTCCAATCAGAAACATTTTTCTTTTCAAAACGACAGCTGTTACAGATAAATTCTTCTGCTTCTCCCCATTCATCTTTACGGGCAGTAACGCGCAATACTTCTTCACCTTTCATCCATAAGCGAACTTTACCAGAACATTTTTTACAATCACAACTAGCATCAACAGGTTTGGTAAACCATACGCGCGATTTAAATCTAAAAGTTTTATCAGTTAATGCTCCAACAGGACAAACATCTATAACATTACCAGAAAAATCATTTTCAATGACGTTTTCAATATATGTTGAAATTTCTGCTGCATCACCTCGGTGCATTACACCATGCACTCTGTTATCAGTTAATTGCTCGGCAACTTTTACACAACGGAAACACATGATGCAACGAGTCATGTGTAGTTGAACATATTTACCAATATCTATTTTTTCAAATTCTCTCCGCGGAAACTCATAACGCGTAGTTGCTGCACCATGCTCATATCCCAAATCTTGCAAATGACATTCGCCAGCTTGGTCGCAAACTGGGCAATCTAAAGGATGATTCATTAATAAAAATTCAACAACACCTTTACGTGCTTCTAAAATTTCTGGATTAATCGTATTTTCGACTACCATCCCTTCCATCACTTCTGTGCGGCAACTTGCCACTGGTTTAGGCATTGGCGTGGGGTTAGCAGCACTGCCTTGTGTAACTTTAACAATACAGGTGCGACAATATCCACCACTGGTTTTTAATTTAGAATAATAGCACATGGTTGGTGGAGCTACTTCCGGGCCTATCATTCGTGCTGCTTGAAGGATTGTGATACCTTTTGGTACATCAATTTCTATTCCATCTATCGTTACTTTCATTTTAATTTAAAAGTTTTTTATCAATTGCTCAATTTCTTTTTTCAATACAGGAATATGTTTAACAACAACTCCCCAAACTATATCTTCACTTATATTATCATACGAATGTATCACTCTGTTTCTTAATCCTATTATTTTTTTTGATTGAGATATTTCTAAATCAATTTCTGTTTTTTTAATTCTTGTTATTGCTTCTGCAATTATTTCTAATTCTCTTTCAACTGCTCTATATGCCATCCTATTCAAAATAAAACTATCAAATGTTTTCATATCATATGTATATGTTTCTATTGATTCTATTGAAGTTAAAATATCTTGTAAGTATTTTGCGACTTCATTAAGCTGCATTGTATATTATTTGTTTTGTTTCTTCAATACTTCGTTTTAAATAAATATTTCGGATTGGCTTGTCTGTTAATAAGTCTACATGAAGTTTCAGTAATCCTTCCAACTCTTCAACAAAATCAAAATATAAATCCGCATAATCTTCAATCGCAACATCGGGATTAAATTTTACTATAAAATCAACATCACTTCCTTCTTTCATTTCATTTTTTGCTGCCGATCCAAATACATATAACTCTTTTACCTTATGCTCTCTGCAAATGGCTTCTATTTGAGTTATATTATTTGTTATGATTGGTGCTAGCATCTTAGTTTATCGTTACTTTCATTCTTTAATTATTTCAAAATCTTAGTGATGTCTTCTTCTAATTCAGGGGTTCGTTTTATTACAAAAAGCCACATTTGTTCATAATCTACAGTATCATAAGCTTGCGCTAAAAAATTTCTTAATCCTATAATGCTTTCTCTGTTTCTAATTTTCAATGCTACTTCTGGACTTAGTGTTGTTATTTTTTTTATTAATTCTCCTATAATTAAAAAATTCCGCTCGCTTGTTCTTTTATAATAAATGTTTTTACTAAATCCCTTCATTGTTTTCGCATCTTTTTTTATTTGTTCTATCTCAGCAATAATAAGTAAAATATCTTTTAAGTATTCTTTAACTAGTTTTTCGCCCATACAACAAAATTTTATCTTTATTAATAGACGCTTTAATTCTAGTTTTTAAAGCCTTTTTGTAAAACAATAAATCAATTGGTTTTTTTAAAGCGTGAATTAATTCTTCTTTAAACCAATAAAAATTATCTGTAAACTCATTATTATCTTCCTCTTTTTCAAAATCTACTAATAAATCGATGTCGCTATAAAATTGATAATCTTTTCTTGTTGCTGAACCAAATACATATAACTCCTTCACATTATGCTCTTTGCAAATGGCTTTAATTTGAGTGATATTATTTGTTATGATTGGTGCTAGCATTTTATAATCTGTCTACATTTAATCTAAATTTATAATTTCTACTGTAGTAAAAGTTTCCTTTGCATGATGATCTTGAGCAAAGGAAACTTTTACAAACAGAGATAAAAATATGTAAACAACAAATTTCAATTTTATTTATAATCTGTATTATTTAGTAAAATTTTCCTAGTC
>Ga0315900_10012565_pt1 | contig 10374 bp, 7 predicted proteins | sample LakEriMetagenome_FD_203521 | JGI IMG/M metagenome (GOLD analysis project Ga0315900, IMG submission 203521) | Freshwater fungal communities from buoy surface, Lake Erie, Ohio, United States - Buoy 12 MA114 | ecosystem: Environmental > Aquatic > Freshwater > Lake > Lake biofilm | place: USA: Lake...
GATCTGCCGCGTCGGCGGCAGCGAATGGATCCAGCTCTCGACTGACGAACTCCTTCGGCCGCCCGCTGCGCCCTCGGCGCCGCGCGTCCGGACGAGCCCAACCGGGGGCGCGTCGACATGGGACGTGGCCGCGACGGCCCGCAATCACCGTTTTCTCATGATGTGCTTCGTGGGCATGCTCCTCTCGCTCATTGGCATCTTGATCATGTCGCTCGCAGGAAGCCAGTCTGCGGGGCTGCTCTCGCTCCCCTACTGGGGGTGCGCGATTGGCGCCATGGTGTTTACCTGTCTCACGCTGGTGGCGATGCGCGTGCATGTCGCCCTGGTCATCGCTGCGGCAGTCATGCTGCTCGCGCCCTGCCTCAACATCATCGTTCTGCTGGTGATCTCCCAGATGGTGCAGTCGCGGCTGCGCGGCGCGGGACTGGTCGTTGGATTCCTCGGCGTCAGCCCCGATTCGCTGCAGGCCCGTGGGTATCGCGGCTGAACACGGCCGGGCTGCGCTCGGCACGCGTGAAGCGGCTCACTTACCATTGGGACCTGTGTCCGTCTCCCCCGCCGCACGCGCCATCGTCGACGCGCTCCTTCCCGAGAACCTGCGCCGCATCCTCGCCGCGCAGCAGGCAGAAGACGATGGTCTTGCCGCGCAGCTCGAGGACGTCGCCGTCGCGGCCGACCACCGCAAGTCGACCGCGCTCTCGCGGCGCCGCGCGGTGCTTGCACGCACGATCGAACCCTACGCCGAGCTCGCGCGCGCGGCCGGCGAACTCGCCGGAGTCGACGAGCTCATCGCGTCGGGCGACGCCGAGATGACCGCGCTGGCGAAGGCCGAGCGGCCCGCGCTCGACGCCCGCTGCCGGGAACTCGCGCAGGGCATCGTGCAGGCGCTTGTGACAAGCGAGGAAGCCGCGATCCCGAGCTTCGTCCTCGAGGTGCGCATGGGCGTCGGCGGCGACGAAGCGGCGCTTTGGGCGGGCGAGGTGTTCGAGATGTACCGCGCCTACGCCGCGCGCAAGGGCTGGCGCTTCGAGGTCGTCGAGACGAAGGCGGGCGACGCCGGCGGCCTCACTCACGCGATCGCGACGGTCGAAGGCAGCGGCGCCTTCGCGTCGCTGCAGTTCGAGGGCGGAACCCACCAGGTGAAGCGCGTGCCCGCGACCGAGGCGCAGGGCCGAATCCACACCTCGACCGCGACCGTCGCCGTGATGCCGGAGCCCGAGGAAGTCGATACCGCGCTCGACCCTGCCGAAGTCAAGGAGATGGTGACGACCGCGCAGGGTCCGGGCGGGCAGAACGTGAACAAGGTCGCGACCGCCGTCCACCTCATCCACCTGCCCACCGGCCTCGAGGTCCGCATGCAGGAGACGCGCTCGCAAGGCCAGAACCGGGAGAAGGCGTGGCGCCTCTTGCGCGCGCGCGTCTACGAGCAGCGCAAGCGCGAGGCGGATCTCAAGCGCCTCTCCGAGCGTCGATCGATGATCGGCACCGGCGACCGCGCCGAGAAGATCCGCACCTACCGCTTCAAGGAATCGGTGGCCGTCGACCACCGCGTCGAGCAGAGCTTCGCGCTGCCGAAGCTGCTGGCGGGCGATCTCGACCCCGTCGTCGACGCGCTGGCCGCGAAGGACGTCGCCGAGCGGCTCGCGGCGTTGTGAGCCCCGTTGCTTCGTGGCTTCACGGTGCCCGTCATCCGCAAGGCCGGTCGGCCTCGCGCCTCACGCGGCCGTGAGACGCGTGCTGAGCTCGGCGCGGCTGTGGACGCCGAGCTTCCGGTAGATCCGCTTCGACATCGTGACGATCGTGTGCGCGCTCAGGCCGAGATCGCGGGCGATCTGCGGCCGCGACCGCCCCTCGCCCAGCGCCTTGGCCACCAGCAGTTCACGCGGCGACAGCAACATGCTCGCCGCTCGACACAACACCAATCGGTTCTCGTCGGCGATCGACTGCTCGACCATGAAGATCTCCGCCATCGGTCGCTCCGGCTCGTTGAGCTCGCGCATCTCCATGGTCACGTGGTATCCCCGCGCCTGCGCGGACGCCGTTGACTCCCGCGCGCGGCGCTCGGCCTCGACCAGCAGCGCATAGGCGCCTCGGAAGGCGTCCCGCACGGCGCAGGCATCCTCCTCAAGCAAGAGGACCGACGTGACTCCATGGATCGCGATGCTCCCCTGCGGGCTCGTGCGGTACATCGGCTCGGCGCCATCGATGACGCTCCTGCTGTATTCGCGCATGCCGCCCTCCATCGACCGCATGAGCGTGCGATCCATCTCGGAAGCCCGATCGAAGACGATGATGAGACGCTCCATCGGAGCGCGGTACGCAACCCGGCCCGATCGCGACGAAGCCCGTCGACGGACGACGAGCCCGACCGCTTCGAGTCGATCGAGCGAATCCTGCGTCGCTTCGAGGCTGGAGTGCGACTCCTCGGCGAGTCGCGCCATCGTGTAGCCACGCTGCGCCCGCCGCAGGATCTCCCAGCGCTGCATGGTTCGGATGTCCCGGAGGACCGGCACAAGCCCGGGAGACGAGATGGAGAATGATCGAGATTCCATGGCGAGTTCGCTCCGATGCTGCTGCGTATCGCTCGATGCGACGGGGGCGCGCCTCGCGCCAAGGTCCGTCGACGGCGGTGTTGATCCAACGACACAACCATGACCGCGATGCGGCGCACGGCAAATCCGGCACATGAACGAGTGACGAAAGCCGGTCCGCCTGCGCGGCGTAGCCTATCTGCACCGCGGTTCCGTCGCGCAGCCGGACAGCCCCGCGCGCCAGCGCTCAAGTCCCGCGCGCGCCAGCGCTCAAGTCCCGCGCGGGCATCTCGGCCAACAGTCCTTGATCGAGGCACAGACGATGCAGCGCCAACTTCCAGTTGTGCCGTTTGCCCTGCGTGATCCACCTGCATGGGCGATGTCGCAAACTGTGTCGTTGCCACGCTCCCTGCGAGGTGCGTGCCACGGGCGAGGCACGGCCATGCAGGAGACTCATCGATCGCATCGCATTCCTGACGCTCGCTGACCGATGCAATGACATGCTTGCGCTGTGGATGGCAGATGCGACTTTCAAATGTCGGAAGTCGGGTTCTCTCTCTTCTCTCTCTCTTCTCTCCCGTCGATGTGTCGACGGCTTCGGAGACGCCGAAACGCCGACACCCCGCAATCCGCACATGAAGCCGTGACACACAACGCGCTTCGCAGAACACTTCAGGAAAGCACCAAGGAACCATCCATGAAGAACGCAACCCTCATCGTCCTCTCGCTCGGTCTCGCAACCTCCGCCCATGCTGAACTCATCGCCGGCTGGAACATCGGCGCGGCACCCGGTGGCGCGCCGCTCCTCGCCCCGACCGCTGCGGCCGGCAGCGTGACCGGAATGAACCTGACCCGCGGCACCGGCCTCACCGCCGTCAACGCACAGGCTGGCAACTTCGCGGCCCGGGGCTGGAACCAGCAGGCCTCCGACTACCTGAGCTTCGGCTTCACCGTCGCAAGCGGCTCCTCGGTCAACCTCTCGTCGCTGCAGATCGGCACGCGATCGGAGGGCGGCGCCCCGGGAATCCTCGCGCTGCGCTCGAGCGTCGACGGCTTCGGCTCGGACCTCTTCACCTTCAACCAGGCCGCAACCGACGGCGGCGAATGGGGCCCGGGCGCCGGCTTCATCTTCTCGGTCATCGACCTGAGCGCGCTGACGAACCTCACCGGCACCGTCGAGTTCCGCATCTACCAGGTCGGCAACACGGCCGCGAACGGCGGCACGCCGGATCCGAACCGCCACTTCCGCCTCACCAACTACTTCCTCAACGGCGCCGATCAGGGCGACATGAGCTTCTCAGGCACGGTCATCCCGGCGCCGGGCGCGCTCGCGCTCCTCGGCCTCGGCGGACTCGTCGGAGGTCGCCGCCGCCGCTGAATGCAGGCCGCAGGCAGTTCTCGTGAAGGCAATGCAACTACGCCAGGCGCGCGGCACGACCGCGCGCCTGGCTGTTTTGGAGGCACGCGACGCAACCGCCCGCTACGCCTCGACCGTCTCCTCGCTCATGCGCTTCGCGCCCCACTGCTTCGGCTTGCGCCGCTCGGGCATCCAACCGCCCTTCACGCGCACGCCGTCCGGACCGACGATGCGCCGCAGCGCGTCGAGAAGCGAGGGCTCGGGCACCACGCGCAGCCGCTGCGCGTGCAGCGTCGTGGGCCCCGCGGCGCGGTCGATGTGCACGACGACGTCGACGGGCCGGCCTTCCGCGAGCGCAGCCCCACCGGCCGCCTGCTTCAGGAGCCCCGCCACCATCTCGAGCGTTCCCTCCGCGGCCTGCTCGGCGTCGCCCGCGCAGTCGACCGCCACCTCGAGCCGCGTGCCGAGGTGACGCTCCGCATCCTCCATCGCGATCACGCGATCGACGATGATGTTCGGCTCGCCCCGCGCGCGGTCGACCGCGCCGACAAGCAGCACCGCGCGCTCGTTCAGGATCAGGTGTCCGAACTTCGCGAAGGCGTCGGTGAAGAGCACCGCATCCATCGTCGCCTCGCGGTCGGCGATGCCAAGCACCATCATCTTCGAGCCAGGGTTCTTCCCCTTCTGCGTCACCACCACCCGCGAGCGCGCCACCAGCCCGGCGACCACGCAGGGCGTGTCCTGCGGCGCATCCATCATGGTCCTGACATCGGCGCTCGCGAAGGCGTCGATCTGCGTGCGCCAGTTGTCGAGCGGATGGCCCGAGACGTGGAAGCCAAGCGCCTCCTTCTCGAAACGCAGCACTTCCATCGGCTCCCACGGCGCGACCTTGCGCAGCGTGGCCGCAGAACCGCCCGAGGACGCCGGCTGCTTCGGCGCCGCCGCCTCGAACGCGCCGAAGAACGTCTCCTGTCCGCCGGCGCGGTCCTTGGCCAGGCTCTGGCCGGCCGCGATCGCGCTCTCGAGGCTCGCGACCATCGCGGCGCGCTGGTCGGTGCCATGCAGAGAATCGAAGCAGCCTGCCTTCACGAGACCCTCGAGCCCCGCCTTGTTGATCGAACGACTGTCGACCCGCTCGCAGAACTCGAAGATCGACTTGAAGTGCCCGCTCTTGCGGCGCTCGTCGATGATCGCGCGGATCGCGCCGGCGCCGATCCCCTTGATCGCCTTGAGGCCGAAGCGGATGTGGCCGCGCCAGGCGTGCGGCTTCTCGCCCGGCGGATAGACGACCGCGAAGTCCTCCTCGGACAGGTTCACGTCGGGCGCCCGCACCTCGACGCCGATATGCGACTTCTTCGGCGAGTGGTCGGGGTAGATGAGCCGCCGGCAGTCGTCGAGGTAGACAGACCATTCCTCGATCTTGCGCGCCTGGCTTTCGAACGAAAGCACCGCCGACATGTAGTGCGCGGGGAAGTACGTCTTCAGGTACGCGGTCTGGTACGCGATGATCGCGTAGCCGGTCGAGTGGCTCTTGTTGAAGCCGTAGCCGGCGAACTTCAGGATCAGTTCGAAGAGCTCGGTGGCCTTCGCGTCGGCAAGCCCGCGCTCGGCGGCGCCCTTGACGAAGTCGGCGCGCGCGCCGTTGATGACGTCCTGCTTCTTCTTCGAGATCGCCTTGATGACGGTGTACGCGCCGCGCAGCGGGATGCCGCCGAGGTGATGCAGCACCTGCATCACCTGCTCCTGATACACCATGACGCCGTAGGTCTCGGCGGTGAAGCGCTCGACGACCTCGTGCACCTTCGGAACCGCCTGGCGCCCGTGCTTGCGCGCGTTGTAGTCGGGAATCAGGTCCATCGGGCCCGGCCGGAACAGCGCGTTCGCCGCGATGAGGTCCTCGAGCCGGTCGGGCTTCATGTCGACGAGCAGCTTCTTCATGCCGCCCGATTCGAACTGAAAGACGCCGTTCGTATCGCCGCGGCGGAAGAGCTCGAGCACGCGCTGGTCGTCGAGCGGGATGCGGTCCAAATCGAGTGGATCGAGCACCGTCTCGCCCGCCGACGCGCGCCTCGCGTCGCCCTCGCGGCCGACCGCGCGGAAGATCTCGTCCGCCGGCAGCGTCTCGCGGATCAGCTTCTTCGCGAACTCGATCGTCGAGAGCGTGCGAAGGCCGAGGAAGTCCATCTTGAGAAGGCCGACCTTCTCGCAGGTGGGCCCGTCCCACTGCGTGACCGCTTCCTCCGCGCCACCCGCCGCGCGGCAGAGCGGCACGATGTCGTCGAGCGGCCGCGTCGCGACGATCACGCCCGCGGCGTGCACGCCCTGGTTGCGCGCGTGGTCCTCGAGGCCGCGCGCGTGGTCGAAGACGCGCGCGATCTTCGGATCGGCCGAGATCATCTGCGCGATCTTCGGCTCCTTCGCGATCGCTTCCTCGATCGTGATGTCGAGCTCGGCGGGAATCAGGTTGGCGAGGTTCTGGCCTTCCGCGGGTGCGAGGCCCATCACGCGCGCGACATCCTTCACCGCCGCCTTCGCCTTCAGGCGCCCGAAGGTGATGATCTGCGCGACGTGCCCGTACTTCTTGCGGACATAGTCGATGACCGACGCGCGGCCGTCCTGGCAGATGTCGATGTCGATGTCGGGATACTCGGAGCGATCGGGGTCGGTGAAGCGCTCGAAGAGAAGCCCGTACTTCTCGGGACACGCGTTCGAGAGGCCGAGCACGTAGCCCGCCATCGTGCCGACGCCCGAGCCACGCGCGTTGGCGGGAATCCCCCGCTGCCGCGCCCAGTTCACGAAGTCCCACACGATGAGGAAGTACGCGCTGATCGACTTGTCGGCGAGGATCGAGAGCTCGCGGTCGAGCCGCGCGCGGATCGCAGGCGTCACGCCGTCGTGTCCGTAGCGCCAGATCAGGCCCGCCTCGCACAGGTCGCGCAGCGCGCGATCGCAGCCGGTCTTGAGATCGGCCGCGCTCTCGGAGTCCTTGGTCGCGTCGAATGGCAGCGTCTCGAACAGGCGGCAGTACGCCTTGAACCACTCGGTGAGGTCGCCGTCGCGCCGCGGGTCGTACGTCGGCCCGACGCCCGGGTGCTTGACCTTGACGACGGGCGCGTGATTCTCGCCCTTCGGCAGCTTCACGTCGCATCGCGCCGCGATGCGCGCGGTGTTCGCCAGCGCCTCCGCGTCCTCGGCATCCGGGAAGAGCTCGCGCATCTCCTTCGGGCTCTTCACGTACAGCGACTCGGGATACTTGATCCGGTCGGATTCGTCCTTCATCCGCTGCATCGAGATGCAGCAGAGCGTGTCGTGGACGTCGTGATCCTCGGCGCGGAGGAAGTGCGCGTCGTTGTCGATCACGAGCGGAAGGTCGAGTTCCTTCGCGAGCTTCCGCAGCCAGGGGTTGATCTCCTCCTGCTCGGGCACATGGCGCTGCAGCTCGATGTAGAAGCGCGGCTCGCCCTTCTCGTTCGGCTTGAAGTTCGCGGCGTGCCACTTCGCCTCGTCGACCGCCCGCTTCCAGAACACCGGGTCCTTGCCCGACTTCACGAAGTCGGAGAGGTGCGACGCGATCGACGAACCGAGGTGGCCGTTGATCGCGATGATCCCGTCGCCCCACTGCGAGAGGGTCGACTTGTCCATGCGCGGCTTGTAGTAGAAGCCGTTGAGGAACGCGTCGGACGAGAGCTTGAGGAGGTTGCGCCAGCCTGCGATGTTCTCCGCGAGGAGCACGAGGTGCCAGCCGCCGTCCTTCTCGCCCGTGTGGGTCTTGTCGCGGCGGTCGCCCTGCTTCCCGTCGCGGTCGACGGCGACGTACGCCTCGATCCCGAGGATCGGCTTCACGCCCGAGTCCTTGGCGGCGAGGTAGAACTCCATCGCACCGAACAGGTTGCCGTGGTCGGTGACGGCGACCGCGTCCATGCCCAGTTCCTTCACGCGCTTCAGGAGGCGCTCGACCGTGTTGCCGCCATCAAGCAGCGAGTACTCGCTGTGGAGGTGCAGGTGCGCGAAACTGGGGGTGCCGCCTGCGGCGACCGCTGATCCTTCAGCCATCGTTCTCATCCTCGGGAAGGCCGCAGTCTACGGGAAACGCAGCGGTTCCGAAGCGAGAAAACCCGGCGGCTCCGCCGCGTCCGCGCCGCGGCGCTCAGGCCTCGCCGCCGTCGCGGCGCACGATGACGCGGACGTTCTCGCGCCCGTCGCCCGGCGCGCGCGCGGCGCGCGGGCGATTGATGCCGAACACGCGTCCGACGATCCAGATCGCGATCGCGAAGGCGAACCAGATCGCGGCGCATCCGAGGAGCAGCGCAAGCGCGACCAGCGCAATCGCGAGGATCAGGATCGCGACCGGAACCGCGAGGACGAACGTGAGGACCGCGACGACCGCGCGCTCGACCGGCCCTGCGTTCGGGCGCACGCGCCACGGCGCGCGGACGCGGAACCGAGACGCGGCTTCACGCCCGACCGTGAACACGCGGAATCCGCCGAAGCCACCACCGGGCATGCCGCCAGCGCCGCTCACGCAAGCCACCTCGCGCGCATCGCGCGCGCGACCGGGCCGGGCGCTCCGCCGCCGACTTCGTGCCGCTCGACGCGCACGACAGGCAGCACGCCCCAGCTCGAGTTCGTCAGGAAGATCTCGTCGGACGAAAGCACGTCGTCGATCGAGAGGTTCGCGCGCTCGACCGGGCGCCCCTCGCCCTCGGCCCACATGAGGACCTTGGCGCGCGTGCAGCCCGGCAGCACCGGCGCGCGCATCGCGCCCTCGGGCTCTTCGCCGCGCGCGAACGGCACGCGCAGGCGTCCATCCTTCACGAGGAACACGCTCGACACGCTGCCGCTCGCCAGATGGTTCGTGACCGTGAACCAGAGCGCCTCCGCGCAGCCGACTTCCGCCGCGCGCTGCACGGCCGCAATGCGCGGCCAGTACATCAGCGTCTTGTGACCCGCGAAGGAATCAAGCGGATTCGCCCGGTTCTCCGCGATCGCCACCGCGACCCCCTTCTCGAAGAGTTCATCCGGGTAGCGCGTCGGAGGCTGCACGTGGATGGCGACGGTGGGCATGGGGGAACGCTGCTCGGCCGGCTTTCCCGCTGCATTCGCGCCCGCGAACGGCCGGCCCATGTCGCCCGCCGTCAACGTGACGCGGATCCGGGCGTCGCGCAGCCCGCTCGTCGCAAGCGTCTGCTGCACGGCCTCCGCCAACGGTTCGATCTTCAGCGGGTCGAAGAGCCGCAGTTCCCGCGCGCTCGCCGCCAGGCGCTCGAGGTGCGGCTCGAAGTCGAGCACGGCTCCATCGCGCGCGAGCATCGTCTCGAAGAGGCCGATCGCGTGCTGCACCCCGGCATCGAAGAGGCCAATGCGCGCCTCCGCATCCTCGTACACGGCTCCGTTGATCCATGCCGTCATCGCTCCGTCGCTCCTTGCTCCGTCGCTCCTTGCTCCGTCGCCGCAGTCTCCGGCGCCGCAGTCTCCGGCGCTTGCTGTCCCGGCAAACCCTGCCATCCGCGCGAGACCCCGACCACCTCGGCGCGCCCGTTCAGGATCGAGATCGAAAGCGAGACGGTGGCGCCGTTCTCCGCGCGGACCTCGACCGACTGGATCCACGGCAGTTCGCCCCGCGGATCGGCCGGCCCCCGCACCGCGTAGGTCAGCGCGCCGCCAGCGGAGGATCGCACCGCGTCGGGCGCCATCATCGCGAACACCGTGTCGACCGTCGGATCGATGGCGTTGGGAATCGGCTTGCCTGCACGAACGGCCGCCATGACCTCGCGCGCCGCCGCCTCGTAGTCGGCGGGCTTGGGCGGCGGAGCGGTGCCGATCATCCCTCGCGAGGAGAGATAGACGATCCCCGCGACCACGAGGGTGAGGATCGGGTAGGCCAGCTTGCGGCGGTAGAGTGCCTTGTCGCGCACGGGGCCGCAGTGTACGCAACCCCCGGGCCGTCGGATGCGGAGTATCCTCGACCCATGATCTCGCACGCGTGCTCATCCTGCGGGAAGATGCTCGACGGATCGTCGCGCAGCTACAGCCCCGGGCTGCGCATGTGGATCGCGCGCTGCAGCCGCTGCGGGCTCGCGGTGCGCTGGTCGCCGCGCCACGCGCGCGAGCCCGCGCGCATCTGGGCCCGGCTTCGGGCGCTCAACCTCCGGCTCGGCGTCGCGATCGGCGCGCTCCAGTTCGGGGTCATCCTCATGCTGTTCACCGGGTCCTTCCTGTACGACCGGTACGAGCGCGGCTTCGTGAACCTCGATCTCGACGCAACGCTCTCACGGGTGGCGCCAGCGCTCATCGCCGGCATCGTCGCCGGCGTCTTCGTGGGCCTCTCCGCCGCCACGCTTGCTCCGCACCGGCGGCTGCTGTCAAGCCTGGCCATGGCCTGGGCCGGCGTCGCCCTTCCCTGTCTCGTGCTCTCGTCGCTGCTTGTGCTCGGCGACACAGGAGCGGGGAACTTCTTCCGCCGGTGGGGCGACGTCCTCGGCAGCT
>Ga0315900_10012567_pt1 | contig 10373 bp, 8 predicted proteins | sample LakEriMetagenome_FD_203521 | JGI IMG/M metagenome (GOLD analysis project Ga0315900, IMG submission 203521) | Freshwater fungal communities from buoy surface, Lake Erie, Ohio, United States - Buoy 12 MA114 | ecosystem: Environmental > Aquatic > Freshwater > Lake > Lake biofilm | place: USA: Lake...
CACGCTGGCCAGCGGATGATTGTTGGGAACCATGGCGGGGTGCACGCGCACGGCGATTTCGCCGTTGGCATCGCGCTCGGCGATGCCGAGCAACTTCACCACGTAGCCGAGACGCTTGGCCACCGCAATGTCGGCAGCCGACACGCGGCTGATTCCTTCGTGATACACATCGCCAGCGACGACCTTGGCTCCGAACGCGATCGACGCGATGATCGCCGCCTTGGCGCCGGCGTCGAAACCTTCCACATCAGCTGTTGGGTCACGTTCGGCGTAACCGAGACGCTGCGCTTCGGCGAGGGCCGCGCCGTAGTCGGCGCCCTCTTCGGTCATCTTGGTGAGGATGAAGTTGGTGGTGCCGTTGATGATGCCCATCACGCGAGTCACCGGTTCGCCACGCAGGCTTTCGCGCAGCGCGCGAATGACCGGAATGCCACCGGCGACGGCGGCTTCGAACAGGAGGTCGACACCAGCCGAGTCGGCGGCGGCGAACAACTCGGTGCCCACGTTGGCGAGAAGTTCTTTGTTGGCGGTGACCACGGGCTTGCCGTTGGCCAGAGCCGTGGAGATGAGTTCACGCGCGGGCTCGATGCCACCGATTACTTCCACCACGAGATCGACATTGGGATCGGCCACCACGGCATGTGCGTCGCGGGTGAGGAGACCCTCGGACAGAACGACATCGCGATCGCGCGAGAGATTGCGCACGGCCACCGCCACCACCTGCAGACGCACACCCGTGCGCGCCTCGATGCTGGCGGCCTGCTGTTCGATGAGCTTCACGAGGGCGGCACCGACGTTGCCGCACCCGAGCACGCCCACGCGAACGACTCGACCCTTGTTCTCCACGGTTGTCACGGTGCCTCAGGCTACGGGAGATCGCCACACCCCAGGCCTCGATTTCCTGGGGCACTCCCCGCCCGATGAGCGGACCACACAACACCCCCCTCGTAGGTTCCTCGCATGGCTGAAGTGTGCGCCTACATCGATGGCCTCAACCTGTACCACGGGGTGCGGGAACTCATGGCCGCCAGTGGGTCGACCGAGGGATGGAAGTGGCTCGATGTCGTGAAGTTGACACAACGGTTATGTCCTCACGACGAGGTCCTCAGCGTCAAGTACTTCACGGCGCATCTCTCGTCACCGGATCACGACCCCGACCTCGCTCAGCGACAGCAGATCTACATTCGGGCACTCGAGGTACAGCCAACAATCTCGGTGATCCTCGGCGAATTCGTCAGACGACGAAAACGAATGCCGCTCGTTCGTAACCCTGGGCGACTCGTCCAGCCTCTGCTGTCACTCACCCGCATCGGCGCGCGACGTCACAATGATGGCCAGACATCGGTTCCGGTTTGGCGCGCCGAAGAGAAAGGAACCGACGTCAATCTCGGTGTGCACCTTCTGATGGACGCATTCAAGGGGAATCACGAGAAGGCAGTCGTCTTCTCCAATGATGCAGACCTTCGAGAACCGATCCGGATGCTCACCCAAGATCTGGGACGTCACGTCACCGTCGTCAATCCGCGAGGCCACAGTCGTCCCTCAGCCTCACTGCAAGAGGTCTCCAGCGAGACCCGGCGCTTGCGTGCTGCCGCAATCACCAGCTGCCAGTTACCTCAAGAAGTAAGGGACTCACACGGCGTCTTCTACAAACCATCCACGTGGTGAATACAAAGGCCCGCCGTTGCCGGCGGGCCTGAACCCGAAAGCCGAAGCCTTCGGGGGAGTGAACGAATCTTGCCAGATCGGTGTGGCAACGACAACCGTCTACGGCAGATCGAGGCGGACGAGATCGTCCATTGTTTCGCGGCGCACCACCACGCGGGCCTTGCCGTCGGCAGCGAACACCACCGCCGGACGAGGAACCTTGTTGTAGTTGCTGGCCATCGAATGCCCGTACGCACCCGTGACGGCAGTGGCCACGAGGTCGCCCACCTTCAGGCCAGCCGGAAGATCGGCGTCGAAGATGAGCACGTCACCGCTCTCGCAGTGCTTGCCCACGATGCGTGCGCTGTCGGTTCGATCGGCCGCCACGTTGCTCACACCGAACGCTTCGTAACCGCTTCCGTACAGCACTGGTCGCGGATTGTCGCTCATTCCACCGTCCACCGACACGTAACGACGCACACCCGGAATCTCCTTGATGGTGCCCACGCGATACACGGTGATAGCCGCACTCGCGACGATCGAACGACCGGGTTCGACGAACACCGCCGACTTGATGCCGATCGATCGACACGCATCGAGCAGCACGTTGCCCCACGCGGCGATGGAAGGCGCTTCTTCATCTTCGGTGTACGCGACGCCGAGTCCGCCACCGAGTGTGAGTTCGGGGAAGTCGTACGGCGCCGCGAACCGCGACATCACATCAGCCGCCTTGGCGAACGACTCGACCGCGAACACGTTCGACCCGATGTGGCAGTGCACACCCACCAACTCGCCGCAACCGAGACGCTGGATGAGTTCGATCGCTCGCGCGGCATCACCGTTGGCGAGATTGAAGCCGAACTTCGAATCGTCCTGGCCGGTGGCGATGTATTCGTGTGTGTGCGCGTGCACACCCGGAGTCACGCGCACCTGCAACCTCGGGAGCGGATGGCCATCACGACGCAACGCGTCGAGACGGTGGATCTCGTCGAACGAATCGACGACGATGTGGCGCACACCCGGGCGCTTCTGCGAGTCGCGACCCGCGTTGAGCGCCATCTCGAGCTCGTCCAGGCTCTTGTTGTTGCCGTGCAACACGCACCGATCGGCCGGCACACCCGCGTGCAGAGCCACGAACAACTCGCCACCCGTGGCGACGTCGATGAGCAAGCCTTCGTCGTGAGCCAAGCGAGCCATGGCGGTGCACAAGAACGCCTTCGACGCGTAGATCACACGATCGGCGCCGAACGCCGACACCGCCTCACGACAGCGAGCCCGCAAGTGCGCCTCGTCGTACACGAACAACGGCGTGCCGAACTGTGCGGCCAGATCGTCGACCCGGCAACCAGCGATCGACAGCGAACCGTCACCTTCCACCCGAGCGTTCTCGGGCAGCAGCCGCATCGGGACCGGGCGCGAACTCACATCTGCTCCGGTGCGTCGATTCCGAGAAGACCCAAACCACGATCCATCACGCGTGCAGTGAGATCGCACAGAGCCAAACGCGACTCGCGTACGGCATCATCGGCCTTGAGCACCGGACAGTGTTCGTAGAACGCAGTGAACGCAGTCGCCAGGTCGTACAGATACGTGCACAAGCGATGCGGGCTGTACTTCTCGAGAGTGTCGGCCACCGCCGAGTCGAATCCGAGCACTGCCAGAGCCAGCACCTTCTCCTGAGCTTCCACGATCGCGGGCGTGACCGACCGCAACGACGCACGATCGACGCCAGCGCGGCGGAAGATGCTGCAGATACGAGCGTGCGCGTATTGCAGATACGGCGCGGTGTTGCCGTCGAACGACAGCATGCGCTCCCAATCGAACACGTAGTCGCGGACGCGATCGGTGGACAGGTCGGCGTACTTCACGGCACCGATCCCCACCATGCGTGCCACTGCCAGCCGCTCGTCGACCGACAGTTCAGGATTCTTCGATGCCACCGCGACTTCGGCTCGCGTGAGTGCTTCGTCGAGCAGGTCGACGAACTTCAGAGGCTCGCCGCTGCGGCTCTTCAACATCTTGCGATCGGATCCGAGCACCGAACCGAAAGCCACGTGCACGGCCTCGGCCGGCTCCTTCAACCATCCGGCCATGCGCGCGACGTCGAAGACCATCGACAGGTGTTGGGCCTGTGGTGCGCCGACCACATAGAGAAGTAGGTCGGCGTCGATGCGTTCGATTCGATCGATCACACAGGCCAAGTCGCTGGTGGCGTAATTGAAACCGCCGGTCCCCTTCTGCACGATGAGCGGCAGCGGGTCGCCGTCGCGATTGGTGTAGCCGGGAGGGAACACCACGTCGGCGCCATCGGACTGCTGGAGGAGGCCCAGCGCGTCGAGACGCGTGATGACTTGAGGAAGAAGGTCGTTGTACGCGCTCTCACCCATGAGGTCGTCATCGGTGAGCAGAACTCCGAGCCGGTCGTACACCGCGTTGAAATGACGAGTGGACAGCCCCACGAGGAGCTTCCACAACCGACGTGTCTCGGAGTCTCCACCCTGCAACAGAACGACGCGGGCGCGAGCCCGCTCCTTGAACTCGTCGGATGCGTCGAACTTCGTCCGCGCCTGTTTGTAAAAGCCATCGAGATCGCCGAGTGACAGATGATCGGCCGCCTCGGTCTCACCCAAGTCGAGAAGATGCTCGATGAGCATTCCGAACGGGGTGCCCCAGTCGCCGATGTGGTTCTCGCGAATCACACGATGGCCCACGAACTCGAGAAGGCGCACGAGCGCATCACCGATCACCGTGGTGCGCAGATGTCCGACGTGCATCTCCTTGGCCACGTTGGGGGCCGAGTAGTCGACGACCACCTTGCGCGAACGAGGCGCCTTCGACACGCCGAGTCGTTCATCGGCTGCCACCTTGGCGACTTCGTCACCCAGGAACGCGTTGTCGAACACGATGTTGAGAAAGCCCGGACCCGCCACTTCGATCGACGAGCACACTCCGGTGAGTTGCTTCGCCTGCACCAACACCGCATCGGCCACTTCACGTGGCGACTTGCCCAACTCTTTGGCGAGAGCCAGCGCACCGTTGGCCTGAGCGTCGGCCCGATCGGACGGACGCACCACCGGATCGACTCCGGTTCGTCCGGCGACCGCCTCGAAAGCCGGCTGCAAGCGAGCCGCAAGAGTGACGAGGGGGTCCGCCATGGTTCTCCATTGTGGCCTCGTCGTTACAGATCAGCGGGGTTCTTTGGCGATTCGTCGCTCGATTCGCGCCCCCGAGGGTCGTCACCCACGGCAGGTAGGGTTGGAGCAGTTGCCCACGTAGCTCAGTGGATAGAGCGTCTGCCTCCGGAGCAGAAGGTCGTAGGTCCGATTCCTACCGTGGGCGCCAGAGAACCAACCGACGTCCGGCTTTGCCACGTTCGAGAATCCAACCCTGACGAGGCGAACAGCGGACAATTAGCATGACCCTCATGCGCAAAGGTCTTCTTCTCGCTTGTTTGCCCTTGCTGTTCACGGTCGCGTCATGCGGCGGAAATGACGAAGTCGCGGCAATCAGAAATGACGACGTCGCGGCAACCAAGGGCTACTCCTACGAAATACCCAAGGAATTGGAACCATTCATTGAAGACATCGAATTCATCGACTATCCAAGGAGGGATGGCCAGGCTCAATGCCTCGTCATGTGGTTGTACTTCAAGATAAACAAGCTCAATTCGGACTATTGGAAGGACCGATTGAAACTCTATTGCGAATACGGGAAATTCGGGAGGTTGGACCAATTGCTCAGGCCGTGAAGGCTGTGGCGCGCTGATCCTGATCGGCTCGGCGGTGATTCGGTTACGGCCAGTGGCTTCGGTCGTCGACGCGGTCGTCGAGTGGTCGACTCGCGAGATGGAATTCAACTGCGATGTTGGAATGACGTCGGAAACCGGCACCAATCCCAGTCCGACCTGTCGGCCCGATCCATCAGACGCAACGAGCAGGCTCGTCGAGTTGGCTTCAGGGGCCATTCTGAATTGTTCGATCGGAACCGACGATGTGGAGAGTCCGAGCGAAACCACCTGAGCAGTCGGAATCTCGGTTTCCACCGAGATCACGGCACGACCCGACGAGTTCGCATCGGACGATCGACTGCAAGCACTCACGCTGACGGCAAGGACCACGACTGACACCGAACACGCAAGACCTGCAATCAGCCTCGGACGGCCGGAATTTCGGGGCGAAGTTCTCACGATTGCTTCAACGTCAGGGGTAGTCCTGCCGTGACAAATCCGCCCTGAGCAGGGCGAAGGCAATCCTCAAGAAAATCTTGAGGATTTCTGGCAGAAAAGTGCGAGACCGCGGACGGTCGTTCCTCTTGTCCGGTGTGAGGCCAACGGGGCCCCACACCAACCGAAAGGAACCACCGCCATGAAGACCACCAAGATCACCAACCTCCGCAATGCCGCTCTCGCCACGGTGGCGACCGCCGCACTCGTGGCAGGAACCGCCGCCTGCGGCGGAAAGAACGACACCGCAACCGAGGTGTCGGCCGACGAGATCGTCGCCGCCCTCCTCACCGCCGCTCAGAGCGGCGACACCGGAGCGATCGACGAGATCATCGCCTCCACTGATCCGGCCGTCATCGCCGAAGTCGCTCCCGAGATCGCCGGCGTCGTCGCGACTCCGGCTGCCGACAACGCGCCGACAGCACAGGACGCACCAGCCGACGACGTCGCATCGGCCCCGACGACAGAGGACGCACCAGTCGTCGAGGACGAGCCCGAGATCGAAGAGGCTCCGGCTGCCGAGGCCCCCGCTGAGGAAGCCCCCGCCGCCGAGGCACCGGCCGATGAGGCACCGGAGTCGGGTTCGGGATCCGGTTCGGGATCGGGTTCAGGTTCGGGCCCGACCATCACACTGCCCGGTGGCGGCTCACTCGCCGGTTCGCTCGGCAACTACTCGCTGGTCCCCACGCCCGAGATCCTCATCTACAACTTCCAGTACAGCGGCACGAAGATGAATGCCCGTGTGGTCGTCAACGGCAAGAGCGCCGGAGAGCTCGCTTCGATCGACAGCGTGAAGATCTCGTACACCTACCGCAATTCGATGGGGCTCGTGCTTCCGATGTCGAAGACCGGCACCAAGATCTCCACCTCGACCATGGGCAGCACCTGGGCGATCGACGGCTTGAGTGTGAACGAAGGCGACACGGTCACCATCACCGCCACCAACAAGGGCGGACGCACCGTCACCGCAACCGTGACCGTGCACGTGATCATCCTCTAGTCGCACACTCCGACAACTGATCCTCCCCCAGAGGTAATGACGGCCCGGGCAACCGGGCCGTCATTCGCGTTGTACGGCGAATGTCGAAGTGGGTGTCAGAGCGCGGACTTCACAGCGGCCGCGATGGCTGCACCATCGGCACTCGCGCCCACACGTTCTTTCACGGCCTTGATGACCACACCCATCGCCTTCGGACCGGTCTGACCGTTGGCGGCCGCCTTGGCCACTTCTTCGCTCACGACGGCGTTCAACTGTGCCTCGTCCATCGCGGCCGGCAGATACCGCTCGATGATCGCGATCTCGTTACGTTCCTTCACGGCCAACTCGGTGCGACCGGCCTGTTCGTACACCTCGGCGGATTCGAGGCGCTTCTTCGACTCGGATCGCAGCACGCCGATCACCTGCTCGTCGGAGAGTGTGACGGCTTCTTTGCCCGCCACTTCTGCGTTCATGACTGCCGCCAACATCATGCGGATGGTCGACTTGGTGAGATCGTCGCCGGCCTTCATCGCCTCGGTGAGGTCGTTCTGCATGCGGTTCTTCAACGATTCGGGCTGGCTCATGACCCCATTCTGACGCTGTTGGCACCGCTAGCCTCACTCCATTGTGAATCAGGTCAAGAACCGCCTCGCCGCTCTCTCGCTCCTCGATCGGGCCATTCGCCTCGTCGACGACGCCACCATCGTCGCGCGTTACAACGCGCTCGACGACGAGGCCAAGGACGGTTTCCAGCACCTGCTCGGCGTGAAGGGCCAGAACCCCGACGACGCAGCGATCGTCTCGGCTGCTCGTACTGCCGCCGCCAAGGGGCGCATCAGCGGCGACCTCGAGCGCATCGCCCTCGTTCTGACCGACGCCTGTTTGGCCGATTGCATCGAAGCCCTCGGTAACGCCGCCGACGATCCGAGCGAAGGTCAGTTGCGCGACGCCCTTCCGGGTGTGATCGAGAAGCACGGTCTGCCACTCACGCAAGTGATGTTGGCGTCGGTCGTGTGCGGAGAGGCCGTGGCCTCCCCCATCATCATCCGCTTCCTGAAGCACGACGATGCGTGGAAGTTGCCGCCGGCCCCCACCGTCACCACCGCACCGGTCGTGCTCGAAAAAGAAGACAGCCCCGAGCGTGAAGCGCTCAAGGCCGAGCGCAAGGCGCGCAAAGCAGCCGAACAAGAAGCCGCGCGACGTCGTCGCGAGCAGTCGGCTCAGGCTCGCCGTCGCGGCTGACGCGACCCGTTACTTCTTGCGGCGGCGTAGCGCCGGCTCGTCGGGCACTCCGTCGTCGAGCCGCACTCCGGTGCTGTTCAAGAACATCGCCACCATCGTGTAGTTCCCGACCGTGGCCACGACATCGAGTACCTGCTCGGTGGAATATGCCGACGTGAGCGCGTCCCACGTGCGATCACTCAGCGTTTGGTGCTCGTGCAATTCGTCAGCGGCGCGCATGAGAACACGATCGTGAGCCGACCAAGACGGCGAATCGGCACCACTCTTCACCGCTTCGATCTCGGCATCGCTGATACCGCATTCACGCGCGATCACCACGTGCTGACCCCATTCGTAACGCGAGCCACAGTTCCAACCGGTCCTCAAGATGAGCAACTCGCGATCACGCGGTGACAACGAGTTCTTCGACAACACGTGCGTGGCGAACACCAGCCATCGCTTGAGCATGTCGGGGTGATTGCCCAACACACCGAAAATGTTGAGCGGGTCACCACTCGGGCCGTTGAGCCCCTTGGCGAACAACTCGCCGAGGCGCGGGTCGTCGGCGGCTTTGCGGACCGGCAGTCGCGCCGCCACAACATCACGTTCGTGATCGAGTAGCCACACCTTCTTTTCCATGCCGCCGCTGTAACCGGTGAGCGAACCATCCGATCCGATGATGCGATGGCACGGCACGACGATCGGCAACGGGTTGCGACCATTGGCCGAACCGACCGCCCGCGACTTCTTCGCATCGCCGAGACGACGCGCCTCTTCGCCGTACGAAATGGTCTCGCCGTATTCGATGCCTTCGATGACCTTCCACACCGACAACTGGAACGGCGTGCCCTGCGGCTCGAGGGGCAGGTCGAACTCCCGACGCTCGCCAGCGAAGTATTCGGCCAACTGCGCAGCGGCCCGCGACAGGATCGGCGAGTCGCCCACCTCGATGTCGGGTGCGTCGACGCTTTCACCCTCGAACCGGATCTCGCACAATCCGGTCGGTGATGCCACCAGCGTGAGGGGCCCGAGCGGGCTCGGAATCGTGCGTGTGATCAGGGCCATGGCCCATCTTCGCCGTTCTCGACACTCGCCTCGGCACGGGGTTGGTTGTAAGTTACAAATACCCCCTGGGAGGCCCATGACCACCGAGACCGCATCCGGACCCGGCACCTACACCAAGCGCCAGATCACGATCATGTTCGCCGGCATCATGTCGGGCCTCTCGCTGTCGGCCCTCGACGGCACCATCATCAACACGGCCCTGGCCACGATCGTGGGTGACCTCGGGGGCGTGACGGCCTACGCCTGGGTGGGCACGGCCTACCTCCTCACCTCCACCATCGCCACGCCGCTTTTCGGCAAGTTGTCCGATCTCTACGGACGACGTCTGCTGTTCCAGATCGCGATCATCTCGTTCGTGGCCGCGTCGCTGCTGTGCGGTATCGCGCAGAACATGTGGCAACTGGTGCTGGCGCGTGGTCTACAAGGCATCGGTGGCGGAGGATTGTTCGCCATGGCCTTCACCATCGTGGGAGACATCGTGCCACCGCGTGAGCGCGGTCGTTACGTCGGCGTGATCACGAGTGTCTTCACGATGGCCAGTGTGGTCGGGCCGCTCATCGGCGGCTTCATCGTCGACAACACCTCGTGGCGATGGATCTTCTTCATCAACTTGCCGATCGGTACCGCCGCACTTCTGGTCGTCAACTACAGCCTCAAGTTGCCGTTCACCAAGAGACCGAGCCAGGTCGACTTGCGCGGCGCGTTCCTCCTCACCACGTCGGTCACCGCTCTCATCCTGGGCGTCAGCTGGTCGGGCGAGGAATACGGCTGGTTCAGCGTCGCCACCCTCGCACTGCTCACTGCAGCGGTCGTCCTGGGTTTCGCTTTCGTGTGGTGGGAGATCCGCGCCCCCGAACCCATCATTCCCATGTCTCTCATGAACAACGACGTGATTCGTGCGGTGATCCCGATGATGATCTGCGCCGGCGCGATCATGTACGGCGCCAACGCGTTCGTGCCTCTGTATCTGCAAGCCGTGACCGGAGTGTCAGCCACCAATTCGGGGCTTCTGCTCACTCCCCTCGCCGGAGCGGTGGCGATCTCAGCCACCTGGGTGGGTCGCCGCACGTCGAAGACCGGCTCGTACAAGCCGTGGCCCTTCGTGGGTGGTTTCATCATGCTCGCGTCGATGATCGTGTTGAGCACGCTGGGCAAAGAAGACGGCTATCTCTACGTCGCACTCATTGGATCGGCTCTGATGGGATTCGGTGTCGGTGGCGTGATGCCCACCGGATCGCT
>Ga0315900_10012573_pt1 | contig 10369 bp, 7 predicted proteins | sample LakEriMetagenome_FD_203521 | JGI IMG/M metagenome (GOLD analysis project Ga0315900, IMG submission 203521) | Freshwater fungal communities from buoy surface, Lake Erie, Ohio, United States - Buoy 12 MA114 | ecosystem: Environmental > Aquatic > Freshwater > Lake > Lake biofilm | place: USA: Lake...
GATGCGGCGCGGTTGCGGCGGTGGCCGTGACCAGCAGCAGCGTGTGGCCATCGGGGGCAGCGCGGGCCACCGTCTCACTCGCCAGGATGCCGCCGGCGGAGGGCCGGTTCTCGATCACTACGGGCTGACCGAGGCTCTCGGCGAGCTTGGCACCGACCAGCCGCGCGGTGGTGTCGCCCACGCCGCCAGGTGCGAAGCCGACGATCCAGCGGATGGGACGATTGGGGAAGTTCGTCTGCGCCATGGCCGGCAGCGCAGCGCAGAGCATGAGCCCCGCAAGCAGCAATCGCCTCATCGCGTCTCTCCCAGGAAGGGGCGTGCGCGCGCGATCTTCCGCTTCAGGAAGTCCCAACGCAGGCCGAGATTGTCAGGATCGAGCAGGAATTTCTTCGATTGCGCGGCCGCCGCCGCCTCAAGCTTCTGCAACGGGCCGGCCGCGGCAGCGCGGAGTTGCACATCGGCGGCCCATTCCAGCACCGTCATGCCGATGCAGGCCTCCGCCACGGAAGACCCCACCACCAGCGCGCCGTGATTCTTCAGCAGCAATCCGCGCCGATGCCCCAGCGCCGCGGCGATGGCATCGCCCTCATTGGTGTCCAGCACGATGCCGTGGAATTCGTCGAACAACGCGATGTCATCATGGAACACCGCGCCGGTCTGGGTGATGGGCTCGAGATTCATGCCCGCGCAGCCCAACGCCACGCCCGCCTTGCCATGGGTGTGGATGATGCAGGTGACATCGGGGCGCGCGCGATAGATGCGCGTGTGGATATGCAGGGTCGGGTTCACGCGCCCTTCGCCGCGCAGCGTGCGCAAATCGAAATCCGCCTCGATCAGCCCCTCCGCGCGGACCTCGTCGAAGCCCACGCCCCATTGGTGCGACCAGAAGCGATCCGCCCCGGGCAGGCGCGCGGTGAGGTGCCCGGCAATGCCGCTCGCCTGCCCATCCGCGTCGAGGATGTGGTAGGCGTGCAGCAGATCGTTGCGTAACTGATACTCGCTCACTGCTTCTCGATGCCCGCGAGCTGCGCCATGCGGCCCCAGGCGGCGACCTCGGCGGGGATCATCGCGGCGAGTTCCTCGGGGCTGCTCGCCTCGGGCAGGCCGCCGAGCTCGATCAGACGGTTGCGGATCTCGGGCACGGCGAGCGCACGGCGGATGCCGCGGTTCATCGCCTCCACCTGCGGGCGCGGCGTGCCGGCGGGGAAGACGATCGCGTTCCAGCTGCGCACGATGTAGTCGGGCAGCCCGGACTCGGCGCTGGTCGGCACGTTGGGCAGGGTGGGGAAGCGCGTTGGCGCCGTCACCGCCAGCAGCTTCACGCGCCCGGCCTGCACCTGCGGCAGCAAGGGCGCGAGCAACTCGCCCGCCACCTGGATCTCCCCCGTGCTGAGCGCGAGGATGAGTTCGGGCGAGGAGCGATAGGTCACCGTCGTCATCTGCACCTGCGCCATGGCGCGGAACAGCTCCACGCCCAGATGCTGCGCATTGCCGACCGCGATGGAGCCGATGTTCATCTGCCCCGGCCTTGCACGCGCATAGGCGATCAGCTCCGTCAGGTTCGACACCGGCAGTTGCGGGTTGGAGGCGATGACGTGGTCGTACCAGACCATGCGACCGACCGGCGTGAAGTCGCGCGTCACGTCGAAGGGCATGGTGCGGTAGAAGGCCGGGGCGGCCATGTTGCTGGTGGTCAGCAGGTACATGGTGTGGCCATCGGGGGCGGCGCGCGCCACGGCTTCCGCACTCACGATGCCGCCGGCGCCAGGGCGGTTGTCCACCACGATGGGCTGGCCGATCTCGGCGCTGATATGCGGTGCCAGCATGCGCACCGTGATGTCGCCCGCGCCGCCGGCGGCGAAGCCGAGCACGAAGCGCACGGGGCGGTTGAACAGGGCTTGCGCCCGCGCAATGGCAGGCGTGGCCAACAGCGCGGATGCGCCGAGCAGCGTGCGGCGAGTGATCATGTTTCTTCTTTCCCCCCAACCATGTTTCCGGTCAGCCGGCGCTACCGTAGCCGCCGCCGCCGGGTGTTTCCATCAGCACTTCGTCGTCCGGTGCCATTGCCATCTTCCGGGCCTCGTTCACGGGCTTGCCGTTGACGCGGAAATGGCCCGGCGCGCCGGCCCCCCCACCTTCCAGCCCCTCGGGGCCGAGCTCCGTGCGGCTCGCGACCACGTTGAGCAGCCAGGGATCGCGCGTGAGCATGCGGAAGCCGATCACCTGCCCATCGCCGCCCGGCTGGCGCCCGGCGCCGCCCGAGCCCGGGCGCAGCTCCTTGCGCGTAAAGGCGATGGGCATGGCGGCCTCCAGCACCTCCACCGGCACGGCGGCCACGCCGGTGGGATAGCAGGTGGCGGAGAGGCCCGGCTTCTCGCGCCGCGCGCCCATGCCGCCCGAATAGTTGAACATCGAGGAGGTGAAGGGCTGCCCTTGCGCGTCGCGCCCCTGGATCTGGATGGTCCAGACCGCGCCCGAGCCCTCGGCCAGCACGCGATCCGGCATCACCTGGTGCAGCGCCTTGAGCACGGGCATGGGCACATACATGCCCACCACATGCCGCGCATTCACCGGCGCGGGGTAGCGGCAATTCACGATGCTGCCTTCGGGGGCGACCACGCGCACCGGCAAAAGCGAGCCGTAATTGTTCGGCAGATCGGGGTCGAGGCAGGCGCGCACGGCGAAATTCGCATAGGCCGCAGTGTAGTTCAGCACCACATTGATGCCGATCGGCGCCTCGGGCGAGCTGCCGGTGAAATCGATGATGAGCTCGCCAAGATCCACATCCACTGTGACCGCAGTCTTCAGCGTGATGTTGAGCCCGCCCGGTACGTCGAAGATGCTTTCACCGTGATAGGTGCCGGGGGCGAGCTTGCGGATGCTCTCGCGCGTCGCCTCCTCCGAGCGTTGCAGGATCGCCGCCGACAGCGCCTCGATATCGTCGAAGCCGGCGCGGTCGCACAGCGCGTTCAGCCGTTCCGCGCCCACGCGCCCAGCCGCGACCTGGGCTGCAAGGTCACCGGCGACATGCTCGGGCGTGCGAACGTTGCGGCGGATGATGTCGTGCAGCAGCGCGTTGGGCACGCCCTTCTCGTAGAGCTTGGCGAGGGGAATCCACAGGCCTTCCTCATGCACGTCGCGCGCGCCGGCACCCACGCCATAGCCGCCGATATCGGTGTGGTGGATGGTGCTGCCGAAGAAGCCGATGCAGTGCCCGCCGCGAAAGACGGGCGTCATGATGGTGATGTCGAAGAAGTGCCCCGCGCTGAGCCAGGGATCATTGGTGATCAGCACGTCGCCCGGATCGAGCGTGTCGGGCGGAAAGGCGCGGACGAAATGCTGCCCCGCCGCGGCCAGGCTGTTGATGTGCCCGGGCGTGCCGGTGACGGCCTGCGCCACCATCCGCCCCTGCCGGTCGAACAGCGCGGTGGCGAGGTCCCCGGCCTCGCGCACGATCGGGCTGAAGGCGATGCGCTGCAACGCGCGCGCTTGTTCCGTGACGGTCGCGATCAGATTCGACCAAAGGATTTCGAGGGCGATGCCGTCGAGCTTGCTCATGCGCTGCGCTCCGCGATCACGGCGCCGGTCGGATGCACCGCGGCGGTCCAGCCGCGCAGCACGACCAGCGTGGTCTCCCGTTCCTCGATGATGGCCGGGCCGACGACGCGCTGCCCGATGGCAAGCGCGGTGCGGTCATAGACCGGCAATTCCGGCGCGGCGGGCTCCACCGCCACGCGGCGATGCGTACGCGGCGCACTCGGCGCGCCATCGGCGGGCGGCGGCGGTGTCGCCGCCGGCAGCGGGCCGCGTGCGGCCAGGCGCCAAGTCACGACCTCGACGGGCACCTCGGGCAGGCGGATGCCGTAGAGCGCCTCGTATCCCGACTCGAAGGCCGCACGCAGCGCCGTGGCGTCGCCCTGCTCCAGCACGCTCAGCGGCAGTGCGGTGGTGACCTCATTCTGCTGCCCGCGATAGCGACAATCCACGGCGAGTTCGAGCAGCGCGGCCTCGCCCGGCACGCCCGCCTCGGCGAGCGCGGCGCGGCCTTCCTCCGCCATGCCGCCAACCAACGCGCGCACGCTGTTCCAATCGAGGCTCGCCAGCGGCGCGAGCGCGGAGCGGACCAAGTCGAGCCGCACGGGCGAGACCAGCGTGCCGAAGGCGGAGAGCACGCTCGCCATGGGCGGGAAGATCACCTGCGTGCAGTCCAGAAGCTCCGCCACGCGGCAGGCATGCACCGGCCCTGCGCCGCCGAAGGCGAGCATCGGCAAGCCGCGCCAATCGATGCCGCGATCCGTCGCATGGGCACGCGCGGCGCCGGCCATCTGCTCGCACACCACTTCGAAGACGCCACGCGCCGCGGCCATGGCATCGACGCCCAGCGATGCCCCAAGCCGTCCCAGCGCGGCCTCCGCCCCTGCCCGGTCGAGCTTCATGTCGCCACCGAGGAAACGCTCCGCATCGAGCAGGCCGAGCACGACATCGGCATCCGTGACAGTCGGCTGCGTGCCGCCGCGCCCGTAGCAGACCGGCCCCGGCTCGCTGCCTGCGCTGCGCGGGCCCACCTTGAGCAGGCCGAGATTGTCGATGCGCGCGATGGAGCCACCGCCCGCGCCGATCTCGATCATGTCCACCGCGGGGATGGTGATGGGAAAGCCGCTGCCAGGCTTGAAGCGATAGCGGCGATCGACCTCGAACTCGCCGGCGATATGCGGCTTGCCGTCCACGATCAGGCAGGCCTTCGCCGTCGTGCCGCCCATGTCGAAGGAGAGCAGTTTCTCGAGCTTCAGCAAGGCGCAGAAATGCGTGGCAGCGAGTGCGCCGGCGGCGGGCCCGCTCTCGATCATGCGCACGGGGAAGGCGCCGGCGAGGTTGGTACCAACCACGCCGCCATTCGAGAGCATGATCAACGGCCGGTTCGCGAAGCCGCGCCGATCCAACTCCGCCGCCAGCGCCGCGAGATAGGGGGCGACGATGGGCTGGGTATAGGCGTTCATCACCGCGGTCGAGGCGCGCGGATATTCCCGGATTTGCGGCGAGACTTCCGAGGACAAGGTGATGGAAAGCCCCGGCAGCACGGCCCGGATCGCCTCGCGCGCCGCGCGTTCATTCGCCCCGTTGCGGTAGGCGTTGAGCAGGCAGATGCCAACCGCCTGCACGCCGGCCGCCTGCATCGCCTGCGCCACCGAAACGGCTTCCTCGGCCTGCACGGGTTTCGCCACGCTGCCATCGGCGTGGATGCGCTCATCTAGGGTGAAGACCAGGCGATCGGGCACCAGCGGGTCGGGGTATTCGATCTGCGGGTCGAACATGTCGTAGCGATGCTCGTTGCGTATGCGCAGCACGTCGCGGAAGCCCTGCGTGGTGAGCAGTGCGGTCGGCGGGCCGCGCCGCTCGATCACCGCATTCGTCACCAGCGTGGTCGCGTGCACCGTGACATCCGTGACCGCCTCCGGCCCGATCCCGGCGCGGCCCAGCGCAAGATCGACGGCGCGGAAGAAGCCCTCGAGCAGGTTGGTGTGGGTGGTGAGCGTCTTGTCCGTCACCGCCGCGCCGGAGGCATGGCGCAGCACGACATCGGTGAAGGTGCCGCCGATATCGACGGCCAGCGCATAGCCCTGGGTGGCGAGCGGGGTGCGAGCAAGGGCGTCGGACACAGCCTCGGGCAAAATGGCGCTTCCTTCCTCGATCCGCCTGCCCTAATCGTCCCGTATTACAGGACGTCGTCATGCGTTAAGATCAGAGTGCCAAGCCCGCCCGCCCCCGTCAACGCCTATCCGCGGCGCCGCCCCGCCCAGGCCTCAGCGTTGACCAGATGCGGCGGACGCCGCCCCGCCAGCACGTCCAGCACCTGCTGCGCGCATTGCAGGGCGGTCTCGCGCATTGCGTCCTCGGTCACGCCGGCGATATGCGGGGCGAGCAGCGTGCGCGGCGTGCTGAGCAGCGGGTCATCGGCCCGCTTCGGCGGCTCGACGCGGAAGACATCCAGCGCCGCGCCGGCGATTCGCCCGCCATGCAAGGCGGCGGCGAGTGCGGCGCCATCGATCAGCTCGGCCCGCGCGGTGTTCACCAGCAGCGCAGTCGGCTTCATGCAGGCGAGTGCGGCGGCATCGATGCAGTGGCGCGTATCGGGCCGCAGCGGGCGGTGCAGCGAGACCACATCAGCCGCCGCCAGCAGCGCATGCAGCGAGGTCGCGCGCTCCGCTCCGGCCTCGGCCAGCGCCGAATCCTCGCTACCCGGGGAGAAGACCACCAGGCGCATGCCGAAGCCATGCCGCGCGATGGCGCCGGTCATGCGTCCGATGGCGCCGAATCCGACCAGGCCCAGCACCTTGCCCTGCATCTGTTCCATCCGGGCCTCGTAGCGCAGGCGCCAATCCTCGCCGCGCACGGCGGCATCCGCATCGACCACGCGGCGCGCAAGCGCAAGCATCAGCGTGATGGCGTGCTCGGCGACGGAGCGGCCATTGGCGGTGGGCGTATTCACCACCGGGATGCCGAGGCTTGTCGCATGGGCGACATCGATCGCGTTCATGCCCACGCCATGGTTGCAGATCACGCGCAGGGCCGGCGCGGCGTCGATCTCCGGCCGCCGGAATCCGGCATTGCGGGTGATGACGCCGGCGGCGGCGCCGATCTCGCGGATCACCGTTGCGTTGTCATGCGCCGAGGCGAATCGTGGCGTCACGCCGCCTTGGCGGAGCAGCGCGATTCCGGCCGGGTGGATAGGCTGGACGATGAAGCATTCGGTCATGGCGAGGGCCTGTGCTGCGCAACGAAGGCCCGTACTGTGGCCCGTCCTCGCCCGCGGCGGGAGGTCCCCTGCCCTGCGCGCGGGTCGGGCCCCAGGGGTTGACCGGCGCGCGCCCTGCCGTCATACGCCCCCGCACTGTCCCGTTCGTCTAGAGGCCTAGGACACCAGCCTTTCACGTTGGCAGCACGGGTTCGAATCCCGTACGGGACGCCATAAAAATTATGCAACCATTTGATATTGCAGACTTTTGAAGTCGGTCACCTAGCGAGGCCCCACACTAGGCCCCACATTCGTCATTCGCTTGGGTCGGCGCGGCCTTGGTGGGAGCGGCGTCGAGAGACTTAGCTCGGTTTATTCCCCCCGACACCCTTACCTATGCCCAGTGAGGCTCCGCTTAGCCCTGGCGGCGATCTGCACATTGGCGTTGCGCCCAGATTTCGGGAGGGCAGCGCTACGCCCCTTTCCGCCTCGCCAGCGATCGGAGGCGCAAGTAGCCGGGCTGTTCGCTCACCCTGGGATCAGCGGCGGAACACCGTTGCAGGACGTCGTCGAGATCCCTCGGCCGGTGCATCTCGTCCGGGTGGATTATCGCATTTAGGAAGACCACGAAGTCGAGCGGGAATCGCTTGATGAGGAAGCCGTTGTCACCATCCGTTCCAAATTCGATCTCGATCGAAAACATGGGGAAGGGAACCATAACCGGTGTTACGTTCCGCACCGCGTCCGGGAACGCGCTTCCCGCCGTGAGGACCAGCCCAGCGAGCTTTTCGGAGGTTTGGGCATCGCGGCATTTCGAATCACGCGGCCACACCTGCTCGAAGAAGGGGCCCACTTGTTGGTGCCAATGCTCACCGCGCTTCGACAGGTCGTGCACTGGCGTCCAGCTAGAAAGGATGTCCGCGGCGCGATGGCGGACCGCCGCGGTTGTCGCGGCGAGCGTCCGACGAGTTTCGATCGGTGTGATGTTCCACCCTTCGTCCGGATGGGTCCGCGCCTTTATGGACGCTGCCATCAGGGCTTCGGCGATGCCGTCAGCCTGTCCGGTGCTGAACCCCTCGTCATTCGCGAGCGCCAGCAGCCCGGGCTTCAGCACGTAGAACAAGGGCGCCTGGGGTGGACGCCCGGAAAGCCGCGCCCTCAAGAGCAGGCGCCCCTCGAGCGTGTTGGCGTCGAGACACGGCACCATCGCGCGGAGCGTCCAGCTTGGATCGACATAGAAGAGAAAGGGGAGTTCCCTAGCCAAGTACCCACGCGCACGAAGACCCGCCGGCGTGGCTTGCCCGATCGCGCGATCGAAGCGCCGACGCACCGCGGCGCCGAATTCCGATGCCTGCGCCGGCTTGCGATCGCTGATCGCGCTGCAGAGGGTCCAGACGAGCAGGCCTCCGGGCGAGTTCAGCGCGGCGGAGACAAGGTCGTCCGGTGGCTCGGATTCGTCGTCGGCATCCGACGACGCGACATAGGTCACGTCGGCCAAGTGGTCCCACAGATGTAGGAACTCGTTAGGCAGGACTGTCGGGTCATCCAACAGGCTTCCGAACCGCTGCTGCAGCCAGGACGCTGCCGGTCCGCTGAAGCGCCGCAGGGCGTCGGGCGGAACGCCCAGCAGCGCATCGGACACCCGGTAATGAAACGCCCCCTCCTCGACGCGTGCCGCCGAGGACAGGAAGGTGTGCCAAGCCTCGGGCTTCCACTCGCCCCGTCCGGCCTCGGCCAGGAGGCCGTCGAGCGCGCGCCGGGGCTCGGTTTCGCAGAAAAGATGCCATGTATCTCCGTGTTCGAATGGCCTCTCCTTCTCGAGGCGCATGGCCTCCGAGACGAGGTCGTCGGTTCGGACGGACGCCAAGTCTTCGGGCCCTCCCTGCGGGCCGCTCACGTCGGAAGTCCAGGCCGTGAAGTCGTCCCGATCGTCGAGTCCCGGCTCCCAGCCAGAATGGCGTCGCCGGAGGTCGGCCAGGGCGTCCCCCATCTCAGGAGTGAGCGCCCCCCCCCGCGTTCAGGATGCGGGAGAGTCGGACGAAGGTGGCGTGGTCGCGGAGGCTCTGCCAACGCTCCTCCGAGAGGGTGTCGTCAGCGGGAAGGAGCGACCGCGACATGCCGGCGAAGAGGCGAGCGGAGAGGCGGTTCCGGGACAGAGAGGGGAAATCCGCCCACCGCTCCGCCAACAGCCGCATCGTCTCCCGTCTCAGATGCATGAGCCAGAAGGAGGCATCGTCGAGCTCGAGGAGACGGAGTGCGGCCTCCTCGCCCGAGAACACACCCGCGTCGTTCAGTGCATGGAAATAAAGGCGACGGATGAGGGCGAATTCCGAGTGGCCCCACGCAGAAGCGATGATTTTTGCGCGCGCCGGCACCGCCTCCGCCAGTCTCGCCCAGAGGTCCGCGATGGTGCGGACGATCGGGTAGAATCCCGTGCGGTAGCGGTTCTGCGGGTGGTCGGAGACGGCCGGTACGTCCCACAACGACCTGTCGAAGCCGTCGATGAAGCCGACCTCGCGCGCCTCCTCCAGCGCCTCCCGGAGCGCCTCGATGAGGCTCAGGAGAAGCCCTTCCTCGGACTTCGCGTCCCGTGGCCAGGACTGGAGGAGCTCATGCGAGCTCGGCCTGTTGTGGTGCGGCTCGTAGTCGACCCGGACGAGGTTGGCAGCCGACGGGCTCGCCTCCGCCTCCTCGGTGAGGCCTGGCCATCGCAGCGGCTTCGCCACCCGCAACCTGGGCCGGAGGACGTCGACGACCGCGGCGCGCCGCTCGCTCGCCAGTGCGTCGCCCCATCCTCGCCTCCGGAGGTCGTACCAACGCGGCAGGGCGGGATGGGGTCCGTTCTCTGAGGCGCGGCGGATCCAGCGCCAGGCGCGACGGATATCCGGCGTCAAGCGCGCCGTGGGATCCGCCAGCGCCATGTCGATGGCCCACCAAGCGTCCCTGTGCGGCGCCGCGCCGGCACAGGCTTCCACCATTGCGGGATCTGCGATGCGGCTCGCAATCCAACCGGCGGCCTCGGGGGAGGACGTCACCGGGAGACCTCGATCGGCGAAGACGGGCAAACATGCGGGCGCTGGGGACAGTTCCTTTAGGAGTCCTCCGGCGTCCCCGTGCGAGAGCAGGTCGCGGATCTCCGTCAGCCAGTGATCGCTCGCCTTGGCCAGATCGATCGAGAGCAGCGCCCGCAGCCGCTCACGGCGCCATGCCGTCGGGTCCTCGGCATAGGAACACCACTCTCGCAAGGTGTCATAAAGCGGCGAATACCCGTGTGGTCCATCAGACCCGAAGATAACGGGCTCGACCCCCTTGGCGCGCCAAAGGGCCTCCTCGGTGAAGCGGGTGGCGTCCGCCGCGCCGGCGATCGCGTACACCTGCTTCAGGTCGGGATACCGCTCCCGGTCGGCCTCCAGCGCCTCAAGGAGATACCGCACCGGGGGATCGTCAGCACCGTAACCGACGAGAACGAGGACGTGGCATCTCGCGAGGTCGTAGACGTAGCGAGATGCCTGGAGTGGCCCCCATCAAACCGGACAGGCGGCTTTGGTTGCTGACAGGGCGATGAACTCACGCGGCGAGCGCATGCGCAAGCCGGAGTGAGGGTGGTTGGTGTTGTAGTCCTCGAACCAGTCGGGC
>Ga0315900_10012575_pt1 | contig 10369 bp, 8 predicted proteins | sample LakEriMetagenome_FD_203521 | JGI IMG/M metagenome (GOLD analysis project Ga0315900, IMG submission 203521) | Freshwater fungal communities from buoy surface, Lake Erie, Ohio, United States - Buoy 12 MA114 | ecosystem: Environmental > Aquatic > Freshwater > Lake > Lake biofilm | place: USA: Lake...
ACGCAAATCCATAGAGAGAGGCTGACCCATCCATGCTGGCCTCCTGCTTCCAGCAAGAAGGATGAATCAGAACCGCGCCCGCAAGGGAATCCCCGCCGAGTCAGAACGTGGGGAAAACGCTCTAATGCGATTCGGCCATGTCGGTCGATGCTTCGCAACTAGGGGGGCTCGGTGATACCTGCATGCTCAAACGGCAAGTATGTGAGCGGATCTCGCTGTCAAATGGCACCCGATGGAGGCTACGTAGGGAGGGTAGCGTATCTTGGTTCAGATTGCGATACTCGCCAGCGCCTCTTCGGCATCGTCGCGCACCAAATGGCCATAGTGCTTTTCGATCATCGCAACGCTTGTGCCCGATAACTGCGCTACGGTCAGGATCGGAAGGCGGGCGCGGATCAGGTCCGTGATGACGCTATGGCGAAGGGTGTATGCCGATACAGCCGTAGGAAGTTTCGCCAGCGCCACGGCATCGTTGATCGGATACTTCCAGGAATCCTTGTTCCATTCTGCGCCCTGAGCACGAGCAAAGATCGATGCGACTGGCAGCTTACCTTTCACCTGCACCTCGAAAAAGTCGGCAATCAACTCCGGCATGGTGAGCTGGCGCGGGTTTCCGTTCTTGTCCTTGCCGATGGTTAGTACGCGGGTGCGCCTGTCGAAGTCGCGCACCTTTAGGCCTGCTAGTGCGCCAGGACGGAGAGGCAAGAGACACATGGCCTTCACGAAAGGTCGCGCCTCATCGCAGGCGGCATCGATCAGCTTCTTGCGCTCGTCGCGGTCGAGATATAGCTCTCGGCGCTTGTCAGCCCCCTTGAATGGGCGCAGCGCCTCTTGCCATGCCGCATCTGTGTTCGGTGCGCCCGGCTTCAGCACTTGCCGCAGTGCTGCACGTAGAGGCACCATATCCCGGTTGACGGTCGACTTGGAACGCTCCTTTGTTTGCTTTTCGCCTTGCTTATTACGGGAAACTATTGCCGGAGCTTGCTCCAGCCGCGTGCGCCAGGCTCGCAAATGATGCCGCCGTAGTTTGTCCAGCTTGACTGTGGCGATGGGATCATCATAAACGTGCCGCCGGAAAACGCCTTCGGCAATCGATCCAGGCTTTTCCTTCAGGTAGGCTTTGCAGGCATCCTTGACCGTAACCATGTCGCGGGCAAGCTCGCCCCCACTTTCTATCGTTTCGGCCCATGTCTCGGCATCGGCCTTGGCCTGCTTGAAAATGTCATGACCTGACAGCGTGCCATAATCACCGAGTCGCTTGCGGGCGTTGCGATTGGTCTCAGCGTCATAGAAGCGGGCGAACCACGTGCCCCCGGCCTTTTTCCGGGACGGACGATAGCCGAGATATACGCCTTGCCGCAGCCGTTGCCAGTGCGGCTCATCGCCAGACCTCGGCTTGAGCTTTTCGCGCTCTCCGATACGGCTGAGATCGGGCATTTTTTCGGCCTTCCAAAATCCATGAAAAAAACATGAAAAACTTAGGCGAACAGCATCGAACACCTTCGGCTGTTTTTATTGATTTTTCCTGTCCGAGTAAAGCCGGATTCGTTGCATTTCCCACCCTTGGTAAGGGTGAGGTCGGGAGTTCAATCCTCCCCAGCAGCACCAGGGCCCCTGATGGCCCGCATTGCGCCGCGATCTGTCTCCTGCGCCGCCGAAACCTCCTTGCATCATCCATCCCGCGCGCCCGCGCCTGACCTGTTCTTGCGCCTTGCTGCACTGTGGCAGATTGATGACAGGGCCGCGAATTGTTGCCTGAGCCACCGCCCACATGCGTTCCGGCGTTGACCGGCGGGCCTGCGTGGGTAACCTTGTTATCTGCACGCATAGCGCGCCGGGATTGCGCCTTGCGGAACAACAATCGCGATGGGCGGGCGGGACATACCCCCCGGCAACATCCGGACACAATTCCTGGAGGGGGAGCCGCAATGTCCGTCGCCGCAGAGGCGGGGCCGGGCATTTGCACAACCTGTGTCCCGTGTGTCTCGCCACTCCGGCGGGGCTGCGGGGTGCGGGCAATATCGAGTCCATCAGGGGAACCAGAATGCGAAAGATCTATCACGCCCTCCACTCCAGCTCGCCCGTTGCCACAGCTGCCGTGCTGATGGCTGCATCGCTTGTCGCCGCGCCGGCGCAGGCCGCCGAGGCTGACGCCGATGGTGATGCCGCACCCGCCAATGTCGCCGTGACCAGCCTTGCGCCGCTGGCGATGCTGCAGCAGGCCGCAGCCGAGGCGGCCGAAGAAAGCCAGAATGTGCTGATCGTCACCGGCACGCGCGCTGCCAACCGCACTGTCGCCGAAAGCCCGGTTCCGATCGACGTCATCTCGGCCGAGCAGCTGCGCCAGTCGGGCCTGACCGAAACCGCCCGCCTGCTGCGCGACCTGGTGCCTTCGCTGAACTTCCCGCAGCCATCGATCACCGACGGCACCGACGCGATCCGCCCGGCGACCCTGCGCGGCCTGGGCCCTGACCAGACGCTGGTGCTGATCAATGGTAAGCGTCGTCACAGCGCCGCCCTGCTCAACCTCAACGGTTCGGTCGGGCGCGGGAGTACCGCGGTCGATATCAACCAGATCCCGGCATCCTCGGTCGGCCGGATCGAAGTGCTGCGCGATGGCGCTGCCGCCCAGTACGGTTCGGACGCGATTGCCGGCGTCATCAACTTCCAGCTCAACAACGCCCGCAGCGGTGGCCGCATCTTCGTCAATTACGGCGGGTTCAACACGCGCATTGCCGGGGTGAAGGAAGTGACCGGGGTCAATGCGGTGGCCGGACAGGTGCCGACCCTGACCGCCGATGGCGTGCTCCAGCTCAACAATACCGGCCGCGATCTCAAGGTGACCGACGGCGAGGTGCTGACCGTTTCGGGCAATATCGGCCTGCCGCTCGGCCCCGAGGGCTTCATCAACATCACCGCCGAATATCGCGACCGCAACGATACCAACCGCGCCGGCTACGATCCGCGCCGCAACTATTCGCAGAGCGGCGTGCTCGATCCGCGCGAACTGACGCTGGATCGCCGCTACCACCGCTACGGTGATCCCAGGACCGAGGACCTCAACATCGTCGTCAACATGGGCATGCCGCTCGACGATCAGGTCTCGTTCTACGCCTTCGGCAGCTTCGGCACCCGTGACGCGGAGTCCGCTGGCTTCTATCGCCGCGCGGCCGACAACCGCAACGTGCTGGCGATCTACCCCGACGGCTTCCTGCCGCTGATCAACACCGACACGCAGGATTTCTCGATCGTCGGCGGGCTTGAAGGCGACTTCGGCGGCTGGAAGTGGGACCTCTCGATGTCCTACGGCGACAACGAGACCGAGTTCTTCATCACCGACACGCTCAATGCGTCGCTTGGTGCGGCGAGCCGGACCGAATTCGATGCCGGTGCGATCGCCTACAGCCAGCTGATGGCCAACCTCGACATCAGCCGCGAGATCGAAATCAGCGGGATCGACCGCCTGACCCTTTCGCTCGGGACCGAATGGCGGCGCGAGGAGTACCAGCTCACCGAAGGCGAGCCCGACAGCTATCGCGCCGGTCCGGTGCGGGTGGGCACCAACAACTCCTTTATCACCGGGGCGGGCGCCACGGCCTTTGCCGCGCCGGGCAGCCAGGTGTTCCCGGGCTTCCAGCCGTTTATCGGCGGGGTCGATGTCACCACGCCGAATTCGCGCGAGAACGTCTCGCTCTATGCCGAACTCGATGCCGACATCACCTCGGGCTGGAACATCCAGCTTGCCGGTCGCTTCGAGGACTATTCGGACTTCGGCTCGACCATCAACGGCAAGATCGCGAGCCGGCTCGAACTGATCGATGGCTTCGCACTTCGCGGTGCGGCCTCGACCGGTTTCCGCGCTCCCTCGCTCCAGCAGCAGTTCTTTGCCGCTGCGGCGACCAACAATATCGGCGGGGTGCTGGTTGATGCGGTGACCTTGCCGGTCAACAACCCGGTCGCGATCGCGCTGGGTGCGACGCCGCTCAAGGCGGAAAAGTCGGTGTCGTGGTCGGCAGGTGCCGTGTTCGACCGGGTGGCCGGTCTCAACATCACCTTCGACTACTACCAGATCGACATTGATGACCGCATCGTGCTGACCGACAACCTCTCGGCCACCCGCGATGCGGCGGGCGCACCGAGCGGCAGCAACCCCGGCCTCGGAATCGCGCAGATCCTCAATGCTGCGGGCTTCACCAACATTTCGGCCGCGCGGTTCTTCTTCAACGGGATCGATACCCGCACCAAGGGCTTCGATGCGATTGCGACCTACCGCACCGGGCTCGGCGATTTCGGTTCGCTGTCGCTGACGGCCGGCTACAACTGGAACGACATCGACATCACCGGCCGCCGCACCAACCCGGGCAGCCTGGCGCAGGTGCCGGGGATCGACCTGTTCGGTCGCCTCGAATCGCTGCGGATCGAGCGGGGCCAGCCGCGTGACCGCATCAATCTCGGCGCCGACTGGGAGTGGAAGTGGCTGAGCACGACCCTGCGCACCAACCGCTTCGGCGAGGTGTTCTCGGCCGGCGCAACGCCGATCAACGATGTGCTGCTCGCACCGCGCTGGATCACCGATCTCGAATTCCGCATCCGCCCGCAGGAAGGCTTTGCCAACCAGCTGGAGCTTGCCTTCGGGGCCAACAACCTGTTCGACCAGTATCCGAGCGTGAACCCGGTCGGGCGCGGGGTCGATCCGGTGACCGGCCTGCCGGGCAACCTGTCGGTCAACAACTACTTCCTGCCGTTCTCGTCCTTCTCGCCTTTCGGCTTCAACGGGCGATTCTTCTACGGCCGGGTCAGCTTCATTTTCTGACGAGCCACCCGGTTTGATCGGCTGGCAGGCGGCGCGGAGGGCTGTTTCGGCTCCCCGCGCCGCCCCATCCCCGCCAAAATAGACGATCCGCCCCGCACGGTCACTGTGCTTGCCTAGCCAAGGTAGCCCAATTGGCAGGCACGAAAGACTGATTGCGCTCGGTTAATGGCGCCCAATCTCTCACAAGCCCTGCTCATGTGGTATCGTACGCCAGCATGACTGCACCCTAGGATGATCCCGATTTCATAATCGGTTTTTCCTAAAGCTGCCCACCGCAGACATTCAATCTGCCGGACGGTCAGGACATTTTCAGTCGGAAGATAGCGCGGATTGCGGCTGACCCTGACATAGCCTGCCATGAAACGCCGTCCCAGACGGGCGAGGATGTCGCCGAAACGGACGAATTCGCGCGATAGGTCAGTTCGGGATGGGTCCACGCTCGTGAAGATCGCCGCTGCAATTTGCCCGAACGGCATATGGACTGGAACGACAATCGCCGATTTCAGCGCTGTGCGCTGTTCGAAATCTTCCAGTTCGAGCGCATTGAGGTAAGGGTTCTCCCATTGCGTACGGATGCCGCGACAGTTGATCCAGAAGGGCTGGCTTTCGACCCGGCAAGCCCGCAGCAATGGTGAGCGGATTGCTTGGTCGATGTCACAGAAGGGGGCGAGTTCTTCATCTCCCCATCCCAGAATGCTGGAATTGAGCTCTTGCCCATCGGCATCGACCATTGGTTCCATCGTCGCCAGATCGTGCCACAGCATCGCGCGCAGCCCGAAGCTGCGAACCTCGCGCTGCAGCGCTGCGGCGGCATCTGCGGTGTCGGCCTTGCTGCGGATAGTCACCGCATCGAGCGGATCGCGCGAGCCTTCATATCTCTTATCTCCCCCCGAGCGCAGCGCGAAGCTTCGTATTCCTCTATATCATTAATCTATATCGTCACCGACCTTTCCGCAAGGTGCACCAGCAGCGGGCACGACTGGCAGCGTGTAGCCGTGACTCACAGTGACTGGTACGGTCGGCGCAATGCGGCCTTTCTGGAATGGCCATCCGGGAGGCTCTTCCCCTCCAATCCCAACAAAATTGACGATACGCCCCGTGAGCCGGCTCGGCTATCCCGTCAGACCACAACCGCGACCAGGGAGAGGTGCGCTATGGATCTGGGACTCAAGGGCAAGAAAGTCATCATGAACGGTGGGGCGCATGGCCTCGGACTGGAATCGCTCAAGCTGTTTGCCGCTGAGGGCGCGGACGTTGCCTTCTTCAGCCGTAAGGAAGACAAAATCGAAACCGCCAAGGCCGCGATCGACGCCGCCGGGCCGGGCAAGGTGTTTGCCGAAGTGTTCGACATGGCCTCCGGCACCGACGCTTACCAGGCATGGCTGACCAAGGCGGCAGAAGAGCTGGGCGGCTGCGATATCTTCGTCCACACTGCGAGCGCCTCGGGTACTGGCGGCACCGGCGACTGGCAGGCCTGTTTCGACATGGACATCAAGGGCGCGGCCTACGCGGTCGAGACGCTTACGCCCTATCTCGAGAAGTCGGATTCGGGCTCGATCGTGATGATGTCCTCGACTGCGGCGCTCGAGACTTTCATCGCCCCCAACCCCTTCAACGCGATCAAGGCCGCGCTGATCACCTATGCCTCGCAGCTGTCGCAGGCCTTCGCGCCCAAGGGCATCCGGGTGAATACCGTCAGCCCCGGCGCGATCTATTACAAGACTGGCAACTGGGACTGGATCGAGCAGAACATGAAGCCGCTGTATGATGGCATGCTCGCCAAGATGCCGATGGGCCGCTTCGGCAACCCGGAAGAAGTCGCCAAGGCGATCGTCTTCGTTGCCAGCCCGGCGGTGCCCTACATGACCGGCACGAACGTGGTGGTCGATGGCGGGTTCACCCAGCGCGTCCAGTTCTGATTCCCTCCTCCAAGAAGGCGTAAACACATGGCGCAGATCGACCGCGACAAGCTGCTCGACATCTATACCCGCACGATGAAGGTGAACCGCACCGACGAGAAGTTCCGCGAGCTGCTCATGGGCGGCAAAGTTGCGGTGATGTATTACTGCGTGCGCGGGCAGGAGCTGGTCTCGGCGGCGGCCATGGCGGCGCTGGAGCAGGACGATTACGTCGTCTGCACCTATCGCGGGCAGGGCGAGCAGACCGCCAAGGGCATTCCGATGGAGAAGTGGTGGGGCGAATGCCTCGGCAAGGCGACCGGCACCTGTAAGGGCAAGGGCGGCACCATGCACATCACCGATCCGGAAACGGGGATCATGGTCACCACCGGCGTGGTCGGTAGCGGCCTGCCGATTGCCAACGGCCTTGCCATGGCGAGCCAGAACAACGGCGATGGCCGCGTGACGCTGGTCAGCTTCGGGGACGGCGCGGCCAATATCGGCGGCTTCCACGAAGCGATGAACATGGCCCAGCTCTACAAGCTGCCGGTCATCTTCCTGTGCCAGAACAACCGCTATGGCGAGCACACCGCCTATGCCGATCACACCGACAGCCCCAACATCGCCAGCCGCGCGGCCGGTTACGGGATGAAGGGTGTGACGGTTGACGGCAATGACGTCCACCAGATCTACCCTGCCATGCAGGAAGCCGTCGCCCGCGCCCGCGCCGGCGAAGGCCCGACGCTGGTGGAGGCAATGTGCTACCGCATGATGGGTCACTTCTTCGGTTCGGACTTCAGCTACATGCCGCCCGAGCACATTGCCGAGATGAAGGCCGAAGACCCGCTGCCCAAGCTGCGGCAGGTGATGCTCGACTACCAGTTCACCGAAGAGGAGCTGGACGCCATCGTCGCCGATATCAACGCGCAGATCGACGCAGCCGTACAGCACGCGCTCGATGCGCCGCTGCCGGATACCGACGAAATCTACAAGGACGTGCTGGAGGAGACCGCCTGATGGCCCAGATCACCATGACCCAGGCGCTGAACCTCGCGATCGACGAGGCGATGGCCGAAGATCCGGGCGTGTTCTGCCTCGGCGAGGACGTTTCCGCCAAGCAGGGCGGCGGGGTGTTCAAGGTCACCTCGGGCCTGACCGAGAAATATGGCGAACACCGCATCCGCGCGACGCCGATCTCGGAAACCGCGATCATCGGCGCGGCCGTTGGTGCCGCTCTGGCGGGCCAGCGCCCGATTGCCGAGATCATGCTGATGAACTTCGTCGGCGTGTGCATGGACCAGATCGTCAACCACGCGGCCAAGCTGCGCTTCATGTCGGGCGGGCAGACCCCGTGTCCGATGGTGATCCGCACCACCACGGGCGTCGGCGTCGGCTTCGGCGGTCAGCACTCGGACATGCTGGAGGCGTGGTTCGCTCACGTCGCGGGCATCCATGTCGTCACACCGTCGAACCCGGCCGATGCGCGCGGGCTGATGCGCGCCTCGATCGACGCCAATGACCCGGTGATCTTCATCGAGAACATCCTGTGCTACGGCCTCAAGGCGGAAGATCCCGGCCCGGGCTACCGCGTGCCGCTCGGCAAGGCGGCGATCGCGCGCGAGGGGACCGATATCTCGATCATCACCTATGGCCGAACCGTGCTCGATGCGCTCGACGTGGCGAATGAGCTCGCCAAGGAAGGCATTTCGGTCGAGGTGGTCGATCTGCGCACCATCGCACCCTATGACGAGGCGACCGTGCTGGCATCGGTCCGCAAGACCGGCCGTGCGCTGACCCTGCATGAAGCCGTGCGTCCGTTCGGCACCGGCGCGGAAATTGCCGCCAACATCCAGGAAAAGTGCTGGGATGTGCTCAAGGGCCCCGTGCGGCGTGTCGGCGGAACCTTCTCGGCCGTGCCCTTCGCGTCGCATCTCGAACAGGCATGGATCCCGAACAAGGGCCAGATCATCGAACAGATCAAAGCAAGCATGGGCAAGCTCTAAATGGCATCCGAAATCCGCATCCCCAAGCTCGGCATGAGCGCTGTCGAAATGACGCTGGTCGAATGGATGTTCGGCGATGGCGAGCGCGTCGAGAAGGGCGACATCATCTACACCGTCGAAACCGACAAGAGCACCACCGAGATCGAGGCCCAGGCCAGCGGGATCATCCATCCCACCGGCGAGGAAGGCGCGGTCTACAAAGTCGGTGACCTCATCGGCACGATCGAGGAGTGATGCGCGGTGGCTAGTCCGCGCGAGATGCTGGCGAACGTCTATGCCACTGCCGGCACCCGCGACTGGGCTGCGGTCGAGGCGCTGATCCATCCCGATTTCGTGCTCTACGAGGCGAACTCGCTGCCCTTCGCGGGCGAATGGCGGGGAAAGGATGCGCTGCAACGCTGCGCGGCGGCCATGTATGGCACCTGGGCCGATACCAAGCTCGAGATGCTCGATTGCACCGGTGGCGATACCCATGCGGTGATGGTGATCCGCCTGACCATGCATCCCAAGGACGGCAGCGAACCCTTCACCCAGACCATCTGCGAAGCGGGGACCTTCGAGGACGGGCTGCTGCGGACTCTGCGCATCCATTACTTCGACGCTGCCCAAATCGCCGCACGGGCCTGAGGCGGCGCGCGGCCTAACAGCATTTGTCACGGGCTTACTCGGGTCATTCTGCTATGCAGATGACGCGACCCGAGGAGCTTTGGCTCCGGACCTCATGCCCCTGCCGCAAGGCAGGGGCATTTTTTGCAAAGGTCAGCCGACCGCGCGGTCGGCCTTGTCCTTGTCGTTGGTGCCCTTGATCATCGCGCGCATTGCATCCCATTCGGCATCGCCCAGCGCGTGGAGCATCGGGTAGAAGGTACCGCCATTGGCCTGGAAGCCCGCACCGTCGATCGCGATGGTCTGGCCGTTCACATATTCCGCGCCCGGCCCCATCAGGAACACCGCGAGGTTGGCAAGTTCGTGCATCTCGCCCGCGCGGCCCATCGGGTTGAGGTCGTTCCCGGAATTGCCGCCCTGACCGCCGGGAGAAAGCCGCGCGCTCATCCCCTTGGTCGGGAAGAGACCGGGGGCGATGGCGTTGAAGCGCAACCCGTAGCGGCCCCATTCGGTCGCGAGGCTCTGGGTCATGGCGTTGATCGCGGTCTTGGACATAGCGCTTGGCACCACGAAGGCACTGCCCGACCATACCCAGGTGGTGAGGATCGAGAGGAAGCTCGCCTTCTTCTTCTCGGCGATCAGGCGCTTGCCGATGTCGAGCGTGACATAGAAGGTGCCGCGCATCACGATGTCGGCAATCGCGTTGAAGCCGTTCACGGAGAGGTCCTCGGTGCGGCTGATGAAGTTGCCGGCGGCATTGTTGACCACCCCGGTCAGCGCGCCGCCATCGGCCCAGATCGCATCCACCATCGCGTGGATCGCGTCGGCATCGCGGATGTCGCACGCCATGCCGACGATCTTGCCGCCATGCAAAGCGGTGAGCTCGGCCGCGGTTTCATCGAGCTTGTTCTGGCGCCGCCCACAGATGTAGACCGTCGCGCCGAGCTTGAGGAAGGCCTCGGCCATCTCGCGCCCGAGGCCCGTGCCGCCGCCGGTGACAAGGATGCGCTCGCCCGCCATCAAGCCGTCGCGGAACATCAGTTTTGAAG
>Ga0315900_10012580_pt1 | contig 10367 bp, 12 predicted proteins | sample LakEriMetagenome_FD_203521 | JGI IMG/M metagenome (GOLD analysis project Ga0315900, IMG submission 203521) | Freshwater fungal communities from buoy surface, Lake Erie, Ohio, United States - Buoy 12 MA114 | ecosystem: Environmental > Aquatic > Freshwater > Lake > Lake biofilm | place: USA: Lake...
AGACCGGCTTGGTTTACTGGTCGCGCGGCCTACACGGCAGGCAAATAATCAAGTTCCGCCCTCTCGGCCTAGCCCTCCGCGCCCACATCGAAAGGACCAGCAATGCATCTGATTGAACACATCACACTGACCGATGCAGCCGTTTACTACGCTATTGGCGCGCTCGTTTGGGCCTTTGTCATGGGCTTTCTTGGCGATCGTATGGACCGCTATTTTTTCATTACGCTGTTTGTCTGGCCTTTTGCCGCTGCATCTCTCGTGGGGCAAATTATCCGCCGTTTCGTCCGGAGCTTTTGACATGCCGACTAACGATCTGGCCGCGCCGTTTGATTGGGCTGGACTGGCAGGTTCAGTTGTGCTGGCGAATGCTGGCCAAGGACCGGACGCGGCAATCGCCATTTTGCAGCGCGAGATTGAGGCCGCGTTTGTGCCGGTGCAGCAGCGGGACAAAGCAGAGGCTCTACTTTGCCAGCGCACGAACGAATACATCGCTGCCACCGCCCGCGCCGAAGCAGCCGAGGCGCGGAACAAGGTGCTGGAAAGAGAGCTAGCGGAACTGCGAGGCAGAATAAGCGCCATCGGCTTTGGGTTCGCCCAATCTGACAACGATGGCGTGCTGGTTAATCGCGCGCAAACACCCGCAGCCCAAGCCCTCGGGGGCGAACATGCCTGACGCCCTGCGCAACTGGATATGGACCAACCTTGGCTGGGACATTTACGACTGGCACCCTGAAGACGTGAGGTTCTGATATGAACACCGCACTTATCATGCTTGGCGCGACCGTCGCCTATTTTGCCATAACCATACCGCTGGCCATCTGGATTGGCCGCCGGATCAAGAGGAACATGTGATGCGTGACTTTATGACCGGCCTCTCTGTGGGCCTTCTGCTCGGCGTGGCAGCGCCCGTCACCGCCGCGACACTGGTCGGCAGTACAGGATACCTGTCTGGCTGGACCGTGACCAAGAACGGCGATGAGATCTGCTACATGCCCTACATCTGGACGGCCACCAAGGAGATCGACTGTGACTAGCACTGCACACGAGGACCAGTTCACCGCGCCGCTTGCGCCTGCAACGGATCGAATGACCGAATGGGCGCAGTGGGCCGCGAAAAAGCGCGCTGAGATTGATCTCGCCTTATTGACCCCTGCAAATGAAGCCGAAGCCATCGCCGCATGGCTTGACCGCCGCGGCTACCGCGAGATCGCCGCGCGCATTCGGGCAGGCGAATACCGGACATGAGGCAGCCCACGTACCCCCTCGGCCAGATGGCCGTGGGCGAAACCTTCACCATGGCCGCGCTCACGCACGCCGACCGCAAGCGGATCGCGCGCAACGTCAGCCAATACGGCATGAGGAACGACAAGGGCTTCCGGTGCAAGACCGACAAGACCACCTTCCTGATGACCGTCACCAGGCTTCGCTAAAAGAAAAACCCCGGTTTTGCAGAGTGAGGACTGCAAAACCGGGGCTTAGTGCAACCTAGGGTGTGCGGCAGTGGAGCAAACACTGACTAGCGCAGGCTTACCACCTTTCCATCTCCGAAGGCAACACTTTCTACCATCCGGCGCAACTCGGACTTTGAGCATCGCGAGAACACATCCGGCGCGGCGTAGATGTGCTTCTTCGTCTGGAACTCGCTTGACGCCAGCCGCCCGCAGTCGATCCACCCAGCTTCCTTGAACGCGTGCAGCAGCGCCGCCTGCGGCACCTTCGTGCCGGCGGGGACATGCCCGGCCGCAATCGTGTCGCACAGCTTGTGGAACGGCCCGGCGCAGACGCCCACGGTGAACGGCCCGACGCGCTTTTGCATGAGTTCGACCAGGAAGCTCTCGGCCACGCTCAAGCCATGCTCGACCATGTTGAGCTTCCACTCCGTCACCGGCGGCGCGGCGGCCGCATTGAACGCCGACACGTCGCGCTGCCAGAGCCATGCGGCGATCTTCGCAAACCCGCCGTCCTTGTACCACGACCACAGCTTGTCCGCTGCGGCGGGGTCCATGCGCGGCGCGCGGCTCCAGACGCAGAACCAGCGGCGGTCCTGCGTCGGGATCGTGATCGGCAGCGGATCGTTCGTGAACGCCATCACCAGCAGCCGGTTGAGCATCTCGTAGGGGTGCAAGCCCTTGCGGTTGATTGTCAGCGTCTCGGGCGGCGCGGCGATCATGGGCTTGAGACGGTTGGCCAGCGCGCGGCGCTCCCTCGCCTCCGGCTCCTTCAGCTCGTTCAGGATGACGACCTCGGCCTCCAGACCGTAGCCCCACTGGCTTTCCAGCCCCTTGTTCTCGATGATCGACCTGTTGTGCTGGTGTTCGCCGCCGATGGCCCACAGGAACGGCGCATACATGCTGTCCTTGCCGCAGCCCTCGTCGCCGCCGTGCAGGACCGCGTGGTTGATCTTGATGTTGGGGTGCTGGACCTTGTACGCCAGCACGTTGAGGACGTGGTCCAGCTCCCCCGGTTCCGGCACCAGCAGGCGGCAGTGGTCGAGCCAGATCGACACGGCGTTGTCGGACACAGGCTTCGCCTCGGACATGTCGGGGCGCATGTCGGTCCAGCGGTTGCCGTAGACCAGCCCATCGCGCGCCACGAGGACACCCTCGCCTGGTGCGTAGGTGACGCCGACCAGCGCCTTGGCGCCGTACTGCTGCCTGCGCTCGTCAAAGTAGACCGACGCCTGCACCCGCTGCTTGCTGTTGTGGGTCGACCGGCAGTCGATGTGGCGGAACAGCGCGTTGAATACGTGGCGCGGCGTCTCTCGGCGCGTCACCATGTCGAAGTAGCTGTCGTCGGACTGCACGTAGGCGTAGCGAGCGAACCAATCGGACTTCTCGACCCGCCCGGCCTCCTTGCGCTCCACTTCCTTGACGATGGCCGCCGCCTCGTCGGGGAACTCCTCGGTCGGCATGATCTTGTCGGCCATCCGGCGCATATGCTCGGCGATCAGATCGTCACGCAGCCCCGGCACGACGCGGGGGCCGCCGTTCTCGGCAACCCAATCCAGAAACACGCGGCTGTCGATGTGCTGGCAGTGGCCGTGGTAGCAGCAGTACGACCTGTCGAGCGGCTTATACCGGCCCTCGATGTTGCCGTCCGTGTGTTCGGCATGGTTGGGGCATACGACGCCGCACCAGCCCTCGTTGTTGACCTGCGACAGGACCATGCCCTGCTCCGAGAGCCACGTCAGGACGTTGTCCATGCCGGTGTCGCGGATGCGGATAGTCTTGTAGTCGGCTGTGTCGGCTTCGGCCGGAACGACGCCCATCGCGTCGCAGATGTGTTCCAGCGTGTACTCGCGTTCGGGGTGAAACTCGACCAGCCGGGCGGCGAAGTTGCCGCGCCCCTGCTTCAGGTTGACGCTGCCGGGGACACGGCAGTTGCGCACCGGGTTGACCGATCCGGGGTCGGTGTAGCCCGCGTCGGCGATGGCCGTGATGGCAGCAGCGAAGTCGTGCTTGGTCGGCTGTTCGGCGAAGGCGTAGCCCCACTGGAACGATCCTTCCGACGTCTCCATGATCCAGGTCGGCGCGAGCGGCGGCGTCTTGGCCTTTGTGCCCACGTCGTCCAGCATCATGAACAGGACGTACTCGACGTTCTCGCGCTTGGCGCTCGGCTTGCCGTCCGCAAACCGCGAGACGATGAACGAGCCGGTATTAACGTACCACGCCTCGCCAGCCTTGATTTTGGCTTTCGCGGGCAGGAACGCGGGGAAGGTCGCCTTGGGGACGCCGTCCCCGTGGTAGACCATCTCGCCGCCCTCCAACTTCGGCGTCTGGCGCAGCAGCAGCGCCGTCTCGCCCGCCTCGCAGGCCAGATTGCTGACGTACTCGATAAATTTTGTGCGATCCTCACTCATCGCTCATCTCCTCACTTACCATAACGGGCCATCACCGCGACTTCCGCGTTCAGCGGCAGCCCGGCGGCCCATGCAGGCGGTTGACACATGACTTGAACCAATCGGGCGGCTGCCGCTTCGGCGTCCTGCTCGGGCACTTCCAGAACCACTTCGTCATGAACGTGCAGCACGCAGTCCAGCCCTTCCTCTTCCAGCCGCCGCAGCGCATGGCGCAACAGATCGTTCGCCACCGCTTGCGTTATGTTCTCGCAGGCCAGACCGCGCCAGAGACGGGCACGCGGCCATTCCTTCGCGTCGGCTGCGGGCTTCCACGACGCCTTGGCGTAGGTGATGTCGCCCTCCTCATTGAAGCGGGCGAAAGGGTAGCATAGCACACGGCCTGACGGCAGCGCATACCAAAGATGCAGCCCGTCGAACAAATACGTCACTCGCCCGGCGGAAAATTCTTCGCCGGGGTTGCGCATAGCGGCGCGGTAGGCGTTCTCCAGCCCCGACCAGTACGGCACGGCCCACGAGTTCGCCCGCCGCCACGCGTCCACCATCCGGCGGGCGTCGCTCTCGGGCAGCAGGACGTTGTAGATGCGCCCCATGCTGGCAAAGGCACCGACGCCGCCGGAGAAACCGCAAGCGAGTTCCTGCACCTTGCCGATCTGGCGCTGGTCCTTGTCCACCTCGTCGTAGGAGACGTGGAACGTCGCCATCGCGTTGTGCTTGTAGACGTCCTCGCCCTTGGCAAAAATGTCGAGCTTCATCGCGCCGCTGTTGCTCTTCGACGCCCACGGCGTCACCCGCGCCTCGATGGCGGCCCAATCGGCCACGACCAGCAGCTTGCCGGCGGGTGCCAGCAACGCCGGGCGCAGCATACCCTTCAGCACGTCGGTAACGCGCCGGCCGAACTGCGGCACGATGTCATGCCGCCGCACCATCGCCTGACGGACTAGTGCAGGGTCGGCGGCGCACTTGCGGGGGAAATTGTGGACCTGAAGCCCGTACGATGAAGCGCGGCCTGTAGCACTGCCTCCAGCAAATACGAACGCGCCTCTAACTCGGAAATCCTCCTCGTCAGCAAGCGCCGCGGCGCGGTTGAACTTTGCCACCGACGACGCCCACAGATCATCCGCGCACTGGATAACCTCTGCCACTTCAGCCGAGACTTCATCCGGGTTCTCCTCGGCCAGCGCGAGCAGGTTGGCGCGCACGTTCTTGTCGATGGATAACTTGGCCTCGCCGTCCTTGTAAACGGTCGCCAACTTCAGCGCCTGCGGCCCCACCCGGTCCAAGACCCAAGCGCGCATCTTAGGCGAACGGACAGAAGTAATCTCTCCACCTGTAATCTCAGCCACAGCACCCTGAATTTCAGCCAGTTCCGTCTCAGCGTACCGCACGGCGGCCAGCGCCAGCGGGCGGTCCAGCAAAACGCCCCGGTCGTTGATGCGCTCGCCCACATGGTAGTCGGTCAGCTCGTCCGCAGACAGCTCCCGCTGCGCCTGGCTGATCGCCCGCATGGCGCGGACATCCTGTTCGCAGTACTGGACCATCTCGGCCATCAGGTCTGCGTCGTCGCGGAACGTGCCGTCTGCCTGCGGGATCGACAGCAAGCGGATAAGCTGGCTGCCGCGATGATCCTTGCGCATCCCGGCCCCTGCGAAGCGCCCGACGTCCTCAAGGCCGCCCGGCGCGCAGTTGGCGCGGGCTTGCGCGGCGGTGCAGTAGAACTGCTCCAGCGCGAAGTCGATCTGGAGGACATACCAGAAAATCAGGCGCTCGAACGCGGCGTTGTGCGCCCTGATCTGGCCCTTGTGGTCTGCGACGGCCTGCGGGAAAGGCTGCCCCGGCAGCCACGTCCGCACGTCCTCGTCGTCAAAGGCGTAGGACATGCACAGCACATCGGTGCTGGCGTCCTGCGCGTAATTGTAGACGCCGCGCTCGGGCAGGTTGCATCGGCTGCGCGTCTCGAAGTCAACCCAAAGAATGCTCACAGATGCCTCACTTCATCCGTTACTCGCCGGGGCGGGCACAACGGGGATCGACCCGCCCCGGCTTTCACACGCGCTTACGCCGCCGTACGGCGACGACGACGCGGTGCCTCGTCAGCAGGCGCTTCGGCCTCGGCTTCCGGCCCGTCCGCTGCCGCGTCCGCGCCGCCCATGCTGGCCCATTCGACGATCTCGAACACCGGCGTGAAGATGCGGCCGTAGGACTTGTGCTGGTAATGCTCCTTCTTGAGGCGCACCAGCGGCACAGGCTTGGTCTGGTCCTTCTCGACCTGTTCGGCAATGGCAATCGCCAGCGCCTGCACGGCCTTCTTCCCGCCGACCGAAGTCGCCGCGTAGCGAGCCTGCATACCCTCGTCTTCGCCGTTGGTGCAGGCCAGCGTCATGCCGACCTGCATTTCCCAGCCGCGCTTGGCAGCGGCCGGCGCAGGTGCCAGTTCCGGCAGCGGATCGGCGACACTGGCCATCGTCTCGGCCAGCACTTCGCCGTCACCCCATGCGATGAAGCCGTGGACGAACGAGAACGGATTGATCGCCCAGATGCTGTCGTCTTCGACCTCGGTCTGGTCCGCGCCGAACACCCAGTGGCCGGTCTTGTCCATCTTGAGGATGACCATACCGGACTCGCCGCCGACCGTGCTGGCGACGGAGCGCAGCGCGGTCGAGAGCGACTGGACGGAGGGGAGCTTTGCGCCGGAGAATGCAGTGATATTGGACATTACGGTACTTCCTTCTACTGGATTTTAGCCATAGCCTTCGACAGCGTCTGGCCGATCTGCAACACCGCCGGCCGGGGATCGCTCTCCGGTGCGAGGGTGCTACCTGTTGAGACGGCGACCACGAGGTCTGCCGGCAATTCCTTCTTGAGCTTCTTCAGCGCCTTTTCGGCGACCGCAGGCGAGACGACCTTGGGGTCTTCCCACACATCAACGCCAGCGTCCGACAGGGCCGCGACCGTGCGGGCCTCGTCGATCCACCTGCGCGTCGCGCGCTTGTTGACCAGCTTCCAGCCGGGGATGGTCTTGCCGTCCTCCAGCATCTGGTGCGCGAGCTGCTGCAAGTCCTTCAGGAAGCTCTCCACCATCGGGATTTGGTCCAGATAGTGCGCGATCTGGTCCACCGGCAGCGCGTCGATCTTGGCGCGGGTCAGGCGGTCGATGGCGCCGGTCATGAGTGGGCACACCGGCTTGGCCGCGCACCACTTGCAGTGGTCGCCTGACGCCAGAGGGGCGTCGGGCTGCGCCGCGCGCTTCACGGCGGCGACCAGCTCGGCCTCGAACTGCAAGATGCGTTCGTTCGTCGTGACCCACCGCTTGGTGTACGGCGGCTGGACGATAATCAGCTCGACTTCGGTCGCCCCGAAGAAGACCCATTTGGTCGTCTGCGTCCGCATGGCCGCCGCAGCGTAGAACAGAAGCTGCGCGTTTTCCTCGACCTCGACAGCCACGCCGTCGCCGAACTTCCAATCCAGCACAATCGCTCGATCGCCAATGCGGCCAAGAAGATCGGTAGAACCAAAAACACCAGGCAGCAGATCACCAAAGCCAACCCTGCTTTCAGTCGCATATTCCATCTCCCCGTTCGGGTCGATCTCGTCGAGAGCGGCCAGCGCCGGAAGCAGTTTGCGCTCCAGCAGGTCTTCGGTCAACACGGCGTCGTTGTGCTTGCGGCCCAGATAGCTCTCGGGCGTGCCCTTGCCGTCCAGCACGTCGGCGATGGTGTCGTGCAGGAGCGTCCCCTCGTCGGCGTAGCTGCTGCTGGGTTTGGGCGGCATCTGGTCCACCAGCGCCACGCTGCCGGGGCAGGCGATGACGCGCTTGGCGGTCGAACCGCCGACGATCTTGGAGTGTTGCATTGTACCTCACTGGACTGTGTTGAGCGGCCAGCATACACATCACAAAAAGTTGTGCAAGGGGTGGACCTGCAAAAAATTGTGGTGTAGCAGACGGGCATGACCGAGAAAGAGATCGAGGCGTATTTCGTCAGGCGCGTGAAGGCGCTGGGCGGCTACGCGTACAAGTTCCGCAGCGTGACGCAGGTCGGCGTGGCGGACCGGATCGTCTGTCTGCCTGGCGGAGTGATCGTTATGGTAGAACTGAAAAAGCCCGGCGGGCGGCTGTCGGCGCTGCAAGAAATTTTCGCGGAAGAGATGCGTTCGCTCGACGCGCCGTATGTTTGTTTATGGTCAAAGGAGGATGTGGACCAGTGGATAGAGGCGCTAAGGCTGTGAGGGCCTATTATAACGAACACGACCCATACGCAGCCGCGTGGCTGCGCAATCTGATCGCAGCAGGGCACATCGCCGACGGCGAAGTGGACGAGCGGAGCATACATGATGTTCAACCTGAAGACCTTCATTCTTTCAACCAGTGTCACTTCTTCGCCGGGATCGGCGTCTGGAGCCACGCCTTGCGCCGCGCTGGATGGCCCGACGACCAGCCCATCTGGACCGGCTCCTGCCCCTGCCAGCCCTTCAGCGCCGCCGGAAAGCAGGAAGGCTTCGCCGACGCGCGCCACCTCTGGCCTGTCTGGTTCCGGCTCATTGACCAGTGCCACCCTCCAATCGTGCTTGGAGAGCAAGTTGCGAGCGCGCTCGATTGGCTCGATCTTGTATCGGCTGACATGGAAGGCGCGGACTACGCCTTCGGGGCGAGCGATCTGTGCGCTGCGGGCTTCGGCGGTGCGCATATCCGACAGCGCCTCTACTTTGTCGGATTGGCCGACACCCAATGCAATGGGTGGGGGCCAGATCAGCCGGGGCGGCACACGCAAGGGCGAGCCGCTGATGGGCGGGGCGGCGCAACTGTGCGGCTGGCCGACGCCGACGACACGCAATCACAAGGACGGGGCCGAGTGCCCGAACGTGCCGGTGAATGCGCTGCTGGGGCGGGCGGTGTGGGCGGTGGGTTGGACGACACCGCAAGCGCACGATGTGTCGGGCAGGTCGGAGGGGCAGAAGGCGATCCACGGCACGAAGCACGGCTGTGCGTGTCTGGTGAGGGACGCGGCGATGGCGGGCTGGCCGACGCCGACAAGCAAGGAAGCAGCGGGGGGCGAGTACGCGGACCCGGAGAAGGCGTTGGCGCGGGTGCAAGGGCCGCACTCGAACGACCTGCGGGACTTTGCGAAAATCGCGATACCCACTCGCCTATGCTCGGACGGAACCCTGCTGACTGGCTCTACTGCCGGGATGGCAAGTGGAGGCCGGTTGAACCCGGCACATTCCCGCTGGTTGATGCGGCTCCCGCCCGAGTGGGACGCCTGCGCGCCTACGGAAACGCGCTCGACGCGGAAACGGCCAGCCAGTTCGTCGGAGCGGTGATGCAATGCTTGCCCTAAGGCCCTATCAGGACGAGGCTGCCGACTTCCTGTTCGCGCACGACCGGGCGATGATCCTCGCGCCGGTCGGCGCGGGCAAGACCGCGATCACGCTGACGGCGATGGCCGACATGGTGCAGCAAGGCCATGCGCGGCGCTGGCTGGTCGTTGCCCCCAAGCGCGTCTGCACGGACGTCTGGCCGGTCGAAACCCCCAAGTGGGCACCATCGCTGCGGTTGGCGCTGGCTGTCGGCGCGCCCGCGCAGCGCGCAGCGGCGCTCGCCAGCGATGCTGACGTCGTGGTCATCAACTACGACAACCTCGACAAGTTGACGTCGCTGGACGGCTTCGATGGGATCGTGTTCGACGAACTGACGCGGCTCAAGAACCCGTCGGGCAAACGCTTCAAGGTGCTGGAGAAGCTGCTGGCGGCAGTGCCGATCCGCTGGGGCCTCACCGGCTCGTTCACGTCGAACGGCCTTGAGGACGTGTTCGGTCAGTGCAAGGTGATCGACCAAGCGCTGCTGGGCCGCGCCAAGGGCGCGTTCCTCCAGCAGTACTTCGTCTGCATCAATCGGGACTTCGGCCAGTGGACGCCTGCTGCCGGCGCGCTGGAGCAGGTCATGGCCCGCATCCGCCCGGCGACGTTCGTGCTGGAGCCGGGCGAGTACAAGGACAAGCTGCCGCCGTGCCATGTCGTCGAGGTCCGCTGCGCGCTGGCCGACCGCGCGCCGTACGACAAGATGAAGCGCGAGTACGTGGTGCGCTTCGGCGACGAGCGCGTCATCGCGCAGAACGCCGCGTCGGTCACGACCAAGCTGCAACAGATGGCGTCGGGGTTCGTTTACAACCGCGAGAGCAGCGCCGGGGCGATCTGGTACAGCCCGCACAAGTTCGACCGGCTGGAGGAACTGCTGGCGGAAAACCAGCGGGCGAACACCATCGTCGCGTACAGCTACCAGGAGGAACTGGCCGAACTGAAGCGCCGGTTCCCGCACGCGCAGACGATGGACGACCCGGACGTCATCGCGCGCTGGAACAGGGGCGAGGTTGAGCTGCTGCTGGTCCACCCCAAGTCGGCGGGGCACGGCCTCAACCTCCAGTACGGAGGCTGCCACATGGTCTTCCTGTCGCTGCCGTGGTCGCTGGAGCTATACGAACAAACCGTCGGGCGGCTGCACCGCAGCGGGCAGCCG
>Ga0315900_10012581_pt1 | contig 10367 bp, 3 predicted proteins | sample LakEriMetagenome_FD_203521 | JGI IMG/M metagenome (GOLD analysis project Ga0315900, IMG submission 203521) | Freshwater fungal communities from buoy surface, Lake Erie, Ohio, United States - Buoy 12 MA114 | ecosystem: Environmental > Aquatic > Freshwater > Lake > Lake biofilm | place: USA: Lake...
TAAAAGAATTTGATTTTTGTATAGATGACTGCCCTCCGCACCTTTGATATATTCAGTTATCTCGCCATGATCACCCCTTTTTTGTTTTTTCTCACGTTTCTGTTGGGCGCTGACAAAATCAACAAAATCATTATAAGCCTCAGCAAAATCAACAATGCTCTGGTAAACTTCTTCAGTACTGGTATCTATCTCGACGTGAATAACATCATTTTGTGTTGGACGAAATATATTGATAGTCAAGCCATCAATAAATTCTGTAATTTTATTGTTACTAAAACTATAAACATCTGTACTACCTAAAAAGCATAGCTGAGCATCTTGCGCAACTGTGCGTAAATTTTCACCTGCTGGCGCAGTTAAATTACCAAAGGCATTATTTAAAATATTTTCACTATCGCTAATGTTAACCATACCAGCAGTACCAAATATGGTTGATTTAACTTCAAGACGATATTGTGTATTAATCTTATTTACATAAGCTTCAACATTTGCATTTGCATCATTTATTTTCTGCTTAAGTTTGTTTAAGCTATCCCCAGAATCTATAGCGATGCTAACATTGTTAATTTGAAATATTCCACAATTTAACTTTCCATTATTCAGCTCTACCACTTCTTGGGTGATATTAGCAGTATTGCTATTAAATTTGATAGTTTGCAGGCTATGCTTTGTTGCAATCTGAAGTATTTGAAAGTCATAAGCTTCATTATCATAACTTACAGCATTATTCGATGTACCAGTATATTCCATTCTACAATAATAATCCGCTTCTTTAGTGTTATTAGTTTCAGCGGTTATTTTTTTATGCTCAAATATACTACGTTTTTTTTCACCAGTTACTGCGTCTAATTGAGAAAATTGCCCTTCTGCAATTACTTTCAGGCTGTCACGCATTTCCTCCAATTTTTGGCGAAAAATATTATTATAAGTATTTATCGCTTGTTGGCTTACAACAATCTTATCTTCAACACCCGCGATTCTTTTTAAATGCTTACGCTCTTCCAAACGAAATATTTCCTCATGATCAATAACACCTTGCCCCATTACCGTACGATCGGCAGCAGAGGAAGAATATGTTTTAAAAGAAAAATCACTAGAAGGCATAAAAAACTATCCAGCTTGTATATATTAGAAATACAAGCAAAAAACATGCCAATACGAATAACTCAGCGTTTTAAATTATAAAGCCGCTTCTTCCAAACCCAATTCATCAATAAGGTTTTGATAATTTCTATTATCTTGGCGCCATTTGCAACCTTTGCGCAAAGCGATATTAATTTTTTTCCTAACAACTGATGGATTCCAGCCTGCTAATTCGCACACTGTGTCAAAATCAGTACTTTCCTCCCTGAGCCATTGCAACGCCTTGATTTTTGCTCTTATTTTTTTTGGCTGCTTGGATTGACATGACGCATCTAATAACGCCTGCCCAATTACACTTTTCCAAACGCTTTTGGCAGCAGTTACTTCATTTTCAGAATAAGCAATGTTCTCGGCTGATGGAAATCGATAAGTTTCTTTTAAAGAAGATAAATCAAAAAAATTTTCATTAGTTCTCATAAATAATTACCTCAAAATAAAAAGGGTTTAATAATTATATGCAAGCATGATGCTATTAACAAGCCAGCTTAGCAATTTAAAGTTATTTTTTTAGTAATTATCGCGCAGAGATAATCGTTATAATACGCCAGTTGACATAATCGTTTGCACAAAACATCCTCATTTTAAAGCTGAGATATTATTGAAGCATAATTAGCAGAAAGTCGTGTGTACCTTAAGACCTAGTTGCCAGTTATCAACTATATTCTCAAGTATGAGCTGAGGTTATTTAGCATTTAACCAGTTAAATATAATTTCGTTAAATTCTGTTGGCCTCAAAAGCGGTATATAGTGACCTATATCCTTCATCACATGTAATTCCGAACCCAAAATATTAGCATGCATGAATTTACTATTTTCCATAGTCGTTAACATATCTCCCTCGCCTGCCACAATTAAAGTCGGAGCTTTGATATTTTTAATTTTATGTCGATAATCATGACGTAAGACACATTGAACATAGTATAGAGAAATATCAATATTATCAGTAGCTTTTATCTGCTTTAATAACTGCATACTGGTTAATTCATCCATGCTAATGAAATATTTATCATAATCTTCTCTCAGCGCTTTAATCATCTTATTGATCGAGCTAATGGAATCATCACTATCCAGCTTAGAGGTTGTATTAACAAGCATAAGAGATTTTACTAATCCAGGATAATTACAAGCTATAATTTCACTCAATAACCCTCCCATAGACCAACCAAGAATATTAAATTCTTTCTCAGGACATGTTTTTTTCAATATTTCGGCAATATTATCGGCAATAACTTCTAAGCTATTTATTTCATTACTATATTCGCTCAACCCATAACCAGGATAATTCATACTTATTACATGATATTTTTCTGATAATAATTTAAATTGATATTTAAATGCTGCAAACGTAGCTTCTATAGGAGGTAATAGTAAAATACTCTCTTTATTCTGCAGTCCATCTTCAATAATTTCAATTTTCTTTTTATCGCAAAAATCAACTAACCTGTAATTCATTTTATCAAAATCAGCAAAAGTTTGATGATATGTTTCCATTATTCTAGCTTTCTCTGCCTTACTAAGTTTATTGACAATATTAACTTTTTTAGCGGTATTTTGTGAAGAATTATTATTTAGTTTTGATATACTAAATTTGCTAGCTCAGTAATACTTAATTGGGTAGAAATTTCTTTTAATTCAAATGATATATTATATTGATTGCTTATTTTATTAGTTATTTCCATGATTAATATCGAATCAATACCATTATTTAGGATAAATTCTTGATCTACCACTTGGTTAGGTGGTATCTTTAATACACCAGCAATAATTATCTTAATATCATCTATTATTTTATTTAAGTCTAGTCTCCTAGAAAATAACTTAGTATTAAACTTTGACGTGATAAATTTTTTAAAATAATGTAATGCATCCCTTAAAAGATCAGTATTAACACTATTATTTATTAGATTACGTTGTTGAGAAATTTCAACCCAATATCTTGTTTTCTTAAACACATACGTCGGCAGCGGGATTTTCTTGACCACTTCATTCTTAAATAAAAGTTCCCAGCTCACTTCGTGTCCTTGTACATATAAATCCGCAATGGTTAGGAGATCATTTTTATATTGCTCTTTTGGTAGTGAATCCTTTAGTTCATTAATTGTGATCTCTAGGGTTTTGCGCATTGCTGCCGAAGTTGACATAACCTTTGCCTTATCCCAATTCACCAATGCTGTATCCAGCTTCCTGCCCTTTAATATGGCCTCAATTTTATCAGCGATCTCATCCGTACTGCGCACTACTAACGCCGCTCGTAAGTCAAAATGCTCGCGGCAAGCTCCTAACGTATAACTAATATCTCTTATATCAGCGCTACTGTTCGCCGCAATCCAACTGCGGAATTCTTCTAACCTGCCCCGTAAACTCTCCTCACATTTGCCAGAGAAACTCAGCAAATAATATGGCTTACTAGCTGAAGACCTGGCATCTGCAGGGGGAACATATTCCTCAATCACTACATGCGCATTAGTGCCGCCGAAGCCAAATGAACTAACTCCAGCACGCCGCAAACCAGCAGAACGCCATTCTTGCGTCTCATTTACCAGGTAAAATGGGCTGTTTTCAATTTGTACATAGGGGTTTATTTCTTTAAATGTCGCCAGCCCTGGTAATTTCTTATGCTGCATAGCCAGCAATACTTTGATTACCCCTGCTATCCCCGCGCTGCCCTCCAAGTGGCCTATGTTAGTTTTTACGGTTCCCAAACCACAATGACCAACTTCTTTATCACCCAGCTCTGCAAACGCTTTCTTCAAGCCGTTAATCTCGATCGGATCTCCCAACGGCGTCCCCGTACCGTGGCACTCTATATAACTTATACTAGCAGGATCAATCCCATTCTTACGATATGTATCAATTAGCAACTGCGCTTGCGCATTAGGGTTTGGTGCCGTTAATGTATTAACCGAACCGCCGTGATTTGTACCACTCGCCTTGATCACACCATATATATAATCGCCATCCGCTTCCGCCTTGGCCAATGGCTTCAAGATAATCGCACCTATACCTTCACCACGAACATAGCCGTTAGCATCCTTATCAAAAGTCTTACAACGGCCATCTGGGCTGAGCATACCAGCTTGGGTAAAGGAAATATAACTACCAACCGACAGTAATGCATTCACCCCACTAGCAATCGCCACATCACTATCACCACTTTGCAATGAGCGTACTGCATTGTGAATCGCCACTAATGAACTGGAACACGCTGTGTCCACACTTTCACTCGGCCCACTAAAATCATATAAATACGATATCCGATTCGCCAATATACTATGTGAAGTTCCCGTTGGTATATGCGCATCTTCTATCCCTGCCCGTTCAATTAGCGTCATGTAATCAGACGTACAAGCCCCAATAAACAAGCCCGTCTTGCATTTCTCTCCACTCAATGCCTTGAGATTATATCCCGCATTTTCAACCGCTTGGTATACAATTTGCAACAACAAACGCTGCTGCGGATCCATCAACATTGCCTCCCGTGGGCTGATCTTGAAAAATTCACCATCAAATTTATCAATATCACTAATAAATCCACCCCACTTGGCAACTTCTGGATATTGACGATAATCCCAACGATCCCCAGGTATCTCGCTGATTAAGTCTTTTTTCGCCTCTAAATTCCCCCATAATTCACCACCTGGAAAAATCCCCGCCATGCCAATGATCGCAACATCTTCAACTTTCGACACTACAGGCCGTGGCTGTTCTTTGCTCACAATAAATCGGCTCCGCGGTGCTTCTTCCACCACCATAACTGTGCTTTTTTGTTCCTGAACAAACCTCTCTGGATAAGTATTGAGCAAATAGGCCGCCAACCTCGAAATAGTCGCATATTCAAAGTATAATGATGGATTAATCGCCAGATTATAAAGCTTATTAAGCTTGTTAGCAAATTCAGTCATGGTGATTGAATCAAAACCATAATCGGTTAAATCCTCATCATTGCTGATGTTATTGGCATCCAACTTCAGAATTTCCGCCACCATTTGGATTAAGTCTTCTTCCAATCTTTCCAAAATTTCAGCAGATAAATTCTCCGTATTAATTTTAACAACCCTACGAACAGGGCTAACTAACCGCTGCAATTTACTCCGCTTGCCGTATAAAACTGTAGCACCGCCATAAGCTAAAGCTTGTTCAAAGGCCTCGATTCCTTGAGGAGTTGGCAACAATTGTAAGCCTTGCGAGCGCATTAATTCCTCAGCCGCCGCATCAATATGCATACCACCAGCTGCCCATAACGGCCAGTTTATCGCATAATAATTAGTATGCATGCCTGCATAACCATCCATAAAGCCATTCGCCGCTGCATAATCACTTTGCCCCGCATTCCCTAAACTCGACGCAATCGAAGAAAATACAATACAATACTTTGGCTTGATAATCTCCGCTATGTTTTTAAGCCCATCTATCTTTGGCAATAGTACTGATTTGAACTCTTCTACAGTTTTCTTGCCTATAAAGTTATCTCGTATAATACCTGCCGCATGGATCACACCATCTATCTTCGGTAAATTTGCCAATGTCTTAGCATCAGAGATATCCGCCTGAATATACTCATATTTACTATCTTTTGCCGCCGAACGCCCCATTAAGATAACTTTTGCCGCATACTTATCTGTTAGATAATCAGCAAATATCCTCCCTAATCCACCCTGCCCACCAGTGATTAAAATCCTATCTCCTTGCTTAATCGGCATCTCTTGTGCAGTGGCGGTGGCGCTTGCCTCCACTGGCATCTTAACATAGCGGGCATTTTCTTGATATTTTACTTCAACATCAGTTGTCGTGTATTTAACTTCCGCATTTATTTGTTCTTCATTCTCAATACCAACTACGTAAACTCGGAATTTGCTTTGCTCTAAGTTCACCGTCTTCGCAAAACCACCTAACATCTCGCCTAATGCAACATCACTCACTGGATAAGTTACGAATAAATCCTTCTCAACTCCACCCTTGACTAATTCAAATAACTTCAAAATATCATGGTCAGCATTATATATAATATAGTCACTCCGCCCTTCGCCCTCTAACGCCTTGGCTTGCCAATTGAATTTATAGTATACTAATTCATCCTCTTCGTTAGAAGCTTGAATTTCGCGGGCAATAAAATCGCTGATCTTAACCACAACATTGCCAGAATTATCCAACAATTTCAGCGTGCCGCCATCAACATATAAATATCCCTCCTCTGGCGTCTTTCCTAATATCTCTATCTTGCCAGCTGAAAATGGAACCGCCGTAGAACTGCCTCTAGACAATGCCGCCATGCTCTGTAACATCCCATCCATCATGCTTGGATGTAAAACATAACCATCCGTTTTTTCTATATTCTTGAGCTTCGCTAAAACTTTACCATCAGCGCTCACCGATACCCATTCAAGTGTTTGAAAGCTTTCACCATAGCTCAAGCCCATTGCTTTTAACCTTTCATACAGAGCTGCTTTCTCTATTTTCTCGCCCGTTACATGCGGAACTTCCATCTTCTCAGATGAAACCGCGCCAAATTTCACCATACCTTGGCCGTGCTTACCGCCACCAGAACTGACTATTTCATAAGCAAGACCATCCTGCTCTGGATATAATTTAACTTGCACTTCAACATCTTCAGAAACCACTACTGGGCTGCTCCATACCACGTTCTCTATGCTTGTAACTACCTGCCCAGATGCTAAATTACCCGCCGCCCGCGCCATTTCCAAATACGCTACGCCTGGCAGTAGGCAATTACCCGCAATTACGTGATCTTTAATATAAAAATCATTGCTGCTTAATACCTTGCGGAAGCTTTGCTCCTTGATCGTCGAAATGTTTTCATCCACCATTGGATGCAATCTATTGATATTACTACCGACCAACCTAGGCGCCGAACTGCCCTCCACCCAATACCTTGTTTTCTTAAACACATACGTCGGCAATGGGATTTTCTTCACTTCTTCGTTTTTGAATAAAACTTCCCAACTCACTTCATGCCCTTGTACATATAAATCCGCGACTGTTAATAGATCATCCCGATATTCTTCGCGCGCCGTTTTACCAGGTAATTCCTCTATTGTACTTTTTAGAAGTTTTTTCATAGAAGGTGATGTCGCCACCACCTTTGTCTTATCCCAATTAACCAACGCTGTTTCAATTTTACGGCCTTTTAAGATGGCCTCAATCTTATCAGCTATCTCATCTGTACTGCGCACTACTAACGCCGCCCGTAAGTCAAAATGCTCGCGGCACGCACCTAATGTATAACTAATGTCTCTTATTTCAGCACTACTGTTCGCCGCAATCCAACTGCGGAATTCTTCTAACCTGCCCCTCAGGCTTTCTTCGCATTTACCTGAAAAACTCAGCAGATAATATGGCTTACTAGCTGAACCCCTCGTATCTACAGGAGCTACATACTCCTCTATCACCACATGTGCATTCGTGCCACTAAACCCAAATGAACTTATCGCCGCCATGCGAGAACTATCACCAACCCTTGCCCAATCCTTATACTCCGTATTCACATAAAATGGACTTTCCGCAAAATTAATATGCTCATTTGGCTGGTTAAAATTAATACTTGGAACCAACTTTTTATGACGCAACATTAGCAATATTTTTAATAAACCAGAAATGCCTGCCGCTGTTAAAGCATGACCAATGTTACTTTTAACAGAGCCAACTGCGCAATAACCTCTTCCTTCACTATATTGCCTAAAACTCCGCGTTAGGGCTTCTACCTCAATTGGATCGCCTAATTTAGTGCCTGTCCCATGACATTCAACGTAATTAATTAAACTAGGGTTAATATTAAACCGGTTGTAAACTTCCAACTCTAATTCAGTCTGCGACTTACTGCTAGGAGCAGTAATACCATTCGTCTTCCCATCTTGATTAATACCGTAACCCTTAATAACTCCGTAAATATGGTCACCGTCGGAAACTGCCTTTGCCAATGACTTCAACAACACAACCCCACAACCTTCTCCAGGAACAAAGCCATCCGCTGAATTATCAAATGTTTTATTTTTACCATCCGATGCTAACATCATCGCTTTACTCATCATGATATACATTTTCGGTGTGGTCATAATGCAAACTCCACCAGCCAACGCCATATCAATTTCGCCAGAACTAATCATGCTACACGCTTGATGTATGGCTACTAATGAGCTAGAACATGCCGTATCAACTGCAATCGCTGGGCCACGCAAATTTAAATAATATGAAATACGTGATGCCAAAATCGAACTGTTATTCCCCATCAGCGTATATGCGTTAGCTTCCTGTGTTGAATAAAAATAGTCACCAGTTGAAACCCCAACAAAAACTCCGCATTTTTTTCCAGCAAGAGTATCTGGTATGTAACCAGCATCCTCAATTGCTTTCCAACTTTCTTCTAAAAACAACCGTTGCTGCGGATCCATTAATATCGCTTCAGCAGGCGACATATTGAAAAATAATGGGTCAAATTTATCAATACCTTGTAATAATCCTCCCCACTTGCTATATGTCTTTCCAATAGCATCTTTGTCATTACTATAAAATTGCGAAATATCCCAACGTTCATTTGGAATTTCCTTTGTCAAATTAGCGCCTTGAACTAAATAATCCCAATACTCATCCAAATTACTCGCTCCTGCAAATCGACCAGATATGCCGATAACTGCTATCGCTTCACTTTGTTTACTATTCATTGTTCTAGAAACAACAGTCTTGGGAGGATTTAATATCTCAGATTCATTAACTGCCATATTCAACACAATGCGACCTATATTACGCTTATCCTGCAAATGATTATAGGCTGCCATATAATCAGAAAATGCAAATATACAATCAATAATTGGCTGTATCTGCTTCTTAGCTAGCATATCACATAATCTCTCAAGATAATCCGATGGCCTTACGTGCGGGTCAAAAAGAACTTTTCTCAAATCTACACTTGCAAAACGCTGGTTGCTTGTAAAATTACTTAAATTTATATGCACCGCATTACGTTGCCCAGCTGGAGCTAGCTCAATATAAATCCCTCCAGCTGCTACGATATCAATACCCTTTTGTACTGCATCTCCAGACAACATATTTATGACAATATCAACACCTCTGCCCTGCGTTTTTTGTCTTATAAAGGTAGAAAAATCTTCCTCATTATAATTTATAACATTTGTGCACCCTATACTCTTTAGATAATCAACTTTAGCAGCGCTGCCAGCAGTAGCATAAATTTCCAATCCGTATAACTTGGCAAACTGGATTAAAACAAGACCAGTACTACTCGCCGCCGTTTGGATCAGGACGCTTTTCCCTATGTTGTCTTTTTCATCTATATGAGCCAAACTTAATGCATGCCAAGCAGTAATAAACGCTACGGGCAAGGAAACTGCTTCTTCAAAACTAATATCTTTTGGCTTTTTCACCAAAAAGCGTTGGGGAATGTTTATGTGATACGCTTGTCCCCCCAAATTATGAGCAGTATATCCAAAGACCTCATCTCCCACTTTTAACTCTATAACACCTGGGCCTATTTTTGATACAATACCCGCCACTTCAAAACCTGGCGTGAATGGATATGGCGGGATAGTGGGATATAAGCCCATAACGCATAATAAGTCAGCCATCATTACTGTGCTAGCACGCACTGCTATTTGCACTTCTCCTTCTTGAGGAGCGCCAATGCTGATTTCCTTATATTGAATATTGTCAAGATTTCCCGCTTGATTTATTACTACCGCTAAACTTTTCTGTGATTCAATGCCAGGGAGTGAAATATTAGTTGATGTCTCCATATTTGGTACCTTATAAGAACTTTGATTAGCTAAAAAATTGCTTAAGGCTTTAATATTAGGATGATCGTATAATGTTATTGCAGATAAATTTAGATAGAACTGACTATTAATACTTTTGATAAACTCCACGCCTAGTATTGAGTCTAAACCCAATTCTTTGAAGTCTTTATCTTCGGGAATATTAGTATCTCTTGCTAAAATATTTGCTAATAATGTCTTGACTTGTTCTTTCACCTCTGAAATATAACTAACGTCCAATACTTCTGGAGCGTTTGATGATGCAGTAGATATAGATGAGACCAGGGGAGTTGGTATCTCCTGGTCTGTTTGTTTTGAGATGTAGAAGTCAAGATTTGATCTTACAGACAAGATAAACTAACAAAACTGATCAGGATTTAAATTCTCCCTTTCAGCGTTGTATTCAAGATACAAGATCTCATTACTTTTTTCAACCGCTAA
>Ga0315900_10012582_pt1 | contig 10366 bp, 8 predicted proteins | sample LakEriMetagenome_FD_203521 | JGI IMG/M metagenome (GOLD analysis project Ga0315900, IMG submission 203521) | Freshwater fungal communities from buoy surface, Lake Erie, Ohio, United States - Buoy 12 MA114 | ecosystem: Environmental > Aquatic > Freshwater > Lake > Lake biofilm | place: USA: Lake...
GCCAAATCCCAATAGCCCTCCGGTACCAACCGGCCATCCATCAGGGGGAAGGTATTGTAGCTGAAGCCCGCGCGAATGCCGGCCACAAAGCCGCCCGCCAGCATGGCCAACACCGCGAGCCCCGCTGTTGCATGCACCAGGCCGCGCAAGGCCCCGGCATCCACCGGGCCATTCCGCGCGGGCCGCAATAGGCTCAGCGCGGTCCAGAACAACAGCCCGAACAGCACAAAGGCCAAACCCAAATGAATCACCAGCCGATAGGGTGAAACTGCCGTCCTATCCGCATCAAAGCCAGACGCCACCATGAACCAGCCGACCGCGCCTTGCAGCCCGCCCAGCGCCAGCAGCAGCAATAGGCGCGGTTTGAGCGCCGCCGGCACACGCCCGCGCAGCCAGAACCAGGCGAGCCCGGCCACGTAAGCGAGGCCAATCAGCCTCCCCCAAAGCCTATGCCCCCATTCCAGCCAGAAAATCTCCTTAAAGCCTTCAATACCAAAACCCTGATTGACCAGCTGATATTGCGGAATGGTACGGTAAAGATCGTACAGCCGCTGCCATTCAGCCTGCGAAAGCGGTGGCAGCGTGCCCGCAATCGGCGCCCATTCCATGATGGAAAGGCCAGAACCCGTGAGGCGCGTCGCCCCCCCAAGCCCCACCATGAACCAGACCATCCCGGCCACGCCAAGCAGCCAAAAGGCAATGGCGCGGCGCGCATCCTGTTGTTCGGCGGCGGCGATATCGGCGGGCAGGGAGCGTGTGTCGAAGGGCATGGCGCGCATATAGGGGCAGTCGCGGGGCGATGCACCCCTGCTTGCCGTGTCTTGGTGGCCCTGCTACCGCGAAATTCTCATGGTTTCCGTCAATGCTCTGCTCCAGGCTGCGCCGCTCATTTCCGTGGTGGTGCCGGTGCGCAATGAGGCGCCCAATATCGCGCCGCTAATTGCCGAAATCCGCGCCGCCTTGGCCGGTGTGGCGCATGAGATTGTCTATGTGGATGATGGCTCCACAGATACGACGCCCCAGGAATTGGCCGCGACGCGGGCAGCGGGCGCGCCCTTGCGGGTGCTGCGCCACAGCGCTTCCTGCGGACAATCGGCCGCCGTGATCACCGGGGTGAAGGCCGCGCGGGGCGAATGGATAGCGACACTTGATGGCGATGGCCAGAACGACCCGGCCGATATCCCCCGGCTTTTGGCGCGCGCCCAGGCTGAGGCTGCGCAGGGCGTGCCGGTGCTGATTGCCGGGCATCGCGTCAATCGCCGGGATTCGACGGTGAAGCGCTTCAGCAGCCGCTTCGCCAATCGCTTTCGCGCCTGGATGCTGCGCGATGCCACACCCGATTCCGGCTGCGGGCTGAAAGTGTTTTCCCGCGCGCTATTCCTCAGCCTGCCGCATTTTGATCACATGCATCGCTTCCTGCCGGCGCTGACCTTGCGCGCAGGCGGTGTGGTGATCAGCGAACCCGTCAATCACCGCCCGAGGGTGCGCGGCAAATCCAATTACGGCACGCTGGATCGGCTCGCGGTGAGTTTCCTTGATCTGATTGGCGTTGCCTGGCTGCAACGGCGCGGCAAGCGCCCGGTGATCGAGCCCGAGGCATGACCACCCCCGCGCCTTCCGCCCGGCGGCGGGCGGCGCTGATCCGGCTGCTGGTGCTGGCCCTTGGCCTGATGGCGGGCGGGTTTTTGCTGAAAAGCCTGGGTGCCGCGCCGGGGACGGAATGGGTTGACCATTACGTGCTGGGCCAGGGCCTGCTGGGGGATGCGGTTTTTGTGCTTGTCGGGGCAGCGCTGACAGCGGCTGGCGTGCCGCGCCAGGGCATTGCGTTCCTCGCCGGCTATGCCTTTGGCGTGGTGGAAGGGACGGCGCTTGCGCTGGCGGCACAGATCCTTGGCTGCGGCCTGGCCTATGCCTGGGCAAGGGCCATTGGCCGCCCCTGGGCAGAAGCACGGCTGGCTGGGCGTTTCGGCCATAGGTTGCGGCCCATGCGCGATGTGCTGGTGGGCAGCCCCTTTGGCGCCACGCTGGCGCTGCGTTTGCTGCCTATTGGGAATAATCTGGCAGTCAATCTGCTGGCGGGCATGGCGGCGGTGCCGCCGCTCGCTTTCCTGGCGGCCTCGGCGCTTGGCTATGTGCCGCAGACGGTGATTTTCGCGCTACTCGGCAAGGGCATCCGGGTGGATGGCGCCTGGCAGATGGGCCTCGCGGCAGCGCTTTTTGTGGTTTCGGTGCTGATCGGGCTGTGGCTGCTGCGCCGGCATCGCGCCGGGCAAGTGCTGGAGGATCAGGCTTAATCAGTCTGCCCCGGCCATTTCAATCGCAGCGTCGCGCAGCTGTTCCAAAGCGCGGCCCGGCAATTCACCCAGCGCCAGGCAATGCGCCGAAAGGGCGGCGAAGATCCGCGTGATGACTGGCCCGGCTACCAGCCCCTGCATGGCGGCGCGGCTTGGTTCATCCAAGGCGCCGCTGCGCGCAAGGCCAAGCGCATCCTGCAGCGCCAGGATCGCGGCATGCGGCCCGGCTTCCAGCGCAAAGGCCATCAATGCCAGATCAAGCCCCGGTGGCAGGCGGTCCGCGCCAAGCTCATCCCAGATCAGGCGGCGGTAGATGCGCCGCGTCAGCGTCTCATCCAGGCGCATCAGGCGGCCCACGCTGGCGGGTTCGCCCAGAAAGGCGCTCAACATGCCAAGGCTGATGCCGTTCATGCAGGGGCCGCGCAAAGCCGAGTCGCGATAGACCACGCCGCCATGGGCTTCCAGCAGAGCATCGGCACAAACCTCAAACCGCGCCACCGGAGGGTGGTGCGCGATGCGGGATTGACCAAGAAAGAAGCCGTCCATGCCTGCTCCGGGCGGTAATAGGAAAGCGCATATAGTCAATGAGAAGGATTAACCAAAGCCTTAAACATCAGATGATTTCCGCCGAATGATTCCGTATTGCGCGCCCTGGCCCGATCTGCCATTCACCCTCCACCCCGTTTGACACCGCGCGGGAGAGAGCAGGCCTGCCTGCCGCCGAAGGCGCAACCGGTCCCCGGAAACGCTCAGGCAACAAGGGCCGCGCGGGGAAGGGGCCTCTGGAAAGCCCATGGCGCAGGCCATGGCACCGACGGAGAAAGGTGAGGCAACGCCCCCGCCGAATCTCTCAGGTCATCAGACAGAGGGGGACCACGTGTTGAACCCATTTCGCCGCGCGACGCGGCGGGAGGCAGCGTGGTCGAGTCCCAAACCGAATCCCTGGCGGAAACCCCGCTTGCCGCGCTGCACCGCGAATTGGGCGGGCGCATGGTGGGCTTCGCCGGCTATGCGCTGCCGGTGCAATACCCGGCCGGCATCATGGCGGAGCATTTGCATTGCCGGAGCGCCGCTGCGTTGTTCGATGTCTCCCATATGGGCCAGGCGGAATTGCGTGGCGAAGGCGCGGCGGCAGCTTTGGAAGCGCTGACCCCTGCGGATGTTGCGGGGCTGAAGCGAGGCCGGCAGCGCTATGGGCTGCTGACATCGCCAAGCGGCGGCATTCTGGATGATTTCATGTTCGCCAATCTGGGTGACCGGATTTTTCTGGTGGTGAATGCGAGCCGGAAGGAAAATGATTTCGGCCATATCGCGGCGCATTTGCCGCGCGGTGTCACGCTGCATCGGCATGAAGATCGCGCATTGCTGGCGCTGCAAGGGCCAGGTGCGGTGCCGGCCTTGGCAGTATTGGCGCCGGACCTTGCCGCGTTTTCCTTCATGGGAATTGGCAGCTTCGACATCGGCGGCGTGAAGGCGATCATCTCTCGCAGCGGCTATACCGGTGAGGATGGCGTTGAAATCTCGGTCCCTGCCGATCAGGCAGAGGCATTTGCGCGCCGCTTGCTGGCGTTGCCTGGCGTGATGCCGGCGGGGTTGGGCGCGCGGGATTCGCTGAGACTCGAGGCCGGGCTTTGCCTTTACGGCAGCGATATTGATGAAACGACCAGCGCCGTTGAAGCGGGCCTGGTGTGGAGCATCGGCAAGCGCCGCCGCATGGAATGGAATTTCCCGGGCGCTGAGCGCGTGCGCGATGAATTGGCCAATGGGCCGAAGCGGCTCCGCGTTGGTCTTCGCCCCGAAGGCCGCCAGCCGGCGCGTGGCCATACCCCCATTGCGGGCGCGGATGGCGCGGTGATTGGTGAAGTGACCTCGGGCGGGTTTGGCCCTTCCGTGGGTGCGCCGGTTGCCATGGGCTATGTCGCGCGCCCCTTTGCCGAAGACGGCACTGCCCTTGATTTGATGGTGCGTGGCAAGGCGGCTCCCGCCCGTGTCGCACCCATGCCCTTTACCCCCCATCGTTACGCTCGCTGAAAGGCCCTGTCCCATGTCCGAAATGCGCTTTTCCAAAGACCATGAATGGATCCGCACCGATGGCGATGGCGCGACCATTGGCATTACTGATCACGCGCAGAATGCGCTGGGCGATGTGGTGTTTGTGGATTTGCCCGAACTGGGCCGCGTGGTCGCGGCTGGTGAGGCCTGCGCCGTGGTGGAAAGCGTGAAGGCCGCTTCCGATGTTTATGCACCGATTGCGGGCAAGATCATTGAAGTGAATGCCGCGCTGTCGGATGACCCAGGCTTGGTGAACCGTGAGCCGACTCAGGGCGGCTGGTTCTTCCGCATTGAACCCGCCGATGCCGGTGAAGTCGCCGCGTTGATGGATGAAGGCGCTTATCATTCCTTCGTGGATAGCCTGGCATGAGCGCCGCTGAACTGACTGCGCTGGAAGCGCATTACGCTTTCGATCGCCGCCATATCGGGCCGTCGGAAGCTGAGATCGCGGATATGTTGAAGGTGGTGGGTGCTGGCAGCCTGACCGAACTTGCCGCGCGCACCGTGCCGGCCGCGATACTGGAAGCCGATCTTTCCGCCCTGCCGCCTGCCGTGAGCGAGGCTGAGGCGATTGCCGAATTGCGCGCACTGGCCGAACAGAACCGCGCCGATATCAAATCCCTGATCGGGCTTGGCTATCATGGCACGCTGACGCCTCCGGTGATCCTGCGCAATATTCTGGAAAATCCGGGCTGGTACACGGCCTATACGCCCTATCAGGCGGAAATCGCGCAAGGGCGCTTGGAAGCGCTGGTGAATTTCCAGACCATGGTGACGGATTTGACCGGGCTGCCAGTGGCCAATGCGTCCCTTCTGGATGAGGCGACTGCGGTGGCGGAAGCCATGGCGCTGGCCCATGCCGCCACACGCGGCAAAAGCAACGTGATTGTGCTGGCCGCTGATCTGCACCCGCAAACCCGCGCCGTGGTGGAAACCCGCGCGGCACCACTTGGCTATCGCGTGGTGGTGGCGGAAGTGGCCGGCATTGCCGCGGCTTGCGCTTCGGAAAAACCCTTCGCATTGGTGCTGCAATATCCCGGCACCACCGGCGAAGTGCGCGACCTGACCGCCGAGATCGCTGCGGCGCATGCGGCGGGCGGGCTTACAATTGTCGCGGCTGATCCGCTTTCGCTGACCTTGCTGAAGCCGCCTGGTGAGATGGGCGCTGATGTGGTGGTGGGCAGCGCGCAGCGTTTTGGCGTGCCGATGGGTTATGGCGGGCCGCATGCCGCCTTCATGGCGGTGACGGATGCGCATAAGCGCCTGATGCCGGGCCGGCTTGTGGGTGTTTCCGTGGATGCCGCCGGTGCGCCGGCCATGCGCTTGGCCTTGCAAACGCGCGAACAGCATATCCGCCGTGAAAAGGCGACTTCCAATATCTGCACCGCGCAGGTGCTGCTCGCGGTGATGGCCGGCATGTATGCGGTGTGGCATGGGCCGGAAGGGCTGACGCGCATTGCGAAGCGTGTGCGGCTGCTGGCGCGCTTGGCCGGTGATGCGGCTGCGCGGCTTGGCTTTGGGCTGCGCCATCAGGGCTTTTTTGACACCATCACGCTTGAAGCCGGCGCGCGCGGTGATGCTGTAATGGCAGTAGCGTTGAAGCGTGGCTTCAATCTGCGGCGTGTGGATAACGGCTCCGTCGCGATTGCTATGGATGAAACGATCTCTCGCGATGATCTGGCGCGGCTGATTGGCGCCTTGGCGGAAGCGGCAGGCAAGCCTGCACTGGCGCTGGATGCGCTGACCCTCGCGGGCGATTTGCCGGAAGCCCTGCGTCGGACCTCGCCCTTCCTGACCGCTTCCGTCTTCAATAGCCATCATTCCGAACATGGCATGCTGCGCTATATGAAATCGCTGGAAGACAAGGATGTCGCGCTCAATCGCAGCATGATCCCGCTCGGGTCCTGCACCATGAAGTTGAACGCAACGGCCGAGATGATCCCGGTGACCTTCCCGGGCTTTGGCAATATCCATCCCTTTGCGCCGGTGGATCAGGCGGCGGGCTACATCACCATGATCCGCCGGCTGGAAGCCTGGCTGGCGCGCATCACTGGCTTTGCGGCTGTGTCCTTGCAGCCCAATGCCGGCAGCCAAGGCGAATATGCGGGGCTTCTTGCCATTCGCGCCTGGCATCTTTCGCGTGGCCATACTGACCGCACCATTTGCCTGATCCCATCATCGGCACATGGCACCAACCCGGCCTCTGCCGTCATGGCGGGCATGCAGGTGGTGGTTGTTGGCTGCGACCGTGATGGCAATGTGGATATTGATGACCTGAAGGCGAAGCTTGATCAGCATGGTGCCAAGCTTGCCGCGTTGATGGTGACCTATCCCAGCACGCACGGCGTTTTTGAAGCCGAGATCAAGGAAATCTGCGCCCTGGTGCATGCCAAGGGCGGACAGGTTTACATGGATGGCGCGAATATGAATGCGCAGGTGGGCCTGACTAGCCCCGGTGCGATTGGCGCTGACGTCTGCCATTTGAACCTGCACAAGACCTTCTGCATTCCACATGGCGGTGGCGGGCCGGGTGTGGGACCAATCGGTGTTGCCGCGCATCTGGCGCCGCATTTGCCCAATCATCCCATGCTGGCGGAAGCCGGGCCTGCGACGGGCTTTGGCCCCGTCAGTGCGGCGCCTTTCGGTTCAGCCTCCATTCTGCCGATTTCCTACGCCTATATCCGCATGATGGGGCCTGAGGCTTTGCGGCGCGCGACCGAGGTTGCGATCCTCTCCGCCAGTTACATGGCCAAACGCTTGGATGGGCATTTCCCGGTGCTGTATAAGGGCGCCAATGGCATGGTCGCGCATGAATGCATTCTGGATTGCCGTGGCTTCCAGCAAGGCGGCGGTGTGCTGGTGGAAGATATCGCCAAGCGCCTGCAGGACTACGGCTTCCACGCGCCCACCATGTCCTGGCCGGTGGCCGGCACGCTGATGGTGGAACCAACGGAAAGCGAACCGAAGGCCGAGCTTGATCGCTTCATTGATGCGATGATCGCAATCCGCGCCGAAATTCGCGCGGTTGAGCAAGGCCGGATGGACAAGGCCGATAACCCACTGAAAAACGCGCCTCATACGGCCGCTGAGGTGATGGCCGAGACTTGGTCGCACCCCTATACCCGCGAACAGGCCGCCTTCCCGCTACCCTTCGTCAAGGCGCGCAAATATTGGCCGCCGGTGAAGCGCGTGGATAATGTCTATGGCGACCGCAATCTGGTCTGCACTTGCGCTCCGCTGGAAAGTTACGCCCAGCAGATCGCGGCAGAATAAATCATGCGCCGGCCAGGTGCCTGGCGCGTGGCCGGAACCCGCCTGATACATGCCGATCGCTGGATCAGGCTGCGTGCGGATCATTGCATCACGCCGGAAGGTGCGGTGCTGGATCCCTATTACGTGCTGGAATATGCCGATTGGGTGCATGTGGTAGCGGTGACCGATGATGATCGGCTGGTGGTGAATCATCAATATCGCCATGGTGCCGGCTGTGTGCATCTGGAATTGCCGGGCGGCGTGATGGATGCAGCCGATGCCGGCCCGCTTGAAGCCGCCGCGCGCGAATTGCGTGAGGAAACCGGTTTCGCCGCGCGGAAATTTCGCCAGATCACCAGTCTCAGCCCCAATTCGGCCACGCATACCAACCGCATTCATATCGTGCTGGCGCTCGGCGCTTATAAGGATGGCGCGCAAAGCCTGGATGCCGGTGAGGAAATTGCGGTGGAATTGCTGCCGGTCGCGGAAATGCCTGCGCTGATCGGCAGCGGCGCCTTTCTGCAAGCCGGGCATGTCGCTTCCCTGATGGTGGCTTTGCAGGCGATGGGGCGGATGCGCTTTGTGCCGCTGGACGCCAACGGCGCATGAAGGATGCTGGCGATTTTGACGATGTAATCGCCTTCGCCTGGGATGGTCCTGCGGGGACAGTTGCGCAATCCGCGCGCTTGCTGCTGCTGGATAGTCTTGGCTGCATGATCGCGGGGCTTGGCCACGCCACGCCGCGCCGTTTTGCTGATGCGCTGGCTATCACCATGCCCGGTGCGGTGCATTTGTTGGGATGTGCCGCTGGGCTCTCGGAGGCCGGTGCTGCCGCAGTGCTGGCCGCTGCGATGTGCTGGGATGAGGCGAATGAGGGCCTGGCCCAAGCCCATGGCCGCCCTGCGCTTGCCGTGGCGCCGCTCTGCATCGCAGCTTTGGCGGCAGGGCGCGTTGCATCACACGCCGCGCATGCCGCTTTCGCGCTTGGCTATGAAATCGCCGCCCGCGCCGGAGAGATTTGGCGCATCCGCCCTGGCATGCATGTGGATGGGTCCTGGCATTCCCTCGGCGCCGCTGCCGCGGCGGCACGGCTAGCGGGTGGCGATGCGGCGGAAGTGGCGCGGGCCGTGCGCCTCGCTGCCTGCCAAATTCCCTTCGCACTTTACGCGCCGATTGCCGCCGGAATGGATGGGCGGAACAGCTACCCTGCCCAGGCTGTCTTGCTTGGGGCCATGGCTGCGGCGGCAGCGCGGGCCGGGATGGATGCGCCTGTGAGTGGCTTTGCGGAAGCGCGGCGCATTGCGCTCTTGCATGAAGCGCCGGCCGTGCGCACACCGGCGGGCGAATGGTTGATCGCTGAAGCCTATATCAAACCCTTCGCCGGTGTACGCCACGCGCATTACGCCGCAGCCGCCGCTTTGGAATTGCGCGCCGCAACCGCTGGCCGCCTTAGTGATGTGACGGCGCTCCGCCTTGAAACCTACGCCGAGGCTTTGCGCTATGCCGCCAATCGCGCGCCCGCGCGTGCCATTCAGGCGCAATTCAGCCTGTCTTGGGCGGTGGCGGCGGCATTGATGCAGGGTGATCTTGGCCCTTCTGCCTATACCGATGCCGCACTTGCCGATCCCGCGCTGCGCCGGTTGGAAGCCTTGGTGGAAGTTTCGGAAGATACAGCGCTGACCAATGCGGAACAACGTGGCGCGCGGCTGATTGTGACCCTTGCTGATGGTGAAACGCATCACGCATCCATCGGCGCCATGGCGGGTGATCCGGGGCGGGCGCTCAATGCCGAAGCGGTGCTCACAAAATGCCAGCGCTTTGCCGGGCCGGTGATTGGTGAGGCAGAGATGGCGCGGCTTGCGGCCCTGATCCTGGCTGAAGATGGCGCCGTGCCGCCTAGATTTTTCGGGGCCGTATGACGCATCCCACACAAAACAGCGCCTTGGCGGTTGGGCTATTGCTCGCCGGGTTTTCGGTCTTCACCGGCGTGGATGCGGCTTCCAAGCTGCTGACCGAAGATTATCACACGCTTGAAATCGCCTTTGGCCGTGCGGTGTTTCAGGTGCTACCGCTGCTGCTGATCATCGCCTGGCAGGGGCGCGCCGTGGTGAAAAGCGCCCATCCAGGGCTGCAAACGCTGCGCGGTGCCTGCATTTTCGTCTGCACCCTGCTTTTCGTGCAGGGGTTGAGCCTGCTTGATCTCGCGGATTGTATTGCGCTGACCTATATCTCGCCCTTTGCAGTGGTGCTGTTTTCCGTTTGGCTGCTCAAGGAAAAAGTGGATTGGCAGCGCTGGCTGGCGGTAGTGATCGGCTTTCTTGGCATGCTGATTGTGCTGCGGCCCGGCATGGGCGTTTTTGGCCCGGCGGCGCTCTGGCCGCTGTCTGAGGCCGTGCTTTGGGCCTTTGCGCTGGTGATCACGCGCATGATGCCGCGCGATGGCGCCATGACAACGTTGATCTGGACATCGGTGATCCAGCTTTTGCTGGCGGCGACCTTTGTGCCGCTGGTCTGGCGCATGCCGGATGCCGCGGATATCCCGATTTTTGCTGCCGCGGGGCTGTTCAACCTGGTCGGCCAACTATTGTTGATTTCAGCCTTTCGCCGCGCCCCGGCGTCGCTTTTGGCGCCGTTCAGCACGGTGCAGATTGTGGTCGCGGCTTTGGTGGGGTGGCTTGTGTTTCACACCTTCCCCGATTTCTGGACCTGGGTAGGGACAGGCGTAATCCTGGCCGGCGGGCTTCTGGTGTGGTGGCGAGAGCGGCAAT
>Ga0315900_10012584_pt1 | contig 10365 bp, 24 predicted proteins | sample LakEriMetagenome_FD_203521 | JGI IMG/M metagenome (GOLD analysis project Ga0315900, IMG submission 203521) | Freshwater fungal communities from buoy surface, Lake Erie, Ohio, United States - Buoy 12 MA114 | ecosystem: Environmental > Aquatic > Freshwater > Lake > Lake biofilm | place: USA: Lake...
GCTTATATGAAGGAGGGCGAACAAGTCCTTCATCAGATAGTAAGAAAGAAAGTTTAGTGGTTAGTAAGGATTATTTGTTTTAGAAGGTGGGGTGAAATATCCCCACTTTTTTTTTCTTAAAAATTATTCCAAAAAAATTTTGTGAATTAAAATACTTTCGTAAATTTGCATACGATTTCATTATTAACCTAAAATTTCAGTCAAATGAAAAAGAAAACAAAACACACTTTATTGAAGGGCGAAGGCACAAATCAGCACACCCTTTACGGACAATTTGCGGTTGAAGAAGTTGCAGATTTCCCAGCAGTTATCGTTGAGAAGGATAGCCTTCTTAAACACGAACAACCAGATGGTTCATTCAGTAATGAACACAAGGCGTTGCAGATTGGCGTTGGCACTTGGTCAATGGGTAAACAAGTTGAGTACAACCCATTTGATAAAAAGATTACACAAGTTTGGGACTAAAAATTATTAATCTATTTTAATTTTCTTTACTATGGCAAATCCTTTAATTCATTCTAAATCCAGCGTTAAGCGTTGGGGTGGCAAGGTGGAAGATTATCTTCCCCTTCACGAACTGATAGATAGTCCGAAGGCGACTATGAACAACAATTCATCAAGATTATTAACTCATAACACTTGGTTCGCATATACCATTATGCCCAAGATATTTGGTTACAACATAACCAATTCTGATGGCAAGAGTGTTGATGTGGTTGATATTGCTATGTTGCACATAGCAGAAGATTTCCGAATGAAGTTTGTTCCAACGCCACAGGATTATTTGAAGCACCTTGAAGTACAGGCGTGGATGTGTAATGGAGTGAAGGTATTGGATAGCCAAGAGGCAAAGGATGTTGTATCTGATTTACTAACTAAAATTTCTCAATAAAATGAAAACAACCGAAAAAGAGTTAAGCCCTATTGAACTCTGGAAAGAGAAGGGTATCGTAAAAGGGGATTTTGAATTTCAATGTGGTGGCGACCAGATGAATGACACCAACATTACATTCTATAATGAGGCTGGTGAAGAAGTTGATTGCCCAGAACTTGCGGATTATATTGATAATGACATATACAATCAAGTAGAGTTCTATGTGAATAGTGATGGACACTATCAAGGCGAGGCTGGGAATGTTTATATCACTTTGGAAGAAGATGATGATGCGGAAGATGGTGCATCATTTGTTTATGATAAACAATCAGAAAGCGAATGGACTGAAAGTTCAAGCGAAGTTGGATATTGTGAATTAACAGAAGAAGAAGCAAATTTTGTTAAGAAGTACATTCATAGTTTTGTTGGTGGTGGTGATGGTAAAGCAACCAATTTCAAAACCGATTGCATTTTGAATGATGCGGAAGAAGAATTGCTGGAAAGCATAACTGAAAAGATTAGGGAGTATGCCCACGAATATCAGTTTGAAAATGCCGAAGGTGAGGAAAATGAATGGATGACCTACACAACCAATATGGATGAAGCAGAAATTGATATTGCTGATTACGAATATGATGAAAATAATCCTTCATTGATTGTCGGTAACGAAATCGCAGTAAACATTAATAAATCATTCACTATCTATAAATCTGAAAACGACTAATATGAAAATCATTATCAACAATGTAGCATTTGACTACAACATTGGTTGTCGCTTATTGAAATCAAAATATAAGAACGAACCATTCGGAAATCTGGATGATATATGGAATGATATTGTTCCCATTACATTCAAGGAAGTTGCCACACAGATTAAAAATCTGGAACAACGCAGAGTTGCGATTGGCTGTCTTGGTCTGGAAGAAATCGCCAGAGAAGTTAATCCAACTTTAATTAATTCAGAAACATTAAAGAAGAAAACCACTTGGGTAACGCCAGAAGGTCAAATAGTCCAGCACGAATTTGAAGATACCTATGAGTTATTTAAGGTGGATGGTAAGAATTGGAGTGTAGGTACAGATGTTAGATGGGGTGCAGATGATGTATATTATGTTAGATGCAAGGACACATCAACCAGCAGAGAATATATGTTGTGGGTTAATGCGAGTGAAGTATCAAGAACCAACCATATTGAAAAAGGCTGGTGGTCATCATCAGATGTAAATAGAATAACGCCAATACAGGCGATTGCTTGGACATTCCAGACCAATGTTGCCATAGGTGATATTGACAGGATTGTAAGACAGGGCGATTGTATTATGATTAAAAGAAAGCATAACACAACTCCTCTATCAACGCCAAGACACTTGACCGAAAAAGAATACAGGGAGTTATTGGTTGCAGAAAGTTAATTGTTGTTCCCCCCAATCCCCCAGCAGAGATGTTGGGGGAAATTTTAAATCTTTAAAATAAATTAAAATGAAAGAAACTACATTTTACATTGTTCAATACAATGATTGTTATGGTAACGGAGATGATAAATCTAATGAAGTGCTGGTGAATAATGAAGCAGGATTCTGGAAGTGGTTAAAGCAGCGTAACAAAGAACGCGTTGCCGCAGGTGAGATGGAGGAGCAGGTGGAAGAATTTGATTTAATTCCTATTAACCTTTTTAAATAAATCATCATGAGAAGGAACGCTAAAAGAGTGTCGGATCAACAAGCCCAGATGGTTCAGGAAATTAAGAACTGGTTGGTGCAAAAGAATTTTTCAGGGCTACTGGAATTAAAAACCAATGTTGTGATTCAGGTAGATGTTGTTTCACCTTCTGGTGATGACTGGGGAACGGAAGGTCGCTTGTTAAAGTACATCGCCATTGACGGCTTTATTGTTGATGAGTATGACGAGAAGATTGGAATAAGTGAATTGAATCCTTATGAGATTGCTTTCATACTGGATGAACTGGAAGAAGGTAACTACAACATTGACGAAGAATAAATAAATCTGTTTTTTTTATGGAGATGACGAAAGTGACGGATGACGAACTAATCCAGGAACTAGAATCCAGGGGATATGTGACGGATTTATTATGGTGCCGCCAGGATGTGATCCTGAACCTGAGGCGGATCAACCAGGATCGAGAGGAGAAGTTTGCTGACCTGGATCAGGACGAGCAGGACGAGATCCTGGAGAAGATCAACCTGGAGTATTACACGCGCAGGATCAATGAGGATATTATAAACGCGATCTATGGTCACCTGGATCTGCTGCGGCGGGTATGACAAAGATCCCGCTGCGTAAAAAATTTATTTAAAATTATTCCTAAAAAATTTTGTGAATAAAAACAGATTCGTAACTTTGTAAAAAAAAACACTATGGTAAAGGTTTATTTCGAATTGGACAATGGCAAGTATGCCGAACTGGTAGCAATCTTTGATAACGAAGAGACGTATGACGTATGCCTACCCGCACTGGAAAAATTGGCTGAGAAGCACAATTTTGATATGGTTACAGAATCAGTAGATGAAGAAACAGAATTAAAAGAACTCGTATGACAAAGACGGAATTTTATCAGAAGTATGGTGCTTATCTAGAAGAAGTTGCTCAGGATAACGCCGAGTATGGTGATCATTTAATTCTTCACCCTGAGGAAATTGATCTAGCCAAGAAATACTTGAATCAAGGATTAAGTATTGTTGCTGTACATGAAACAGAAGACGGAGAAGACTTTGTGGATGTATCACAGCCTTGCGACTTCGGGACACAACCTTTCAAGTATGGGTATTATGCGGTCAACACGCGAATTCGTTAATATTCCAAAAAAATTTTGTGAAATAAAATAACTTTATTATCTTCGCTAAACATTTAAATTTTATTCTTATGGTTTATCAAAACAGAGCGCAAGCAAAGCGTATGACAGGGTTAAGTTACCTAGGTGGCACCAACACTAGTTCCAAGATTAAAAAGGGACTCAAGTATGATGAGATGACCTTCATTCTTTATCTAGCACCAGCGGATCGATCTGGGTATGAAGTCTGCCCTATGAGAACAGAAGAATGTACAAAGTTGTGTAATAATGAAAGCGGCCATAACAGGATTGATATTCATGAGAACACAATCAATAAAGCCCGTATTACGAAGACGAAGTTATTCTTTGAGCAGCGCAAATTTTTTATGAGCTGGCTGCAGGATGAGATACGTGCTGCGCAAAAGAAAGCGGCTGCAGCAGGAATGCGCTTCAGCGTACGCCTAAACGGCACCAGTGATTTAAGCCCTGAACAGTTTCACCTGGACGGTAAGAATATCCTGGAGCTGTTTCCTGAAGTACAGTTCTATGATTATACTAAGGTGCACAGACGTATACAGTTGACCAAGAAATACAGTAACTATGATATTACTTTTTCCTACAGCGGAGAAAATCCATTACAGTGTGTAGATGCATTGCGCCAGGGAATTCGTGTTGCTGTTGTTTTTGAAGACGTTCCCGCAACGTTTTGGGGATATGAAGTGATTGACGGTGATGCATATGATATGCGTTATGTAGACGAAGGAGCTGTTATTGTTGGTCTGAAGTATAAGCAAGTGCGTAACGAGCTCAATAAGGAGAAGAGCAATTTTGTAATTTCAAAACAAAAACTTTTAACGGTATGAGTTACACAGAAAAATTATCAGAAATTAAAAACAGCATTCATAAAGAAATTGTCTTTGCTGTTGTAAAAGAAAGTGCTGGTCCTAAGGGCTACTTCAGCCTGGACCTAAATGAACCAGTAGAGTTTATTACGGAGCTGTATCGGCCTGGTGAAAATGAATTAGCCCGAAGGGTTATAACAGGAGTTAACAGCGACTGTAATCTAGTGGGTACAGATCTAGACGGTGAAGAAAAAACTATACTGTACAGGGATATGCCAATAGAACAAATGAATAAAGTTCTGGTACAGTTGGAAACAAAAAAATACACAATAAACGAATACGCGTAATGGAAAAAGTTTTATCTAAGTTAGCGAGAAAGCCATCCGGGATTGAAGTCGAACAGTTAAAAAGATCCGGGTGGTACGACTCACGTGAAAGAGTTTTTAATCACATGGAAAACGACCGTGTACTACAGAAGTTGATTAATAAGTTCGAGATAGTGGACGACCAGCTCAAGTTGACGAAGTCTACCGACGACATGAAGATCAGCTTCCAGGTATTGATCAGTTCCAGGGGACAGCGATATATGTACGCCAGGACTCAATTCCTGGTGAACGGGAAAAGAAAGGACTTCAAGAAGTACCTGGGAAAAGAGGAGGAGATCGAACTGGAAAAAATAGATCTATCTTTTTTAAGAAAATATTTTCTTAATATGTTAAAAAATTATTTGGAATATCAATATTAGTTTATAATTTTACATCCGTACTAAAACAAAATATCATGGGACTAGACATTTATCTTTCGTATTACAGGGATTACAATCAATCCAAAGCAAATGAGAAGAAGTTTGATGAACTTTCTGATGACATCTGGGCTGAAGTAAAAGAACAGGAGGGTGAAGAACTTTGTGAAAAAACAAAGAATCGTGTATGTGATTATCTAAATAAGGAAGCTGAAAAACTTGGGCTGGGGGAATATGGTGAAGATATAACATATAAAGACGGTATTCAACTGGACAGTAAGTTATATCCTAAACATGGCTTCAAGATTGGTTACTTCAGGAGTTCTTATAACGGTTCAGGTATTAATCACATTCTTCGTGATCTTGGTATTCCTGATTTGTATGACATATTTTCTCATGATGATGATGAATATGAATTTGTCCCTAACTGGGCTAATGCTCTTAATGTAGTACAAGAGGCTATTGAAATGTTGCAGGAAGATGAGGGCTACCGTATTGAAACCATATCAGCCAATATGTTTTCCCCTGATGATGTGGCAAAGAACCCATTGGCTGCGATGGAGCTTTTTAAGAAGCAGCTTAACCAAAAGCATTCAAAGGACTTCAGCTCATACAGTAATAAAGATGGTCACTTCTACATGGATAAGAAAGGGCTTAAGGTTCATGCGTTAATGCCTGGAAAGGATCATTTTGATCGTCCATGCACCTATGTTGTTTTTCAACCCAAAGATGCTAACAAGTATTATATCCAGGCGTTGGAAATTGTTAAGGAAACTATTGAGTATGTTCTTGCTCAAGAAAATCCACAGGGATATTACTTAAGCTGGTCAGCGTAAAAAAACAAATCTATATTTTTATGGAAGCACATAAGATTAAAGCAAACGAAGAATTCTGTGATCACTTACTAAGGGTGGTTAAAGATAACGGTACCTGGGGTTGGCCTGATCAACAGGCGATTTACGTAATACGTGGCGGCAAGTTCTATGGAGATCCCGCAGCACTAAAAAAGGTGCAGCAGATTGTTAGTCCGGAATACTTCGAGAAAAATTTTGAAGTATTAAAATAAATTTCTTAACTTCACTAAAAATTAATAAACATGGAAACATCAATTAAAGACCCGATGACATTTTGGAACAAGAAAGCGGCTCATGTTCTCAAAGGAAAAACAATTGTTGAAGCAAGATACCTGAATGATGAGGAGATGAAAATGATGGGCTGGTACAAACGTCCATTATGCTTCTTCCTGAACGACGGCACTTCATGCATTCTATCTTGTGATGATGAAGGAAACGACGGCGGAGTATTATTCTATGGGGCGGACGGCGTATTACCTGCATTATAATATTATGGAAGCAACATACATAAAACAAAGGATTGAATTCCTGGAGTCGCTGAAGCTGCCGCTGCTCAATAAGCGCAGCAGGGCTTACAAAGATTGGAAGCAAGAACTGGATAGATTAAATAACCTGTTAAATAAAACTAGTCATGGCAAAGAAAATTAAAGTTAGATTCAACCTGGGAAAGGGAAAGAATTTTATGAAATGGAAAGTAGAAGCGGATGGTACATCGGAGTATTATTCTCCTGATGAGTATACCCTGTATATGTATGGGTGCCAGTTAAAGAACCAGCGGTCAACGGCGGAGAAGATTCACCAGGGTGCGAACAAATCTGTATGCGCCTGGATCTTATGTGATACCATCTTACTGGGACAAAACGTCACGCTTCCTGAAGCAAACACGCGGCTAACATATAATCCCCGCGTGCGGCCCAACTGGATGGCGGGAGATGTGCTCGCAGATAATGCAACCTTCGATAGCATATGGAGCGACGGGAGAAAACTATTCACAAAAATATAAATCTGTTTTTTTATGAAAGCGTTCTTATTAGACGAGCAATTCATCCAGGTGTTTAGTGTTGTTGATGACCAGGGACAAGAATTAAAAGTAACCTGGAACAAGCATAACCATACTGAAGACAAACCTGACTCAGTAGTATATATTCCTGAATTCGTTGTAGAAGATGAAGCTGGTGTCGAGCTCGAGCAGGGATGTCTAGATTGGCTTGAAGCTGTGGAGGCGGCTAAAGCCTGGTAATAAGTTTATCAAACCTAAATTATATATTATGACAGTAGTAGAAAAGTACCGTGCGGCATCAAAAGCTTATGCTGCGCAATGGAAGATCACTGACGATCACGTGATCAATGTTGGTTCATCCATCCTGATGACCAGGGACAATGTGCTCCAGGGCGGTGGATTTGTCCAGGCTGTAGTAAACAACGACCTCAGGGAAGCGATTGGCAGGGCTGATGACGTCTGCATCAATCATCTTAGATTCTTTGTTGGAATCAAGAATAATGTCCCACGTTTAAATGAGAAGCCATGAGAACTCAAGAAGATAACGAACGCCGCCAGGGAAGATCCGCCAGGCAGCAGGAAACAAATGAAACGTTAGCAGCAATAGGAATAATAGGATTCCTGCTGGTACTGTTAGTTATGCAAGTGATAGACGCTTGGAGTTAAAAAAAACAAATCTATTTTTTATGGAGAACAGTTATAGAGTTATATGGGAATTGGATGTGGACGCAACGGACGCCCTAGAGGCGGCAAAGCTCGCAAGGGCTGCGATCGATAATGATCTAGCTCCGGTATTCGAAGTTCATCAGTGGGATGAGCCGGATATGGTTACTGCAACGCCGGTAGCTATGATTGATTTAAAGGACCCGGATGCAGATCTTCCGGTACCGGCAACCAGACACTTCCGGGACCAGTACCTTGGGCCAGAAGTAGTTTAAAAAAACAAATCTATTTTTTTATGAATCCGATCTCGCTTAAACTTTGGATCGACGCTAAAAAAGCTCAGTACCAAAAAATGAAAGACGCTAGTATTCTATACAGCGATCAGTACATGGACGCCAAGATCCAAGTCCTGGATGAACTTGTTGATGATTTTAACCTGGAAGATGTTGTAGAAAATGTGGATTATTTTATTCACAAAGATTTTTGATATCAAGAATATTTTCTTAACTTCGTTTGAAACAAAATCAATTCGTATGACACAGACAATTAACCTAGGGACTGAGGTCTATGTGACCGACCCCTGCTACAGTGTGCCGACCTGGTGCCAGTTGAAGTTCGATAATGTATTACCTGGACAGTGGGTGGCCACAATGATTTATGATGAGCTAGGCGGAACCAACAGGAATGCTGAGCTCATACTAGTGCACCAGGATTACCAGAACAAGGATCTCGCGTATGACTGGTTCGGGGACTTCGGCGTCGACAGCGGCCAGGCGGGAATATTTGATGCTGCGTCATACAGGTCCGATGCTGAAGTAGCAGGAATGAAGCTACCAAAGCTTGGAAGCGCGTTTGTATTACCTGGTGATCGAACTGATGGTGATTCCTGGTATGAATCCATATGTCATTTTACCCTGGCTGAAGATGGTTGGGGTTCGTATGACACAGGTGTTGTATCCAGCAGCGGCTGGGGCGACGGGATGTATCCAGTATACGGCGCTGAGGATGACGGGAAGATTGTGGCGCTTCAACTGTCGTTCATTCCGCAGGACCCTGAGGACGAGTACTGGGAAAGTGAAGAAGAAAACGATGACTAATATTATCGGCCCAGCATAAAGCGCTGGGCCTCTTAATCGGTCTTAAACAATTTTTAAAATAACCCTCTTGGATTTTTTTGTACCAGAAGTTTTCCTTATATTATTTTATAAACATAATATATATGGCAAACAAGAAAACAACCAGATCCACCCAGCAAACGGTTTATGAACCGGTTGGGAAGAACATCTACTTCGATGGTAACAGCTATCGAGTACGTGTAATTGTAGATGGAACTCGCTACTCCAAGAATCTAACTTCAAAGAGAAAAGCAGTTCAATATCGCAATTCGATCCTGAAGACAGCATAAGTCTCAGAGTCAATGTTCCATGAAGAGGGGGTGTGCACATAAAAAGGCATGTTCCCTCTTTTTTTATATTTATTGCATATGGAAAAGATTAAAGAGTTATTCGCTAGCTGGAAAAGCAAATACCAGGAAGACACATACCTAAAAGAGTATAAGGACGCCGGCTATAGCTACACGGTCTTATTAAGATTCAATAGTATTCTGGAAGACGAAGTCCAATGCGGGATAAGTATTGTTGTTAACGCCAATGTTGAAGAAGTGGGGATGGACCTGGTGAAGTATGCAATGGGCCATATCATTGAAGAGGCCGGAGACCAGATAAAGATCCTGGAGAAGGAGATCGAAATTGAATGGTCCATAGTCTCGGTGCTACTAACCGGCACAGACTACTTCGGGAGTATACTAGACGTAATCGGATCGGTACCAGATAAGATGATGTCATTCCAGGAATTAAATAGATCTATATTAAATTCCAAGGACACCCCTCTCAACCTAGCTAGTCTAGACGCAAGAAAAGAGAACAAAAAAAATAAACTTATAAAAACTCTCGATTATCTAATCCAGCAGTTCAAGGATGAATACATAAAAGAAATAAAATACAAGATGGATATCAAGCTGGAAAAAATTGATAACAATATTGCTCCCTATGTGACCATCACCTTTTCTGTGTATCACACGTATAATGATAATACCCCCGCTATATATGGTGGCACATATGACACCTACACATCAGAAATTAAAGACTCATTAACGGAAGAACTTCACCAGATCTCCCCCATAGATCTATCCAACAAAAGAGATCGAATCCTTTTTAACTTTATTCAGGTTAAGTAATACATGGCTCGAGACCAAAGGCCCCGACCCCTTTATGGGAGGGGCCGATATCTAAACCGCGTATGACACCCTGGTCCAGAAAAAATAGATTTATTTTTTATTAGCAAAGCAAGTTCGTATGACACCCATATATCCGCCCGGTCCCATAAAGGGAGACCGGGCTTTTTGTTCTTAAACATCACGTATGACGGATCTAAAATCGTGTTTAACTTTCGCGCGTATTACTTAAACAAAAACCGGCGCGTACTACATGGGCGGCCGTCGGAGACAAAGCCCCGAGCACTTTATGCGAGGGGCGTATTACACCCAATTAATATGAAAAAATATAAATTTAAAAAAAAGTGGGTCGTGATTCACGCAAGACAC
>Ga0315900_10012586_pt1 | contig 10364 bp, 6 predicted proteins | sample LakEriMetagenome_FD_203521 | JGI IMG/M metagenome (GOLD analysis project Ga0315900, IMG submission 203521) | Freshwater fungal communities from buoy surface, Lake Erie, Ohio, United States - Buoy 12 MA114 | ecosystem: Environmental > Aquatic > Freshwater > Lake > Lake biofilm | place: USA: Lake...
TACAAAGGAAGCATTTATGAATCTTTATTAGATGCTTTTATGAAAAAAGACGGGCTTACAGTAGGAGAAAAATTCTTGTCTATATTTAAAGAAATAAAAAAAGACGGTTCTGTTGCTGAAAAACTATTAAAATGCGAAGACAAGGATATTTACGATGCCACATTAAAATACCTATCATTCCCATTTGAAGAAGATGAATTACTAACCGAAGAAGAATTTGAAGAATGGATGTCGCAAAAATAAGGCTTGAAAATATTTACAGTGAGTATATTGATTTTAAAAACTACTTACAAAAGAATATCAAAACGCCAAAAGAAATACAAGAAGAAGTCGCGCAAAAGATAAAAGAAAACCCAAATCTATCCCCGCAAGAATTATCAGAAACAGTTTTCAACATCTCAGAAAAACAAACAATCTACAAATACGACTTCAACGAACTACACAAACAACTGTTTTATACAGTTATAGCATACAAAGACGTAATAGAAATCCCCGAAGAAGTAGAATTAGAAGCATACACATACAAGCCAAACAGAGTATTTAGAATTAAAAATGGTGTTGAAGAAGTTATTGACGAGCAAGTAAAAAAAGACATTCTAAACAGCCTTCAAGAAAACTACAACAACATCATAAGCTTTTTTCAAAACCAAGCCTCCTAGAGAGGCTTTTTGAGTTATGAGAGGTGGACACAACAGACTTGATTTAAACGGATTTTTAGAGCGCGCTAAAAGAAAGCATGGGGATAAGTTTGATTATAGTAAGGTAGAGTATGTTAGTAATACAACACCAGTGACTATAATTTGCCCTGTACACGGGGAATTTCAACAAACCCCTAAATACCATTTTAAGTGCGACTGTCCAAAATGCGCCGTAGAAAAACTATCAAAATATGCGCAAAAAGAAAAAGAACAGTTGATAAAAGAAATCCAGCAAAAATTCAACGACCAATACAACACAAGTTTAATAGAATACAAAAACAACAAAACACCTATTAAACTAATTTGTAAAGAGCATGGTGAGTTTGAGGTTAGACCTGACTTACTATTGCACCTTGGTAGAGGATGTAGAGAGTGTTTAAACAAAAAGACAAAATCAACACACAAGGAAGTTTTTGTTGAAGAAGCTACTAAAATTTATGGGGATTTACATGACTACTCCGAAACTATAATAATTTCATCTAGGATAAAACCTGCAATAAGATGTAAGAAACATGATATTGTTTTCGAGAAAAGTATTAGCAGTTATTTAGCAGGAAGTGGTTGTCCTATGTGTAGCGCGGAAAACTACTCAAAAATTAGAACAAAAACAACAGAGGATTTTATTGAAAAAGCAAGGAAAGTACACGGAGATAGATTTGACTATTCTAAAGCAGAATATAAAAACGCCAGAGAAAAATTAACAATAATTTGCGAAAAACACGGGGAGTTTGAACAATATCCTGGAAACCATTTAATACATAATGGATGCCCATCTTGTTCTTGGGAGGAAATGACAAACCAAGGAAATAATTATATTAGAGATGAATATATTAAAAAATCTAAGGGAAGAACAACTTATTTGTATATAATTAAATGTTGGGATGAAAATGAGGAGTTTTTAAAAATAGGAAAAACATTTTTAAGTGTTGATAAAAGATACACTAAAAATAATCTTCCTTACAACAGAGAAACTTTATATTTAATACATGGTGAGGCGGGGGAAATATACGATTTAGAAGCTGAAATACATAGTACCCTCAAAGAGTATAGATATTTTGTAAAAAATAAATTTCAAGGACACACGGAATGCTATATAATTAACTTTCCTTTAGATAAAATATTTAACAATGAGCGAGTTTATAACAGACTTTATATCGAAAAACAAACCACAATTCCTGAAATATAAAAGTTATATTGAAAGTAATGATTGGACAGAGCAAACAATTGATTCAATATTAAACGATGAATATTTCAATGATGTATTTTCGGACGATAAAAACAGACAAAAAGAAGCTGAAAAGAAAAAACTAATTGCAGAATTTGTAAAAAAGCAAAAAGACACAGTAAAAGCAAAAACAGACGAATATAAACTTCAAAACGATTTAGTTCTGTATGTTTTAAACAGACTTTCTATGTTTGTTAAAAAAACTTCAGGGGAGCATCATACGGTTAAATTTAAGAAGTTTGTAAAATTCTGTTTAGATATTGTGGAAATCCATACAAGTCGAATAGAACTTTACTTATATTCTATTGATATAACTAAAATCGAAAACCAAGAAGTCCGCGCAGAAGAAATAAAACTAACAAAAGACTGCCACGCGGATGAAAATAAAATACAAGAACTAATAACTTCTTTAAATATAAAAGAAGAACAAGCAACAGAAGGAATAGAGTGGTTAACTGGAATGAAAGCTACAATTCCAATGCACAAAAAACTTTCTGTACAATACCCAGAGATAAATGTAAAATTAAAATCAATGGGTATAGATTTTGAAAACTGTATAGACAATTCAATACATATACTAAACCCAAACCCACCTGTATACAACCCAGATAAAAACTATTGGGAACAAGATGTAGAAACGTTAAAATACTATATATCTGAATACAATAAAATTGACAGAGGGGTAGAAGTTGACGGATACTATTTCGATGGGTGGCTGTATTTTCACTTCAACCATTTTGTAACAAATATACCAACAACAGTTGTAAAGGGCGGCATAGAAGAAAACGAGGATAAAATATTAGTACCAACCTTACGTGATAATGAGATATTAATGACAGACTATTTCATTAAAAGTAAGAAAGAACAGACTATGAGTTTAATTGTAGCTACAAGACGTTTAGCTAAAACAACATTAAATTCTTCTCGTATATATAGAGCCATGATATTAAGTAAGAATCAAATATTATGTGCTGGTGGTTCGGCGGAAGACTTAGGACACATTAGAAATAACATAGACACATGTAGACAAAATATAAACGAAGCTTTTAAAATACATTATTTATCGCCAACTGATGATAAAAGAGGAGATGTTTATGGGATAAAAACTAAAATGAATAAGTCCAAAGAAACTACAAAACTCTACATCATAAATTTGGAAGGAGGTACTAAAAAAGACAAGAAAGAAACACTGGCTGGGTTCACACCAGATGAGTTTATCTTGGACGAATTTGTCAAATTCTCGTTTTCAAAACCTTTAGATGCCTTAAAACCAGCACTTTGGGGAGACGGTATTTTAAGGTGTAATGTGTTGTTGACAGGGACAGGAGGTGACGACGCTCTTGGAGCAGACGCTATAAAAATGTTAGCAAACCCCTCAGTAAATAAAGTTACACTAATGGATTGGGATGCTCTTGAAAGAAATGTCCCACCAGAAGAAATAACATGGAAAAGAAAAGATTTTGGACTTTTTCTCCCCACACAAATGTGTATTAAGCACAGAAAAATAAAAAGTAATTTAGCTGATTATTTAGGAATAGAATCTGAAACACTTAAAAAAATACCTCTTTTCGTAACTAATTGGGCTAAAGCTAGAATAGACGAACAGAAAGAAAGAGATGATGTAGAAAAACAAGGCAGAGAAAAACTTATAAAACTCTTAGCATACCACCCATTTGACCCCTCTGAAATTTTCTTGTCAGGAAAAGCTTCACGCTTCATAGATATTTTAGACGTAGCAAAAGCACATAGAGACTATTTATTACAAACAGGGCTTTGGGACGCAAGAAAGAATTTATTTAAAGATTCTAATGGAGTTTACAGAACAGCAAAGTCCACAAAAGAATTAGCTCCATTCCCCCACAAAGGAGGGACTGTTGATGCTCCGTTTTTAATATTTGAAGACCCCCCAATTGTAAAGCCTAAGTTTGGAACATATACAGGAGGGTTTGACGACTATGCTACGGATGATTCTGATACAGATTCTGTGGCTACGTTTTATGTTGTTAAGAATGAGATTTTTGGAGACCCTTTTTCAAATAAAATTGTTGCTTCTCTTTCTTTCCGCCCTGAAAAACATAAAGAGGTTTGGCAGAAATGGCATGAATTAATGGATGCTTATAATTTAGACAGAACAGCTTTTGGAGAGAATTTTAACTATGGAATTAAAGACTATTTAGACAAGTTTCATTTAGCTGATAAGTATTTAGCTCCATCTGTTGATTTTTCTGTTGCTTTTTCTATCCCGAACAACGGGAAAAGAAAGACAGGGTGGAATCCTACAACATCAAAACGGTTTTTATTTGATATTTTTGTTGACTATTGCACGGAAACTTTTGAAAGAGAGCGCGAAGATGGAACAGTTGAAATAATAAGAGGTGTACAAAGAATTGACGATATAGGACTCTTAGATGAAATTATAGGATGGAGTGAGAATGCTAACGTCGATAGAATTACAGCCGCTATGGGAGCATTTGCTTATGGACATTATTTAAGAAGTTCTTATTTATGGAAACCCTTTAATTACAAAAACCCCAACCTGCAAGAAGAAACAGTTGAAAAACCAAAAGAAAGAAAAGCATACAGTCCATATTCTTCCTCAAAAAGAAGAAGTTTTTATGGTAGTGGAAGACGCTAATCTTACAAGAGCCTTTAAGGTTTTTGGACTTGATTTTTAATTGTTGTAAATTTGCAAATTATTTTTGAATAAATGCACAATTATCACTACGATTACCAAATATTTAACGGAATAGGAAATACATCGGAGTCAAAAACGATGCCTATACAAACACTTCCTACTTCTAAAAAGAAGGACAAGTGGAAGAAAAATATGATGGACTTTCTTGAAAGAGAGGGTCTTGAACAAGTGTATAAAAACGCTATGTTTCGAGAAGCCCGTAAAATGATAGAAGGAACATTCACTTATTCTGCTGTCGATGTAGAATCTAATTTGGAATTGGCTACATTTAAAAGGGAGATGCAAAAGCTTAGAAAAGATGGAGATGTTCCTCTTTACCTAAAGCATTTTGATTTTATGGGAATTATTGTCAATGCTATTGTAGGTATTTTTGACGGGTATGACGATAGATATAAGGTGGAGAGTATTGATGAATATTCCACTAATGAATTTATTCGCGCTAAAACTGAAAAATTACATGAATACGCTCGTTCTGTTTTTAAAGAAGAAATAGACAGAATGTTAATGTCGCGAGGTATTGACCCAAATAAAGCAGACTTTCAATCTGAGGAAGAAGCACAAGCCTATCAAGCTAAAGTGCAAGAAAATGTAAAAGCACTTACACCGCAAGAAATAGAAAAACAGTTGTCAAAAAATTTCAAAGTGTTGGCAACAGAATGGGCGCAAAATGTATTAACAGCAGATAAGAAAAGGTTTTATTTAGACGAAGAAGATAGAGAGTCATTAATAGACTTTATATTAACAGGTCGATTCTTTAGACACTTTAGAATAGGATATGATAGTTATTCGGTGGAGCGTTGGAGTGTAGAGGAAACCTTTTTCTCCCAAGATGTAGATGCCCGTTATCCTCAATTTGGAGACTATGTAGGAAGAATCACTTCTATGTCTACAAGTAAAGTTTTGCAAAATTTTGGACATATTCTAAGTTTTGAAGACCAAAAGAAATTAGGAAACTATTTCAATCAAAGCGAGGAGTACGATGATAATGAAAAATATGGAGGAAGTTTCCAAGACAATATTTTCCCAAAACAACGTATAGTTCCTTTCCACAACTATTATGACCACCAAATCAATCTTCAAATGGAGAGTGCTTTAGGTGTTCCCCTTGGAGAAAAACTTGTTATGGATGAAAATGGAAATCAGAAAGTGAAACGAGTTCCGCTTCCAAGACAAGATAATGACTACGCTGGATTCAATACAGGGGTGTTTTCTAAATACATGCGGGATGATATTGATGTGCGATTAGACACAGTTAGAGTTACAGAGGCTTACTTCCGCTCACAAAAAAGACTTTCAATCCTTGTATATGAGAACAAATTAGGAACAGTTAGTGTAGATATTGTAACAGAAGAATTACTCCCCGACTTTTTAAAAGAAAACGACATCAAACAGTTAAGAAAAACTTCCATAGAAGAACTTCGAGATGCGTTAAGAAAAGGAGATTTTAGTGACTATGTAAATACAATAACCCACCACTTTGTTCCTGAATGTTGGTACGGCGTAAAAATAAAAGGAAATGCCACAACATTAAAAGAAGACTTGTATATAAAAGTACAACCTACCGAGTTACAAATTAAAGGAGACAGTAATTATTTTGATGTTCAACTTCCCGTAGGTGGTATTATTTCAACAGGAATAGTTTCTAAAATACTTCCTTGGCAACAGCTTTATAATGTTTCTTTAAATCAACTTACAGAATTTTTAGAAAAAGAGCTTGGTGTATTTTTCACTTTTGATATTACAGCTTTAGCAGAATCTTATAAAGATGAAGATACAACAGAGGCTTTATTCAATGCAAGAGCAGCTATTAAAGATACAGCTTTGTTTGGTGTTGATATGTCAAGACAAAACACACAAGGAAACAATCCAAATGTTTTTGCAAGACAAGATTTATCATTGACAGGGCAAATTCAAATGCGACAAGCATTGGCACAGTTCTATCAGCAAAAAGGATATGAGCAAGTTGGAATTACGCCTCAAATGTTAGGGCAACCTAATACGTATGTTACGGCGGAGGGAGTGAAACAAAACGCACAAGCAACATATTCTTTGTTAAATACAATGTATGAGAAGTTCAACGCCGCTAAAGCACGTTGTATGGAACTACATTTAGCTGTTGCACAATTCTGTGAAATGACAGGGAGAGAGAATAGTATGATGTTTAGAAAAGGAGATGGAGAACTTTCTTTTATAAATATAATGAAAGAAGACCCAATCATGCCTTTGAGAAAACTTTCCATTGTTCCACTTACATCAAATAAAGAATCTAAAATTGTAGAGTCAATTAAGCAAATTGTTATGAATGACAATACAATTGAAAAAGATATTTTTGACGTTGTTGAAATTATGACTAACCCTGTTCTTTTAGAGCTTAAACAAGCCGCAAAAGATATGAGAGACAGAACAGACAGAAAACAACAAGAAAGACAGCAATTTGAATCAGAGCAATTAGACAAACAAATACAAGCACAACAAGAACAACTTGCACAAGAAAGAGAACATGAAACAAACATAGTTGCTCTAAAAGGTGAATACAGTCTTAAAGAGAAGTATTTGGATAATGTTGCAAGAATGGCAGACAAAAACATAGAACCCGATAGTTTGAACATGTTGGAGGACGCTTCTAAAGAAGTTTTTAATCAAGAAATTCAATCACGAAACTTAGATTTAAAAGAACAAGACTTAAATCGCAAAGCTGATAAAGATAATTTTGATAAAAAGATTGCTTTAGAAAATTTAAAGATGCAGACAGAAAAACTACGTCAAAGAAACCGAGAAGCCTTGAATGATAGGTATATAGCAACTATCAATGAACCTTAAATAATATATTAATAAATCCTTTAAGATAACACACCACGTCTTAATGATTTTTGTAAATTAAAATAACCATAGTAATTTTGCACCGAGAAATGAACACAAACCACACAGAAGTAGTTAGCCTTGAAAGTTTATTTGCACAAGAGCCAACTTCACAACCAGTTGTAAAAGAGGAAGTGTCTATTGAAGACATTTTTGAAGTGAAACCTGTACCAGAGGCAACACCACCTATTCAAGAACCACCTACACCGCCAGTCGAACCAACACCCCCTGTACAAGTTACAGAACCTATTGTTGAAAACGACACATACTCTAATAAAATAAAAGAGTGGGTGAGTGAAGGATTTTTTGAAGATGTAGACGTAGAGATTGACGGAGAGCTTATTCCAATTACAGAATTAAAAAATGTAACAAAGGAAAAATTTGAAGAAATCAAAGCAGCGCAGAAAGAATACAAAGAGCAACAGTTAAAAGAAAAATATGTCTCTGTTGAAGGACTAGATGAGCGAACAAAAAAACTCATTGATTTAAAGAAAAAAGGAGGAGACATTTCTCAATTAATTGAACAACAAGTTGTATACGAAAGCCCTCTTTCAAAAATTGATTTAAAAAACGAAGCTGACCAAGAAAATTTGGTTAGAATGAAGTTACAATCACAAGGGGTAAATCCAAAAGTTATTGAGGCACAAATTGCGGTGATGAAAGAAGATTTCACACTTGACACAGAAGCCGAACAAATCTATAACACATTACAAAAACAGTTTGACGATTATGTAGAAGCACAAACACAAGCGCAACTACAAGAAATCGAAAACGAAAAAGAAAAGCAGAAGGAATTTAGAAAGGGAGTTAGCGGGTCACTAAAAACATTAGGAGTGAACGAAAACTTACAAAAATTATTTTTAGACAACGCCACGAAAACAGACGAAAACGGACTTACAAATAACGACATTTTATATTTTGAGTCTAAAAATAATCCTGATTTACACGCCAAACTAACATTCTTTTTAAATAATCCAGAGGAGTTTGAAAACTTTGTAAAGCAAAAAGTTGAGCAGAAAACAAAAATAGATACAGTTAGAACAGTGCTCAACTTAACCCCCCGCGCAACAAAAACAGCTCCTAAAAAACCAGAAGAAGAGGATAACGACGAATTAAATAATCTATTTAAAAACAAACAAAAATAAAAAATGAGTTTTTTTACTAATCAAACCTTACAACGAAATGGCGACCCAGTTATTAATTTAACTGCTACATCTATTGATAAAGCCACACAAATCGTAAACCAACGAGGGTATCAGGATTTTTCCACACTATCCACTTGGTTTAATGAAGACCCTTTGAAGAACAACCTTAAATTACAATCGTTCTTTGGTCAACAACAAATGACTTCTCTCCCTTTATTCCAAGACGTTATTCAACATGACGCCGTATTGGAAGTGAATGGATGGGATGGACGTTTCTCTTATGATTTGGCAATTGAAACAGACACCTGTATGAAAACAGTTGATGACACTTCTGACCAAATTGACCCAGGAGCAGACGGTTCAACTTTCCGAATTGTATTAGACCGAGAATTAGCTCCTTTCACAACCATCTCATGTGATGGTACTGATGGAGATGTTCTTATTGTTTCAGAAGCAGAATCTGTTCGTAATTTAGGATATGGCTACTTACACTTAGTAGAATTAGCTGGCGCAAAAGAAGACCCAGATAAAACTTACCCTGCTTTTTTATTGAAATCAAACGTTCAATATTTTGAAATCAGTTCTCCAGGTCTTGCTGAATATGGTGAAAAATTAGGACTTGTTCACATGCCTGCTGGAACAAACTACATGACTTGTGAATTTCAAATCGGTAGTGGTCAAGGGGTTGAAACTTTCGTAACAGGTAAGGCTGATTCAGTAGACTTACGTATGGGAGAAACCCGCACATTAGACTATATTAAAGAAATTGAAAACTTCTACAAATCAGGTCAAGAAGTAGTTTTCGCACAAGAAAAGCTTCCAAACGGTTCTCATAAATATACAGTGGGTACAATCATGGAAATGTTAGCTATTCAGAAGTTTAACAGAAACATGAACACCTCTATGATGTTCCAAAAAGGATTTAGCATTTCCACTTCAAAAGGAACTATTCGTTACAACGAAGGACTTTGGAGACAAATGCGACGAGGATTTATCCACACTTATGCACGTCGAGGTGGAATCACTTTGGAAGACATCAAAATTGTACGTGACTACGTATTCAAAATCAACCCACAGAAAGACTTCAAAGATTCAATCTTACGTTTCAAAGCGGGTACAGAAGCATATAACAACATTGACACATTGATTCAACGTGAGTTCAATGTACAGCTTCAAAATATTGCTCCTTTGATGGGGTCTAAAATGATTCTTCCAACTAACCCTGTAACTGGTGGATTGTACGACTTGCGTTTAGACTTAGTTCGCGCTAAAATGGTTAACCTTCCTGGTATCGGATGGACTGAGGTTATCGAGGACAAAACAATGAACTACATCAATGTTACTGATAAGAGTTTACGTGGTATGAATCCTAACGGAATGGACTACACCACCTACTCTGCAATTATTTGGGACGTAACAGATACAATGTATTCAAACGTAAAACAAGACCTTCCCGCAGGAACAACCTTAATCGGAGACAACCGTGAAGCTAACATCTACATGGTGACACCAAAAGGTGATAAGGTGTATTGGGGTAGAGAAAACGGACGTTACTCTATGAACTCAGCAACAGACATCTTAGCTTCTGCTAAAACAATGCACACTTCGTTCTTCATTTATGGATTTGGAGATATTTGGATGAAAGACCCATCTAAATTCGTAATGATGGAATTAGAAAAACCAGCACGTAAAGGATACAAATAATAAAAAAAACACCTCCCTCGCCTAACCAACGGAGGAGG
>Ga0315900_10012588_pt1 | contig 10364 bp, 1 predicted proteins | sample LakEriMetagenome_FD_203521 | JGI IMG/M metagenome (GOLD analysis project Ga0315900, IMG submission 203521) | Freshwater fungal communities from buoy surface, Lake Erie, Ohio, United States - Buoy 12 MA114 | ecosystem: Environmental > Aquatic > Freshwater > Lake > Lake biofilm | place: USA: Lake...
TCGCGTCGATGGTCAGTGCCGTTCCGACATTGTTTTGGAACGTATTGTTAACGAAGATGGGTTGCGTACCGCGGATGAAGACGGTTGCGCCTCGGCTGTTATTATTGCCGAATGGATAATTTTCGTTGGCAGGCCGGCCCAATCGGTCGATTGGTCCTTGGCCACCCATGCCGTTACCGTTGTTCTCAAAGACTGAGTTCGCGACACGAGCGTCGGCTTGTTGAAGCTCGAGTGGGCTGAATGCTTTGAATGTACCTTCAAGGCGAGAGATGCCACCTGCGTAAGCGACAACAGTGTTGTCGAGGCTGATGTTGGCTCCTGGCGAAGCGTAAATACCGCTCCAGTCGCGAGCTTTCGCGTCCAAGGACCCTCGGAGTCCGTTGTTGTTCGTATCGAACGTGCCACCTGCACCGAAGCGATCATCTTGCTTGCTGGTGAACACGATCCGATTTCCATCGGTTCCTTCAGCGAGCAACTGCGTGCTTTGACCGAACTCGATACGAGCACCTTCGATCTTGATGATGCTACCTGGATCAATCGACAGCGAAGCGTCGAGTCGTGGTCGGATGTTGCCCGAGGATTCAACGCTCAGAGTTCCAGTTAGCGTTGTGGTGCCGTTATCCAAGTACGAATTGATAGCGGGGTCACGGATTTCTGCTATCAGCGAGAAAGTACCCGCGCCACCGGAAGCACTTCGGTAGATCCGTCGACCGGCGTAGCCGGCTTGGACGGCTGGAAGATTGTTGAGTCGCAGCGAACGATTGGTTGCTGTCGACGTTGCGATGGCGGTGGTGTTCGATGCCAGCCCTTCGCGGCCCATAGAATCGATCATCACGATGCGGTAGGTATACGCTGCCGCGGCTAAACTGCCACCGGAGGTTGGAGTAATCGTGATTCCAGAAACATTTGGACGGTCGCGGAGGAGTGTCGCGTAGGGGTCCAAAGCATCAGCGAGGACCGTGCCTCGGTCTTGGTAGCTGGTCGTGCTCGAATCGAGTTCGGCCACCAATCGGTATGGGCCACCCACCGAGTCCGCGCGGTACAGTCGTCGACTGACATACTCGCCGGTGGTACCAGGCAAGCCGATCAGGCGAATGGCGGTCTGACCTGGCAGTAGATCGATCGATTGCGTTGCATTCGATGGAGGTGTTTCGTAGCCGTTCTTGTCAACGAAGGTCAGCTTGTAGCTGTAGCTGCCCGGTAGGAAAGTTCCGCCAAGGGTTGGAGCCAGGGAGATCAGATTCGACGAAACGACGGTAGCGTCGAGTTGGGCACCACCTGGGTTGCCTTGGACGATGATGTTTTCCGTGATAACGTGAACGATATCGGTATCGTTGAACCGACCAGGGACCGTCAATTGCTTGAGTTCACCACCGGCAGGGGTCGATACCTTGATGAACAAACCGTTGATGGAGTTGTTTACCAAGGTGTTGTCATGGATGTCTGGACCGATGCGGTCATAATCCGGAGTGAAGGATCCTTTGCGTTGATAACGCAAATCGCTGAAGAGCGTTTCCTCAAAACTATCGGGTGTCGCGCTGATGGCCGAGTCGGCACCGTTGCTGATCCGATTGAAGGTCAACGTCGGACGCATTTCGGTGATTTGAATCGAGTTGACGCTCTGTTGGACGGAATCGATCACGACAGCGCTAGATCCGCCGTATTGGATATCGGCGTAATTGACGTACTGGCGGAAGATACCTTCATCCTCGAGGTCGAAACGTCCTGCGGATTTGTCGAGGTCTCGTTTGAACAGCAATCCACCCCAATCACCTGCGGCTGGAGTGGTAGTTGGTTGGTAATTGTCGAAGCCGATCGACTCGTCGAGCCATGATGTGAAGAATACATTTCCACTGACGGATTGACCGTTGGCGCCACGGACAGCGTTGCCGTTTCGGTCAAGCAATTTCGGAGTCCCAAGGACTTGAAGCGCACCACCGCTGCGGTCAACGCCGAGGGTCGAGCTACCGATGCCTACACGCGAGCGCCGCATCTTGAACACGGCACCTGCATCGACCATGACCGATACGCCCTTAGGCACGTCCATAGTTGCTCCATCGGCGAGGATCGATCCGGCCAATACACCGTAGCCAACTTCGTAGGCGAAGTTGTCATTTGCTGTTTCGATCTTGCCGTCTGCTCCGCCGTTTCCAACAATTCGGACGATATCCCCGGGTAGAGCCGCGGAGAATGCATTCGCGACGCCACTTCCAGCGATGTTGTTAAATGGTTTCGCGAGGGATCCGTCAGCGTTTGGACCAGCTGACTTATCGACGAAAATGGTTTTTCCAGAGATGTCGATCGCGGTTAGACCGGACGAGAGCTGAACGAGACGTTCTCCCTTGAGGGTGATCCTCGCACCGTTTGCTGTGGCGGAAACTCCAAGTTCGGTTCGTGAGTTGATAGCTGCGGCCAGGGCTAAGGCTAGATCACCAGCGGTGCTCGAGGCGGTGTACCGAACGGCCGTATTGCCGATTCCTACGGTTGCATCGGTGCTGAACTCGAATCGGCGAACAACGCCATTGCCACCGGTAACTGTGACGATTCGGCCATCGATTGGAGCGGTGCCGTCGGCATTGAATCTAAGGACTCGGTCTAGAGGACGGGTTTCGAACCAGAAGTTGTAAACCCCACCTGGGACTCCATCACCGTCACCATCAAGGGATACTCCTGGATCGCCGGAACCGTTGGATACGTCTCGGATTGAATCGACCCCGTCGGTTTGTGCACGGAAGGTCAGACGGAGGTCGTAGCGGCCTTGAGTACGTCCACCGTTACCAGTTCCTGGGACGGATGCATCGTACTTGTCATTTCCAGATGCTGAGACCCCGATGTAATAGACCCCAGAATCCAGATTCATGCGAATCAGGGAGTCCTTGCTAAAGTAATCATCGTTTTGGGCGATGAGCTCGACGTTTCCACCAAACAATGTGATAGGCGAGTAGGTGATATCGCGATCACCTATCACTGCGGCGCGGTCGCCTTTGTTTAGCGTTACCTTGACGAGGCTTCGCGCAGCTGGATCGTTGTCCAGAGCTGTGAGTAGTTCATTGAGCGTAGTTTCGCTGCCAATCGACGAGTTGAGGTCGATGGTAATCGCGTTCGGGAAAGTATTGATGATTGGCTTGGCACCAACACCTCGATTGCTTCGGGTCACGAAGACTTGGAGGTTGTTGCCTTCTTTACCAGGCTTGACCGCGGTGAAGAGAACTTCGACGCCACCACCGGCTCCGAGGTTCGAGACAGCGGTCGCTTGGGTTTGTTTGAACAGAGCCAATCGAGTATCCAGCGGGCTGCTGGAGCTGGCTCGTTCTGCGAACGATTCGATCGTGAGTGCGCCTTGGCGGTTTTCTCCATTGGTGCCAAAGTCAACATCAAACCGGTAAAGATCGATATCGCTGCTTTCTGGACGGTGCAGGTATTGCGCCCTCATAGTGTCCAGATTGCCTGGGAATACCGGCTCGAAGTTGCGATCCGAGCCCGCGGTGAAGTTGATGAAGTTGCTATCGAACTTCATCAAGGTGGAGGGATCCGCATCACCCGCGCGAGCCAAGCCGAGCATCAATCCGATGCTGGCCATCGCTGCCCGTGTCATATTTTCGCCATAGTTGTCATCCCACTGGTTATCAGCGGAGAATACGGCAAGGCTGTTTTGGTAGGTTGGATCGATTCGAACACCCCAGAACCCACTCGCGGCATTTTCGACGCGAAGACCGCCCGGCGATGGCAGTGCATTGAGGCTACCCAGTGCCATGGTCAATCCGCTGTTTGGCGTTTCGACAAATTGCACGCCGATGTTGTCGGCCCAAATGGAGAAGGCTTCTCGGATACGAGCCTTTTGCTTTTCGGTGACTGCGTTGGACTGAGTGACTCCGCCAACCGATCCGTATCCATCTTGGAAGTTGTAATAGATGGTTCGAATACCATTGAAGTTATCTCCGGTGAAGGCTGGGTTGATGTAGTTTTCGAACGCCTCAGGCACCTTGCGGCTACCTGGGTCGTTGTTTGCACCGATCAAGTCCAAGGTGTGGACTTCGGCGTCGATACTGGATGTGAGCAGAACACTGGTGAGAGGCACTGCGGACGATCCGATTGTTCCCAAATCCGCTGCGGTGCTGAACGAGGAGCCCAAGCCGTAGAGAGTGACCGGGGAGTAGTTGATGACACGATCTCCAACCACAGTGTTGGGGTTGGTGCCGGGTTCGAGCGTGACGCTCATCAACGGCGAAGAGACGGTCGATTTCTGAAGAGCATCGACCACTGCGCCGACAGTTGCACTGCTGGAACCGATATCGACAGTGACGATACCACCCACCGAGGAAACGGTGGGTACGCCACCGCTATTCGAGTTCACGAAAGCGACTTGGAGGCCCGATCCTGCCTCACCCAATGTCTTGGCTTGGAAGCGGACCTTGGCCAGTCCATTGGTGTTTAGATCCGAGATTGCCGATGCAGAGGCTTCGCTTCGCACAGGTTGGATCGGTGTTGATTCTCGAGTGCCGACACGCAACCGGAATGTGCTCGAGGGAATGAATGGTCCAGGTAGCGTGTCGATGTCCTGGGAAAACCTAAGGGTCGCGGTGTTCGCAGATGCGTTGTAGGTTACCTTCTCAGGCTTAAAGGTAATATCATCCGTGTTTCGGACGGTGTCTGCTGTGTAGAGGAGTTGGTAGAAGTCTGGATTTTCAGCGCTGCCAGCAGTTGGATTGCCAGAGGCATCGTTCTCAACAAACAATTTCTCGTTGTCAAAGTAGACGACGATGGTATCCCGTTTCTGCTCAAGAACTCCGAAAGTATTGCGAACCACAGGTTGTGGCACTACGGCTGTAACTTTGGAGCCGAGGTCCAAACGGAACTCGATGGTGTCTTGACGCGTGTTCGGATCGTTAGGCAAGAAGAGATCGCCGCTGGTATTGCGGAGTCCGGTGATGCCTCGGGAAGAATCATCGAAGCCGAAGACCTCGAGACGGTACACGTCATCGGGAAGGTTTTCAGCGAATCGCAAGGTTACTTCGTTTTCATTTGGGCTGTCACCTACGATCACAGCGCCCGGAGAAACGATGATGTCGTTGCTCTGTTGAAGCAGAATCGGGGAATAGGTCGTTGGATCGGCGGCTCCCAATTGAGTCGCAGGCAATCCACCATTGATCTTCGCACTCAGCTTTGTGGCGACAGGGGAGCTCGGAGCATTGATCAAATCAACCAACTGCTGAGCGCTGACGGTGGAGCCCGAGCGAGAGTTCAGTTGCAGGGAGATCACATTTCCGGTGATCGTTATTTTCGGAGGGGCACCCGCGCCGAGGTCCGCGCGGGTGACATTGATCTGAAGCGTATCCGACGCGTTCTTTGCAGTCAGTTGGACATCGACACGGCCATTGGTGCCAAAGTCGGTGGAAACACTAGGCAGTGAGAAGCTACCATCGCCACCGGCGCGACTGACACGGATGCCAGAAACTGTCGACGGGTCGATGATTTGCGCATCATCAAAGCGGAATGTCAATTCTCGAGGAGCGATCGAACGGACAACGCCGTTCTCAATAAGTTCGCTGTTGTTAGGTTGAACGCCGATAAGAGTCGGGCCGACCGATGTCTTCGCATCGGCTTCCATCTTCAAACTGTACATCTGCGTCTCGCCAGCATTCTTGGCGAACACACGCAGGTAGTACGTGCCAGCGGTCAAACTCGGGCTGTTGATGACTTCTGGAACACCGGCAGGATTGAGGTCCGATGCTGCAACCACTTCTCCGTTGAGGCGTTCGATTTGGAAAGAAAGGTTTCGATAGACCAAGGTATTCTCGGTCGTCAACGCCCCACCCTCGGGCTGCACTTGATACTGCTTGCCCGTTGGGATCATCGTGATCCGACGTACACGAGCAGCACCCACGGTCAGCAAGTAAACGTCGGTGTCTTCGCTCTTATCGATCGAGAGATTGTCAAACTGTTGAACACCGTTACCGACCAATCCCAAATTGGATGCTTGGCCATTGCCGTCGTTGTTCTCGAAATTGTCGCCGTAGAGAGTTTGGGTCGCGATGATGTCGTCGAGCTGCGCACCGTAGTACGCAAGCGACACAAACGGTTCCATCAACTTGGTCTGGTCGGTGGGCAGGACGTGGCCGAGTCCAACACCGTGACCCGCTTCGTGCATCATCACGTTGATAAATGCACGGTTTTCACCGGTAGGGCCATCGGAGTTCTGGCTATAAAAATTATCGTTGGTGTCAAAGACGATATCGCCGTCGATGCCGTTATTGCCACTGCCATATGGAGGGAACGCATAAGCGAGAATGCCGCTATTGCCATCGACAGCCAAACCACCCACACGAATATCACCACGAACACCTAGCACACCGCGGCTGCTCGCGATCGACGGTGCACCGTCGTCTTTAGGTTCGTAGATGAAATTCAGACCGCTGTTCGCACCCCAATTGTCATAACCGCGTTTGACGAGATTGAACCAAGGTCGCGAAGAGATAGGACCAGCGGCACTGCCGTAAATACCGTCCATGAAAGCGACGAAGTTGCTGGAACCAAGGTTTCCATTCGTTGAGTTGTAAACTTGGGTTCCGTCGGGAACGATACTCCACGTAATGGTTGCTGGGTCACCATCGTTGGGACTCGCACCGCCGGTCGGGTTCACCCAACGATTGCCTAGCAGATTGATTTGATTGCCACCGCCACCCAATTGCTGCTGAGCAAAGTTTTCGATGCGGCTCTGGACCTGGTCCATGTAGTTCGAGTCGGTGCCCGGCGTAAAGATGGCCCCTGCCATGACTTCGCGGCGTTCCAATTGCTCGCAAAGGAGTGATCTAAAGCTTGTTCGACGGTTCTTGAGTCGAGAAAGGCTTCGGTTCTTGGACCTGGATTCATCAATTCCCATTTGCGATTAACCTTAGTACCAATTTGGATTGGTGGGTTATAATGGCAGGAAAGTCGCCTTTAGGTAGAAACGACGCTCCCGCGGAACACTTGGTTTCGAGTATAATTAGGCGGTTTTGGGATGCAAATTTGTGCCGAATGCGAGGAGTGGTCGGGTTGGTTCCGAACCGGCTCTTCGCATGAGTCATCCCCGAAAAAAGGGTTTCGGGAGTGGCCTTTTTGGGGCAATTTCCTTTGCAATCGCCACCATCCGTGTGCCAAAGGACAACGAAAACAACGGTTTTGCGGTCTTTGACGTCGATTTTGATGCGAATTGATCGGAATAGTTCCCCTCACCCCGACCGGAAAAGAAATAGTAGAAATTTTTAAAGAGATGGATTTTCGCTTCGTTGTCCTGCACCATACCGGCCTAAAAACCGGGAAACGAGGGGATCATTGGGACTGGCTGCTCGAACTGCCAAAGCCATCAATGGCAAAAAAAACGTCCAAAGAATCTCCAAGGTCGGGTTCGGATTTATGGTTGAACGACCCCATCATCGCGGCGGGATTAAGCCAGCATGGGGCCGAGCAGAACTTGATTGCCTTTGCTACCGAAGCCGTTCTGCCACCAATATCGAAAGGCTCACCGTCCGCTGAAAACCAACCATTAAGCCACACGCATGCAAGCCACACGCATGCAAGCCAATCGAATAGTGCTGGGTTGATCTTGGATGCTTGGGTAGGAAGCCTATTTTTGCGGCTACCGATGCATCGCCGTCTTTACCTATCCTACGAAGGGCCGATTTCCCAAGGTCGAGGTCAGGTCACTCGGGTTGGGATGGGAACACTGCATTGGTTGGAAATCGGTCCGTTTCACCTCCGATTCGAAATCTTGGAAGCGGAATTTGTGGGGGTCTCTTCCCACATAGCGACTCCGGCACCATACTTCCTGTCGCACATCCAGCCTGACGGCGAATCGTCGAGACCCTGGTCCGATCCTGAACCGGACGATTCTCCCTCTTGGGCACTGCAAAGGTAAAACCCTCGTTCGTAAAAGTCAGCCTCCTCCGGGCATTTTGGTTCGCTTGGTAATTTCCAGCCACTGCGGCACAGCCGGTCATGTTCGGCCGCGAAGGCAAGGCTTGGGATGCACGGGGCACTGAAGGGTGACAGGCTCGGGAAATCGAAAAAGAAAACATGGAGTGGCGTCTGAAGCGATGAATCTTTCCCCGATGATGCGTCAGTATGAGGAGGCCAAAGCAGCCAGTGGGGATGCCATCCTCCTGTTTCGCATGGGGGACTTTTACGAGCTGTTCCACGATGACGCAAAAACGGCCGCACGTGTTTTGGGGCTGACTCTGACCAGCCGCGACAAGGGGGAGAATCCGATCCCGATGGCTGGATTCCCCCATCATCAACTCGAGGGTTATTTGTCCAAGCTGGTTCGCCAGGGGTTTCGGGTCGCGGTTTGTGAGCAGGTGGAAGATCCTGCGACTGCCAAGGGATTGGTTCGCCGTGAAGTTCAGCGGATTGTGACAGCCGGTACGCTGACGGATGATGCCCTTCTCGACCCCCATACGAGCAATCTTTTGATGGCGGTCTATGTTCCCAAACCTGGCCAAACGGGGGATTCATGGATCGGGATCGCTTGGGTGGAATTGTCGACAGGACGCTTCGAGGCAGCATCCTACCCTCTCTCTCAACTCCATGATCAGATCGCTCGGATCGGGCCATCGGAAATTCTGATTCGAGATGACGACTCAAGCCTCGCTGCGGATACGTTGTCCGGTTGGGTTTTGACGCGGAGACCCCTTTGGCAGTACGGATTTGAGGAATCTCAGCGGGTTTTGCACCAGCATTTTGGGGTGCTCGACCTGACCGGCATGGGATGGGAGCTCGGTGAATCGAAGAACAGGGAATCGGCTGGCACCTCAAAAAATGGACTCTCTGGGACGAGCGAATCGCATGACAAGCTTGCGATTAGCGCAGCGGGTGCCGCGATCGCTTACCTGCAGGAAACCCAGAAAACGTCCCTTGATCACATCCAACAACTCGTTCCTGCCCGCTTGCAACGATGCTTGGAAATAGACTCGGCCACGCGCCGTTCGCTGGAATTGACGCAAACGATTCGGACGGGCTCTCGAGAAGGATCGCTCCTTGAGGTGCTCGATCGGACCGTAACTCCGATGGGGGCGAGGCGTTTGTCCCATTGGTTATCATCTCCGTTGGTTTCGGTGCCTCAAATCGAGTCCCGATTGGGTGCGGTCGAGGAATTGGTGCGCGATGGGCGGCTGCGCGGGACGATCCGGGAATCGCTTCGTGAGGTGTACGACTTGGAGCGTTTACTGGCTCGCGTCGCTACCGGCCGATGCAGTCCAAGGGATCTGCAGCATGTAGGGCGATCCCTTCGACAACTGCCCAAGCTCAAGGCCATTCTTGAGGAGCGAGCGTCCGAGCGATTGTCGCAACTCAAGGATCGGATGGAACTGTGCGAGTCCCTCTTGGAACGTCTCGAGGGGGCACTGCAAGCGGAATGTCCCCTGTTATCGAAGGGGGGCGGATTTATCCGCGATGGGTATGACGCTAGGCTGGATGAGCTTCGCGGTTTAGCAACGGGAGGTAAGGAATGGATTGCTCGGTACCAAGCCGACCAGTCCCAAATCACTGGTATCCCGAGTTTGAAGGTCGGATTCACCTCGGTGTTCGGGTACTACATCGAGATCACCAACACCCATCGAGATCGGATTCCGACATCGTACATTCGCAAACAAACGCTGAAGAACTGCGAACGCTACATCACGCCCGAACTCAAGGAGTACGAGGAAAAGGTGCTGACGGCGGACGATTCTGCCAAGCAGCTCGAGTACGAACTTTTCTTAGAGCTGCGAGACGCAGTTCACCGTTCAACGGCCCAACTCCAAATCAACGCTGCTATCATCGCCGAACTGGACTGTCTCGGTTCGCTCGCAGAACTTGCGGTCAAACAGGGGTACGTGCGTCCTAAGGTGACCGAGGAACCGGTACTGGAGATTTACGAGGGACGGCATCCGGTTCTCGACGTGATGCTGGCCAAGGGGACCTTTGTTCCGAACGACTGCATGCTAGGTTCTGAGCATGGTCGTATCCAGCTGATTACCGGACCCAACATGGCCGGTAAGAGCACCTACATTCGGCAAACCGCCGCGATTTTGGTGTTGGCCCAGATCGGTAGTTTTGTTCCTGCTCGCAAAGCCACTATCGGGATTGCGGATCGGTTGTTCGCTCGCGTCGGAGCTAGCGATGAATTGGCTCGCGGGCAAAGTACCTTTATGGTGGAGATGGTCGAAACGGCCAGGATTCTCAACACGGCTACCCCGCACTCACTCGTGATTCTCGATGAAATCGGTCGAGGAACAAGCACGTACGATGGGTTGTCGCTGGCATGGGCGATCGTCGAGCATCTCCATGAAGTGAATCAATCTCGCACCTTGTTTGCAACCCACTACCATGAGTTGGTCGAACTGCAG
>Ga0315900_10012589_pt1 | contig 10364 bp, 11 predicted proteins | sample LakEriMetagenome_FD_203521 | JGI IMG/M metagenome (GOLD analysis project Ga0315900, IMG submission 203521) | Freshwater fungal communities from buoy surface, Lake Erie, Ohio, United States - Buoy 12 MA114 | ecosystem: Environmental > Aquatic > Freshwater > Lake > Lake biofilm | place: USA: Lake...
GAGAACCTTCGTCGAATAATTCCGCCCTTGCTAGATCTTTCCTTACATATTTTGATTGTCGATGATGCATCGCGCGATGGCACTGCACAGGTTGCAAAAGAGTTGGGCGCTGCTACGGGACTTGTGGAAGTTTTAGAACGACCTGGAAAATTAGGATTGGGTAGCGCTTATCGAGATGGATTTGCCAAAACGCTACGCGCTGGATTTACCACCATCATTCAAATGGATGCAGATGGATCACATCGAGTTGATGATCTTCGGAAGATGCTTGAGTTTTTTTCAGAGCGTCCAATGTGCGATGTAGTCATCGGTTCGCGGTGGATATCGGGTGGTCGCGTCACAAACTGGCCGAAACATCGGGAAATCCTCTCGAGGAGCGCAAACCGCTACGCAAAGATGATGCTTGGTTTCGCCGTACATGACAGCACTGCCGGATTTCGCATTTATCGCGCTGATCTGCTCAAGAAAATGAACGTGCAGCTCATCGAATCCGAAGGGTATGCATTTCAGATCGAGATGACTCGAGCTGCTATTGGTGCCGGCGCCTTGATTGCAGAGTTTCCAATAACATTCATCGAACGCGAAATCGGCGTCAGCAAGATGAGCGCACGCATTGTTCGCGAAGCGCTCATCAACGTCACTAAATGGGGCATAGCTCGGAGACTTGGAAAGAGCTAATTACTCTGCGAACTTTGGATAGGTAAGGCCAATCTGATTAGCAATCTCGGTCATCGTGCGCATGATGGAAAGGGTTTCATCAAGCGGCAGAATCGGTGATTCTTTGAGTCCAGCGCGGAAGCATCGAGCGAACTCAACTGCCTGTTCTCGAAGTCCATGGCCTTGGTACTTCTTGGAGAGACCACCGATGATTTCATCGCGATTGTTAATTACCTTAAAGGAGGTTGGCGTATAGAACGTTCGATCGATTTCGATGCGTGCCTGCGTACCAACAATCAATGCCCGGTTAGGAGTTGCTGCGAGATTGGTCGTGTTGAGCAGCGCCTGCGCACCATTTGGATATTCGAGAATAATTGAGGTTTGACCATCAACACCTGTGAAAGCCTTGGTGCTCCGAGCAGTAATGGAGCTCGGCGTACCTAAAACCATTGAGGCGAATGAGACTGGATAGATACCTAAATCAAAGAGCGCGCCACCACCAAGTTCTGGCTTGAAAAGGCGGAACTCTGGATCAAGCGGGAACCACTGGCCATGGTCAGCGCGAACGCTGATGATCTCGCCTAGCACGCCACTCTTGATAACTTCGCGAACTGCGATCATATGTGGCAAGAAACGTGCCCACATTGCTTCCATCAATAACAAATTCTTCGAACGAGCAACAGAAATCATCTCTTGCGTTTCAGTTGCGCTCATCGCAAAAGGCTTTTCGCAGAGGACTGCCTTGCCAGCGTTGAGTGCGAGCAAGGTGTCTCGCTTATGCATGGGATGGTGGGTGGCTACGTAGATGCCATCAACCTCAGGATCATTGACCAACGCTTGATAATTTGCATAGCGATTAGGAACATTGAATAGGTCGCCGAACCAATCAGCTTTCTCTTGAGTCCGCGACCCAACAGCGACAATTTTGTGGTCTGGAAGGCGGTGCAGGTCGCGTGCAAATTGCTGCGCAATTCCACCGGTACTAAGAATTCCCCATTTGAAAGGTCTGTTTTCGCTCATGTCGCGAAACTCTACGCGAAAATCATCTCCTCGTCACTATTCTTGTCATATGGAGTTGATCCTTCGAGAGCTTGAGATCGGCGACGAGTTAGAGGCTCGCGCTGCACATCTCGAATTTCCTGATTGGCAATTTTTGCTCACAGTTGGAGCGGTTGCGAAGATCAATGAAATCGCCTGGTCCACCCATGTAGAAGAGTGTCGAAAGATGCGGCTAGGTATCGACCTTCCGAAAGGGAGAGTGCCTGCAACCTTCTTCATCGCCGAGGTTGATGGTGAATTGGTGGGAAGGGCGTCGATTCGCCATGAACTGAATACATTTTTGCTCAACTACGGTGGCCATATTGGATATGGAGTGCGTCCGCAATTTAGGCGCCGTGGATACGCTACTGAAATTCTCCGTCAATCGTTGGAGTACATAAGAGGCCTAGGGGTCGACGATGTCCTAGTGACCTGTCACGATGAGAATGTCGGCTCAGCAGTCGTCATCGAATCCTGTGGTGGCAAGCTGGAAAACATTGTCGAATTTGAAGGTAAACCGCTGCGCCGATATTGGATTTGACCCCTACGACGCGCTCCTTGCATATACCCCCGGGGGTATGCTAATTTTCAGGCCATCGGGCTTATTTGTAGGGGGTCAGGATGGCGAAAACAGAGCGAATCTCTAATGGTGTGATTTCACATGCGCTGGAAGATCAGGATCAATTACACGCAATCATTCACCGAATGAAGAGGGCGCACGGGCAGTTAGGTGCCATTGTCCGAATGTTGGAAGAGGGGCGAAATTGCGAGGATGTCGTTCATCAAATCGCAGCAGTTAACAAAGCAATCAACACTGCTGCCTTTACATTAATTTCCACAAGCCTCAAAGAATGTATTCAATCCGAAAAAGGCGACTCTGCGGCAATAACAGAGAAGCTACAGAAGCTCTTTTTAAGTTTGGCATAGGAGATCTACATGAAAAAACTCATCAGCCTATTAGTACTCGCAGGATCTCTTGTTGCGTGTTCTAGCGCTTCGGGAGTAAAAAACTTGAATGCAGAAGAGTTCATAGTAAAAACTCAAGAAGCAGGCGTCGTTGTGATTGATGTTCGCACTGCGGGGGAGTTCGCCCAAGGGCACCTGTCAAATGCAATCAATATAGATGTTGAGGCTGGTGTTTTTGATCAAGAAATTTCGAATTTGGACAAGTCCGCGACCTATGCAGTCTATTGTCGAAGCGGTCGACGATCAGGAATCGCAACTGAGAAAATGACGAAAGCTGGATTTACCTCTGTTTTCAACATGCAGCAGGGCGGTTTCGAGGAATTGGCTCAATTCGGAGCGGCCACGTCATGAAAAAAGTCGTAATAGTTGGTGGTGTCGCTGGCGGTATGTCGGCTGCAACAAGACTTCGAAGGTTAGACGCCACTGCAGAAATTATCGTTTTAGAAAAGAGTGGCCATGTCTCTTATGCTAATTGTGGCCTTCCGTATTATGTAGGAGGCATAATCGAAGATGAAAATGCATTGCTTCTTCAAACTCCGAAGAGTCTTTACGATCGGTTTAGATTAGATGTCAGAGTTCACAATGAAGTTCTTGAAATCAATCGTGAAGCAAAGTCTGTAACCGTACTTGATAAGGCGAGTAAGGAAGTCTATGTGCTCGCATATGACAAGCTCGTACTCAGTACCGGCGCAACTCCAATAATTCCCCCGATTGAAGGAGTTGAGCGCGCTTTTACCTTGAGAACAATTGAGGATGTCGAAGCAATTGTGAATCGAGTCGAAAAAGCGCCAAATAGTGCAGTAGTGATTGGTGGAGGGTTTATCGGCCTTGAGATTGCTGAAAACTTTGCACATCGAGGGATTAAAACAACAATCGTAGAAGCTTCTCCACAAGTACTTGCCCCGTTAGATCCTGAGATGGCATCTTTACTCGCAGAAGAGCTTCGGAGAAATGGCGTGGATCTGCTACTCGCTGCAAGCGCTAGCTCAATAACGGACAATTTAGTGGTCTTGGCTGATGGTAGAGAGATTCCAGCCGAACTAGTCATTTTGGCGATTGGAGTGCGCCCAGATATCTCGTTAGCGAAAAATGCCGGTCTTGCGATAGGTTCAAAAGGCGGAGTAGTTGTAAATGACTTCAACGTAACTAATGATAGTGATGTATACGCGATTGGCGATCTCGCTGAAAAAACAGATGAATTGGATGGATCCGCCACGCTTGTGCCGTTAGCGAACATTGCAAACCGGCACGGGAGAATTGTTGCGGACCATATTTCTGGTAAACGAATCAGATCCGTCAAGACTATTGGTACAGCCATCGTGAAGGTCTTTAATGTAACGGTGGCTACAACAGGTTGGAATGAAAAGCGTTTAAAGGCCTCTCACGTTAAATTTTTAACCATTCACTCTCATCCAAATTCGCATGCTGGTTATTATCCGGATGCGCAACAGATGACACTTAAACTGATTTTCTCACCTACAACTGGTGAAATTTTTGGAGCGCAAGCAGTTGGTCGTGACGGGGTAGATAAGCGAATAGATGTCATAGCGACAGCCATCCGAGGCGAAATCACTGCACCAGAACTGGCCGATCTCGAATTGGCATATGCGCCTCCATTTGGTTCTGCGAAAGATCCAGTGAACATGTTGGGGTACATGGCAGAGAACCTGCTCAGTGGAGTCGTACGGACTGCTCAATGGAATGAAATTAATGAGTATGTCGATAAGGGTTATCAAGTCATCGATGTCCGAACTGAGCGAGAATTTTCTGAGGGCAGCATTCCTGGAGCTACGAACATTCCAGTAGATGAAATTCGTGATCGAATCTCAGAAATTACGGGGCGAAAATTATTAGTCTCTTGTCAGGTGGGGCAACGCGGTCATACCGCGACCATGCTCTTAAATAGCTTGGGCTATGATTCGATTAACCTTGATGGCGGATATTTGTTATGGAGTAAATCACCAGCAGCAACTCAGGATAATCAAAAACAACAACCCCTAAATGAACGAAAGGTAAAGACAAATGTGTAGCAAAGTAATCTGTCGTCAATGCGGAAAGCCAACTTGGTCAGGATGTGGCGAGCATATTGAAGTTGCGCTTGCTGGCGTACCTCAGATCCAACGTTGCTCAGGTCACAGTTCGCCAAGTGAGAAAAACTCAGTTAAGAGCGATGGATTGTTCACTCGGATATTCGGTCGTTAAGAATCGCAAAACGGTCATTTTCTCGCTTCACACTCTCGACGTGAAGTAACTCGAGTTTCCGAATACGATTAGGAAACTAGCTGAAAGGGTTTCTCTCTCGATGGATGTCTCGAATCTGGCTTGGGCAGTAACTATTGGTGCGATTGCAGCGCTGATTCTTGTGGACCTCTTCACCGTTAGCAGTAAGCCACACGATGTGATGTTCAAGGAAGCAACTCTCTGGTCTATCTTCTACATCGGCATTGCGGTGGCTTTTGGTATGTGGGTTTGGTCGTCATATGGATCAGAATTTGGTACTGAGTATTTCGCGGCCTACCTAGTTGAGAAGTCATTATCGGTCGATAATCTCTTCGTCTTTGTCATCATCTTGACGCAATTTGCTGTTCCTTCGATTTACCACCAACGGGTCCTCCTAATTGGCGTCATGCTTGCTCTAGTGCTTCGTGCCATATTCATTGCAGTTGGCGCCGCAGCACTCGCAGCGTTCAGCTTTACCTTCGTAATTTTCGGGGCAATCTTGATTTGGACTGGAGTCGGGCTCTTCCGGCACTGGGATGAAGATCCTGATCCGAGCGAGAATTTTATAGTCAAGCGAATTCGCAAGCGGATGGCAACGGTGGACGAGTACCACGGAACAAAGTTATTCATCCGCCAGAATGGCAAGCGCTTTGCCACTCCGATGTTCCTGGTGATGATCTCAATCGGAGCAACCGATCTTCTTTTCGCACTCGATTCGATTCCAGCAACCTTCGGCGTGACCTCCGAGGCATTCCTCGTCTTCGCAGCCAATGCCTTTGCTCTGCTTGGCCTGCGAGCGCTCTACTTCTTGCTCAAGGGATTGCTCGATAAATTGATCTATCTTTCCCTGGGCCTCTCGATTATTTTGATCTTCATTGGCATCAAATTGGTACTGACCTTTGTTCATGAGATTTTTACCGAAGTGCCAAAAATCCCAACGCTGTGGAGCCTTGCGGTTATCGCCTTAATTCTAGTTGTCTCTACTGTTGCCAGCTTGATTAAATCGAAACAGGATCCTGAAGCTAAAGCACATGCTGGACGGATTACTGCTTCGCATCATGAGGATGACAAGCCCACGAAGTAAGGGGTTAGCGGGTTTGCTCGAGCCAACGCTTTCGTTCAGCAGCTGAGAATTTCTCAATTGCGTATCTGAGCGTTGTTCGAGACATCGTTTTTCCATGTTTATCGAGAAAATCACGGAGCTGATTTGGGTTAAGTTTTCCCACTTCGCGCAGCGCCCAACCAACTGCTTTATGCATCAAGTCTTGCTCGTCCCGTAAGAGGGCTCTACTGATTATCAGAGTTGGTTTTGTGTCGCCGATTCGAAGCGATGCGAAGGTGAAGAGAATTGCCGCTCTTCGAATCCATAAATCATCGCTCGCAGCCATAGTGCGCAGCTTTGCTAGGTAGTTTTTCTCACCCAGCAGGAATTGACCGAGCGTTGGCGCTGAGACATCAATCAAATCCCAGTTGTTAATTCGCCTGCGATTTAAACTCGCCATATAAAAGTCAAAGTAGCGCTTAGCTTCTGCTTCAGAATCTGCCTTTTTGAATCGATGAGTCAGAATGACCAACGCACAGAATCTAGCTTCATGGATGGGGGATGCAATAAGTTTTCTTAACTCTGATAGGGAGAGCATTTCAAACTCACGCGCCACTGTGCGAATTTCTGGAACAACAACGCCGAGAAAAATGTCGCCTTCAGCATAATCTCCTGGGCCAGTTTTGAAGAATCGCTGCAACTGCTGAGCTTTACTTGGGTTAGCAAGCGCTCTAAGCGCTCGCAGCACTCTCTCAGATTGCATGCGTAACACTTTACCGCAGACCATGTAAGTACTATCTAAAAGTGGAAATCGATGGGAAAGTCTTTGTAGTGACCGGCGCTGGAGGTGGAGTTGGGCGAGAGCTCACACTTGCCTTATTAGATCAAGGTGCGCGCGTTGCAGCGGTGGATTTTCGAGAAGAATCACTGGCAAAACTTCGCGAGATAACAGGGCCTCAAGTGGAGACTTTCTTGATTGACATCACCGACAAAAATGCTGTCATGTCGCTGCCACAATTGATTATCAACCGAATGGGACGAGTAGATGGACTCATCAATAATGCCGGAATCATTCAACCCTTTATCAAAGTCAATCTCTTAACTATTGACGATGCCATTCACGTGATGTCAGTGAACTTCAGTGGTTCGTTGTACATGATGAAAGCATTCTTACCCCATTTGCTTGATAGACCGGAGGGGCACATCGTCAATATCTCGTCGATGGGCGCTTATGCTCCAGTGCCTGGACAAAGTCTCTATGGCGCGTCAAAGGCGGCGCTTGCTCAATTAACAGATGGCCTTCGCTCTGAATTGCGTGGAACGAAGGTCCGAGTCACGCTGGTATTTCCAGGTGCGATGAGTACAGATATCGCAAAGAATTCTGGAGTTGTCATGGCTGCATCCAGTACTTCTACAGCCGCTAGCAAGATACCCACAACAGATCCTTCGGTTGCAGCACAAATTATTATCGAGGCAATCCAGAGGGAGCGAGAGCGGATATTCATTGGTTCGGACGCGAGATTGATGCATCTGCTAGTTCGGATTAGCCCCCGGTTGGCCGCCCGGGTGATTTACCGAAAGATGCAGGCTTTATTGGATCAACAGTAAATATGAGGTGATTTCAGGGGGAACAAAGGTAAGTAGCGGATAGGAATTTAACTGAAGTTAATGTTCCGGACACTCGCAATGTGTAGTATCAAATCGTGAGAAATTCGCTTTCTGAAGCGCTTGGCACGGCCCTCATTTCGATGACAGTTGTTGGTTCAGCTTTCATGGCCGCCAACCTGACAGATGATCAATCACTTCGATTACTGATTAACGCAATCGCCACTGCCATGGTTTTATTGGTGGTGATCTACTTGTTCGCTCCAATAAGTGGTGCTCATTTCAATCCAGTGGTCACGATAATCTTTACAATCACGCGAAAGATTAAAATCCAGGATTCGATGAAATATCTGAGCGCACAATTCATTGGTGGTATTTGTGGAACGGTTTTGGCTAACCTGATGTTCACCAGCGAGAGTCTTGTGATATCAAACATCAACCGGAACAGTAGTAATAATTTCCTTGGTGAATTGATTGCCACCACAATTTTGCTGCTCATCATTCTCTTGTGCATCGAGCAAGGTCGAAGTAGCGCAATACCTTATTTAGTGCCAGCGTGGATTGGCTCGGCATACTTCTCCACTGTTTCGACGAGTTTTGCCAATCCTGCGATAACGCTGGCGCGCTCTTTTTCGGCTAATGACACGGGAATTAACCTCACGTCCACCCCAGCTTTTATCGCTGTTCAATTACTGGGCGGAATGTGTGCTCTCGGATTGGTCAAAGTTTTTGCGAAGAAATGAGGATGAGTAATGGGAAATAAGCCTTCAGTTCTCTTTGTCTGTGTACATAACGCTGGACGTTCACAAATGGCGGCAGGATTTCTCGAGCATCTTGGCGCAGGTGCAATAGATGTGCTCTCGGCAGGTTCAGCGCCGAAAGAGACTCTCAATCCCGTTGCCGTTGCGGCGATGGCTGAAGTTGGTATCGATATCGCACATAACAAGCCGAAGGTGCTCACCGTTGACGCCGTTCAAGCATCAGATGTGGTGATCACAATGGGCTGCGGAGATACTTGCCCATACTTTCCGGGCAAACGTTATGAGGATTGGATATTAGATGACCCAGCAGGGCAAGGAATAGTTGAAGTTCGCAGAATCAGAGATGAAATCAAAGCGAGAGTAGCGACGTTAGTTAGCGAACTACTCGAGCAATAAAATCTTTTTGGAGCGCGACAAATCGCTCTCCCATGAGGCGATATCCAGCTGAATTTGGGTGCAGTAGATCTGGCATCATCCCAAGGTCGCCCTCGTTGAAGAGCTCCAAGCCGCTCATGAAGTAGAGGTTCGTATCGCCTCGTTCGTTGACTATCGTCTCCAAGATTGCCCGTATCTTCGGCAAGTTAAGCGCTCCAGCAGCGAGCGCTTGCGGGCGCTCCATCGAGGTTAACCCCGCATCTCCAATAAGAGTGGGACCAGGATTTACTTCATGGAACGGGCAGATGATGGGGGAGATGAGAAGAATCGGAGTTGTTGGTTTCTTCTCGCGGATAATGTCGAGGAAGTTATGCACTGCTGGAATAAAAGAGCGCTCGCGCATGCTGTCGCCATTGACGACATTGATGCCAAGTTTGAGCGAGATGAAATCTGCAGGGGTGGCCGCGATAGTGCGCGCAACAAAACCATCAAGATGAGCCTCGCCAGCTAAACCAAGATTTCTGATATCTAAACCTAAGAGGCGACTTGCATGAACAGACCAAATATCTAACGGTCGTTCCGTCTCAGCACATTGACTGATGGAACTTCCGTAGTGGACCCACTTCTTCTTCGTTGATGGTGTTGGCGCGAGCAGTGCGTCATCTGCCGAGATATTTCGCACCTCAACAAGCGCGCCAGCGGGAAGCCAAATCTCAATCTCTTTCATTCCACTTTTCAGGTTGGTAAAGGTGATCTCTTCACCTTCGCCGCGGATGAATTTTTCGCTGGTTACCAGTGGCCCATCCATCTCAAGGCGAATTTGCCCGCCTTTTGTTGCAGGGACTGTGGCAGCCTCAACGCCATCAACCACAAGATCAAAACGCGCCGTTGCCGGCTCCTCAATCACGCGAGCAATCGTCAACGGCATCACATGCACTTCTAGCGCGAGCGTGGTTGCCTCAGTGCGAAAGCGCAGCCGTACACCCGAAGGAAAACGCGTCCAGCGGTGCAATCCGCTCACGCCAAATTGCTGCCATGTCCATGACGGCAGACGCGAGAAAGCGACCCAGCCATCATCATTGATTTGATGGTCGTATGGACCGACGACTTCGACTTGTGATTCAAGGAGTGGGATCGGGGTGAGGGTAGCCATTAGTGGGCGAACTCTTCGCGTGAGGAAGGTACCTCGCCTTTGCTTGCCGCTGAAATTCCAAAGCGCTCTCTATTTTCGAGGAAATATTTTCGCGCTTCATTTCGACCTCCAAGTTGCAACTTCTCGAAGATGCGAATGGTCTCTTGGCGAATCGTTGATTCGCTATAGCCCATGATGTCAGCAATCTCGATATTGGTTCGCTTCTCCGAAATATGAGCCAGAATCTGAACTTGGCGGTCGGTAAGCGATGTAACGTTTGGCGATTCCATTTTCTTGCGATCTCTAGTTTGACGATAGACATGGAGTGAGATCAAGTGCGAAAGTGTTTGCAAGAAGAGATCAATCTCCTCATCGGGTGTGAGAGTCTTCTCAGAGACGATTCCAAGACACGCAACACAATTTTCTAGTCTGAAGATTGGCACGATAATCTGCGTTCGAGCGTCACTGTTGTATTGAACATCCTTGAGCAAGGGATACTCGGTGGGCCATTCCGGTAGCGAGTTGATCCACACGATTCGTTGCTCAACAAGCGAATCGGTGACCGGCA
>Ga0315900_10012591_pt1 | contig 10362 bp, 9 predicted proteins | sample LakEriMetagenome_FD_203521 | JGI IMG/M metagenome (GOLD analysis project Ga0315900, IMG submission 203521) | Freshwater fungal communities from buoy surface, Lake Erie, Ohio, United States - Buoy 12 MA114 | ecosystem: Environmental > Aquatic > Freshwater > Lake > Lake biofilm | place: USA: Lake...
GCCGGATTTTATGTCAGCACCGGCGGCGCGGCCCCGGTCCATGCGACCGACATGACTTTGTATACCGGATTCGACTGGTATCGCGACGGCAAGGCGACATTCACCGACGTCAATTGGTTCAACGAAAGCTCCATCCCCCTGACCGGCATCGAACTGCGCGCCGCGCAGAATTTCTACGAGCAGAAGTCGGACAAGATCGGCTGGGCCGCGGCCAAGAACCAGTATTTCGTCAACATCGTCGCGGTCACCTCCGGCGATCCCGGCAACGCGGTGTGGGCGCGGCGCCTCGATCTGCTCCACGGCGGGGACGCGGAGAAAAAAGTTTTCGGCATCGAAGGCGCGCTCGGCTTGCCCGGCTTCCGCCTCGAACCCGGACAGACCAAGTCGTGGACTTTCCGAATTTACACCGGTCCGAAGGACCTTGGCCGTTTGTCCAAGCTCGGCCAGGGCGAACAGGAAGTGATGAACTTCGGCATCTTCAAGTGGGTCAGCGAAATCCTGCTCTACTCGATGAACGCGCTACACGGCCTGCTCGGCAACTTCGCCGCGGCCATCATCGCGCTGACCATCATCATCAAGGCTTTGCTCTGGCCGCTGCAGAACAAGGCGACGGACTCGATGCGCCGCATGGCCGCGCTCTCGCCGAAAATGACCGAGCTGCGGGAGAAACACAAAGACGACCCGACCAAGATGAACCAGGAGCTGATGAAGCTCTACAAGGATTACGGGGTCAATCCGTTCAGCGGCTGCATTCCCATCCTCATCCAGATCCCAATCTTTTTCGGCTTCTACTCGATGCTCGGCACGGCCATCGAGCTGCGGAATTCGTCCTTCCTCTGGGTCAAAGACCTTTCCCAGCCGGACACCGTCGGCCACCTCCTCGGCTTCCCCATCAACATCCTGCCCATCCTCATGGCCCTGACCATGGTCTGGCAGATGCACATCACGCCGAAGACGGGTGACGCGGTTCAGCAGCGCATCTTCATGTTCATGCCGCTGATTTTCATCCTCTTCGCCTACAACTTCGCCTCGGCCCTCTCGCTTTACTGGACCACCCAGAACCTCATTTCCATTCTCCAGCTCTACATGACCCGCAACAAGCCGCTGCCCGAGTTGGAAAAGAAGTCGGTCGCGCAAAAGAAAGCGCTTGAGGCAGGCAAAGGGAAAAAACGAAGATCCGGGACATGACCCCGAAAGAAATCCTCGACACCATGCTCGGCTACCTCGGTTTCGCCGTGCAAATCGAGGAGCAAGCCGGCGAACACGGGCTCGTGCTGCAGATCTACACCAGCGACGCCGACCTCCTGACCGGACGCAACGACGAAACTCTGGAGGACATTCAATACCTCCTCAACCGGCTCATCCAGGCCGAGGACCCGAAAGCCCCGCGCGTCACCGTCGACGTCGAACACCGCCGCGCCATGCGCAATGACCGGCTGGTCGAGAAAATGCGCGCCATCGCCGATCTGGTCAAAGAACGCGGCAAGCCCCTGCAGACCGAGCCGCTCAACGCCTACGACCGCTGGCTCGTCCACCAGGCCTTCAAGGATAACCCGGAAATCCAGAGCTGGAGCCCGGACGACCACGCACGCATGAAGCGTATTACCCTTCGCCTGCGCAAAAAAGAAGACGCGTGAGCATGTTCGCGCGGTCTATCCCCCTTGGTAAGGCCGCCTCGCCGGGGCGTCCGCTCGCTTTTGCCTGTCTCATGCTGCGGCCCGCTCGGCGACCGGGCCCTACCGGGAAGCAGGCATGAGAAACGTCACGTTAGCCGCCACGCAAATGGCCTGCGGCAAGGATCGCGCCGAAAGCCTCGCCCGCGCGGAAAAGTTGATCCGCCAAGCCGCCGCGCAAGGTGCGAACATTGTCCTCATCCAGGAACTCTTCGAGACGCCCTACTTTTGCCAAGACCAGCTTCCGGCTTGTTTCGAACTGGCGCGGCCGGTCGAGGGCAACGAGGGCATCGCCAAATTCCAAGCGCTGGCCGCAGAGCTGGACGTCGTCCTGCCTTTCAGCTTTTTCGAGCGCGACAACCAGGCCTATTTCAATTCGGTCGCCATGATCGACGCCGGCGGTGAAATGCTCGGCATTTATCGCAAGACGCACATTCCGGACGGCGTGGGCTACCAGGAGAAGTATTATTTCAATCCCGGTGACACGGGATTCCGCGTCTGGGACACCAAGTTCGGGAAAGTCGGTCTCGGCATCTGCTGGGACCAGTGGTTCCCCGAAACCGCGCGCTGCCTTGTCCTCGGCGGCGCGGAATTGCTGCTTTATCCGACGGCCATCGGCACCGAGCCGCAGTTCCCCGATTGGGATTCGAGCGGACACTGGCAACGCGCCATGCAAGGCCATTCGGCCTCGAACATGGTTCCGGTCGTGGCATCGAACCGCATCGGCACCGAGAAGGGAAAAAACTCCGAGATGACCTTCTACGGATCGTCGTTCATCACCGACGAAACCGGAGCCAAAGTGGCCGAGGCCAACCGCACGGACGAAGCCGTCCTCACCCGCACCTTCGACCTCGACGCCATCCGCAACCAGCGCGCGCAGTGGGGATTTTTCCGCGACCGCCGCCCCGAGCACTATGGCGCGCTGGTCACGCTGTCCGGCCGCTGATCCGTCCGTCGCGGATCGTCCAATCCGCCGCCTCGCCAGCCTCTTCCAGCCACTGCCACGTAGTCGTGGTCAGGATGCGTTGCGCATCACGCGGCAGCGCCTGCAACAAACGCCGGCGCCGCTCGGTATCGAGCTCGCCGAACACGTCATCGAGCAGGTAAACCGGAGGCGAACCGCGGCGTGAACGAATCAGCTCCGCCTGCGCCAGACGCAGCGCGATGGACAGCGTCCTTTGCTGCCCCTCGCTGGCAAACGAAGCCGCCGCCGCGCCATCCACCTCGAGAGAAACGTCGTCGCGGTGCGGACCGACCACCGTTTGCCGCAAGCGCCGCTCTTCCGGTGCGCTTGCCGCCAGGGCTGCGGGAAAATCATGTCCGCCCGAGCGCTCGTAGCGCAGAGTGACGGCCTCGTCCCGCGCGCTGATCGTCGCAGCATACCTCGCGAAAAGCGGATGCAGCTCCTGGCAAAGCTTGGCCCGCGCCGATCCGAGGTATTCGCCGGCGGAAAGCAGCGGACCGTCGTAAGCGGCCAGCTCGCGTCCGCGATGCGGACCTTCCTTGAGCAGGAAATTCCGCGAACGCAAAGCACGTTCGTATGCCCGCAAATTTTTCAAATAGCCCGCATCGCACTGGCTCCCGAGGAAATCGAGGAAGCGACGGCGTTTGGACGACGTGCCGCGAACCAGCTCGATGTCCTCGTTGCCGAAGAAAGCGACGAGCCCCACCCCGAGGTAGGCATCGGACTTGCCCTGCGGCACATCGTCGAGCTTGAGCTGCCGCCCTTCGGCCGCGGAGTAATGGCAGGCCAGGTCGCGGGCACCACAGCGCCCGAGCAGCGAAAACCCCGGAGCACCGCGCCGCACAGCCTCGGTCAAACTTCCCGCCCGCGGGGATTGCACACGCAGCAACACGCAAATGGCCTCGAGCAAAGAGGACTTCCCGCTGGCATTGGGCGCACTCAGCAAATTCAGGCCGGGAGACGGATGGAAATCGGCCCGCGGAAAACATCGGAAGTCGTGCAAGGTCAGCGAGCCCAGAACCATGGAGTCCAGTGTCCAGATTTGCGCCGGAAAAGCCAGACGCGGCTAAAGAGGAATTGAAGCCCGCGCACCGCCGCCCCAACATGGTCGGCCTCATGCAATCGCTGCCCGGTTTCCGCGACTTCTTCCCGTCCGACTGCGCGCGCCGGAATTACATCACCGGCACGTGGCGGCGCGTCGCGCGCTCGTTCGGGTTCCGCGAATACGATGGTCCGACGCTCGAACCGCTCGATCTTTACCGCAAGAAGAACAGCGGGGGCGAAATCCTCGGGCAGCTCTTTTCTTTCACCGACAAAGGCGAACGCGAGGTGGCCTTGCGTCCGGAAATGACCCCGACCGTCGCCCGCATGCTCATTGCCAAGGCGCGTGAATACCGCAAGCCGATCAAATGGTTCAGCATCGCGCCTTTCTTCCGCTACGAGAAACAGCAGAGCGGGCGCTTGCGCGAGTTCCTGCAGCTCAATTGCGATCTGGTCGGCGACGATTCGCCCGCCGCGGACGCCGAAATGATCGCGTTGCTCATCGAGACCATGCGCGCTTTCGGTCTGACCGAGAAAGATGTCGTGGTGCGGGTCAGCGACCGGAAGGCTTGGATGGAATTTCTCGCCAACCGGGGGATCACCGACGAGTCCAAGGCCCGCGAGACACTGGCCGTGATCGACAAGCTGGAGCGGGAAAACCCGGAAGAGTTGGACAAGAAACTGGCACCGCTCGGTCTCGATCTTGCAGCGGTGCGGTCGTTCATCGAGAGCGGACGCCCCGCCTTCTTCCAAGTTCTGCGCGAGAATCTGTCCGCCCGAGGGTTGGCGGAGTTTTGCGAACTCGACCTGCGGATCGTCCGGGGTCTGGCCTACTATACCGGTCTGGTTTTCGAGGTCTTCGACCGCCGACAGGAACGCCGCGCCATCGCCGGGGGCGGACGCTTCGACCGGTTGTTGTCCGACTTGAGCGACGGCAAGGTCGATCTGCCGGCCATCGGGTTCGGCATCGGCGATGTGGTGCTCGGGGATCTGCTCGGGGATCTGCCGGCAACGCGCGCCTTGATGGAATCGGCCGTCGCCCGCGAACAGGCCTGCGACATTTATGTCGTGGTGGCCGACGAATCGCGCCGCACCGAGGCCCTCGGTGTGGTCCAACTCCTGCGGGCCTTGGGCCGGCGCGTCGATTACCCGCTGCAGGCCGACAAAGTCGGGCGTCAGTTCAAGGATGCCGATGCCAGCGGCGCCTCCGTGGCCCTGGTTGTCGGTGAGGAATGGCCGAAGCTGAAAGTGAAGAATCTGGCGGAGCGGACGGAGACCGAGTTGTCCCAAGAGGCGCTTGCCGATTGGGCGGCGAATCTCCAGACTCCCGCGCCATGAATTTCCGGACCTGCGATTGCGGCGCGTTGCGCGCCAAGGATATCGGTCAGCGTGCCACCCTCTCCGGTTGGGTCGGATCACGCCGCGACCATGGTGGCGTCATTTTCGTCGATCTCCGTGACCGCGAGGGTGTGACCCAAGTCGTATTCCGCCCGGAGGAGCACGGTGCGGTGGCCGAAGCGGCCCACAGTCTCCGCGACGAGGACGTCATCCAGGTCTCGGGCACCGTCGCCAAGCGGCTCGAAGGAACGGAGAACACCAAGCTGGCGACTGGCGGGATCGAGTTGGTGGCCGACGAATTGAAGATTCTCAACAAGGCCGATGTTCTTCCTTTTCCGCTGGACGAGCAAATTGCCAACGAGGATCTGCGCCTAGCCCACCGTTATCTCGACCTGCGGCGCCCCGGCATGGCGGCGAATCTGCGGTTGCGCCACCGCGTGATCAAAACCGTGCGTGATGTGCTCGATGGTGACGGTTTCTGGGAAATCGAGACACCCATCCTGAGCAAAAGCACGCCCGAAGGCGCGCGCGATTTCCTCGTGCCCAGCCGCCTCAACCCGGGCTCCTTCTACGCCCTCCCGCAGGCCCCGCAGCAATACAAGCAACTGCTCATGGCGGCCGGCGTGGAAAAGTATTTCCAGATCGCCCGCTGCTTCCGCGACGAGGACCTGCGCGCCGATCGCCAGCCCGAGTTCACCCAGGCCGACATCGAAATGAGTTTTATCGGCGCCGAGGACATCTTCGCGCTCATCGAGAAAATGTTCGTCGCGATCTTCCGCGAAGCGTGGGGCGTTGACATCAAGACTCCCTTCCCCCGCATGACCCATCGCGAGGCGATGGACCGCTTCGGCAGCGACAAGCCGGACACGCGCTGGGCACAGGAGATCGTCGATGTCGGCGCCATCTTCGCCGGCACCGAGTTCAAAGTCTTCCGCGGCGCGCTCGACGGCGGCGGCGTGGTCCGCGCCCTCAATGCCAAAGGCCTTGCCAAAATCACCACGGGCCAAATCGAGGAACTCACCGAGATGGCCAAGCAGTTCGGCGCCAAAGGCCTCGCCTTCATCAAGTGCGAGAACGGAGAGTGGAAATCTCCCATCGTGAAATTCTTCACCGACGCCGAGAAAGCGGCGCTGCAGGAGAGACTCAAGATCGAGGAAGGAGACCTCGTTCTTTTCGGCGCCGACAAATGGGAAACCGTGTGCGAAGTGCTCGGGCGGGTGCGTCTCCGCGCCGCCGAACTCCTCGGCATCACCCACGATCCTCGACGCCTCGATTTTCTCTGGGTGGTCGATTTCCCGCTCCTTGCCTGGAGCGAGGAGGAGCGCAAATGGAATGCGGTCCATCATCCGTTCACCCGCCCGAAGGCCGAGGACGTGCCGCTGCTCGAGGCCGGAAAACATGCCGAGGTTCGCGCGGAGGCCTACGACATCGTCCTCAACGGCGTGGAAATCGGCGGCGGAAGCATCCGGATCCACGAGGCGGACCTGCAATCGACCATGTTCGGTGTCCTCGGGGTGGATACGGAGCAGCAGGCGTCAATGTTCGGTCACCTCCTCAAGGCTTTCAAATTCGGCACGCCGCCGCACGGCGGCATCGCCCTCGGTCTCGACCGGTTGGTCATGCTCCTCGCCCACGCCGAGTCGATCCGCGACGTCATCGCCTTCCCGAAGAACAATCGCGGGGTCGAACTCATGACCGGATCGCCCTCGCCCGTCGACTTCAAGCAGTTGCGCGAGTTGTACATCGCCTCGACGAAAAAAGCCTGACCGGAGCCATGGACGAGCACGGACTCGAATTGGCGTTGCGGAAAATGCGGGAAGCGGACCTTTCGTCCGCGGCATGCGCGAGCTTCGAACGCGCCTGGCGCCAGGCGGCAGCGGGCGCAGCGGGACTGATCCCCGAGGATTCGATCGATCCGGCCGACGCCATTCCCGCGCTTGCGGAGGTCAAGCTCGAGCGCCCCGACCCTTCGCTGCTCGACAAGCTTTGCGTGGTCAAACTCAACGGCGGACTCGGCACGAGCATGGGTCTCGAGAAGGCCAAGTCGCTCATTCCGGTCAAAGACGAACGCACTTTTCTCGACTTCATCGCCCGTCAGATTCTCTGGCTCCGGCGAAGCGCGGGAACCACGGGACCGCGCTTCCTGCTCATGGACAGCTTCAGCACGTCCGCCGACACGCTGGCTTATCTCTCGCGCTACGCGGACCTCGCACCCGACGGAAAGCTCGACTTCCTGCAGAACAAAGTTCCGAAGCTTCTTGCCTCGTCGCTCACTCCAGTCGAATGGCCGCAGGACCCCGACTTGGAATGGTGCCCGCCGGGCCACGGCGACCTGTTCCCGTCTCTTCTCGGCTCGGGCTGGCTGCAAAAATTGGCGGACGAGGGCGTCGAATACCTCTTCGTTTCCAACAGCGACAATCTCGGAGCCACAGTCGACACAGGCCTGCTCGGCTATTTCGCCGGGAGCGGACTTTCTTTCCTTATGGAAGTCGCGGAACGCACCGCCTCGGACCGCAAGGGCGGACACCTCGCGCGCCGCAAAAGCGACGGAAGGCTCGTGCTGCGCGAAGTGGCGCAATGTCCGAAAGACGACGTCGATGCCTTCCAAGACATCGCTCGCCACCGCTATTTTAACACCAACACGCTCTGGCTGCGCGTCTCGGATCTCCTCCGCGCACTCGAAGAGAATGGCGGTGCCCTGGCTTTGCCGCTGATCAAAAACACCAAGACCGTCGACCCGAGAAACACCTCGTCTCCGCAGGTGCTGCAACTCGAGACGGCCATGGGTGCGGCGATCGAATGCTTTCCTCGCGCCGGTGCCGTGCTCGTCCCACGCACGCGATTCGCCCCGGTCAAAACCACCGGGGACCTACTCGCCCTCCGCTCCGATGCCTACGTGGTCACCGAAGACGAGCGTCTCGTGCTCGCTCCGGAGCGGAATGGCGTGCCCCCAGAAATCACCCTGGATGACCGATACTACAAATCGCTCACCGGCCTCGAGGCAGGCTTCGAGCGGAGAGCTCCCTCGCTGCGCAACTGCTCCAAGCTCAAGGTCGAAGGCCCGTGGCGATTCGATCAGGGTGTGGTCTGCGAAGGTGCGTCCAAGTTCGTCAACAACGGCCCGAGGCCCGCGGCGGTCCGGGCCGGCGTCTATCGCGACGTCGCCACCGAAATTTGACCGGTTCTACGCCGCACTGGCGGCGCGTTCGCGATTCAGCCAGACTTTGCACGCACTCTTCATGCGCGTGAGGATGTAGTAGACCGTCTGGCTGCGTTGCCGCACCAACTGCGCACCGACGATCTTCGGCACGAAGTCGGCCGGCACATCCATCACTTCCTCGATGGATGCCCCCTCGAAGCCCTTGCAGAGGATGGCCGTCATGGCCCGGGTCAGAGTCTGGACCTGAGGTCCCAGCGTGATGCGAAACCGCACTTTGCGATCGCCATCGACACCCAGAAACACCCCAACCGTGTCGGTGCACTCTTCGTCTTTGCGCACATCCTCCAACTGGAAGGTCTCCCCCTCGCGCGGCGCCTGCGCCGCAGCCTGGTCGGCATAAGCAATCAAGGTCTCTCGCTTTTCCTCCTCGGGCAGCACCTCGAAAAGATTGATGATATTCCGCAGTTTCGCCGGGTAGCTCACCCCGCCATTAAGATTTCTCCGCGTCCGGAAAACCAGCCCAAGATGCGCATGACTTGGAGCAGGCCCCGCAAACTGGTAGAGTGCCGGCATGAGATTGCTTTTGGCTCTCGCCTTGCTTCTCCCCGCCGCGGCACTGAGTGGCGGTTTGGAATGGGAGAAGCAGGAGGTCTCCATCGAATGGATCGAGGGCGGCGACAAGGTTCCCGGCGAATTCCGCTTCAAGAATGTTTCCGACCAGCCGATCCGCATCCGTGCCGTGCCCGCCTCATGCGGATGCATCAAGGCAACCCCGGAAAAACGCGATTACGCGCCGGGCGAAAGCGGCGTGATTCCCTTCACCTACGCTCCCAAGCGCAAATGGGGCACGCGGGCCTACCGTGTCTATGTCGTGACCAACGAACCAGGGGCACCCTACGAGTTCCGTCTCGTCGTCACCGAGACGCGCCGCTGATCCGGTGGATCACGGTGTCCCGCCGCGATTTCCGCCCGCTTGACCCTTTCAAGGACTCATCCGGTAGATGTCCCAGCCCGAACCTTCCGTCTCCTCCCAAGGAACAATCCACTTGTAGATCCGCTGCTCGCCGAACCGGTCGAAATTTTCCCGCACCACCTCGGCCGGTTTCGCCGCCCCCATGTCGAACTCGTAGGAGATAATCCGCGCCCCCGGCTTGAGCTTGCGCAGTTGCGGCATCAACCGCGCGTTGAGCCGCGGCGTCAGATAAAGAAAAACGACGTCCGCGTCCCGCAGATCGAGATCGAAGACATCCGCTTGCCGGATCTCCACGGAACCAGCCAAGCCCGCGGCCCGGACATTTTCCCGCGACTCGGCGACACGCTGCGGGTCGATATCCACCCCGACTGCTTTGATCTTTTGCCGTTTGGCCGCGGCCACGACAATCCGGCCGTCGCCGCACCCAAGGTCGTAAACCACATCACCCGGGCGCAGATCCGCCATTTCGACCATGCGTTCCACCGCGGCGGGCGGCGTCGGCACGAATCCCACATCGGGCTTCCGCGCGCCGGCAGAGGACACCGCCAAAAGAAAAAGGCAGCAGGTCAATCGGGCGAAAGCTCCGTTCATGGTCGCATTTTCGCCGGCCTGGGTAGACGGACAAGCACGGACCGGCTCAAACCGGATTGTCTCGCCACCAGCACTCCGGTAGGAACGGCGCGTGCGCAGACTGTTCATCTCGCTCCTGCTTGTCGCGTCGGCCTCCGGCGAAACGAAGCAACTCTCCTCCCCTTTCGAACCGAAAGCCATGGCGCTCGCGCCCGAGCAAGATCCGCAAATTCCCATGCCCGAAAAGTTCTGGGGCGAACCGCTGCCCGCACCTCACGAGAAAGCATTCCTCGTCAAGCAGGCCCTGCAACTCACCGCGGAGCAACCGTCCGCCGCCGAGGAAACTGCCCGGATCACACAGGTCTCGGAACTATTCAAAGCGGTCGCCGGTGGCGATCGCACCAAAGTCCTCGCCTTGCTTGCCGCCGGGACGGATGTGAACAGCGTGTTGCCCCTTCCCGCCGATGCCGCGTTTGTCGAACGCTTCCGCGGAACGCATATGCATTACTTCGTCACTGTCGAGCACGGGCTGACTCCTCTCATGCTCGCCGCCGGCACCGGCGATGCGGCAATGACGCGTCTTCTCATCGACAACGGTGCCTCGCCCGCGGCGCGCACCAAGCGGCACAAAACGTTCGCCCTC